>Ga0302150_10000199_pt1 | contig 24914 bp, 19 predicted proteins | sample I_Bog_N1_2_FD_198635 | JGI IMG/M metagenome (GOLD analysis project Ga0302150, IMG submission 198635) | Peat permafrost microbial communities from Stordalen Mire near Abisko, Sweden - I_Bog_N1_2 | ecosystem: Environmental > Terrestrial > Soil > Wetlands > Peat | place: Sweden: Abisko, Stordalen... | reverse complement strand
CAACGCATCCCACCACCGCAATCCCAGTTCAGCCCGCATCTCTTCCTTCGTCACCGTCACCGCTCCCAGCGCAATCCGCGCCCGCCGCCGCGCCTCATCCGGCGCATGACCAGCCCTAATCAAATCCGCAGTCAGGTAATCCAGATGCGAAGCCAGCTCGGCATCCATCTCCGCCTCCAGCCGATCGCGGCGCACAACCGCCCGCACCCACGACCGCGGCTGCCCAACAATCCGTGCCAACACCGAGCGCATTCTACGCATCCCGCCTCCACCGACCACCGACCACCGACCACCGACCACCGACCACTGTTAGCTGTGAGCTGTCAGCTGTCAGCTGGCTCTCAAAACCGTCCCAATAATCCCCGCCATCCGGTCCCACTTGTCCGTCTCTTCAACCAGCCGTTCCCGCCCCGCCGCCGTCAAGCTGTAGTACTTCGCCTTCCGGTTGTTCTCGCTCTCTCCCCACTCGCTCGCAATCGCGCCCTGGTGCTCCAGCCTATAGAGCGCCGGGTAAAGCGACCCCTGCTGAATCACCAACTCCTCGCCAGAAATCTGCTGGATCCGCAGCAACACTCCATACCCATGCAGAGGCCCCAGCGAAACCGCCTTCAGAATCATCAGGTCCAACGTCCCCTGCAGCAAATCAATCCCCTTCTCCTGCTTTTCCCGCACCATGTAAACTCCCCGCTCTTCCTAGCCGCTCTAGGAAAGAAATTACCCGCACTCTCCTAGAATGTCAAGGAGAGCAGCACCATCGGGTTCCGACAAAACGTCCTCAGACCAGGAAAAAAGCACCGTGCCCCATTCATCGCGAAGTTCTATCTCGCGATGCGTGGGAAACCACAAAGGCCAACCCTCCGCCATCAGGCCCTCCCCAACTCCGCCCCAAAAATCCCCGGTGTACACTACGCTAACCACGAAAATCACTTCCCAGCGGAGACCGCCCCGCCCCATGCCCACGGAAACCGCATCTCCGCTAGCCGACCCCATCCTCCAGCAGGAATGGTTCGCCATCGCCTGGTCTACAGAAGTCCAGCCCGGCACCCTCCTGGCCCGTCGCCTCCTCGCCACCGACCTCGTCCTCTGGCGTTCCCAGCAAGGCCTCCATTGCTGGCGCGACCTCTGCATCCACCGCGGCGCCAAGCTCTCCCTTGGAACTATCCACTCTCGCACGATCCACCCCGCCGCCAACGCCCAACCCACCGACTGCCTGGTCTGCCCCTATCACGCATGGGAATACGCGCCCTCCGGCCAGTGCGTCCACATCCCCGCCCATCCCGGCCTAACCCCGCCTGCCAAGGCCCGCGCGCAAACCTACAACGTAGTCGAGCGCTACGGCGTCATCTGGGTCTCCCTCGGCGAATCCAACACCGAGCTCCCCACGTTCCCCCTCGCCCACCAGCCCGATATCCGCACCGTCCACGCCGGCCCCTACCGCATGAACGCCAAAGGCCCGCGCATCGTCGAAAACTTCCTCGACGTAGCCCACCTCGGCTTCGTCCACGCCGGCCTTCTCGGTGATCCGCAACACGGCGAAATTGAGGACTACGAAGTCACTCCCGGCACCGCCACCACCGGCCCGGAAGCCCGCGAAATCCGCATCTGGCAGCCCAATCCCGACGGCACCGGCCAGGCCGCCCTCGTCAGTTACCACTACTGGGTCAACGCCCCGCTCACCATGGGACTCGTAAAAACCGAAGGCGATCGCAAATTCGGCATCCTCGCCCAGGTCGCCCCCATCGACCCCGAAACCTGCGAGATCCGCCTCATCCTCTGCCTCAACTACGGCGACCAGCACTCCGATGACGACCTCCGCAGCTTCCAGGACCGCGTCACCGAGCAGGACCGCCTAATCGTCGAATCCCAGCGCCCCGAGCTCCTTCCCCTCGACCTCCAGTCCGAGCTCCATCTCCGCTCCGACCGCATGGCCATCGCCTACCGCAAATGGCTCCGCGAAATCGGCTTCACCTACGGCACCGAATAATCCAGATGCCTGCATCCGACACCCCAGCCGCCGCCCATCACTCCCCTCCCTGGTTTACCTCAGGAGACGTAGACGGCTTCTTCGGCCTCTTCTTTTCCGGCTTCCCTGACCTCCTCCTCATCGTTGGCCTCGCCCCCGTCTGCGGTTTCTCCGTCGACTTCGTAACCCGCCAAATCCTTCCCGGCGTCGCCATCTCCATCCTTATCGGAAACCTCTTCTACGCCTGGCAAGCTCGCCGCCTCGCCGTCCGCACCGGCCGCGACGACGTCACGGCTATCCCATACGGAGTCAACACACCCACCATCTTTGCCTATGTCTTCCTCATCATGGGCCCCGTTTTCACCCGCACACACTCCGCCACCCTCGCCTGGCAGGCCGGCGTCTTCGCCAGCCTCATCAGCGGTTGCGTCCAAACCGCCGGAGCCTTCTGTACCGACTGGCTGCGCCGCCACACCCCGCGCGCCGCTCTCCTCTGCCCACTCGCCGGCCTCGCCCTCGCCTATCTCTGCCTCGGCTTCATCTTCGGCGTGTTCGATCAGGCGGCCATCGCGCTCCTCCCCATGCTCGTCCTCTTCACCCTTTACGGATCGCGCCTCAAGCTCCCCTTCCACATCCCGCCCGCCCTCGTCGCCATCAGCCTCGGCGCAATTCTCGTCGCCGTCCTCACCCACTTCCACCTCTACAACCCACCCACCCCAGCGCTAGCCGCCCCCGGTCTCTACCTGCCCCACCCGGCCAATCTTTTCGACCTCCTCAGCCATCGCGAGTGGCTAACCTACCTCGCCATCATCCTGCCTCTCGCCTCCCTCGACACCCTCGCCTCCCTGCAAATCCTGGAGTCCGTAAAAATTGCAGGCGACGACTACCGCACCACGCCCTCCCTCCTAATGAACGGCCTCGGAACCCTAGCCGCCGCAGCTCTCGGCAGCCCCTTCCCCACCACGCTCTACGTCGGCCACGCCGCCCACAAAGCCAACGGAGCGCGCTCCGGCTATTCCGCCATCAACGGCCTCGTCACCCTCATCCTTTGCACCACAGGCCTGCTGCCGCTCGTCCTGCGCATCGTCCCCCTCGCCGTAGCCGGCCCCGTCATCGTCTGGTTTGGATTGGTGACGGTAGGCCAGGCCTTCGCCGAAGTCCCTCGCCAACAAACCATAGCGGTCGCCCTGGGCCTCATCCCCATGCTCGCCCAATGGGTCACCGGCATAGCCGACACGGTAGCCCGCAAAGCCGGCAGCTCGCTAGCCGCCGTCCTTCCCAACATGGGGACTGAATTAGCATTAGGCGGCCTGATCGCATTAGGCCAGGGAGGCCTGTTAACCAGCATGCTCTGGGCCGCAACATTAGCGCTAGTAATCGACCGCCGCTTCGTAGCAGCCTCAGGCTGGCTAGCCGCAGCAGCCGTATTAGCGTACTTCGGCGTAATCCACGCCTACACCCTAACCACCTTAGGCATAGAGAACCAGCTAAGATGGGGAGCCGCCCCCGAGTTCGCCTTAAGCTACGCCGCCGCCGCACTCTTCCTGCTCCTCTGCGCGATATACGACCGACACCACCGCCCCGCGTAACTCGCCAACGGATCGTCGCAGCATAGTAGTCCTATCGCACAAAAGCGGGTGCCCCACGTTCGACGCAGCTTCACCGCGTCTAACGTGGGATAGCTCCATCTATCTATAGTTTCTTATGGGTTTTCATAGCTCCTTATACCAGTCATCCTGAGCAAGCGCAGCGCGTCGAAGGACCTGCTTCTTATAGCTCTTTACAAATATCTAAGCATCGCCGGTCCATCGCAGAGTCCTCATTTTGTCGCTCGTAAATTCGTTTTTCTAACCAATACATCGGATGCTAAACTTGCGCCACCATGAGCGCCCCGCGTCGTCATTCGCTGTTAGTTCTGGCCATTTGCTCACTTATGCCAAGCGGAGCACCCGGCCAGCAAACGCCGCCCCCTTCTCCTGCGTCTCCTGACTCGAACCTTCCGCCACCCAACTGGGTCAAACTCTACAGCCGTGAGCAAGTCATAACCGGTCCAACGCTGATCGAATCGGCAACCTCCCTCCAAAGCGAGTGCAAAGGTCGGAAGCGGGATGGCAAAGTTGCATTTTCGTTAGTAGTGGATTCTGCAGGCCTCCCGCGTAATGTCATTTTCGAGCGGGCACTTGCGAACGAAATCGACTTGCTTGGTCTGAATTGGATGCTCAACGCTACATTCAAGCCAGCCATGTTTCAGGACGCTCCTGTGGCAATGGGCCAGAGAGTCGAAATGCGCTTGCAAGCCTGCGCTGAAGAAAAGAAGGACCAGTCTGGCAAATACAGCGCGGATCTCAGGCTCCGTTTTCCCCCGGAAGAGAAATTCGAGGACTGGCAGCATTCCCCTGCACAGGCCAACCTGGCTCCGATTCCGATGCCACCCGGGATACAGGCCGAACAAAAGCCGGCGGGCAACAATTTCACACCTCCGAAATTCCTGATTCACCCCCCGCCACCGGACGCGAATGGTCACTCAGGATCGTTTTCGTTCTTGGTACGCATTGACGAACACGGAATTCCACATATCCAACAGACTCTGAAGTCCACCGATCCACAATTGCTCTCTGCGGTCATGCAATGCATTCGCAATTTTCGGCATCAACCGGCACTCAACGACGGCATGCCGGTCCCTGCAATTGTCACGGATGGGCTCGACATCAAATCGGGCCCCTAGTTCCTGATAAATTCCTCGTTAACCGCGTCATCACCCGTAGTCCCCCAAGAAACGTCCACCCCAATCCGCGCATCCAACCCTAAGAACCACCCCCACGCAACAGAAAGAAGGAAGACACATGGCTAAAGAGAAGAAGGGCACCGCCAAGCCGATCAGCGTCACAGAATTGATCGACGCGCTCAACGAAGACCTCTCCCGCGAATACCAGGCCATCATCGCCTACACCGTCTACAGCAGCGTCCTCTCCGGCGCGCAATATATGAACATCGCCGCCGAGCTCAAGCTCCACGCCGCAGAGGAGCTCCAACACGCCCTCATCCTCGCGGACCAGATCGACTACCTGGGCGGATCGCCCACCGCAACGCCCAAGCCCGTAAAGCTGTCGAAAAAGGCCGAAGACATGCTGCGCTTCGACCTCGACAACGAAACAGAAACCATCAAGAACTATCGCCAGCGCGTGAAACAAGCCGAGGCCCTGGGCCATTACGCCCTTTCCGAGCTACTCCGCACCATCATCGTTCAGGAGCAGAATCACCAGCACGACCTGGCCACAGCCCTCGGCATCGACGTCCCCAAAGTCCTCGACAGCGGCGCATAATCAACCGACTGGGTGCCCCTGGTCCCTCGTCCACCGCGGTGGAGGGACCGGGGAATCGATCAGCCCTCCTTCCAAATCCTCTCCCAACTCCACATCGCGCTCGTCACCTTCCCCGCCAGCGGAAACCCAAGCTGATGCGCCAGCATGCACACCTGTCCGCGATGGTGCGCCTCATGCGCAACCATGTAGGCCAGCATCTCCGGCCCCACCGGCCACGGCTGCGCCAACCCATCCCGCAAAAACTCCGTCACCCGCCCGCTGCCATCCAGCGCTTCCGTCAGCATCTCCACGCACCGAGCCCCACTCTCCCCCAATCCCGCCCGAGCCTCCTCCGGCGTGCACCGCGCCCGGTTCAGCAGCGCCGGCACTGCCAGGTGCGGCGCACTCAGCCGCACCCACTTGCAGCGCACGTTATGCACATGAGTAAATACCGCCGCAATCGTCCGCACCCCGCCCACCGGTTTCGCCTTCCACGCAGCAGGATCAAGCGCCTCAATCAGAAGCTGGTTCATCCGCTCGTTCGCAGCAAAAATCCGCGCCGCGGCCGGCCCCATCTTCCCGTCATCGGTGCGTACACCCACGGCAACCCACTCCTCGCCCCCATCATACTTCCGCTCCAGCGCCGCCGCGCGTCCACTTCCTCAAACTCCATGCGCTAGACTGTCCCCATGGCACCCAAGCCCAAGAAGGAGAGACGGCGCTTTCATGCGCACGGAGCCTCCCACGCCGACGCGCTCAACGGCCTATTACTGGCCACCTTCGGTCAACGTGTCCTTGGATACCTCGTCGACGTCCTGCTCGCCGTGCTCGTGTGGGCTCCGCTTGAATTCTCCTGGCGCATGTTCATTCTTCACGAGCAGAAAATTGAGATGTCCTGGACCTTTCACGAATCCGGAAACATCATCGTGATGATTCTCTACTGGGGATTGGCCAATTACTTCGGCAACGGACAGACCCCAGGCAAGTGGGTCGCGCGCACCCGGGCCGTGTCGCTTACCAGCGAGCGCATGGGTCGCTGGCAATCCGTCGAACGCGGTCTGGGCTACGGCGCAGCCGTGCTCGAAGCGGGTCTCGGATTCCTGCAATTCTTCTGGGACCCCAACCGCATGTGCGCACAAGACCGTCTAGCCGAAACCATAGTCATCGACGTGCGAAAACCAAGAATTCAAGCTCAGGATGGGTGCCCCCGGTCCCTAGCACTTGAGGACCGGGGAGACAACGAGCCCCACCCCGAAACCGCGAGTGTCCGTCAACCATGACATCCCCCACCGCATCCATCCTAGGCGAAATCGGCCTGCCCATCCCCATCGCCACCCTCGCCGCCCAAACCTGGGACACCATCATCGTCGGCGCGGGTCACAACGGCCTCGCTTGCGCCGCCTACCTCGCGCGCGCCGGCCAACGCGTCCTTGTCATTGAAAGCCGCGCCCGCGTCGGCGGCGCCTGCACCATCGAGGAGCCGTTCCCCGGCGTCCGCATGTCCCCTTGCGCCTACCTCGCGGGCCTCCTCCATCCATTAGTCGTTGAAGAACTCGACCTTCCCCGCCGCGGCTTCACCTGGACACCCGCCATCAACGGCCTCTTCGTTCCCTTCCTCGACGGCAGCAGCATCCAGCTCTGGGACGACGACGAGCGCTGCGCCGCCGAGGTCCGCGCCCTTGCTCCCGGCGACGTTGAAGGCTTTCGCGAAATGTCCGATGTCATCCGCCGCCTCCGCGATGCCCTCCGCCCCGCTCCATCCGCCAACCTCAAAGGCGCTGCCGCCTGGGCCAATGACATGTGGCTCGGCGAACCACCAACCCGCGACCAAATCGAAGACCGCCTCGCCAACGATCCCGAAGCCCGCTCCGTCCTCTTCGACTGGTCCATGGCCGAGTTCGTCGAGCGCTACATCGAAGACGAGCGCCTCCAGATCGCCTATCTCGGCCAGGGCGTCATCGGCACCAACGCCAGCCCCTTCCACCCCGGCACCGCCTCCATCCGCTTCCATCATTCCTCGGGTCGATTAGGCGGAATCCCCGGCATGTGGGGCTATGTTCGCGGCGGCATGGGCATGGTCTCCTTCTACTTCTGCGACGCCGCCCGCGAAGCCGGCGCAACCGTAATCTCCGGCGTCCCCGTCGCCCAAATCCTTCCCGGCGAAGCCGTCCTCCTCGCGTCAGGCGAGCGCATCTCCGCCCGCACCATCGTCTCCAACACCGACCCCGTTCAGACCCTCCGCCTCCTCGGCCCCAACGCCGACCCCGCCTGGCGCGCCCGCATCAACCAGATCCCCATAGAAGGCTGCACCGTAAAACTCAATGTCCTGCTCAGCGAGTTACCCAACTTCACCGCCCGCCCCGGTACCAGCGAACCTCATCACTACGGCCAGATCAACGCCCCACTAACTAAGGATGAATGGCATTCCGCTTTCGCCGCCGCCCGTCGAGGCGAGTTATCGCAGCACTTATGGTGCGAGTTATATTTTCAATCCGCCCACGATAACTCCGTAGCTCCCCCCGGCCAGCACACCATGTCCGTCTTCGCCCAATATGTCCCGTACAAATTCGCGCAAGGCACATGGGACTCGCGCCGCGAAGAAGTCCGCAACCTGGCCCTGAATTCCATAGCCCGCTTCTGCAGCAACATCCCCGCCGCAGTAATAGACGCCCAAGTCCTCGGCCCCCCCGACATCGAGCAGAAAGTCGGCCTCACCGGCGGCCACATCTTCCAGGGCGAATGCCTCCCACCACAAATGTGGTCCAATCGCCTATCCGCCCGCACGCCCATGCAAGGCCTCTATCTATGTGGAGCGTGCACCCACCCCGGCGGCAGCGTTATCGGCATCAACGGCCGCAACGCCGCCATGGCCATCCTCAAAGACACCACCAGGATATAGTTACCCAGCCCGGTGCCCCGTCTTACAACTGTGCCCCATTCATCGCGCAGTTCTACCGCGCGATGAGTGGGAGACGATGAAAGCCAGTGCGAGCCTCCCGCGAGCCTCTGCCCCAACCCAGGTGGAGAATTAGCTTCGTCCAAGCCCGCCTCTCTGCTATCCTCCGCCAAACATGTCCACCTCTCCATCACTCAAGCGCGGCATCCGCTTTCGCGACCTGGTCCTGCTCTACGTCGTCATCGTCATGAGCATCCGCTGGGCCGCTTCCGCAGCCACCGCCGGCCCCAGCATCCTCATCATCTGGGTCGCCGCGCTCCTGTTCTTCTTCATCCCGCTCGCCGCCAGCGTCATGGAACTCTCCTCGCGCTATCCCGAAGAAGGCGGCATCTACATCTGGACCCGCGAAGCCTTCGGTGATTTCTCGGGCTTCATCTGCGCCTGGGCATACTGGATGAGCAATCTTCCCTTCTTCGCCAGCGTCCTCTACTTCGGCGCAGCCTCCACGCTCTTCGCCTTCGGCCCCCGCGCTCAAGCCCTCGCATCCAATCCGCTTTACTACATGGCCTTCGCCATCTTCTGGCTCGCCGTCATCACTCTCCTCAACATCCTCGGCATCGACTCCGGAAAGTGGCTCAACAACATTGGCGCTCTCGGCAGCCTGCTTCCTCTCACCGCGCTCCTCCTGCTCGCTATCGTCAGCTACTTCCGCTTCGGCGTCGTCCTCCACGTCACCCCCGCCAGCCTCGTCCCTCACTGGTCGCTCGACAACGCAGTCTTCTGGTCCAGCGTCTTCTTCGCCTTCTCCGCCATCGAGTCCGCCTCCGCGATGGGCGACGAAATTCAGAATCCCCGCCGCACCATCCCCTGGGCGCTTCTCGTCGCCGGCATCATCCTCACCATCGGCTACATCGGCGGCACCGCGGCCTTTCTCTTCATGCTCCCCGCACAGGCCGTCGCCGGTCCAGACGGATTCGTGCACGGCATCGAGCTCCTTGCCGCCCATCTTGGCCTCGCGTGGATACTAGCGCCCATGGCTCTTCTCGTCGCACTCAACTCCATCGGCGGCGCAGCCGGCAATCTATCCGCCGCTGCGCGTCTGCCTTTCGTCGTCGGCGTCGACCGCTATCTGCCTCCTGCCTTCGGCGCAATCCATCCCCGCTTCCGCACTCCTTGGGTTGCCATCGGCGTCTATGGAGCAGCAGGCATGCTCGTCGCGCTCCTCGGCCAGGCCGGCACCACCGTTCGCGGCGCTTACAACCTGCTGGTCAGCATGAGCGTCCTCTCTCTTTTCATCCCCTATCTCTTCCTCTTTGCGGCCATGATCCGCTACCAGTTCAGCACCACCGCCCCGCACATCCGTCGCGTTCCCGGAGGCAAACCCGTAGCCATTGCCCTTGCCTCAATGGGCTTCCTCAGCACCGCCATCACCATCGTGCTTTCCGTGATCCCCTCAGCCGACGAAACCAACAAGCCCCTCGCCATCGCCAAAGTCTTAGGTGGAACCGCTGTCTTAGTCGGCATGGGCGTAGCAGTCTTCCTTTTCTCCAAATGGAAGACCCACCGCCTCACCTAGCGCCTCGTGGAAAGCAACAATCCCCATGCGAGCCTCCGCGAGCGCCCGCCCCAACGCAGGTGGTCGTGCAACGAGTGGGAACTATGAGGCCCACACTCCAACGCCCTCTCTTGACACCAAGAAATCCGAGGGTGCCCCTCCTTGCCCGCAGCTTTATCGCGGGAAGGGTGGGAAGCATGAGGCCCACGCCCCATCACTCCGCCCGCAGCGCAACAACCGGATCAACCATAGCCGCACGCCGCGCCGGCAAATAACTCGCCACCGCCGCCGCCGTCACCAGGATCAGCGGCACCACAACATAAGTGAACGGATCAAGCGGACTGATCCCGAACAGCAGCGACTTCATCAGTTGCATCACCCCGGCCGCCACTGACACGCCAATCGCCACGCCCACGCCCGTCAGCACCAGCGCGGACCGCACAAACATCCACTTCAGCTCGCTCTTTTGCGCCCCCAGCGCCAGCCGAATCCCAATCTCCCGCGTCCGCTGCGAAACCGTGTACGAGATCACGCCGTAGATGCCCAGAATCCCCAGCGCCAGCGCCATCGAACCAGCAATCGCCAGCATCACCAGCGTGAATGAAGTCCGCGCCAAACTCTGACTGTAGAGAATCTGCATCGTCTGCACCGTCGCCAGCGGCACGTTGCCATTCACTGACCACACCGCCTGCTGCATCTCGTTCAGGAAACCGGTTGTCCCCGCGCGGTTGGTATGAATCACAAAGGTGACAAATCGCAGCCCACCCATCTGCGGAACCGTTGCGAAGCGATCGTAGAACATGGCTGGCCAGTAGACGATGGCCGGAGCCTTATCATCCACCCCATGGACGCGCACGTCTTCCACAACGCCAATCACCTGCTGCCATGGCGAGCTGTTGTATTTCTTCACACGTTTGCCAATCGCAGCCGGGGCCGAACCCCATGACTCGCGCGCAAAACTCTCTGACACCATCACCATGGGCAGCACATTGTTCAGGTCGTCCCATGTAAAGTCGCGCCCCGCCACAAGGCGCGTGCCCAGCGTTTGAAAGTATCCCGGTGAAACATAGTTATAGAGCCGCAGCGGCGGATCTCCGCCTTCATAATTCTTGAATTCAACCGCCATCTGGTCCCAGTTCGGATCGTTTCCATCCATCGGCACGCCCGCTCCAAATCCCACGGAAGTCACCCCTGGAATAGTCGCGAGCTTATCCGCAATATTTCTCTGCATCTGCGCCACAGTGTGTGGATCGGGAGCTTGCAGCTCCGGTATCCATATGTTCACCGTCTGCACATGAGCTGCGTCTGTAAAACCGGGCTCAACATTGCGCAGCGCCGCAAAGGTCCGAATCATCAGCAGCGCACTTACAAGCAGCACCAGCGCCATCGCCACCTGCGCCACCACCAGCACATTGCGCGAGCGATTGCGCGACCGGCTGTCGCTCGCCGTGCGGTTCGTCCCCGTCAGCACAGCGGATGAACTCGTCCGCAGATATTTGAGCACTGGAATCGATCCGAAGAACAATCCGCAAAAAACCGACAGCACCAGCGTGAATCCCAGCGAGCTTCCATCCAGCACAATCTCGTTCATGCGCGGCAAATCGGCCGGACCAATAGCCACCAGCAGCCGCAGCCCCGCATACGCCACCCCAATCGAAAGCACGCCGCCCATCAAACCCAGCAGCACACTCTCCACCATCAACTCGCGCGCAGTCCGCCACAGCCCCGCGCCTAATGCGGTCCGTACCGCAAGCTCCTGTTGCCTTGATTCCGCGCGTACCATCAGCAGATTGGCCACGTTGGTGCACGCAATCAGCATCACCAGTCCCACCGTCGCCATCACCACCCAAAGCACGCTGCCAATGTTGCCCACTACCTTCAGCTTCAACGTTCGAAAATTGGGCGTGATCCTCCATTTCGCGTACGAGTGCGAATTGGTGCCGGGCCCGTTCGACCACGAATCCATCCAAACCGGAATCAGCCGTGCAAGGTCGCCGTCAGCCTGCGCCAGCGTGACTCCCGGTTTGAGCCGCCCAATGCCGTCATAACCAAATGGGTACATCTTCAGTTCCGCGCGATCCAAAGCCATCGGAAGCAGTAGATCGAAATCCTGATCCACCATCCGAAACCCCTGCGGCATTACCCCCACAACCTCCCGCGTCACCCCATCTATTTGGATCGTGCGTCCAACCACACCTCGGTCCCCGCCAAATCGCCGCTGCCAGTAGCCGTAACTCAACATCACTGTCTTTCTTCCATGCGGATCCTGGTCCGCAGCAGAAAACCACTGACCTGCCTCGGGCTGAACCCCAAGCGTCTCCAACACGCCGCCGCTCACCAATGCGGCATTCGCCTGGTCCGGCTGCGCAATGCCGGTCACGTTGGCATAACGCATCGTCCAGATCCCCATCGATTCAAACGAACGATTGCGCTCCGCAAACGTCAGAAACATCGACGGCGAAAGGCGCAGGCCGCTGTCGAAGCTGGCCAGCCCGTTTGCCCCCGGCGCATCCAGCCACAGCGACGCCAACTTGTCCGCATCCGGATAAGGCAACGGCTTCAGCAACACGCTGTTCACCACGCTGAACACCGCTGTATTCGCGCCAATCCCAATCGCCAGCGTCAGCAGCACCGTCACCGCAAATCCCGGCGACTTACGCAACCGCCGCAACGTCAGCTTCAAATCCGCAAGCAGCGATTCAAGCGCTGCCCACTGCCACTCCTCGCGGCTGCGTTCCTTCATAAGTGTCACGTTGCCAAACTCGCGCCGCGCCGCCTGCTCCGCCTCTTTGCGCCCAATGCCGTCTTCCATCAGTTCCTCGGTCCGCTCGTCAATGTGCTCCTGGATCGACACGGAAAGATCGTCGTAACGCCGCCCACGATTGAAAAGCCGATTAAGAAACCGCATGACTAACCTCCACCACTGCCCGATTCACATCTACCGCGTCTGTGCCCCATTCATCGCAGCACTATCGCGATGAGTGGGAAGCAGTACCCCCGTGCGAGCCTCCCGCGAGCGTCTGCCCCACAGCAGATGCTGGGTGCCCCCGGTCCCTCGCACTTGGGGACCGGGGTGATTCACATCTACCGCGTCTGTGCCCCATTCATCGCAGCACTATCGCGATGAGTGGGAAGCAGTACCCCCGTGCGAGCCTCCCGCGAGCACCCGCCGCACCGCAGGTGCTTACGCTCTCGCCACCGCCAACACCCGCGTAATCCCCGCAAACATCTTCTCGAAACTCACCACTTCTTCGTCTAAATGCCGAACCCCCGCATCCGTCAGCCGGTAAATCCGCGTCGGACGCCCCTTCGCAGACACGCCCATATCCGATTCCAGCCAACCCTCCCGCAACATCCGCTGCAACGCCGGATAAAGCGAACCCTCTTCCACCTGCAGCAGGTTGTCCGACACCTGTTTGATATGCTTCACAAGCGCATAGCCATGCATGGGCCGCAATTTCAGCGACTGGAGAATCATCACCTCCAGCGCCCCCGGAAAAAGATCGCGATGTTCAGGATTCTTTGCCATGCAACATAAGCTATCAGCTAAATACCTATTTTGTAAATAGGTATTTTCAACCTCTGAACTGATACATACACCACCCGATCCCAATTAAACTGTTCAATTTGGATCAATACCTCGCTCTTTTCAGACAACCATTCTCAAACTCGATCGCATCCAAGCGTTCGGGATTCCTCCCAAAACTTCTCCGGGCCTTCGCAACCTTTCGCAGGGCGGGCAATATTCTGCATTCGCACATTGAATTTGAGAATTGGAAAGCGATGTTCTCAATGCACGCTCCTCTAGGTCGGTTGGCAGAACGATTCCGCTTGTCACATATCCCGCGCTCCGGGTTCTGCGCTCTCGCCACCCTCCTCGTGATCGTCGTCCCAATCCTCGCCGCCGAAGCGCCTCTCACCACCGACCCGCAAAATCCCCTCAAGACCATGACGCTCGAGGAGCTGGGCAACACCGAGGTCACCACTGTCTCCAAAGAGCCGGTCCAGGTCTGGAACACGCCCGCCGCCATCTACGTCATCACCCAGGACGATATTCAACGCTCCGGCGCCACCAGCATCCCCGAGGCCCTGCGCCTCGCGCCCGGCGTTGAAGTAGCCCGCATCACGTCGGGCGAATATGCCATCGGCATTCGCGGCTTCAACAGCCGCCTCTCCCGCTCCGTCCTCGTCCTCATCGATGGCCGCACCGTCTACTCCACCTTCACTGCGGGCACCTACTGGGAAACCCAGGACGTCCTGATGAGAGACATCGACCGCATCGAAGTCATCCGCGGCCCCGGCGGCACCATCTGGGGACCCAACGCCGTCAACGGCGTCATCAACATCATCACCAAAAACACAAAAGATACCCAGGGCGTCCTCGCCACAGCAACCGGCGGCGATGTCGAACAATTCCTCGGAAACGCCCGCTACGGCTCCGGCAACAGCAAAGGGTTCACCTACCGCCTCTATGCCAAGGGATTCGGTTGGGCGCCGCAGTATCATGCCGATGGCGACAATTACGACGACTGGCACAGCGGCCAGGGCGGAGCACGGATGGACTGGACGAGGGGCAGTCGCGACACATTTCGGCTCCAGGGCGATGGTTACTGGCAGAGCTTTGGCGAGCGAATCACATCGACCACCTACACCCCCCCCGCAAACATGGACATGAGCGGCGATGCCACCCTCTACGGCGGAAATATTCTAGGGAGTTGGACCCGCACACAGGGCGAAGGCAAAGATATTCAGCTCGCCGCTTATTACTCCCACGACACGCGAAACGAACTCAACTTCGGCGACATTCGCAACACCGTCAACATCGACTTCCTCGATCGCTTCCCCTTGCCGCATCAGGAAATATCGTGGGGCTTCACGGCGCGAGCCAGTCACGGAACTGAAATCGAACTCTTCTCGGGACTCACGTTCACGCCATCGCATCGCACCGACGAACTCTACCAGGGATTCATTCAGGATGAATTCTCAATTGTGAAAGACCGCTTGTCACTCGTAGTCGGAACCAAGGTCCTGAAAACTAATTACACGGATGTCCTCGCGGAACCAGACGCCCGCGTACTCTACACGCCCTCCCCCACTCAAACCATCTGGGCGGCTTTCACGCATGGCCTGCGCACACCAGCCGACATCGAGCGCGATTTCAATCTCTCCAGCTACCTTGGAAATGCACCCAACGGGACGCCTAACTTCGCATGTTTCTGCGCAAACCCCAACTTCAGGTCTGAGCAGTTGAACGGCTACGAACTCGGCTACCGCGGCCTTGAAGGTAAGCAGTTCTATGTCGACATAGCCGGCTTCTACAACCACTACGGCGACCTCTTCAGCGAAGACCTCCTAGCCATTTCCGCCAATCTAATCTCTGCGCAATTCGGCAACGGGCTCGTCGCCTCCACCACTGGCATGGAAGTCGCACCCGAGTGGCGTCCCACGCCATGGTGGCGTCTCGGCGGTTCGTTCTCCTTCCTTGATATGCATGTAAAGCCAGGTACGAACTCAAAGGACTTTGGCAGCGCTCCCGGCGTACAAGGATCGAGCCCGGAGTATCAGGCTCTCTTCCAGACCGGATTCGATATGCCCAAATCTGTCAGCGCAGACATCCATGCGCGCTACGTCAGCGCACTCGCTCCCCTGCATGTGCCTTCGTACTGGACCGGAGATGCCACGGCGAATTGGGCTGCAACGCATCACATCGGGTTGAAGGCCGTGGGCCAGAATCTGCTTCAACCTCATCATGAGGAATTCAACTACGATCCCGGCCCCACCGTAGGAATCCGCCGCGGCTTCTACGCCCAGCTCACCTTCACCAAGTAACCATCGCTGACACCGGCTTAGAACCACTGTGCCCCATCCATCGTGCAGTCTCAGCGCACGATGAGTGGGAGACCACAAAAGCCGGTTGCCGTCCATCGGGCATTTAAACCTTCCGTCCCGTTTCTCTTTAGAACGCGACTTCACATCTTCGCGAAACTCGTGCGGAGCCACGACAAGCGTCAGGGCACGACTTCAGTCGTGTCGATAAAGCTCAAAAAAAGATCGGGCTTTAGCCTCTGCGGAACTGTCTCCAACTGGATGCAGATGTTCGATGCGCCACCCCTTCATATTTTCCTCAAACCTCATTCGGAGACGCAACAAGCGCCAGAGTACCTCTTCATGTTTCCTCAAACCTCATTCGGAGCCGCAACAAGCGCCAGAGTACCTCTTCATGTTTCCTCAAACTCATTCGGAGCCGCAACAAGCGTCAGGGCACGACTTCAGTCGTGCCGATGAAGCTCAAAAAAAGAAATGGGCTTTAGCCCCTGCGTGCTTTTGTCTTTTTCAAATATGCCGACCCAAACGGATATTCGTCCCCCCTGTTTACCAAACCCGCCTTCACCGGATTGTTCTCGATATACGCACGATGCTGCTGAAAGCTCTGGTCATCAAGGATGCGCGCATCCGAATATCCACGCTGCCATATCTCGCCACGAAAACCAAGTTCCTTGTTTGCGCGAAACGAAAACCCGCCTTTTATCAATTGCATCGCCTTTTCAATACTCATTTCCCCAGGAACCGTCATCAGAATGTGAACATGATTGGGCATGATGACGAAGTCGTGAACGGTAATTTTTCCATTCCGCATGTTGACTCGAAGGACCTCGATAAAAAGTTCCGACATACGATCCGTCTGGAAGAGCGATCTTCCGCCTGCCGTTCGCGAAGTTACGAAAAACGTGCGCGGGTAAAATGAGGCGTTCGATGAATCGGACGGTCTGGAAGGTATCGACATAGCCGAGGCCAAAATGCTCCACCTCTACTATCGCCTACGGCACCACTTATTAGCTCGCGGAAAACTACCCGGAGCCGCGACAAGCGTCAGGGTACGAATTCATGAAAATGGGGAAAAAACATTCAGAGCCGCTAGATGCGTCAAGACACGCCTTCATGTATCGCGAAAACTCATTCGGAACCGCAATAGGCGTCAGGGCACGACTTCAGCCGTGCCAATGAAGCTCAAAAAAACAAATGGGCTTCAGCCCCTGCGCCCCAGTCATCATCAAGCCCGCACTCCGCCACCCGCACCCAACAAATCCTCAATCCGCACCGGCAACTCCCTTACCCGCACACCCGTCGCATGATGCACCGCGTTCGTAATCGCCGCCGCAATCCCCGCCAGCCCAATCTCGCCCACTCCTCTTGCACCCAGCGGATTCAGCACCAAATCCGGATGATCCAGGAACGTGACATCAATCGAAGGCGCATCCGCATTGGTCGTCAACATATAGTCGGCAAGGTTGTTGTTAATGGGAGCGCCATTCCGCACATCGTAGCGCGTAGCTTCAAACAGCGCCATGCCAATCCCCATCACCACCGCCCCCTCAATCTGATTGCGCGCAGGCTTTGGATTCAGAATCCGCCCCGCATCAATCACCGTCACAACCCGCGACACGCGCAGCCGCGCCGTCTCCGGCTCCCACGTGATCTCCGCAAATTGCGCGCCGAACGAGTGCGTTGAAAACTTCTTATCCGGCGCACCAAACGTCCCAGCCGATTTACCCTGACCCGACGCCCCGCGCACACTCGCCTTCGCAAGAATGTCGCCAAATGCGATTCCCGATGCAGCATCGCCCGACTTCAGCCGCACCCGTCCATCACCCAGCACCAGTGCGTCCGCCTTCTGATTCGGGAACGCCGCATCCGGCCCTGAAGTCGCAATGGTGAACAACGTTTGCTGCGCCTTGTCGATCGCATCCAGCACCGCAGGAATCACGGAAGCCGTAGCCCACGATCCACCGGAGATCGGCCCAGGCGGAAGATTCGTGTCGCCCAGCACCACTTCCACGCGATCATTGGGAATCCCAACCCGCTCCGCCACCACCTTCGAAAGCACCGTGTACGTCCCGGTTCCAATATCCTGCGTAGCGCATGACACGCGCGCAGTTCCGCTCGAAAGCAACTCAACCGACGCCTGCGTCTCGCAACGCTCCGCAATCCATGAGCATCCCGCCACGCCCCAGCCAAGCGTAAGCCCAGCCTGCGCACCCGTGCCTTTCATCGACCCGATTTCCGAAGTCCGCTTCGACCATCCAAACTTCTCAGCACCGACTTTTAAGCATTCAACATAATGCCGCGAAGAGAACGGCAAGTTCAGCCCTTCATCTTTATCCGGCTCATTCAGCAAGCGCAATTGAATGGGATCAATCTTCAATGCAATCGCCAACTCATCAACTGCTGACTCCAGCGCAAACAGCCCGGGAACAGCGCCCGGCCCGCGCATCGAAGTAGGCGTGCCCACATTGCGCCGCACCAGTCCCGAAGTCGCGCGCAGGTTCGCAACGCTATAGCTATACGCCGTCGCTTCGCTGCAGCCCTCCGAGTAGTCATCCAGCACCGACGTATGATTCAGCGAGTCATGCATCAGCGCAACCAGCTTGCCCTGCTGCGTTGCCCCTAGCCGAACGCGTTGCTGCGTGCGCGGACGATGCCCCACATTCTGAAACATCATGTCCCGCGTCACCACCAGCTTCACCGGCCGCCCCAGGTTGCGCGATGCCTGCGCTGCGATCAGCGCATGCGGCCACGGCCACAGCTTTCCGCCAAAACCGGAGCCCAGAAAGCGCGAAATCACACGCACGTTTTCAATCGGAACACCAAGCATCTGCGCCATCACATCCTGCGCATTGCACACCGCTTGCGTCGTTTCGTAGAGCGTAAAGTTCTGCCCATCAAAGTCCGCAACTGAAGCATGCAGCTCAATCGGGTTATGAGTCTCAGTCGGAGTCGCATAGGTCTGATCGACCTTTACAGCAGCGGCGGCAAACGCCGCATCCGGATCGCCGCGGTGCGAGTCAACGTTCGGCTTGTCCGTTGCTTCCGACTCTTTGAACAGCGTCGCCACATTCAGCGGTGTCGCTTTGTAAGTCACCTTCACAGCATTCGCCGCCGCAACAGCCTGCTCAAACGTCTGCGCCACAACTGCGGCAACATACTGCCCGTAATAGCGAATCGTATCGTCGTCAAATGGCGGACGCTTTTCATCCAGAATGCCGGAAAACCCCTGCGCCGGCGCAGTGCGGAACACCTTCCCGAAATTCAAGCGATGATAAACAGCCTTCACGCCAGGCATCTTCTCGGCCCGCGAAGTATCCAGTTCAGTGATCGTCCCGCTGGCGATCGTAGCGCAAACAGGTACCGCGTACAGCATCCCGGGCAGATTGTAGTCTGAGGAATACTTCGCGCCGCCGGTGACCTTCAGCGGCCCGTCGATGCGCGGCAGCGTGCCATTCGTGCGTGGCGGCAGAGTCGATTGAGTCACTGTATTCATCGCCATGGTCTCTCCTTATGCTTGCTGCGTTGCCATCGTGAGTGCGTGCGTTATGCATCGCTTGGCCAATTCCACTTTGAAGCCGTTTTCCGATTGCGGTCGTGCATCGCGCAACGCAACCTCGGCTGCATTACGAATCGTAGCAACATCAGCGGGCTTATGCAGCAGCGCCGCTTCCGCTTCATGCGACCGCCACGGCTTCGTCCCCACCCCGCCCAGCGCCACGCGGATGTAGCTGAATTGCCCATCCGAAACCTCAACCACAACAGCAGCCGAGGCCAACGCAAATTCATACGACGCCCGATCCCGCAGCTTCAGATACACCTGCTTCGACTTTGCCCGCGCAGCAGGCAGCGTCACATGTGTAATCAGCTCCCCTGCAGCAAGCACAGTCTCCACATGCGGAGTAGCCCCAGGCAGCAGATGAAAATCTCCAATCGCAATATCGCGCGTCCCCGCCGCCCCGCGCACGGTGATCACCGCCTCCAGCGCAGCAAGCGCAACGTTCATGTCGGATGGGTTGGTCGCAATACAGTCTTTGCTCGTGCCGAAGATGGCCAGTGTGCGGTTGTCTCCTTCAATCGCGGAACATCCAGACCCCGGTTCGCGTTTGTTGCAAGCCATGGCCGTATTGCGGAAATACATGCACCGCGTCCGCTGCAGCAGATTCCCTCCCGTAGTCGCCATGTTCCGCAGTTGCGCGGAAGCCCCAGCCAGCAGCGCCTGCGACAACACCGGATAATCCGCCTGCACCACCGCGTGATGCGCAAGGTCCGAGTTCCGCACCAGTGCCCCAACGCGAACACGACCGTCGGCAAGCTTCTCGATCCCGTCCAGCCCAATTCGATTGATGTCCACAAGCCTGCTCGGCCGTTCCACGTCCAGCTTCATCAGATCCAGTAGCGTCGTGCCACCAGCAATAAAGCGCGCGTCCATATTGCTCGCGGCGCCCACAGCCAGCGCAACATCCGCAGCGCGTGTATAACTAAAAAGTTCCATAGAGACCTCCGTATATGGGCCTGCTGCGTTACGCGCGTTGCCTTACGTGCTGGATCGCCGCAACAATGTTGGGATATGCGCCGCAACGGCAGATATTGCCGCTCATCAGTTCCTTCACATCCGCATCCGTCGGTCCGCAAGGCTCTTTCAGCAGCGCCACCGCCGACATGATCTGCCCCGATGTGCAATACCCGCACTGGTACCCGTCATGCTCCACGAAAGAAGCCTGCATCGGGTGCAAATTGTCCGGCTCCCCCAGCCCCTCGATGGTAGTAATCGCGTCGCCTTCGTGCATGATTGCAAGCGTCAGGCAGGAGTTGATGCGGCGTCCATTCACATGCACCGTGCAGGCTCCGCACTGCCCGTGATCGCAGCCTTTTTTCGTGCCCGTCAGCGACAGTGTTTCGCGCAACGCGTCCAGCAGCGTGGCGCGCGGATCCACCTCGAGGCTGACGGGGTTGCCATTGACGGAGAGCTTGATGCGCATTGCATTCTCAATCTTCTCCGTTTTTGTAGCCGCTATTTCCGCAGGGGTTGCCTGTGCATCCGCTCGTGCCACCAGCGGAGCAGCGGTAACGGCGACACCGGCCGCGCCAATCTGCGACAGGAACGAACGCCGAGTCACGCCACCCGTGGATTTTTCATTCAGGTCTTTGTCTTTTCCATCCATAACGATCTCCAGTTGAAGGGGCAACTTCCGAATCGTATCAGCCCTATCTTCGCACAGAGAATCGCCCGCGCGTCTACTCGATCCGCAACGCCTTCACGGGATCAATCGACGCCGCGCGCCTCGCCGGAATAATCCCGGCAATCGCGGCCGCCACACTCAGCGTAACAATCGCTCCAGTCATCACCACCGGGTTCACGCTCGTAATCTCAAACAACTGCGACTTCACATACCGCACGCAAAGCATCGCCACCGGCGCTCCAATCGCAAGCCCGGCAACCGCCTGAATCATCGCGCCACGCATCACCATCGCAATCACCCGCCCGCGCTCAGCCCCCAGCGCCATGCGAATCCCAATCTCCGGCGTCCGCCGCACAACGGTATAAGCAGTCACGCCATAAAGCCCAATAGCCGCCAGCAAAAGCGCCAGCATGCCAAACAGCGAAGTCAGCCTCGCAATCAGCCGCTCCTGGATAAACTGATCGTCAATCTGCTCCTGGAAAGTCTGGAACTTCACAATCGTCAGGTTGGGATTAACCCCCGCCAGCGTATCGGCAACTATCTTTTCAAATCCGGGAATAGGATGGGCGGTCTGAATAACCAGCGCTCCGGCGTACATCGACTGATCCTTCACCGGATCAAACTTCGGATCATTCACATTCCCGGCGTGCTGTGTCATTGGAAGAAAATACATCGTGTGGTCCTTCCAATACACACTCGTATAAGTCGTGTCTTCCACCACGCCCACAATCTCATGCGCTCCATCCAGCCCAACCTGCCCCGGACCGGAATACCCAAACCGATGCCCAATAGGATTGCGGTTCCCGAAAAACTGCTTCACAAATTCCTGGTTCACCACCGCAACCGGCGCCGCATTCATCGTGTCCTGCGACGTAAATCCACGCCCCATCACCACGTGCGTGCCCACCGCATCGAAATACTCCGGCGTCCCCTTCACCCACGACGCGCCCTTATTGATATCGGCTTCCCCCTGTATCTTCACGCCCGATCCCCAGTTGTTATCCTCCATCGGCGTATACGTTGCCAGCCCCACTTTCACCACCCCGGGAATCGCATGGAACCGATCCTCAATCGTCTGGTACACCGGCTCCATCTCCGTGTTCTTATATCCCGCCGCCTGCGGATTAATATGCGCGATATACCGATTCGTAGTGTCCAGCTTCATGTCCACGCCCTCAGCCTTATTCAGACTCTGCGCAAACAAACCCGCCGCCACCAGCAGCACCAATGACAACGCAGCCTGCAGCACCACCAGCGCCCGCTGCAAGTAAGAAGCCCCATGCGCCGTCGTCCGCGCATTCGACCGCAACGCCTCAGCCGGCTGTGTCCGCGCAGCCATCAGTGCCGGAGCCAGCCCAAACAACACGCCCGTCAGCAGCGAAAGCCCAAACGCAAATCCAATCACCAGCGGAGAAGGTGATGCATGTACCGGCATATTATGCTGATCCGGAAACGCCAACGCCAGCAGCGCATGCGCTCCCAGGTAAGATATCGCCAGCCCCAGCAACCCGCCCAGCCCGGAAAGCACCACGCTCTCCGTCAGCAGTTGCCGCACAATCCGGATCCGCTGCGCCCCCAGCGCTGAGCGAATCGACAACTCCGCCCGCCGGCTCATCCCCCGCACCAGCAGCAGATTCGCAATGTTCGCGCACGCCACCAGCAGCACCAGCGCCGCAATCCACTGCAGCAGATTCAAGTGCTCCTTATACCCGCTCTGAATGTTCTGGATCCCGCCCCCGCCCGGCGTCAGCACCACATGCGTATTCGGCAAAGCCTTCTGCGCCCGCGGATCGGTAAATGTCTTCAGCGGCGCAAACGTCTGTTTCAGCAGCGCACTCGCCTTCGACTGCAACGCCGGCAGCGACGTCCCCGGCTTCACCCGCCCAATAATGTAAGCCCACTGCGTATCTGGATCGCTAAAGTACGGCGCGCCTATCACCACATCCATCGCGTTCATCGGCACAAAATACTTCGGCGGATTCGTATCGATCCGATCCCCGTAAAACCCCTTCGGAGCTACACCCACCAGCGTCGCCGGCTTCGTATTGATATAGAACGTGCTGCCCACAACGCTCGGGTCGCCGGCATAATCCTGTTGCCACGCGTCGTAACTCATCACCGCGGTAATCGGCGCGCCCTTCACATCGTCGCTGTCCATAAACAGGCGTCCCGCTGCCGGCGACAGCCCAAAAACTCGAAAGTAGTTCCCGCTCACAAACGTCCCTGTAAACGACTTCGCCACCGTCTGCGGCCCCGCGCGCCTCACCGTCAACGGCCTCCACGCGTACCCCGCCTCCATCGCCGCCAGTTCTTCAAACTCCGGCAGGTTCTTCTTGTACATATAGTAGGTATCGGTCGCAAACAGCGAATAGTCCCCCTTGTCGTCCCAGCCGCCGTTCACGCAGCAATCGTCGCTGTCGCCAATGCGGACAAGGCTTTTCGGGTCCGTAACCGGAAGGTTATGCAACAAAATGGCATTCACCAGCGTAAAAATCGCCGAGTTCGCGCCAATCCCCAGCGCCAGTGTCAGCAGAACGGTGATGGTAAAGCCAGGCGTCTTCTTAAGCTGGCGCAGCGCGTACGACACATCCTGAAGCAGAATCCGCATCCATCAACCTCCACACACACGTACCCGTGCACTCCAGAAAGCAACTCAAGTTCCAATAAACTACCGAGCCCTCCACCTGAAATCAATAACTTAGCAATCGAGCCCACGCACCATACGTTCATTGCTGAAAAGCACTGTTCAAAACCGAACGCTTCAAACCCTCGACTGAACGTTTCAAATCCTCTCCCTGCGAGGCGGCACGACGCGCGATACGGACTTTCGCCTAAGGTTCACACGGAACTTTGCACGGGACGATTTCGTACCGATCGTCAGGGAAGGGACTGCCTCGCCCCGCGTGAGGCGTAAACTGTTTCCACGCTCAATCACGCTCCTCTGCAACAAGCGAAAGGCAGAAATGAAAAGGATTATTCTCGGAATTCTCGCGTGTACCTCCATTGCCGGTACAGTCGCACTCTCCGCTCAGGTTTCGTCCCCGGCGCCAGCTCCGGCCCCGGCACAAGTATCAACTCCAGCTCCGACGCAAGTTTCGGCACCAGCCCTGACCGCTGATGAGGTCGTCAACAAGTACGTGGACGCCGTTGGTGGCAAAGATGCAATCAGCAAGGTCAAGACGATGTCGATGGAAGGCACGATGCAGGTGATGGGGAGCGAAGGCCCCACTAAGACCACCACGGTGGATGGCGTGGGAACAAGGCAGGAGTCCGAATTCAACGGAACTAAAATCATCTCGTGCTTCACGGACAAGAGCGGCTGGTCGGTAAATCCAATGGCAGGCGCCGCCGATCCGACGCCGATGCCGGATGACCAGTACAACTCGGGCAAAGCCGGAATCTACGTGGGCGGACTGCTCTACGACTACGCAGCCAAAGGAAGCACGATCGAGTTGGCGAGCAAGGATGACAAGGCCTATACGATCAAGCTGACCACGAAAGAAAAAGTGAAGTACACCTTCGCAATCGATGCGAAGACGTATCTTGTGAACAGCATGACCACGGAGACCCAGATGGGGGGCCAGCCCGTGACGCTCACAGCAAGCTACTCGGATTACCGGAAGACTGAAACGGGATTCATGGTTCCTTATGGCATCAGTCTGGACTTCGGTCAGTTCCAACTCAGCATCACGGTGAAGAAGATTGAGCTGAACAAGGCGATTGATCCAGCAATCTTCGCCATGCCGAAAGCTTAATCCCAGGGCACTCTCGGATTGAGTATGTCCTTCTGCGTTCCTGCAGCTCCACCTCCGGCTCTAGCTCGATTCGGAGGCGGAGCTGGAAGCGATCCCATGCTCCAGCTTCTTCGACAGCAAGATGCTCGACACGCAGAAACCGAGAAACAAGTAATAGCCAGGCAGAATCCGCGACGCATTCGTCGGAAACGACACTGTCTGGACGCCCGGCATTGCGCGCACTCCGTCCCAAGAGCTTCCAATCACGCCGTTGAACGCGACAAACGACATGAAGATCGCCAGCGCCATCACGTCCGCCATCGACCACTTCTATAGCTCGAATGCCAGCAGCCTCACCAGGCGATTGTTCCGCAACAGCGCCGGCCGAATAAGACACGCGCCCAGCGCCAGCATCTTCAGCGCCGGAAAGACGACGCTGAACAGAATCACCAGCACAC
>Ga0302150_10000197_pt1 | contig 25060 bp, 12 predicted proteins | sample I_Bog_N1_2_FD_198635 | JGI IMG/M metagenome (GOLD analysis project Ga0302150, IMG submission 198635) | Peat permafrost microbial communities from Stordalen Mire near Abisko, Sweden - I_Bog_N1_2 | ecosystem: Environmental > Terrestrial > Soil > Wetlands > Peat | place: Sweden: Abisko, Stordalen... | reverse complement strand
TCTACCTCCCATAGGGCTTCCTGTCCTCACAATCTTTTGGGTCGAAGAACGTTTCGCGCATTGAATACGTTCTATCTGGAGTTTCAGGCCCATGTTCGTCTCCATCTTGTACTTTTTTGCGTCGTTGAGTCTCCCATCTTTCCCGTTCCTCCGCCACACTTCAGATTTTCGAGGGCCCCGGGTTCGATGGTGCGGGTGGGCAAAACTGAGTGTATTGTTCCTCCTGTTGTTGGCGGCCGGATCGAGGTTACCGGCACAGAGCACCGTTGTGACGGATACCGTGGGAACGTACCCGGCGGGAATAGCCATTAATCCGGCGACCAACACCATTTACGTGACCAATCACGATAGCAATACGGTGTCCGTGATCAATGGTGCGACCAACACCATGGTCGCCACGATACCGGTGGGCAATAATCCAATGGCGATAGCTGTAAACCCAGTCACGAACACGATCTATGTCGGGAACTTCGGCGAGACTTCGGTGTCCGTGATCAGTGGCGTGACCAACGCTGTCACTGCAACGCTGACCGTCGGCACAAATCCTGCTGCGATCGCGGTGGATTCGGCCGCCAATATCATCTACGTGGCGGATTGGGGAAGTAGCCAGGGCTCGATCATCAATGGCGCGACGAATGCAGTAACCACCTTGACTTCCGGCCAGTTCCCCTCGGCCATGGCGTCCAACCCGGTCACCACCATGGCCTACTCCGTCAACTACAACAACAGCAGTCCCACCGTGTCCGTTCTCGATGGTGCAAATGCTTCTATCGCGAACATAACGTCTGCCGCGAGCGTCGGCCCCTTGATGGTGGCCGTGAATCCCATAACCAACACGATCTACTCTGCGGAGGGCAACCGCGACTGGATTGAATACATCAATGGCGCGACGAACGCGTTGGTGTCAGTGAAGCTCGGCATCAAGGCGTATACGCAGTCTGCGATCTTGCTGAATCCCATAACGAACTTCATCTACATTGCGAATCTGGGAAGCAACAGCGTTACGGTGATCGACGGAGCTACCCGGGCAGTGGTCTCCAATCTGGCAGTTGGAACAGCTCCCACTTCACTTGCCATCGATACCCAGACCAATACGATCTATGTTGCGAACAATGCTTCTTACACCGGTACCACGATCAATGTGATTAACGGTGCAACGGCTACTGCCCCTGCAACAGTATCGGGCACCATTTACACCGTGGGCGCAGGGCCGGCTGCGATGGCGGTCAATCCGGTAACGAATACTCTCTATGTCGCCAACGCCGGCAGCCCCACGACACGCGGTACGACGGTGTCCGTGATCAACCTCGCAACCAATGCAGTCTCCGCGCCAATCTCGGTGGGCTCGAACCCTGCAGCAGCGGCTGTGAATCAAGCAACCGATATAGTCTATGTCGCCAACAGCGGAGGTAATTCTGTCTCGGTGATGAATGGGGCAACCAATGCTGTTAGCACCGTGACCGTTGGTGCGACCCCAAAGGCTCTAGCCATTAACCCGGCAACCAACACCATCTACGTCGCGAACCAGACCGACGGCACGGTCTCGGCGATCGATGGCGTCACCAGTGCCGTAACCAGTGTGACGGTGGGGGCGGGTCCGCAGGCGATAGCTGTCAATCCTGCGACCAACTCGATCTATGTCGCCAATACCGGCGCTACTACGATATCGGTGATCAACGGCACGTCGAACTCCGTTTCCGCAACAGTGGCTGTGGGCACGACTCCGCAGGCCATAGCCGTGAACCCTGCGACCAACACGATCTATGTTGCGAACTATGGCAGCGGCACGGTCTCGGCGATCAACGGCGCGACCAATCTCGCAGCCAGCGTAACCGTGGGTTCGAACCCGAATGCGGTGGCTGTGAATCCGCTGACAAATACGATTTATGTCGCCAATTACGGTGCCGCTACGGTTTCGGTGATTGACGGCTCTACCGACGCTGTGAGCAGCGTGGCGGTGGGCGGAGGTCCGCATGCTCTCGTTGTCAATTCGGCCACTGGCACCATCTATGTTGCAAATCGGACCGACGGCACGGTTTCGGTAATCAATGGCGCGACCAATACCGTTACCGCCACTCTTTCGGTCGGCTCGATCCCGTATGCGCTGAGTCTTAATCCACTGCTCAACACTGTCTATGTTGCAAACCAAGGCGGAGACACGGTCTCGGTGATCAACGGTGCGACCAACACTGTTAGCAGTGTGGCCGTCGGGAGTGGTCCGCGGTCGGTGGCTGTAAACATGTCCACCGGACAGGTATACGTCCCAAATTACGGTAGCGCCACAGTCTCCGTTCTCGCCCCGGCCACCATCAACACGGTGCCGCTCACTACAACTATTGCCCCTATTTTGGATTCCCGCACGGTCAGCACAACCAACATTTTCCAGACGACGAACCCGACGCCCAGCTTCACTACGACGGTGACCAGTGCCTATACCTCGAGTTCGACGTACACCGGCAGTAGCCAGACTCCGAGCCCGGTGAACCCGAATCCGAGCGCGGTTTATTACCAGGTTAATGGCGGGAGTGGTGTATGGTTGCCAGTCTCCCCGGCCGCCAGCGGCAACCCGGCGACCTTTACGGTAACGCCGCCATTCCAGCAGCTGGGCCTGAACACTTTGTATGTATATGCGGCATATGGCAGTGAAGGCACGTCAGCAGGAGCCTTAAACCAGACCGGCAACTCGCCGGAAATTGGCAATATCACGACTCTTCAGTACATCATTGAACCGGTCGCTACGACCACGACACTGACGGCTGACCATACCTCGCAAAGCATCGGCATGGCAGTGACCTTTACCGCGAGCGTGACGCCACTTTCGCTGACGGCAAGTGCAACCGGCAGCGTAACGTTTACGAGCACCTCCAGCGCATCGGTTGTGACGACGTTGTGCAGCGATGTGCCGGTCGTCTATACCTCTGCCGTGGCAGGAACCCCGGTTGTGCCTCAAACAAATCAAGCGACATGCTCGGCAAACTTCAGCATCGGCGACACAGACACCATTACCGCGACGTTCCTCGGGACACAAAATTTCAGCGCCAGCAGCGCAACCCTTACTGAAACGATTGAGGAGGGAGATAAGACCACTACGACAGTGGGATTGAACCCGATTAGCGTCGCGCTAGGAGGAACCACAGTATTAAGTGCGACCGTCGCGGACACGACTTCCCCTGCAACCCAGGCTGTCGGCAGCGTAACGTTCTACGGCACAGTAGGATCGATAACGAACACGCTGGGCACGGCGCCTGTGACGAATGGCGTGGCTAGCCTCTCATACGTTGCGACCACGCTAGGCGCAAATACGATTACTGCTGCCTATACCCCATCCAATACGGCGCTCTTTGAAACGAGCCGCGATACCGTGGGGCAGGTGTTAACGGTGAACCTCGTAGCCCCAACTACGGTTACGGTAAGTACCGTCTCGTCAGTGTATGGTTCTACGACCAGCGCTACGGTTTCGGCAGCCGAGAGCGGTGCAGCGGGCGTCGTTACGGGCGGTATAGTGACGTTTGGCACTAGCGGTAGCGTCGGTGGAAGCTTCAATCCGGCAACCTGTACCCTCACTGTACAGGGCACATGCACGACGGTTTACACGCCTAGCGGTACTCTCGCTGCAGGAACATACACCAACGACATTACGGCCAGCTTCGCGGCGGTGAGCAACTATACCGCTTCCCGTGCCGCGAATAACTTATCGATCAGTCAACAATCTCCGGTATTGACCCTATTGAATGTCACAACAGTGACTTATCCTGGCAAATCGAACCTGAGCGTATCGCTCTCCTGGACGGGTAGTGGCGCTGCTCCGACCGGTACGGTTACCTTCAGTATCGATAGTGGCACCCCGGTGAATGCTTCATGCACCGGAACTGTCACACCCATCCTTTGCACCTACAGCGGAAGCTTCGCTGCGGGGTCACATACATTGAATGCTTCTTATGTAGGAGACATACACTACACAAGCGCTTCGGCGACTGCTGGAAGTTTCTCCGTGCTATCCGACACCTCCAAGCTGGTCTTCGGTACTTCGCCTGCGACACCTTTGACCGCAGGTCAAAATGGCGGCCCCGCTATCACCGTGTTGGAGGAAAACCCTTCCAGCAATCTTGTAGTCACAGCGACTGACCCCATCACTCTTGCAGTCACGGGTCCTGTTGGCTTTACTGCAAGGAACTATGGGCCGACCAATGCCATTGCCGGTGTGGCGAGTTTCAATGTTTCAGCAGCCGCACTTACCATTCCGGGAACCTACACATATACTGCATCGTCCCATTCGCTGATCGATGCAGTCGCAACCGAAATCGTAAATGCCGCGGTATCCGCGACGACGACTATCTCCAGTAAGACACTGACGGAAGACTATCCAGGCGCAGTCTTCACCCCTGTGGCGGGCAGCGGAGGCACGGGCGCGCTCACATACAGCGTGCTTCCTGCACTGCCCACCGGCCTAAGCTTTTCGACGGCGGGAGTCATCAGCGGAACGCCAACGGCGGCGAGTGCCATGACCGTTTACACCGTGACGGTGACGGATGCGAACAGCCAGACCGCAACGGGAACGTTCCATCTAACGATCGTCACGTCGGTGGTTGCGACGCAGACTGTAGCGACCACCAGCCTGACCGCGAACCAAGCAACACAGGCATTCACGCCGGTCATGGGTTCAGGAGGATTTGGCTCGCTGGCCTATAGCATCCTGCCCTCGTTGCCCACGGGGTTGAGCTTTGACTCACGCACTGGAACAATTGCAGGCACGCCCAATGTGCTAAGTGCATCAATGATCTATGCCATTACCGTTACGGACACGAACAATGCAAGTGCGACGGCGAACTTCAGCCTGGCGGTGAACGTTGAGGCTCCGACCATTCTCTTCACGGTGCCCACACACATTTACGGAGACGGAGCATTCGGCGTGAGTGCCAGTTCCACCTCAGACGGTGCGTTTACGTATTCGGTTGTGAGCGGTCCGGCGACGATCCTGGGCTCCACCGTCACACTCACCGGTGCAGGGACGGTAACGCTACAGGCGTCGGAAGCAGCCAACTCCAACTACAGTTCGGCGACGAAGAACGCCAGTTTCACCGTATTGGCGAGCATGCTGACCATCAAGGCGAACGATGCAACCCGCTTCTACGGAGCAACGAATCCCATATTCACTGGCTCTGTGAGCGGCGCTCAACCAGGAGATACGTTCGCCGAAGGCTTCGCCACGTCTGCTACTGTGCTCTCGCCGGTGGCGACCTATGCCATCGTACCCTCTGTGACCGGTACAAACGTCTCTTCCTACACAGAGACTGTCGTCTATGGAACGTTGATGGTCACACAGGCACCAACATCGATCATCTTGTCGACGAGCAGCACATCGGTTGCCTCCGGGCAGAGTGTCACCTTTACTGCCCAGGTGTTGCCTTCCGCGTCCGGTACGCCGACAGGCATCGTGACGATACTTGATAACGGTGGTCCGCTCACATCCCTGACTCTAAGCGGTGGCTCCGTCAGCTATCCGACTACAGCGCTATCGCCGGGCATTGCTCATGTCCTCACTGCGACCTATGCAGGTGATGGCAATTTCCTTGGTACGGCGGCAAGCGGAACACCTGCTGGCACTGTAACGATCACCGTTACTGGCACGGATACGGCCATAACCCCAACATCCGGGACCTCCTTCAGTGTGATTCCAGGAGGGGCACTCAACTTCGATCTCCTTCTAACACCCCAACCCGGAGCTTATCCGGGACCGGTCACATTTGACATCACCGGCCTGCCTTCGGGAGCCTCTGCGACCTTTACACCGCCAGCCCTCACCGCCGTCACATCACCCACAACGGTGCATGTAACTATCCAGACGGCTGCAGCTACAGCTAAGCTGATTCGTATACATGATGACATGGGAGCTATTGCGCTGGGCCTGCTTTTGCTTCCGATCAGCTTCACCCGGCGCAACCGCAAGCGCTTTGGCAGGCTATTGTTCGTGGTAATTCTTCTAGGCGGTGCGCTCTCCAGCATGGCTATTACTGGTTGCGGCGCGGACTCCAGCTTGTTCATTCAACAAGCGCAGAACTACACCCTCACGATCACTGCCACAAGCGGGTCTGTAAAGCACGTTGCCACAATCACGCTGATGATCCAGTAAGCGTGCGCTTCAGCAGATGCACTACTGAACTGTGTAAGTGTGCGTCCCGCTTCCAATCGTCTCTGCTTCGCGATGCGGCAACGTGACGGTCGCCGTAGTGTTTGCCGGAATCGTCACTGTGAAGCGATGCTCGCTCTGCTTCCAGTCCGAGACAACGGTTCCATACTCCGAGTCGTATTCCACATGCAGTGCAGGTAGCGCCGGATCGAAATGCGGGTTAATTGATAGGTGGTGGAATCCTGGACCCCCCGCGTCCGTGTCGATCCCCGCCGCTCGCCGGTACACCCAAGCCATCACCGAGCCAAACGCGTAGTGGTTATATGAGTTCATGCTAGGATCGCCGGTGTCGCCATTCCACCGCTCCCACCATGTCGTCGCATCCTTCTTCACCATGTAGCCCCACGACGGATAGGTATCCGATAGCAGCAGCTTGAACGCCAGGTCCGTCTGCTGATTCTCGTCGAGTACGAACAGAAGAAATGGCGTTCCCAGAAATCCGGTTGTCAGGTGGTCGCCATGCGCGTGAATATTCTTTGTCAGGCGGTCCACCATGCTCGCGCGCAGGGAATCCTGCGCGATGCCGGTAAACAGCGTCGCGAGGTAGCCCGTCTGCGTATCGCCCGCAACGCTTCCATCCTCTTTGACAAACGCCGCGCGATAGGCCGCAGCAATCTGCTCATACTCTTGCTGATACTTGGCCGCCTCAGAAGGACGATGAAGAGCCGTGGCCATCTCTGCCATCTCGTGCGCGACCAGTGCCCAGTAGGCCGTATCGATTAGCGCCTTAGGAGTATGCTCATCCGGTGCCAGCCAGTCTCCAAAATTGTTGCCCACGCCTTTATGTCGAATGTAATCGGGATTATTGCTGGCAATAAAGTTCATCCAGCGCTCCATTGCCGGCCACGAGCGTTCCACTACACCGACATCCCCATACTGCAGCCATGCAGCGTACGGAATGAAAATTCCGGCATCCCCCCACCCGGGTGCACCCGGTCCCGATCCCAGCAGGTTCGGCGAAACGTCCGTGAACGCTCCCTCTGCGGTCTGAGCGTCTACCACGTCATTCATGAACTTGTGCGTGAACGCGTCGATGTTGAAGTTGTACGTCCCTGTACGCCAGAAGACGCCAGCATCGCCCATCCAACCCAACCGTTCGTCGCGCTGCGGGCAGTCCGTAGGAATCGACACGAAGTTGCCCCGCTGGCCCCACGCACCGAGCTGGTTCATCTTGTTGAGCGTCTCGCTTGAGCTGGTCAGACGAACCGTTGGCGGCTCCTGCAAGCTGTTGTACACTAGGCCGTCGATGGTCGATAGAGTCGGTGACGCTGCTGGCTTGCCACCTAAATAAGAAATCTCCACATACCGAAACCCATGAAAAGTGAACTCCGGCGTCCATGTCTCTTCGCCCTCACCAGAAAGAACATAGGTGTCAGTCGCATCGGCATTGCGTAGGTTCTGCGTGTAAATGCTTCCATCCGAATTGAGCCGTTCAGCATAACGCAGTTTCACCACCAAGCCTCGTGGACCGCGAACATGCAGGCGCACATCTCCAACCATGTTCTGTCCCATGTCGAATACGGCAGGATGAGCCGAGCTGGCATGGTTCACCCTGATCGGATGCAGCGTGAGCGTCGTGCGGATCGAGAGATCTGGTTGCGCTGTCACCGCCATCCCGCTATCCGGCGGAGTTCCCGCCGCCGCATGCGTCCATTGCGACGCATCGAAGTGCGGTGTACTCCATCCCGCCTGATCGAGTCGGGCATCATAAGATTCTCCACCGTAGATTTCCGCGAACGTGATCGGTGACGCCGTCGTCAACCAAGATGGATCCGTCACAATCGTCTGATGACTGCCATCCACCAATGTCAGATCCAACTGCGCCCGCAGAAGATTCGGCCCGGGATACTCCCGATAGCCCGCCCACGTCATCGGCGAGCTGTACCAGCCTCCTGCCAACACCACGCCGAGCGTGTTGTCTCCGCGCTGAAGCAGGGAAGTCACATCATAGGTCTGGTACAGCATACGCTTGTGGAAGTCTGTCCAGCCCGGAGCCAACATGGTGCCCGGTGCGACCCGCTTTCCGTCAAGGTAAGCTTGGTAGGCTCCCAGCGCGGTAATACTCAGACGAGCCGATCGCACGCCGGAGTGGATGCTGAAGTCTTTGCGCAGCAGGGACGCGTCCGTCGACACGCGATCCGGACCTCGCACTGCACTTTGCCTGTCCGTCCCCATCGCGAAATCCGCAGACATCGGCCCCGCAACCGCCGCAGCCTCCCACGCCCCATTCGACGACGAGCGCACCTGCCAGTGCTCATCGCTCACTAATCGCTCTTTCTGTCCGTTTGCCAGCGTTATATGGATGGACGCGGCTACGGCGGCTGGCGACGTCTCCGAATGCGATCCTGTGTCATGGGATGTAACCTTCAGGTCAATCTCGTTGTCGCCAGCATGAAGCAGGCTCGCAAGTTCTTCGCGATCAAAGGCACCCCACTCGTCATGATGGCCGGTGATCGTGCCGTTCACCCTCGCTGTGAACTGTCCGCGCACCAGCACATGCAGGCTCGCTGCCTGTGGCTTCGAATCCAGATGTAATTGATAACGAAACTCCGCCGGGGTTGCCGAGGCCACATGTTTCGCATCTGCGCCAGGAAGCCAGATCCAGCGAATCGCTTTCAACTCCTGCTCATCAGCAGGATCATGCCGCGTGATCCAATCAGCCTTCCAGTCGGCTTCGCTCAGCAGCCCGGTTTCAAACCACGTGGTAGGAGATACCGTCTCCTTTCCATGGTTGTCCCATACCTTCACCTTCCACATGTATCGCTGATGCGGTTGCAGCGCATCGCCCCCATACAAAATGTCTACGGACCCAGAAGACGTCACTCGTCCTGAATCCCAAACGGCCCCGTTGCCCGAACGCAGATGCTCCAAATCTGTTCCCACCACGATCTCGTAAGCAGACTGCGTCCAATTGGGAGTCTTTGCATCACTCTGCCACGAGAATGCGGGATGCACTGTGTCAATGCCCAGCGGATTCTCCAATGCATTGGTCCGTAGATGTACCGGCGCGGCATGCGCACACACTGCAAAGGCTAAGAGGAAGGACGCAAGCTTTGACATTTGAAACGGGCTCCGATCATCACAAGAATGAATTGCTGCGCAACTACCGTAATTGATAAATCCTAGTCGTTCCACTTCATCCGCCTTGCATCTTGTGGCTCTGGATATGAATCCGCGCTATGCGACCACGCTCCGCAGACTCATTCGCTTTCATGTAGTTGCCATATCCCACCACGATTGTGGAGCTGACCAGAAGAAAAAGTCCCGTGGCCACCAGCAGCTTAGTTCGCCGACTGGTCCCCTTCCACTCCCGCAGCGCCAGCCCCCAGAGCGTAGCGAAGATAATGATAGAAGCCATATGCAGGGTCCAACTGGAGAAGTCATATTTCCCCATCTTGGTCTGCCCCATCGAATAAAAGAAAAATTGGAAGTACCAGATCACACCAGCTAACGACGCGAACACATAATTTGCTACCAAGGTCTTCGGCGCGATTCGGTGCAGCGTTGGATCTAGCGGATCGAACTCCACAAGCGTTTGTCCCGTAACCTTCCCCGCGCGCATTGGATTGTTCCCCGGAGCGCCGAGAAACTGACTCGCTGATCCGTTCTTGAGAATCAAAACCACCGACCAGACAAAGTTCGTAACAAATCCTCCCCACAACACAACGACCAGGATGGGAAGGTTCTGCCAGAGATCGAGCCTGTGATGCGCCGCCAGGTCGGATTTCGTCATCGCGCCGATTGGAGCTCCGGCCTTAAGCCCGAATGCGAAAAAAGAACTCATGACTCCAGCAAAGATCGCGACCGCAATTCCTTTAGCGAAAGAGAAGTCAGCCTCGCCGGCTTCAGCCCGATCCTCTGCCGTGACCTCCTTCTCCTTGGACAGACCCGCGAGGCCGTTGACTCCGACCGCTATTAGGCACAGCAGAACTCCCGCAAGAATCATCTGCCCCGAAGCCTCATGCACAATCGCGTGAATCGATCCGTCATAGATAGGTGGAATCAGCGTCCCAAAGGCAGTGCACAGCCCCAACGCAATTGCATATCCCAGGGCGATCCCGAGATACCGGATCGCCAGTCCGAACGTCAGACCACCAACTCCCCACAACGCTCCACATAACAGGGCATAGCCCATGGCCGAAGGTGGCGCACCGCGAATAATCCCCCAAAGGTGCGGGACCAGCAGCCCGGCCAGTACAAGCGGAGCGACGATCCAAGCCGCGAACCCCTGGATCAGCCAGTACACCTCCCAGGACCACCGCCGAATCCCGCGGAAGGGTATAAAGTTCGTAGCGGAGGCGAATCCGCCGATCCAGTGATAGATCACACCAATAAAAGGATTTGGTCCCACGTGCCCCCATTCCACTATCCAAAGAGAGTGACTGCGCTCGATCGCGTACTATCGTATCTGACGTCGAATACATTTGGGAAATAGAATCTCTATTGAATTTTCAGTGACTGGCCGGAGGGGACTACCCTGCGAATCTCGCTTTTCATCACCTGCTATAACGACACGCTGTTTCCGGAGACGGGAAAAGCGGTCGTGCGCGTCCTCGAGCGGCTTGGTCATACGGTCGAGTTCCCTCCGGGCCAGACCTGCTGCGGCCAGATGCACTACAATACTGGCTACCAGGCGGAGGCGACGCCCCTCTTGCAGCGCTTTGTTGACCAGTTCCAGCATGCAGAAGTCGTCGTCATCCCATCTTCCTCCTGCGTCGCCATGATGCGCGATCACTACCCTAAAATGGCGACCCAGATCGACGATCCCGGCCTCGAATCAGCAGTAGAGCACCTACTTCCAAAGGTCTTCGAGTTTAGCGAGTTCTTAACCAGACGCCTCGGCTTGGAAGACGTCGGCGCGTACTACCCCCACCGCGTCACATACCATGCCAGCTGCCACGGTCTCCGTAACCTGGGCGTCGGCGATGGCCCACTGCGGCTCCTTCGAAAAGTCCGCGGCATCGAACTCGTCGAACTCCCAGGCTTAGAGCAGTGCTGCGGCTTCGGCGGCACGTTCGCTATCAAGAATGCCGATGTCTCCACTGCGATGCTCGCCGAGAAGACCGCGGCCATCCTCAGCACTGGTGCCAAGATCTGCACGGCGTCCGATAACAGCTGCCTCATGCATATCAACGGCGCCCTCCATCGACAACAGACTGGTGTCAAAACGCTACATTTAGCCGAGATCTTAGCCGGAGAGCGGGAGGTGACAAGGTGAGCATCGCCTCCCTCGATCCAAAGACCGCGCCTGCCTTTCCCATCGCGGCTCGCGCGGCGATGAAGGACGTCCAACTTCGGAAAAATGTCCAGCATGCGACCGATGTCATCCAGACAAAGCGCGCTCGGGTTGTCAGCGAGATGCCGGACTGGCAGCAGCTTCGCGAAGCAGGCAAGCAGATCCGGCAGCACACCATGCAGTATCTCGACTTCTATTTACAGGAATTCGAAACCAACTGCACACGAGCCGGCGGAGTTGTGCACTGGGCGGAGGACGCGAATGAAGCTCGCGAGATCGTTATTCGCCTTGCGAAAGCCTCTGGCTCGAACGAGGTCATCAAGATCAAATCGATGACCACCGAAGAAATCTCCTTGAATACCGCTCTGGAAGAGCAGGGAATCCATCCCTTTGAGACGGACCTAGCGGAACTCATTATCCAGTTAGGGCACGATCTCCCCTCCCACATCGTCGTCCCCGCCCTGCACAAAAATCGCTGGCAGATTCGCGAAATCTTTCAGCGCGAGATGCATCTGGCCGACCTAGGCGATCGTCCCGAAGACTTAGCCGACGCCGCCCGCATCTTCCTTCGCGAGAAATTCCTGCGCGTCAAAACCGGAGTTAGCGGAGCCAACTTTCTCATTGCCGAAACTGGCGGCGTTTGCATCGTAGAGAGCGAAGGCAATGGGCGCATGTGCCTCACGCTTCCCGAAACCCTCATCACCATCGCCGGCATCGATAAGGTGCTGCCCCGCTATCAAGACCTAGAAGTCATGCTTCAGTTGCTGCCCCGCTCCGCTACCGGCGAACGCATGAACCCTTACAACTCAATCTGGACCGGCATTCATCCAGGCGATGGCCCGAAGACATTCCACGTCATTCTGATGGATAACGCGCGCACTGAGATTCTCGCCGACAACGAGTCTCGCCAGACGCTTCATTGCATCCGCTGCGCCGCCTGCCAGAACGCTTGTCCTGTGTACAAGCAGACCGGTGGTCACGCGTACGGCAGCGTCTACGCCGGCCCTATTGGCGCAATCCTCACCCCTCAGTTACAGGAGATGCACCACGCGCAAAGTCTACCCTATGCCTCCTCATTGTGCGGCGCGTGTTATGAAGTGTGCCCGGTCAAGATCAATATTCCCGAGGTGTTAATCCACCTCCGCAACAAGGTCGTCGAACAAAACACCGCTGGAATCTCTGGCGCCTTCGACCTCGAAGCGCTCGCCATGAAGACCATGGCCGCCATATTCCAGGATGAACGAAGATTCCGCGCCGCCCAGCGCTTCGGTCGAGCGGCGGAAGCTCTACTGCCCTCTAAGAATGGATGGATCAGCTGGCTGCCAGGTATGCTGGGTGGCTGGACACAGGCCAGAGACCTCCAGAAAATGCCAAAGCAAACCTTCCGCGACTGGTGGGGGAAGCGAGAAAAAGATGGCCGTTGAGATGTCTTCGAAAGTAGAGATCCTTCGTAGGATTCACGCAGCCAACGGCGGCCCGTCGACCGAACGGGCAGCTCACAGCGACTGGCAAAATCTATCCAGAAACTACAAACGAGCCGGATCGCTTGACCCGATGGCGACCCTGCAACTCCTGGAAGATCGCCTTCGAGACTACGACGCGACTGTGACAAGGACGAACCGCCAGAATGTCTCCCTCACCATCGCCAGCCTGTTGGCCAAGCGTGGCAAACATCAAATCATTATCCCGTCTGGAATCCCTTCAGCGTGGCTATCAAACGGCCTCACCTTCGTTATTGACGAGGGCCTCGCCCCCGCTCAGTTGGACGCATTCGATGCCGTTCTCACCGGCGCAACCCTTGCCATCGCCGAGACCGGCACGATAGTCCTCCAGAGTCTCCCCGGCCAGGGACGTCGAGCCATCTCGCTCGTTCCCGATTATCACCTCTGCGTCGTCAACGCTGGAGACGTCGTCGAAACCGTCCCGCAGGGCTTCCAGCGCCTGCAATCCACCGCGGCCGTCGCTACCACCTTCATCTCCGGCCCATCGGCTACTGCAGATATTGAGATGACTCGTATCAAAGGCGTTCACGGCCCGCGCATTCTCGATGTGCTTCTAATCGAATAGCCAACTAAATAACGGATAGAGAATTCGCGAGATTTCTAATTTCAATAGATAGTATATTTCTATAGGGCACACGTAGCAGAGGAGTAGGAAAATGGCCAATATCGTCGATGCTGGGTCGCAACAGGTCTTCGCCGCGTTGGATGAATTTCGCATCGAGGTTCCCTCTTGGGGTTTCGCCAATACCGGTACCCGCTTCGGTAAGTTCATCCAAGCCGGAGCCGCCACCAGCCTCGAAGAAAAGTTCAGTGACGCGGCCCAGGTTAACGCCCTCACCGGAGCCAGTCCCACCATCGCCCTGCATGTTCTCTGGGATCTTCCCAACGGCAACGCCGACATCCCCGCGATTAAGACGCTCGAGAAGAAGTACGGCATCAAGGCAGGCTCGATCAATCCCAATCTCTTCCAGGACCAACAATACAAGTTTGGTTCCATCGCGAATCCCAGCACGGAGATTCGCCAGCACGCGATTGAGCATCTTCTTCTCTCCGTAGAGATCGGTCGCGCCTTACAATCTCGCGACATCTCCCTCTGGATCTCCGACGGTTCGAACTATCCCGGCACCCAAAGCATTCGAAAGCGCATCGGCTGGCTCGAAGAGGCACTATCTTCCACACACGCCGCACTGGGCCCCGACCAGCGCCTTCTAGTCGAATACAAGCCCTTCGAGCCATTCTTCTACCATTCGGACGTTGCCGACTGGGGTATGGCGCTCGAGCTGGCTCGGCGCGCCGGCCCTAAGGCCAAAGTGCTCGTCGATACGGGTCATCACTACCAGGGCACTAACATTGAGCAGATCGTCGCATGGCTTATCCATCTCGGAGCCCTCGGCGGCTTCCACTTCAATGACCGTAAGTACGCCGACGACGACCTGACGCTCGGCTCGATTGATCCCTACCAGGTCTTCCGTATCTTCCATGAAATTCTCACCGCCGACCTAATCCAGCGGTCCAGCATCGCCTTCATGATCGACCAGAGCCACAACCTCAAAGGCAAGTTAGAGGCAATGATTCAGACCGTCACCACCGCTCAGGAGCTTTATGCGAAGGCCGCCCTGATTGACCAGGATCGACTGGCGGAGTTGCAGCAGGCCTGCAGGTTGGTCGAAGCGGAGGAGTGCTTCCGCACCGCCTTCTGGCAGGACGTTCGTCCCATTGTTCGCGAGTGGCGCATCGCCAGAGGCCTTCCGCCCCAGCCGCTCAAGGCTCTTGCCGACAGTGGATATCTTCAGGCCATCACAAGCGACCGAAGCGCCAGGAACACAAATGTCGGAGGTCAGTATGCATAAGGCTCAGCATCTCAAGCTGTCAATCATATTCCATTAGGGGAATTCGCGGTCGGTCAGATAATCTTGTTACGGGACCTTCCCTCAGCGGTGAGCGACACCAGTGCGAAAGACCACGAAGCGGCTTTATCTCATCCCCGTACTGTCGAAAGCGATCGACATCCTTGAGCTCCTTCAGGCTGTGAATCAGCCGATGACTCTCGAGGCAATCCATCGCCAGACACACATCTCGAAGACCACCGTTTACCGAGTCCTCAAGACCTTCGTCCATCGCGGGTATCTGTCGCATTCACCCGACGGTATGTACCGGCATGTATCGGGTCCCAAGAAGACCCGCTTCGGGTTCGCGGGCCAAAGCTCCGAGATGCCTTTTTCCGTCGAAGTCACGGAGAGCCTAAAGACGGCAGCAGCCGCAGTTGGCGTCGACCTTCTCATCCTCGACAACTGTTATGACGGCCCGACCGCCATTCGCAACGTCGAAGAGTTCATCAGCAATAAAGTCGACCTCATCATCGAGTTCCAGATCGAACAGGAAGTTGCTCCCGTCATCGGCGACAAGATCGCCGGGGCTAGCATCCCGCTTATCGCCATCGACATCCCCCATCCCCATGCCACCTACTTCGGCGTGGACAACTATCGCGTAGGCATCGAGGCTGGCGAAGCGCTCGCCGCTCATGCAGTTAGCCAATGGGGAGGCAAAGTCGACTGGATCCTTGGCCTCGACCTGACCGAGGCCGGGCAGCTTGTACAAAGCCGCATCACCGGAGCCTTCGAAGGCGTACGCAGCGGCCGCCCTGATCTTCCTGTAGAGATCTTCGTCAGAATGGATGGCAGAGGTCTCCGCGATAAGAGCAAAAAACTCATATCCGAATTTCTCGATCGACATCCCCGTGACAAGCACATCCTCATCGCCGCCGCCACGGACTCTAGCGCCCTCGGCGCCGTTGAAGCTGTCCGCGAACACAAGCGCGAAAAGCACGTCGCCATCGTGGGACAGGATTGCATTGCCGAAGCCATCGCCGAGATGCAGAGAGACAAATCTCCCCTGATCGGATCCGTCTCGCACGAACCGGGATCCTACGGCCCCAGCCTCATCCATCTGGGCCTATCCCTTCTCCGCGGCCAAACCGTCTCGCCTTATAACTACGTCAATCACAAGCTGGTCACGCGCGAATCATTGCTTCAGGCTTGAATCCATAGAGCGCATCTCGCGCTGATAAATCACCTTCCCTCCCAGCAGCGTCATCTCCACCTTCACGTCCTCAATCTTCACTGGATCGATAGCGAAAATATCATCCGACAGCACCACGATATCCGCCAACTGCCCCGGCGCAATCCGACCCTTGATCGTTTCTTCTCGTTCCGCATATGCCGCGTTATACGTGTACGCCTTCACCGATTCCCCGACCGTTACCTTCTGCTGCGGCTCCCATCCGTTCGGATTCTTCCCATCGATCGTTCGCCGAGTAACTGCCGCATAAATCCCCGTCAACGGCACCAGTGGAGCCACCGGCCAGTCCGATCCAAACGCTACCACAGCTCCCGAATCCATCAGCGACCGAAACGCGTATGTGTACTTCACCCGCTCCGGCCCAATGCGCTTCTCCGCCCACCGGCCATCATCGATCGCGTGAAACGGCTGCACCGAGGCAATTACATGCAGCTGCGCAAACCGAGGAATATCTTCCGGGAGCAGCGTCTGCGCATGCTCAATGCGGTCCCGACGCTCGCCCGGTCCATCTTCCTTCTCTAGCCGCTCATACATATCCAGCACCGCATGGTTTGCCCGGTCACCAATCGCATGCGTAATTAATTGCAGCCCAGCCTCATCCGCCAGCTTGAACCCCGCATACATCTCGTCCTCATGCAGCATCGAGTCACTGGCAATCCCATAGCTTTTCGGATTATCCGTATAAGGAGCCGTAAACCAAGCCGTAGCAGCCCCCAGCCCACCATCCACAAACGTCTTCAAACACCCAATGTGGTACATCTCGTTCCCGAACGGTTCCTCAATCCCGATCTCCGACATCTGCTTCCCGTACACCAGCGGCAAACACTCGGCCACGCGCAGCCTGAGCTTGCCCTCGCGCGAAAGCTTCTGCAGCGCCTGCAGCTTCAGCGGCCCGGTCGGATCCGTCGTGCTCACCGCCATATCCTGCACGCTGGTCAAGCCATTCTCCGCCGCCACCCTCTGCGTCGCAAGAATATACGTCTCCATATCTGCCTCGGTATCCGCAGGAATCTTCGACAGAATCAAGTCCTTCGCCGCGTCCTTGAAAATCCCCGTAGGATTTCCCGCAGCGTCCCGCAAGATCACTCCTCCCGGAATGTCCTTGGTATTCCGGTCCACGCCCGCCAGCTTCATGGCATACGCATTCGCAAGAATCATGTGCAGGTCCGTCCGCGAGACAGCTACCGGATTATTCGGCGTCACATCGTCTATCAGCTGGTGCGTTGGCAGAGCCACCGGCGTCCATCGCTGTTCATCCCACAACCCGCTCACAATCCACTTGCCCTTCGCGATCGTCTTCGCATAGACCGCCATCCGCTCGCGAAACTCCGCTTGACTCTTGCTGTCAGTCAGATGCACGCCAACCAGGTTCGCTCCGCCCATCTGGATATGCACGTGCGAATCATTGAAGGCCGGCAACACGCGCTCCCCGTTCAGTTGAAAGATCGTCGCTCCCGGCAATGCGAGTTTCAGCATCGCCTCGTCGCTACCCGTAGCCAGCACACGGCTCCCCCGAATGGCAATCGCCGAAGCCTCCGGCGTGGCCTCCACCCCCGTCCAAACCTTACCCCCAACCAGCACAACATCCGCGTCACCCACCACACCACTCTGCGCCCATACTCCACCTAGATAACACACCATCACTGCAACCAACCCAACTCCGCGCAAGCCCATTCCGTTCCTCCTGAAATCGAAGTGCCTATCGATGCCCTGCCTATACCACTGTTATCTCGACCAGAGCCGCATACTTTGCGTTGTAGCGGAGAGGCCACTGTACTGGCCTTTGCCGTTGCCTGTCCTGCGCTTCCCGACGGATACCCTAAGTCTCATCTCCATCCCCGCCCCGGTAAAGAGCCAGATCCCGCGATGCTCCCAGATCCAGATCAATTCGCTGGCCGATCCAGCCGCAAGCTCAGCAGCGTCTCCACGCCATGTCGAATCTGCGCAGGCGTAAACGCCGTAAAGCCAAATACCAGCCCACGCTCGGTGGGGGAGTTCGCGTACTGTGAAAGCGGTGGCACATCCAACCCCGCCTTCTGCAGCCTCGCCGACCACTCCAGGTCATCGCAATCAACCGGCAGAAATCCCGTCAGGTTCATCCCTCCGTCACGATACCGAAATTCCAGCGGCAAACTCCCCTTTCCAATGGCCTCGAGAAACGTCTCCTGCCTCTCTGCATAATTCTTCCGGCATCGCCGAATGTGCGAATAGAACGCGCCGCTATCCAGAAAAGCCGCCAGCGTCGCCTGGTCGATCATTGGCCCATGATCTTCCGCCACCGTCTTCAGCTCCGCAAACGGCTCTACCAGCGACTTCGGCAGCACCGCATACCCCAACCGAAGCGAAGGAAACAGCAGCTTGCTGAACGTACCCACATAGATGACACGGTTGCCCGAATCCAAACTCTGCATGCTCGGCAGAGGAGGAGCGACGTAACGAAACTCTGAATCGTAATCGTCTTCCACGATCCAAGTCTTCGTATTTACCGCGCCGTTTACCAGCGCCAGCCGTCGTGCCAACGACAACGAAGCGCCCGTTGGAAACTGCCGCGACGGCGTCACGTACATCAGCGCAACTGAAGCATCCTCCAGCGGAGGAAACACCATCCCGTGCGCATCAATCGGCAGGTGTTCGATTGTCGCTCCCGCAGAGGCCCACGCCCGCACCGCACCGCTATATCCCGGATTCTCCATAAATACCCGATCGCCCGGCTTCAGCAGCAGGTGTGCAAGAAAATAAAGCGCCTGCTGCGACCCTGTCGTGATCGCAATCTGCCACCACTCGCACACCACCCCGCGGCTATCCCGCAGATATGCCGCCAGGTTCTCCCGCAGCGGACGAAACCCCAACACGGCGTCCGAGTTATAGTGCAGCAAACTCCGATTCGTTTTCCGCAACGCTCGTCCTCGCAATCGGTTCCAAAGCGCAAGAGGGAAGAGCTGCACATCCGGCTGGCAAGGCCGAAACGGCTTTGGTCCGTCCGAATAACTTGTCTTCGGCAGGTGAACAGTCGGCGCCGCAGCTTGTTGCGCACTGTTTCTCTGCACCGCAGATCGCAATTCCTTCGCCGTGTCCGACACATACACCTTCGACCGCCGCTGACTGCTCAAATACCCTTCGCTGATGAGTCGTTCGTACGCATACACCACCGTATTGCGCGATACCTTCAACTCCGTCGCCAACTCGCGACTCGACGGCAGCAGATCGCCCGCGCCCAGCTGTCCGCCCTTGATTAAATCCTTCAGTTGCGCCGCCAATTGGACCTGCAACGAGAGGTCACCCTCTCTCGTAAGAAAGAGAAACTGTTGCCGCTTCACATGCTTCGCATCTGGACTCACGGAAACTCCTGAAAATGTCTCTTTGTCGGAACCAAGGGGATTGCTTAGGTTTTACTAACAAGCAGCGGATAAAGCAATCTTTATCCGCGCGCGAGTGCCAGCTATTGAAGCAGTCCCAGGCTCTTCGAACAACCGGCCGGGTACGCCTACCATCTGACTCTTCATGGCTTTCCAAAATCGTCGCCTCAACTCACCTCACGACGCCGCACCTCTCCTGAAACTGACAATTGATGGTGTTGAGACGGAAGCGCCTCAAGGTTCGCTCCTGATAGACGCCTTGAGCCGCACGGATATTAAAGTTCCACAAGTTTGTTACCATCCTCAGCTCGGCCCCATAGGCACCTGCGACACCTGCATGGTCGAGGTCAACGGCAAGCTAGTCCGCTCCTGCACCTGCGAAATTACCCCCGGCCTCTCTGTGGACAGCAAATCCAAGCACGTAGACGCCGCCCGGCGCGAAGCCTTTGATCGCATCCTCGGCAACCATCTCCTCTACTGCACTGTCTGCGACAACAACAATCAGAACTGCACGGTCCACAACACCACCGCCGACCTCGACGTAAAACATCAGGCCGTCCCCTACAAAGAGAAGCCCTACGAGCAGGATCGCACCAACCCCTTCTATCGCTATGACCCCGACCAGTGCATCCTCTGCGGCCGCTGCGTCGAAGCGTGTCAGAACGTGCAGGTCAACGAGACCCTCACCATTGACTGGACCTCCGAACACCCCCGGGTCCTCTGGGACGGCGGCCAGGAGATCGCCGGATCCAGCTGCGTCTCCTGCGGCCACTGCGTCACCGTCTGCCCCTGCAACGCGCTCATGGAAAAGTCCATGATCGGCCGCGCCGGCTACTTCACCGACCTCTCGCCAGATACCCTCAATGACATGATCCAGGTCGTCAAAGATGTCGAGCCCCAGATCGGCTACGGCCCCATCCTCTCCCTCTCCGAGCTCGAAGCCGACATGCGCGAGCTCCGCGTCAAGAAGACCAAGACCGTCTGCACCTACTGCGGCGTAGGTTGCAGCTTCGACGTCTGGACTAAGGATCGCCACATCCTGAAAATCGAACCCGGCCCCGGTCCCGCCAACGGCATCTCCACCTGCGTCAAGGGCAAGTTCGCCTGGGACTACATCAACTCCGACGACCGCCTCACCCGCCCCCTCATACGCCAGGGCGACCGCTTCGTCGAATCCACCTGGGAAGAAGCCCTAACCCTTATCGCCAGCAAGTTCACTGAAATCAAATCCACCCACGGCCCCGACGCTCTAGGATTCATCGCCTCTTCCAAGTGCACCAACGAAGAGAGCTACCTCATGCAAAAGTTAGCTCGAGCCGTCATTGGCACCAACAACGTCGACAACTGCTCGCGCTACTGCCAAACCCCTGCCACGATGGGCCTTTCGCGCACCGTCAAGTACGGTGGAGACGCGGGCTCCATCGCCGACATCGAAAAAGCCGGCCTCGTCCTCATCGTCGGTTCCAATACGGCCGAGTCCCACCCGGTTCTCGCCACGCGCGTTAAGCGTTCGCACAAGCTGCGCGGCCAGCGCCTCATCGTAGCCGACCTCCGCAAGCACGAGATGGCCGAGCGAGCCGACCTCTTCGTCCGCCCCAACCCCTCCACCGACCCCGTCTGGATCAACGCCGTAGCCAAGTACCTCCTCGACAACGGCCTCGCCAAGCTTGACTTCGTCCACCAGTGGGTCAACAACTTCGACGCCTACAAAGAATCCCTCGCCAACTTCACCCTCGACTACGCCGAGCGCATCACCAACATCCCCGCCGCCGACATCGAAACCATCGCCCTCGAAATCGCCAAGGCCGACGGCACCTGCATCCTCTGGGCCATGGGCGTCACCCAGCATTGCGGAGGCTCCGACACCTCCACCGCTATCTCCAATCTCCTCTTGCTCTCCGGCAACTACATGCGCGAAGGAGCCGGAGCCTATCCGCTCCGCGGCCACAACAACGTGCAGGGCGCTAGCGACTTCGGCTCCATGCCCAACCTCTTTCCCGGCTATCAGCCAGTCAGTGACGCCACCGTCCGTTCCAAGTTCGAAGCCGCCTGGGAAGTCACCCTCCCCACCTCCACCGGTCTCGACAACCGCATGATGATGGACGCCATCCACAAGAACAAGCTCCACGCCCTCTACATCAAGGGCGAAGATACCATCACCTCCGACGCCAACGCCAACGACGTAGAAATCGCCCTGCGCAAACTCGACTTCCTCGTCGTCCAGGACGTCAATCTCTCCGTTACCGCAAAGTACGCCGACGTCATCCTCCCCGCCTCTCCCTCGCTTGAAAAGGAAGGCACTTTCACCAACACCGAGCGCAGAATCCAGCGCATCTACAAAGCGCTTGAGCCACTCGGCGAATCCAAGCCCGACTGGGTAATTATCCAGCTCATCGCCCAGCGTCTCGGAGCCAACTGGAACTACCAGCACCCCTCCGAGATCATGGACGAAGTAGCCAGCCTCACCCCACTCTTCGCCGGCGTCAGCTACGAGCGCCTAGAAGGCTACCGCTCCCTCCAGTGGCCGGTCGCCAAAGACGGCACCGACTCGCCGCTACTCTTCAAAGAGAAGTTCCCCTTCGACGATGGCAAGGCAAAGTTCTACCCCATCGAGTGGATCGAGCCCTCTGAAGAGCCCACCGCCGAGTTCGACCTGCACCTCAACAACGGCCGTCTCCTCGAGCACTTCGAGCAGGGAAGTATGACCTATCGCACCGCCGGCATCAAGCGCATGACCCCCCGCACCTTCGTTGAGATCTCCCACGAACTCGCCGAAGAGCGCGGCGTCACCGACGGCAGCTACGTCCAGCTCCGCTCGCCCTACGGCCAGGTCAAAGTCCAGGTGCTCGTCACCGATCGCGTCCATGGCAAAGAGCTCTACATGCCGCTCAACTCCATCCTCGAGCCGGTCAACAAGATGACCAGCAGCCACCTCGACCGCGCCACCCACACCCCCGCCTTCAAAGAGCTCTCCGTCCAGATGGTCGTCCTCAACGAAACCGGACCCAACCCGCTTCCGCGCGAAAACTTCCGCTGGGGACACCGCACCCCGCAGGAAGGTGTAGAAGTTGAAAACAAGTGGCAACGTTCCGACTACTACGTACCCGGAACCAAGCACTGCGACGAACTCGTTCAGATCAAAACCACCACTGTATAACCCGTACCCGTACCAAGGAGCCGCACGATGGCAAACCCAATCCAGTTCAGCCCCAAAGTCGATCCGCAGCTTGAGCTCAAGCGCCGTCTCGAGGCCGCACCCGAGCAGCACGCCGAAGCCCTTCTCGTACTCTTCGACGTCATCCAGGAAGCCCACAACCAAGGTATGCTCGATCTCCTGCAAGGAGCTCTCGGCAGCAAAAACGCCATCGCCGGCAAGCTCGCCTACTATGCCAAGCAGCCCATGAGCACGCAAGCCATCCGAAATCTCCTTATCCTCGGCGAGCTCCTCGGCAGCTTCGATCCCGCCGTCCTCTCCGAAACCAAAAACGAAGTCCTCGATCGCCGTAAAGACCCACCGTCGCTCTGGCGCCTGTTCCGTCAAGCCGCTAGCGCCGACGGCCGCCGAGGCATGGGCATGTTTCTCGCCTTCGTTTGCGGAGCCGGTAAGTCTGGCCAAACGTCCGAGACCTAACAATTAATCCAATACTGACGTCCGTCCTGCATCGTTGCTGGGCAGATATTATGCGAGAACGGCGACTGCCTCGAATCTGCGCAGACCGCGCGGTCGCATGACGATGGCATCCTGATGCGGGCCCTCCAGCTCTGCGGCTTTGCCATTCAACGTGGAGCTTTGGAGCGCGCGATCGCGATCGGCGCGAAAGCTAATGTGAACATACTCTGGAAGGTCGCCGTGCGCCGGCAGCGTGATCGTGGCCACGAGAGTATTTCTATCGCGGCGTTCTATGAGATAGCTTACACGGCCCCAGCGGGTAGGCGCGCCGACGATTTCAATGGGCTTGCCGCTGGCGATCCAGTCTCGAGGAATAGCTCGGCCGAAGTGTAGACGAGATTCATCGAACTCCTCAAATACGAGCATCCATCGCACCAGTAAGGGAATCGACTGCTGCGCGGGAATGCAGAAGAGAGCGCCCCCTCCCGTGATGCCGGAGACTTCTCCTGCAGTCCAGCTGCCACGCGAGTGATCGTGATAGCGATGCGCATAGAGAAACAGGATGTACTCTTCCACGCGATTGAGCCTCAGCAGCGTATGGGCGTAGCCATACGAGATAAAACCAAGAATGTCTCGTCCATATGGGTTTGCCGGCTCTACGTTCGCGACAATCCCAAGCGTGGTGGCGCCATACGCGCGCATGCAGTCGATAACGGCATTTGCCTGCTCGGGGGGGAGTATGTCAGGATGCAGCAGTTCGGTATAACAGCGATGCACCCATCCCTGTTCGCTCGGATGCTCCTGCTTGAGCGACTCGCGGAAGGTGAGCTTCACGCCAGGCATAGGCGTCACATACGCTGGGGTGCGGTCGCTCCATGTGTTAGCTTCGACGCTCGCGATCAGTGCGGCCTGTAGTTGCTCGCTGCGCCGCGTCAAGTCTTCGATGAGCGGCGCAGAGCCAGCAACCTTCAGTTCCTTCCACGTCGTCGCGATGGCTCGCCAGCCGCGAACGGCGAATGCGCTATTGGCGAAGTAGGGCTTATCCCACACCGCCGGATTCTGCATCAGGCAGGAGTCCGATTCGCACCATCCATGCAGAAGACCGTGTCCGGGATCGGCGGAGGGAAGGCGCAGGCTTTCGTCATGCAATTCGGCGAGTAGTTGCGCGGTGGCTTCGATTTTTTCGCGGTGGCGCAGCAGCAACGCGGTGTCGCCGGTAACCTTCGCGTAGCGGGCGACAAGGAAAAGCGTGAGGCCGAACTGCGCGGTCTCCGGACCGCGCATATTGATCATGCCTGCGTTGTCGGTGAACGAGGTGAAATAATTGTCAAAGACCTCGCGAGCCTGCGTGAACCTCCCGCACTCCAAATTCGCATAGAGCGACATTGTGAAGGTGTCCTGAAATCCGTCGTATTCTGAACCGTAGTAGTCGCGATCAACGGCGCCGTACTTGGGATATGCTCCTCCGGGCCGTACCATCTGCTCCTTCACGAAGGCATATCGGACCATGTCCGTCCAACTCGTATCGGGTAACGTGATGCGAGCGAGGTCTTTGGTCTGGCCTTCCCAGTATTCTGCGAAAGCAAGCATGCCCCGGTAGAAGTCCTCAGGCTTTGGCTCCTGCCGGCGACGCGTGTAGGCCGGGTAGCTGTAGCCGTAGTGCACGGCGACGACAGCCCCGTCGCGCAGGTGCGCGGTGCGATGCCAGGTCTGCACAATGAACCGATCGTGGGCGAGAACGTCGCCAAAGAGGACAATCTCAAAATACTCGCTAGCCTCGCCGGGAATTACCTTGCGAACGGCTGGCATCCATCCCCCGACAAGTCCCTCGTACCGCTGGTTGGCCTTCTGCAGGGTAAGCTCTTTGAAAGACTGCTGTGGATGGTAGGTGCGTGTGTTGCCGGCGGGGAAGACGGGCATGGTATCGCTGCACTCGCGGGTGCCGACGAAGGTGTTCCAGCCGGGACGAAAGCCCGGATCGTGCTCGTCGCTGTGGTAGGAGTTCATGGGCGGGGCAGCGCGGCGAACCTCGTCCTCACGCGGATCTCCATGTGCGAGTAATTTGTCGGCCAGCAGGTCTGCATCGGCCAT
>Ga0302150_10000194_pt1 | contig 25088 bp, 17 predicted proteins | sample I_Bog_N1_2_FD_198635 | JGI IMG/M metagenome (GOLD analysis project Ga0302150, IMG submission 198635) | Peat permafrost microbial communities from Stordalen Mire near Abisko, Sweden - I_Bog_N1_2 | ecosystem: Environmental > Terrestrial > Soil > Wetlands > Peat | place: Sweden: Abisko, Stordalen... | reverse complement strand
TGGAACGCGAAGCACGTCTCCCCCATCATTCGTGGGTCCGACTATCGGTAGCTGTTTGTAGACCGGCCCGCTATCGAAGGGATCGTATTCCTGCCTCCCCCCCTCGCGAGTGGTCCAAAAGAGGGATGCGCCCTCGCCACCGCTATTCTCGATAGTTCCGTCGCGCCCATTGATTCTTGAAAAGCTCCGATAGCTGTTCCCGAAGATCGTCTTGTAGGTATAGAGAAAGCCTTTAGGATAGACGATCGCTGTGACGCAGGTATCTGGGTTCTCGCGCCCATCTTTCCACGTGAAGATGCCGCCATTGGCAACTACACTCTCCGGGTATGTCTCGTCGGTCCAGAGATGTACCAGATCGCAGCCGTGGCTCAGCCACTGATCAAAAATCCCGGACGAATACGCTTTGTAAAGCCTGAACTCAAGATAGACATGAGGATCAAATGGCTGATGAGGCCTCCCTAACAGCCACCGGTTCCAGTCCGTATCTTCCTCTCGAAGCTGAGATGTCCGCCCATTGAGCCATTGTTTCCAGGTCATGTTGATGTCCATCAACATATCCTTGTTGTAACCGGTGTCCATGGGGGTGAACCGCCAACGCTCTTCGTTCACATTCCATTCCTGTTCGATATGGACGATGTCGCCGATTTTGCCCGAACGAATCATATCCCTCACAGCCAACGGATAAGGCTGGCTGCGATGCTGAGTTCCCATCTGGACCATTTGCTTGGATTGCTTGACGATATTGCGCGTCTCAATAGCCTCAGACAGCACGTTGGCAAATGGCTTTTCAACGTAGCAATCCTTGCCGGTCTTGACCACTTCTGCACAAAGCTTAGCGTGCTGAAAATCGCCGGTGGCAATCATCACTCCATCGATATCCTTCTGCGCAAGCATTTCTTCAGAATATTTATAGCGTCGCGGGCTTAGGTTGAAGGCTCGCGCCACCTGAGCGGCCCGGTGCTCGCGCGCTAGACTCCAGATATCACAGACTGCTACGGTCTCTACTTGCATCTGTTTGGAGGCAAGAGCCACCATGTGCACATGGCCTTCACTTCGATCGCCGCAGCCAAGTTGGCCTAATCGTATCCGGCTGTTCGATCCGATGACGCGGGCATAGGATTTAGCACTCATGCCTGCTGCGAACATCATTGCCCCGGTTTGTTTTACAAACGTACGTCGATCAATTTCGGCCTTGGAATCTTCAAGCATCAGAACGTAACTCCTAGAGTCTAGTTGGTTTCGGATGTCAGCCTGGATGACCAGGGAGCACCGTTATCGTTCAGCTATAGATCGGCCACTCCGCACGAAGAGGCATCTCTGTACGTGCGACGGAAGATAGAGGACAGATAAGTCATCGCCTTGAGCTGAGCGGACGCTAAACTCTCTCATTCATAAGCGACTGTTTCGATGCAAGGATGCGGTGCGTCACAACCTTGTTTGTACAAAAGCAGAATCGAAAGAAACAGTTCTCCAAGAAAACTAGACGATGCAAATCGAAAGAACTCAACGAACATGAACGGACGTTATCATGCATTTTTTCCAAAATCAAGGGAGAAAATTCGTTGTCGGCGCTGTTCGGTGGCGAGTGCATTGGCGATTTGTTGGGTCTTCATCAATTCGCAGGCTATCTTGTCCGCGCTCCCCATGAACGTCAATGATGCCGCATCCCACACCGCATGCAGAATCATCGACTTCCCACCCCAAACACTACCTGCATCTGCCCCGTGGCGTTCGTCCCATGCAACGGCTGATGAAGATCAGCCTACGAGATGCACGATGTACTTCAACGCTATTTCGCGTTGAGCGTCGGGAAGACTCATATCGGCGAGCTCAGCCCCATACGCTCCAAGGCGTCGTCGGCACAAAAGTGACTGGGGCAAGGATGCTCTCCTGCGGGACTTCCGTCTATAGGCAGGCGGATGGTGTGGCCTGGAAGACTAGGACCGACTGGTCAAGAGCCCAGAACGAGACGATATTCATTCTGTATGAGTCGCAGGATGCCGAAAATTTCGAACGCATGTGGCCATCGATTCCACATGGCACCCGATCCATGAGCATGAAGAATTACCATCAGCCGGGTAGCTTCCCCCCGCGACAGACCTGCATGTTATTGACTCCCGGGAGAATCTCCTGCGCAATACACCTAAACCTCTTCTTAGGGCATTCTCCTTGACGCTTATCCGGCTTAGCGTTACGTTCCGCGTAGTGGTAGAGAAGGAAAAGGACAGATGACAAAAGAAGAGAAGCAACATCGGGAACGAGCTACCCGAATTGTCGACCAGCTTGGAGAAGAATATGTGGCTTGGTATGGACGGTCCGGTTTTAGTCGATACGTGGCCTTGGGCGAGTACATACTTGAGAAAACAGATTCAAACCTGCCGCACAATAAATGGTTGATGGATGCGAGGGAGTCTTTTCTCAAGTGGAAGGAGGATCATCACATTGAGACGACTGCGTTCCCCAAGCCCAAGGCCGATTGACAACCAGCATGGTGTTGCACACAGAGGGCCGCAAGCACGAACGGCGAGAGGCAAACGATGACCTTTTCCACGGCGCACTGCTAATCTTCTCATGCCCGGCAAAGTTGGCGGAGGAATAATGACGGTTGCAGATTTAGCGAAGAGCTTGGAAGGACTTGACCCGAAGATGTCCGTTGTCGTTATTCACGAAAACGATGGGCAGTCAGATTCCTTGACATCAACCACGCTGCGACCGGAGTTGGTACGCCCTGCAGAAATGATGCTGGTAAGCCGGGCTTCACGTCCGTTATGGACATTGTGCATTCAGCAACTTACGATGCTCGAAGGGCGAGATTAGGTACGATCCCGACCCGTGCCTCCATCAATTAATTCAAGCGGGTTGGTCCCGACTGGGGCTTTTCTTTGCTGAGATGGTCAGGCGTTTTTGTAGGACTAGGCGCGTTTCGCGTTACAAATCGAAGGGTCTAGCCTAGTCTTGGAGAGTTGGATGGCAGTTGGATCTTGCCGTCAACAAGGCGCACGAGCTGGAGTGGATTTTCGTCTTGGAGCACTTCAGGAAGCAGGGCAGAGGGAAGGTTCTGGTAGCAGACCGGACGCAGGAAACGATCGATTGCCATCGCGCCGACGGAAGTGGCGCGGCTGTCGGAAGTGGAGGGGTAGGGGCCCCCGTGGACCATGGCGTAACTTACCTCAACGCCCGTGGGAAAGCCATTGACCAGGATGCGACCTGCTTTGCGCTCGAGAATCGGAAGCAGGCGACGGGCTGAAGTAGTATCGGCATCGTCCATCTGGAGGGTTGCGGTTAGTTGACCATTCAGGTGGTTCGCGACGGAGATCACTTCCTCTTGATCGCGGCACTCGATGAGAAGGGTTGTGGGGCCGAAGACCTCCTCGAGCAGGCGGGGCGATGACAGGAAATGGGCGGCCGTCGTCGCGAAGAAGGTTGGCTGGCCTGCACATACACCTGGGGCTGCGGAGTTAGCCGCGGCGAGAAGCTGCACACCAGCGTTGCCCTTCCAGTGCTCGACGCCTTGGGTATACGCGCGCTGAATGCCGGGGGTTAGCATCGTCGTCGGCTGCTTTGCCTCAAGGCTTGACTTGGCGGCAGCGCGGAAGCGATCGAATGCGCTGCCAGACACACCGATGACGATTCCCGGCTTGGTGCAGAACTGGCCTGTACCCAGGGTGATGGAGTCGATGAGACCCTGGGCGATGGTTTCGGCGCGGGCTTCGAGCGCTGCTGGCAAAACGAAGACGGGGTTGATGCCACTCATCTCTGCATACACGGGGATGGGGACAGCTCGCTGAGCCGCGAGGCTTACGAGAAGGAGGCCTACGCGGCGCGAGCCGGTAAACGCGACCGCCTGGATGTCAGGATGTTGCACCAGTGCTGCGCTCACGGTATTGGCTGCGTCGTCAATGAGCAGCGAGAAGACACCCTCTGCGAGACCGGCGTGCGCTACTGCCTGTTGAATGACCGTCGCTACGAGCTCCGAAGTGCCGAGATGGGAGGGGTGCGCCTTCACAACCACCGGGCAGCCGGCGGCAAGTGCTGCGGCAGTGTCGCCACCGGCCACGGAGAATGCGAGGGGGAAGTTGCTGGCGCCGAAGACCGCGACGGGCCCGAGGGGGATCTTTTGTGCGCGGAGATCGGGCCGTGGCAGTGGAGTGCGATCCGGCAGCGGGGTGTCGAAGGTTGCAGAGAGAAACCGGCCCTCTCGCGCGAGGGAGGCAAAGAGACGCAGTTGGCCGACCGTACGACCGCGTTCTCCTTCCACCCGTCCTCGGGGCAGGCCTGACTCCGCCATGACGCGCTCTACGAGGGTGTCGCCAAGAGCGAGGATTCCTTCTGCGATGGCTTCGAGGAACTTAGCGCGCTGCTCGAGGCTGGTCGCCCGGTAGGGATCAAATGCTGCGGCAGCTAGAGAGCAGGCTGTGTTGACGTCTGCAGCGGTGCCACTGCCGAATCCGGGTTCCAGCGTTTCGCCCGTCGTGGGATTGGTTGCGTGCTGAACACCTGCGGTGCCGAGTTGCTGCTTTGCGCCAATCCATTGCTTGCCAGTCAGTTGCATCTTCAAACTCCTACTTATGAAACGAAGCGCTGCGTGACAGCGGGTGACGATCTTCTATTTTAGAGGGACACGGCATTGGCGCGAGCTTTGGTGGCGGCTGCGCCTCTCCGCAGAAGCGCATACACGGGTACACCGCTCAGCACGATCAGGAGCCCAGGCCAGGTTGTTGCCGTGCGGTAGGCAAAAAGGATAATGAGGACGAAGGATGCGCCCAGGATATACAAAGCAGGGAGCCAGGGATATCCCCAACAACGATAGGGCCGGAGGACATCCGGCCGGGTGCGGCGCAGACGGAATAGACCGGCGACAGTGAGAATGTAAAAAAGCAGAGCGGCGGAGATGACGTAATCGAGCAGGTTGCTGTAGAGGTTGCCGTAGGTTCGGGTGGTGGCGTCGTACGTGCGTGGCAGCACTAGAAGCAGCGCCCAGAGGCATTGCAATGCTAGCGCCCATCCCGGCACCTGTGCCTTGTTCAGCGTACCCGCGCGACGGAAGAAGAGGCCGTCCTGCGCCATGGCATAACAGGCGCGGCCACCGGCCAGGGTGAGAGCGTTCACGGTGCCGAAGGTCGAGACCATGATGAGGCAGCCCATGGCGATTTTGCCAATGCCCGGGAGGACGGTGTTGACGACCAGCGTGGCTACACGATCATCAGCGGCCGTTTGGATGGAGTGCATGGGCAAGACCGCGAGATAGCAGAGATTGCATAGCAGATAGAGAGCGATCACCATCGACGTGCCAAGACCGAGGGCGAGCGGAAGGTTGCGTTGCGGATTGCGAACCTCGCCGGCGACGAACGTGATGTCGTGCCAGGAGTCGGCGGAGAAGAGCGAGCCAGTCTGGGAGACGCACAAGGCGACGATCATGCCGATGCCCGTAGTCGCGCTGAGTGCTCCAATCGTCGTTACGTTTTGAGGATGCCATGCTGAGGCGAAGTTAAGGTGCAGCACAGATGGATTGCGAAGAAATGCATAGACCCCCAATGCCAGCAAGAGCACCATACCGATGAGCTTAGCGATAGTGAAGATATTCTGAACGAGTTTGCCCCAGCGCACGCCGCCTATGTTGATTGCGAAGGTGACGAGGATGACGAGAAGTGCAAGGCACTGCGTGGTCGAGAGCGAGACGGCATAACCGGGGAGAATACGGATGGGCGCGATGAGGTAATGCGTCTCGCCGATGGAGGGAAACAGAACACCGCTGAAGCGCGCAAAGGCAATGGCAACGGCTGCGATGGAGCCTGTCTGGATGACGGTGAGCAAGGTCCAGCCGTAAAGGAAACCGAGCAATGGCGAGAAGGCTTCGCGAAGGTAGACGTACATGCCTCCGGCGCTCGGCATCATGGCTGCTAACTCACCGTAGCTGAGGGCTCCGAAGACGGTGAGGACGCCGGTGATGACCCACGTAACGAGGAGCCATCCGGCCGAACCCACCTGGCGCGAGATCTCGGCACTGACGATGAAGATGCCGGAACCGACCATGATGCCGGCTACGATCATGACAGAATCGAAGAGGCCAAGCGCCTTGCGAAACTCGGTCTCCGCCATGCGCTAGGCCACGCCTTCTTTGCGCACGTAGACCGAATAGCGCTCGTCCATGATGAGGTTGAGCGGGACGAGTGTGTGGATGGGGCCCTGGCCTTTGGTGCGGAACTGTAGCGGGTAGTGACGATTTCCTTCGACTCGCTCAAACCAGAGGTTGTCGGAGCCTGGCTTTGCTGCAGCGTCGTGATCGTGCAACTTGACTATCGGCAATGGGTAGCCCTCGTCGGACTCCCACGGACCGGAGTCTCCATAGATCATCGAAGTGGTTAGTCCTTCAGTTCCCTGCCTCACGGCGAGCACTAGCGGGCCATACATTGCGGCCTGCACTTGCTTGTCGTCGGGAGCTTGGTTGATGTGCGCGGCCATGGGCATATCGACGGTGATGATGTCGCCACCCTTCCATGGGTGGTCGAGGGTGAAGTAGGTCGAAGGGGTCGCGTCCACCGTTACCGGCTGGCCGTTGATCGCAACCGTAATGCCGGAGGTTGCCCAGTAGGGTACGCGGATTTTGACGGGCGTTGCCTTTGAGGGTGCAGCATCGACGGTAAACGTCATGCGCTCTTCGTTTGGATATTTGGTGGTCTGGCGGAGCTGGAAGCCGCGCTGTTTCCAGTCGAGCTTGGAGGGGATGAAGAGGTTGACGTAGACGGCGTCGGAGTCGTGGAAGTAGATGGAGTCGTTGAGCTTCGCATACTCTTCAGAACCGGTTCCGGTGCAGCACCAGAAGGCGTCGAATTGGGTGCCGAAGGTTTTGTAGAGGCCAGGCTTGAGAGAGACGTAGTACATCAGCATGCCGTTGCGGTCCTGCGTGCCGGCGCGAACGTTAAGGAGGACACGCTCGTAGTAGTCGAAGTGCTTGGCGTCGGGCGCCTGGCCGAAGAGGTGGCGTGAGAGCTTCATCATGTTGTAGGAGCAACAGCATTCTTCGGCTGCGGGGCCTAACTGGGAGGCGATCGCGTCAGGCTTGTGCCACATCTCTCCATCGCTGGTGCCACCGGTGCAGTAGGCGTGGTGTTCGGTGACGATTCGGTAGAAGTTTTGAGCGATGGTCAGATAGCGAGGGTCGCCGGTGAGCTCGTAGCCGCGAATCGCGCCGATGACTTTAGGGATGTTGGTATTGGCGTGGTTGTCAGCGAGCTTGTCTTCGTTCGCGGCTAGCGGCTCGAAGATCTTCTTGTGCTCGAAGCGGTAGCCGAGGTCTCGGTATTTTGCGTTGCCCGTGATGGCGTAGAGATTGAAGGAGGCTTCGTTCATGCCGCCATGTTCAGTGAGGAGCATACGCTGCCACTGGTCGTCGGGAATGGGATGAGTGTAGGCCTCGGCCCAGTCCGCCATCTTGATGGCGACAGCGAGCGCCTGTTGATTGCCGGTGTGCTCGTACATGTCGATCAGGCCGGCGAGGATCTTGTGGTAGGTGTAGAAAGGTGCCCAGACTTTCTCGTGGTTGCGCAGTTTGTCGTAGAACGTGGCGGGATAGGCGCCGAGGTACCCGTCTTTGGCCTGACACTGCGCGAGGATGGTGACGAGGTCGTCGGCCTTGGCCTTGATCGGATCGTCGCCTGTGCTGGCGTAGAGGAGAGCGCACGAGGAAAGATAGTGGCCAACGTAATGACCGCGGAGCTCACAGTCAAGAGCCTCCCAGCCGCCGAGCGGATCGACGTCCTGGGTGGGAAGGCCAGCGGTGACACGGAAGTTGTAGGCGAGCCGGTCGTTGGGCAGCGAGTAGAGATAGCTGCGATCGAGCTCCATCATGTCTTTCCAGAAGCTGGGCAGGAGCCGGACTTCGGTCATTGAGAACGGCTCGGCCTTCCACTGGACTTTGGCGACAGGCGCGTGCGTCAGCGTGGCTACGGCGGTGTCGGTTCCAGCCACGGCGCGTTTGCTGCCCTGGCCACCGGGAGCTGCGTCGGCAGACGACGGAAGGAGTGCCGAGGTGCCGGCAGCTACTGCGCCGCCAAGAAAATACCTGCGTGTCAATTTCAGATCCATCGGGAGCCCTCACTTGATTCGGTTCGTTGAATTGGCGCCGCTTGCGCCCTTCAAGAATACAATTTGGAATACATTACATTTACTTGCTGGCGTCGGGGCTGTCAACTGGCTGGCCTGAGTTTGAACAAAGTATAGACGCACCGATTGATGGTTTGATGGCTTGCAGCTCGGCGCCCGAGACGATTCCGGGTGCTAATGCCTCCCACTCCTGGACGGCAAGGGCAGCGTGTTTGCCGTCCTCGCCGGATGCGTCAAAGACTGCACGGAGACATTGGGTGGTGATGGGGTCGAAGCTGACGTCGGCAAAGGAATGCGTCGGGGTGGGATAGGTGGTGTGGCTTGGGATGGTGCGCCACACTCCGTCCTTCCAGTATTCCAGGTGCCATGCCGAGGGAGGCGCAACGCCTTCGTCCGCGCCGGCAGGATGGTCTGCCCAGAACTCGATACGCGATGCGCTGAGGGTGACCGGTATGGCCCATGCGTATTCGATCCATTGTCCGGGCGGATTGTGTGGCGTCCAGCTACCCCACATGTCGGGTGGTAGAGGGTTGGCGCGCACGATGCCGTCGTTGAGAGCGTTGATCCAATACTGAACAGGCACAGGCTCGTTGGAGGCGGTAACTTTTGCGGCGGATGCGAGGTTGCGGCTGGGCGGCGGTGCGGGGTGCGGTTCGTGGGTGGCTTGGACCTTGAGGATGCGCGCAGGCGAGACGCTGTCGTCCCAGTTCAAGCGATCGATCGCGATACTGCGACGGAAGTGCCCTCCGCCTTTGGCGTCCGCTGTGTGATAAGCGAGGTACCACTTCCCTTTGAACTCGGCGACTCCTGGATGCGACGTAGTGGACGATACGACGTCGAGGATGACTCCGCGATACGTCCATGGACCTAACGGGGATGGCGCGGTTCCGTAGGCCATGCAGGCATGATAGACCGCCTGGGTGCAGGGCGAGCGCGGCCCGGCCTGATTGTCGGCGTAGAGAAGGAAATAGGTGTTCTTGCGACGGAAGATTCGTGATGCCTCGAAGAAGCCTGTAAGGCTGGTGACGGCAAATTCGTGGCCCTTGGGGGTGACCATGTCGTGAGCGAGCTCGATGCCCCGCAGACGACCGAAGGTTCCCCAGTAGAGAACGACTCGTCCGTCATGATCAACCAGAACGGTTGGGTCGATGTTCTGGATGTCGTTGGCTTCGGGGACGGATTGCGAAACGATGGGCCCCCTGGGGTGCGCGTCCTTCCAAGGGCCTAAGATACTGTCGGCGACGGCGACCCCAATCGCAAACGGATCGTGATTCTTCGAATTTGCTTCTTCGACGGGTGCATAAAGGTAGAAGCGCTTATCCGCACCTCGGACAATCTGCCCGGCGTATGCCCGACCCGGCATGGCCCAGGCGAATACCTGCTCCGGCTTCAGGAAACCTGGATAGAACTTCCATTGTCTTGAGCTCACATCTTTCGTAGAAAAAAGCTCCCACTCCGGCATCACGAAATCATTGATCTCTGGCGGCGCAGTGTCGCGCCCGGCGAGAATATAGAGCGTGTTGCCGATGACAATCGGCGCCGGATCGGCGGAATAGAACGAACCGGTTGAGAGAATCGGGTTTCCCGAGCTTTCAAAGCTGATGGGTTTTGGCTGCTGGGCAGCGATGCAAATTCCCGCAGCGAGAAGAATGTGAGCGATGGCGACGGCGACGGAAGCTTTCGTGAAGCAATGGGCCCTCTGGAGCATCCGTCTCAAATCTCGCCTCAATTTGACCTTTTAGTAATACTTTATTGTATACATAGAAGCTGAGGAATCCAATGCACTCTCCGACTGCGGCCCGCGAAATGGGCCGCTCTTTTTCTCGCACCTTGCTGGCCCCTGAGCGCGTTGTCCGCCATTTGTACCTCCCGGCGCATGCGCTGCTGCTATCGATTGGCCTCTCTGGAATGGCGCTTGGACAGCGTCCACAGGGAGCTCGCATACTTCCGCCCGGCCCGATGCTCAACGGCGGCCACGTTGCACTGAATACGCCGGAGTTGAAGGTGGATTTGCTGCGATACTCCGGTATTGTCGCCTCGCTGACACCAAGCAGCGATCCAACTCTCGATTACACGCCGGGCGACCTACTGAAGGAGAGGTCGGCCGATACTTTTTATCATCTTGGTGATCTCGATGTGCGTTATCGCACCACTGGCTCAGCCGACTGGATCGACGTTTCGACGGCATACAGACGCAGCCCTGTGACCATCCTTTCCTCCAATGCAACGCACTTTACCGGGGACGTCACGTCCAGCCTGCCGCACGGCACACCGCTGAAGGTCGTCCGCACGTGGTCAACAGAGAACGGAACGCTGATGTTGCGGTTCACCCTGACCAACACTTCGAGTGCTCCAGTCGAGATCGGCGGGCTGGGCATTCCGATGGTGTTCAACAACATCATGAATGGCCGAACGCTTGACCAGGCGTATAAGATTTGCTCCTTCTACGATCCGTACATTGGCGAGGAGGCGGGGTACGTGCAGGTGTCGCAACTGAGTGGCACTGGTCCTGTGCTTCTCGTCGTGCCGGACGGCCATACTCCCTTAGAAGCGTGGAAGCCGATTCTAGACCATCGCAATCGGCAGACGGGTGAAGGTCTCCTCGACAACGATCCAACGCCACGCGGAACGACGTTTGAGGGATCGTTCGACTGGATGGTCCACACGACGGGATATGCGGACACGGAGTGGAAGGGCGTGCAGGAGTGGAACCCCTCAACCTCCGCGACGCTTGCGCCGGGAGCGAGTGTGAGTTACGGCCTGCGTTTCCTGGTTGCGCCGGATCTTCGGCATATTGAAGCGACCCTCGCGGCAAACAAACGGCCGGTTGCGGTCGGAATTCCGGGCTACACTCTGCCACAAGACATTGACGCACGACTTTTCCTCCGTTACGACAAGCCGGTACGCTCCATCGTGAGCGAGCCGGCCGCCGCTGTTGAGATTCATAATGACGGCAGGAATCAGCGCGGGCTCCACGCCTACACGCTGCGGGGAAAGCAGTGGGGCCGATTTCGGCTGGTGATCACGTATGCGGACGGAACGGTTCAGAGCATCGGTTACCGCACGATTAAGCCTGAGACCGAAGCTCTCACCGATATGGGCCGCTTCCTCTTCCATCAGCAGTGGTTCGACCAAACAAATGATCCGTTCCACCGCGCGCCGTCAATCATCAGCTACGACGACGAAGCGGGCAAGCAGGTAACGCAGGAGTCGCGCGTGTGGATCGCCGGACTAAGCGATGAAGCGGGTGCCGGCTCCTGGCTGGCCGCTTCGATGAAGGAGTATCTGGAGCCGACCCAAGAGGAAGTTGCAAAGCTGGAGCAGTTTGTCGACGGCGTTCTGTGGGGACATCTGCAAAACAGCGAAGGAGAGCACAAGTATGGCGTGCACAAGAGTCTCTTCTTTTATCAGCCCGCGCTGGTGCCAGGATTCACCTACGATCCGAAGCTGAATTGGACTAGCTGGACAAGCTGGAACAAGGAGGGTGCCGACGATGTGGGTCGTTCCTATAACTATCCGCACGTCGTCGCGGCGTATTGGTCGCTGTATCACACGGCGCGTAACACGCACGGACTGGTCACGCATCACGATTGGCAATGGTATTTGAATCAGGCGTATGAGACGACGATGGCGATGAGTTCGGAGGCGCCGTATTACACGCGATTCGGGCAGATGGAGGGCACCGTCTTCGTGCGGCTGTTGGACGATCTGAAGGCAGAGGGTTGGACCGAAAAGGCCGACAAGCTTGAAGCGGTCATGCGGGCTCGCGCCGATGTATGGAAGACCGAAGCGTATCCCTTTGGCAGCGAGATGCCGTGGGACTCGACTGGCCAGGAAGAGGTTTACGACTGGACACGCTATTTTCACGACGACATGAAGGCCGAGGTTACGCTCAACGCCATCCTCGCCTACGATCCTACGATCCCGAGCTGGGGCTACAACGGCAGTGCGCGTCGGTATTGGGACTTCATCTATGGCGGCGATCCCAAGTACTCACGTATCGAAAGGCAACTCCACCATTACGGATCGGGTATCAATGCGATCCCTCTGCTTGCGGAGTATCGGCTGCATCCGGAAGATTTATACCTACTGCGTGTGGGATACGGCGGCGTGATGGGCTCGCTCGCGAATATTGATGAGAAGGGCTTCGCGTCCGCAGCGTTTCACTCCTTCCCTGACCGTATGAAATACGACCCCTACACAGGCGACTATGGACCCAACTTCTTTGGCCATGCGATGAACACTGGGACGTTCGTCACCCGTGACGACGCGATGGGATGGATCTGCTTCGGAGGCAATGTCGAGGAGCGGCATGGCATCGTGCATACGACGGTGCTCGACAGCTCTCGCGATCGACTTTTCTTCGCGCCCTTCGGACTTTGGATTCGACTGGATGCGGGGAAGATTGTTTCTGCGGACTTTGACACGCGTAAGAAGACAGTGACACTGCATCTTGCCCCGGCGAGTACTTACGTGTCGACCGCTCGACTGCGACTGACGGAGACGAAGGCTGAGACCGGGGCGCCAGTGTGGAGCGTGGCCTTACAGCCTAAGCTCGATGCAGGGGAGACGGTCATTCCGCTGAGCAGCGGAGAGACGACCGTGACATTGAACGCAGGAACGATGTAACGACGTCGCGAAGACAATGGCGCAAGATCCGGCGAAGAGTCGCCGGCCTTTGCGCCGTTGTCTTATTGGGCGGAGATGCGCAGAAGAACTACGCCGTGCTTTGGCACGTTTGTTGTCAACTCGTCGCCGGTGAATGCGACATCCGCGTGCTTCCAGAGATCGCGTACCTGTAGCGTTTTGCCGACGAAGCGTCCCGGCAGATGGATGCGCGCGAACTTTTCCGTAGCTGGCTCGCTACCGCGATTGAAGATGCCCAAAGCCACCGAGCCGTCGCCCAGCGGCCGCAGAAGGACTTCGATCTTGCCGACGTGCGAGACCTCTGTGACTGATTGGAACTCCGGGTCCTGATCGATTGCGATCACTTCCGCGTTCATCAGAATGCTCTTCGTTTCGTCGGTCATGGTGCGGAGATCGTTGCCTGCAATGAGCGGAGCCGCCAGTAGCGACCAGAGGCTCATGTGGGTTCGATATTCGTCCGCCGTCATGCCGCCGTTACCGATTTCGAGCATGTCGGGATCGTTCCAGTGGCCCGGCTTCACGAAACCCGCGATCCTGATCTGGCTGAAGCCGATCTTATCCATGGACTCCCACCTGTCTTCGATGTCGCCGGTGGTGCGCCATAGATTGCCGCCGCTCTTCTCGCCCCATTCGTTCCAGACTTGGGCCCGACCATACTCGCAAAGGCTATAAACGATGGGCCGATGCGTGGCCTGGAGCGCGTCCCCCATCTCTTGGTAGATTGCCTGGAGCGTTGGAGCGTCGTCCTTGTAGACATCGAGATCGGTGCAGAGATCATACTTCAGATAGTCGATGCCCCACGCGGCGTAGGTTGCCGCATCCTGTTGCACATGGGCGAAGCTTCCTTCGTAGTAGGCGCAGGTCTTCGGACCAGGGCTGGAGTATATGCCGATCTTCAGGCCCTTGGAATGCACATAGTCGGCAAGCGCTTTCATGTCGGGGAACTTCTTGTTGGGCACGATATTGCCAGAGGCGTCGCGGCCCAACTCCCATGTGTCGTCGATGTTGATGTAGGTGTAGCCGACCTTGCTCATTCCACTTGACACCATGGCATCCGCCATTGCACGAACCGAAGCGTCGTCTACCTTGTCGGCAAACTTGTTCCAGCTGTTCCAGCCCATAGGCGGAGTGCGCACGAGGCCGTTGTCGGGAACGTCGTGCAGCGCTGGAAGCGGCAATGGCTTTGGCGGCTGAGTAGCTGCCTCGGTCACATGCCTGGCGAGCCCGTGTGTGGTGTTTTCTCCGTCATTTCTGCTCAGCATGAGCTTGCCGTTCGCGAACGTTCCACTAAAGACGATGGGTTGCCGTTCCCATCTTGGAGCGGCGGCTGGCGGCTGGGTCGTGAAGTGGATCGTGCCGTTCTGAAGAATCCCGGCAATAGGGATAATGTGGTGCCAGCGAATCAGACTGCCAGAGATAGTTCTGCCGTTCTGGTGGATCTGGAAGAACGTGTCGAGGATCGTGCCATCGCCGCTGGGATTGGGGGTTTGGAGATCCCAGTATCCGTCTAGCTGAGCTTGCGCTATTGCAGCGGGCGCACAGATGCACACGGCCAGGCAGCCGAGAATGATACCAGTCCTGCGACCGACAAATCGCCTCATGATTCCCTCCAAAACAAAGTTGAAAGGCCCGCGAACTTGCGTGCGCGGGCCTTCTTACTCTATTACGTCTGGCGCTAAGCTCCTGCGAATTCGGAGATAGGATGCTCCTTGATCGTAGCGCGCGTGGCCTTAGCCTTGTCGAACACGGCCTTCGCGGCAGCTAGATCTGCTCCCTGCAGCTCGAGCCGGGGGGCGCGGACACGCGCAGAACCGACGCCCGCCTCTTCCTGAACCCATTTGATCAGCTGCACAAACTTTGGAACCGTATCGAGGCGAAGCAGAGGAAGGAACCAGCGGTACAGCTCAAAGGCCTCTACCTGCTTGCCAGCCTTTGCGAGCTCGAAGAGCTTCACTGACTCTGCCGGGTAAGCGTTCACTAGGCCAGCAACCCAGCCTACCGCACCGACGCCGAGAGCTTCGACAATGACATCGTCCACTCCCACAAAGATGCTGAGCTTGTCGCCCAGCAGAGCGCGAATGGCAGCCACACGGCGCACATCCGTGCTCGATTCTTTCACTGCCTTCAGGTTCTCGTGGTCGCTCGCGAGTTCCGCAACCTGCTCTGGGAGGAAGTCGGTCTTATAGGCGACAGGATTGTTGTACAATATGCAGCCTAGCTTGGTCGCGCGAAGAACCGCAGCGATGTGCGCCTTCATCTCGTACCAGTCCGAAGTGTAGACGTAGGGGGGAAGGACCATGAGGCCGGAGCAGCCGAGGTCTTCGGCTTCCTTAGCGAGCTTCACCGCATTTTCGGTAGAGAGCGCGGAGATGGAAGCGACGACGGGAAGCTTACCCGCAACGCGCACGGCTGTTTTGAGGATCTCGACCTTCTCATCGTGCTCGAGCGTCGCTCCTTCGCCGAGCGAGCCCAGCATAATAAGCCCCACGCAGCCGTTGCCCAGTTGCCATGCTGCATGTTGCGCTAGAAACGCTTGGTCGACCTTCATCTCAGGGGTGAAGGGTGTCGTCATTGCGGGCATTACGCCAGACCAGTTCATACTTTCTCCTCGGTATTTGAAAATTCTGAAATTTCAATAATCTCGACTTCCGAGATCGGCTCAATAGCCGAGCAAAGCGCGCGCAGGGCAACGGGATAGAGCGGCTGACGAACGGATGCGGGCTTGCAGTCCAAGAGGAATTCAACGGCTGGACCGCAGACTCGTCCCTGGCACGGACCCATGCCGCAGCGGGTTTGCAACTTAATGTCCGACCATTCGGCGTTGCGTTGGAGGGTCGCGAAGCGGACATCTTCGCAGCGACATACGATTGTGTCGGGCCGAGGAAGCAAGCGCAGTTCCTCGCGCAACCCGAAGGCGCGCTCGAGGCCTTTGGCAAAGACTTGCTCCTTGAGTACACGACCGCGCAGGGATTGCGTGCTCTCACCCGCACACTCAAGGCCTGCCACTTCTCCTTGTACGATCGCCGCGTCGAGACCCGCGATGCCGGTAGGCTCTCCCACACAGAAGATATTTGGAATGGAGGTGCGCTGCTGTGCGTCTACCATCACGAAGCTGCCGTCAAAGGCGCAGCCAAGCAGCTCTGCGATCTCGGTATTGGGCACCAGGTGGTAGCCGCACGCGAGTAGATCGCAGGGCTCGGTCCAGGTGCGTTTGCCGTCAGTAAGGCGCACGGCAGAGAGCGTGTGGCCATGGGGGGAAGCAATGGCTTCCGTTACCCAGCAACCGGTGCGATAAGCCGTTGAACGGAGGCTCGAACGGAAGCGTGCACCCTGCAAGAGCTTTGTCGGTTGACGCCAGAGGGATGCGGCGAAGGCTGCAAGTTTGAGGAACGGCGCCTGCTCGGCAATGGTGCTCACTGTGGCGCCGTCATTGGCGAGGTGCGCGGCAACGGCCAGCAGCAGTGGGCCGGTTCCCGCAACGACAACGCGCTTGCCCGCGATGGTATAGCCCGCGCGGACAAGAGCCTGCAGACCGCCAACACCAAAAACTCCTGGCAGCGTCGCTCCCGGAAACGGAAGAAAGCGCTCCCGCGCTCCGGTGGCGAGGATGAGGTATTCGAAGTGAATCCGTTCAACCGCGCGATCGGCCGCGTTCTCGCATGTCGCTTCCACCAAGCCATCTGCTGAGGCGTTGAAGACGGTGCGTCCCGGGAGCAATAACGCGGTGGAGCGGTACAGGCGATCCAGGGCACGCCGCTTCTTTGAATTGCGCACCCGCGTCGAGCCCACCTTCGCGGTCGATCCTTCACGCCAGATCTGGCCGCCCGGCTTGCGATTGTCGTCTAGGACGACCACTCTGCGGCCGTGCTCGGCTGCTGCCGTGGCTGCAGCGATGCCTGCCGGTCCGGCACCGAGGACGAGAACTTCCGTAGTGATCGTCGAGCTCATCGATTCGTCTCCATGGTCATGCCATCCTCGCAGAGGAGTTGGCAGGTGCGCTGGTGAGGGACTCCATTAACGACGGCTCGACATTCGAAGCAGATGCCCATTCCGCAAAGGGCGGCTCGCGGCTCGCCACCAACCGAGAAGCGCGATGGCTGGCCGGCGAGGAGCAGAGCCGCGGCCACCGATGTGCCGCTGGCTACTTCGAATGTTGCACCGTTAATATGCAGGGAATGCGTCTGAGCTGTGAGCGTCTTAAGCATGGGCCATCCTTGCCTGCTGCTTCATGCGCCCGGGAAGGTAGGGCGTTGGGTCGATGGCGGGGTTTTGCTTTGTCATCGCGGCCACGAGAAGACGGGCTGCACCGGGTGCGTTGGTGATACCGAGACCTTCAAAGCCAGCGGCTAACCATAGCGTCGGGTCCTCGGACAAACCTGTCGCGCGACCGATGAGGGGCAACTTGTCCGGCGTTGCGGCACGAAAGCCCGTCCATGCGCGAAGGGAGGATAGCTTCTCGAGACCGGGCATGTACTCCATTGCGCGGTCAAGCATGCGGCGCAGGATCTCCTGGTCGATACCGGAAGAGGTGCCGCCATATTGTCGCGATGAGCCGATAAGCAATTGGCCGGTGGGACGAGGCTGAATGTTGAATGCGACGGAATCCTCGGCGAGCTTGTGGGCGCTCTTCAAATAGCCAAGTTCGACGAGTTGATGGCGGACGAAGTCCGGGTAACGATCCGTGATGACGAGGTGTCCCTTGCGGCCCTGAATCGGCAACGCGGGTAAGAGGGTACAGTCGGTGCCGACGGCCAGCACGATGCGCTCGGCGGTGAGCAGCGTTCCGTCGGTGAGGCGAACTTCCCCGCTACCTGCTGCGACTGCGCGGGTCGGAAAGAGCTCTGCGCCGAGGCGCGTGGCTTCGTCGAGAAAGTAGGCTGCGGTCGACGGGGGATAGATGACGCCATCGGCCGGGACAAGCAGACCGCCGGCCAAGCCCGGACGAAGGTTCGGCTCGACCTTGGCGAGCTGCTCGGACGAAAGCACGCTGGCACCGAGGCCAAGCCGCACATACGTCTCACACTTGGCATGGGCTTCGGCCATCTCTTCGTCGTCGGCTGCGACCCAGATAGTTCCGCAGCCGCTGTACTCGGCGGACGTCGGCAGCTGAATGGCCAACTGATGCCACAAAGATCGGGAGTAGGCAGTGAGCGCTAGCTGGGCGGGCGAATCGTCCATGACGACGAGGTGGCCCATGCCCGCTGCTGTCGCACTGCCGGCAAGCTTACCGCCACCGACGACGCCGACTCTCCAGCCGAGCAGGGCGCACTCGCGCGCCACGGCACTGCCGACGATACCTGCACCCACGATGAGAACGTCAAACAGCTTCATCTCAGAACTTTATCCCGGTTGTGAATGGATCGTCATCGCTGAACAGCAGTTTGGATTCTCCTGTAACCCAGGCGCGACCGCGAATGCTTGGGTTGACTTCGCCATCCTGACCTTCACGAATGGAGCCCTCAAAGACCGTCCCAAGGATGCCTTCCTGCCTCCACGGAGTTTCAGGCGGCAATTTGCCCTCGTCGTATAGACAAGCCATTTTGGCGCTGGTACCAGTCCCACATGGCGAGCGATCGAATGAAGCGCCTGGGCAGAGTACAAAGTTGCGCGAGGAATTTTCCGCGTCATGTGGCGCGGAGAAAAACTCGATGTGGTCGATCATCGCGCCTTCCGCGCCGGTAATTCCCTTCTCTTGCAACGCGGTACGGATGGCAGTCGAGGTTGCAATCAGCTCAATGCGATTGGGGAGCGTGAGCTCGCAGGGAGGCTCCGCGATGAGAAAAAACCAGTTGCCACCCCAAGCGATGTCTCCGGTGAAACTTCCGTAACCTGGAACGTCTACCGTTACACCCGAGCGATAACGATAACTCGGCACATTTTCAACCGTAACGGTCTTATCTTCATGCAATGTCGCCTGCACAATGCCTACCGGGGTTTCTATGGCATGAAGACCTGCATTAATTTTGCCCAGATGCGCCAGCGTGGTTAAGACACCGATGGTGCCATGCCCACACATGCCTAGGTAACCTACATCGTTGAAAAAGATGACAGCAGCGGACGAATCCAGACGAACGGGTTCAAGGAGGAGGGCTCCAACAACGACTTCGGAGCCTCTTGGCTCACACACCACCGCAGAGCGGAAATGGTCGAACTCGGTGCTGAGTCGCTGAAGACGCTCGGCAATGGGTCCCTTTCCAAGATCGGGGCCACCGGAGATAACAACCCGAGTCGGTTCGCCCAGCGTGTGCGAATCAATAATGTGAACCGGCGACTGGAAGGGCATGAGCAATAATACCGCATTGTCGACGATTTTGAATACGTTCTTGATTCGCAATATTCGGCCGTCTCCACGCGAAAAAGCGGTACATTAAGGCTGGAGCATATACCCATTGCTAGTTACGTCTGAAACAACCTTGAAGAATCGGGCAGCGGCGGCGGCGGCATCCCCGAAGGCAAAAGCGGAGCATGGCACAAGTTTACTGACAGCGTTCCGCGAGATTCGCGAACTGATTGTACGTGGAAAGTTATCACCGGGCACATGGATCCTGGAAGCGGAGCTGGCGGAGCGATTGAATATGAGCCGGACGCCTGTACGCGGTGCGATCCATTGGCTACAGCGGGAAGGATATATCCTCGAGCACCGCAATGCGAAGAAGTCGCGGATGATCGTGGCGCCGCTCACGCAGGAAGATTCGAATGAGCTGTACCTGATTATTGGCCGACTGGAAGGCATCGCCGGTCGCGGAATTGCGGCATTGCCGACGGCGGAGCGCAAGGAGATTTGCGCCCAGTTGCAGTCGCTGAATGAGCGGCTGGAGGTGATCTCGAAAGACAGGGACGGCAACCCCGGCGAAATCTTTGAGAATGACCGGTCATTCCACCGCCTCATCATTAAGTACGGTGCCGGTGCACGCATGACGACATTGCACAAGGCGATTGAGCCGCAGACCGAGCGCTATTGGCGACTATATGCGAGCTCGATCATTAAGGACCTACATCTTTCCGTAGCCGAGCATGATGAAGTGATTCGCGCCATCCTGGCTGGCGATCCGGACCGCGTTGAATCCGGTCTGCAGAGAAATTGGGAGATGGGCTCTGAGCGCCTAGGCCGTGTCATCCAGATCTTCGGCGAACGCGGCAGCTGGTAAATCAGTCATACCTATACAAAGACGAAGGGCATTCGCTGATGCGAATGCCCTTTGTGTTTACGCGCGAATTGTTTACTCATTCAAACCATTTGCCGGTGTGTCAACTTTCTTCAAAGAGACCTTATTCCAGTCTGGCGGCTCAACGCCGAGCAGATTGTGGACAAGGTAATCGTCTCGATAATGCTCATCTGATAAGCTGCCGACGCCATGATTCTGGCCGGGTATATAGAGCATGTCGAAATGCTTGTGGGCTTTCACGAAGGCGTTGACGACTTGAAGCGACGATGCCGGGTCAACATTCGTATCCATTTCGCCGATGACTAAAAGGACCTTGCCCTGCAGACGATACGCGTTGTCCACGTTCGACGACGCGGCATACTGTGGGCCGATTGGCCAGCTCATCCACTGCTCGTTCCACCACATCTTGTCCATGCGGTTATCCTGGCAACCGCTGTTGCTTACCGCGACCTTGTAGAACTCTGGATGGAAGAGAAGCGCGCCCATCGCGCTTTGACCACCCGCTGAAGTTCCGAAGATGCCAACCCGGGAGATGTCATAGTACGGATACTTTGCCGCTACTGCCTTGTGCCAGAGGATGCGATCGGTAAAGCCAGCGTCGGCGAGATCTTTGAAGGCTACGTCGTGGAATGCCTTCGACCGGTTGCTCGTGCCCATGCCGTCAATGTGCACAACAATGAAGCCAAGTTCGGCCAGCGATTGGTCGGGCGCGACGGGGCCGAAGGTCTTCGGCACAAATGATCCCTGAGGCCCCGCGTAGATGTTCTCGATCACCGGGTACTTCTTCTTTGGATCGAAGTGTAGAGGCCGCGTGATGGTGCCCCAGATGTCAGTTTTGCCATCGCGCCCCTTGGCCACAAAGACCTCGGGAAAGCGGAATCCGGCCGCCAGCAGAGCCGTGGTGTCTCCCTTGTCCAGGTCCATCACGACTTTCTGGTCCGAGGTGCGACGGAGTTGCGCCACGGGGGCTAGATCGACGCGCTGCCAACTGTCGACATAGAACGTGCGATCATGCGAGAAGCTCGCCGTGTGCATGCCATCCGCATCGGTGAGCCGTGTGAGTCCGGATCCATCGAAGTTGATGCGGTAGTACTGTGTGAAGTAAGGATCCTGACCAGGGATGCTGCCGCCGGCTTCAAACCAGATCTGGCGGTTCTTGTCGTCCACGTAATCGACATTGCGCACCAGCCAGTCGCCCTTTGTGATCTGGTTCTTCACCTTTCCCGTCGCGCCGTCGTACAGATACAAGTGCTCCCAGCCATCGCGCTCCGACGCCCAGATGATCTCTCTGCCATCGTCCACATCGTGCCGGTATTTCCTCCCCGCGGAAAGTCCCGGCCCGAGATCGCTGTAGTAGAAGAAGGTCTTCGTCGTCTCTGCAATCAATGGCCGTACGGCACCCGTCTGCGCATTGACCTCGATCACCGTGTACGCCTGGTGCCCTCGCTGGTTGTACTCGAACGTGAAGCCTCGGCTGTCCTTCCACCATACCGGTTCGGTTAGATCAAACGGGTTCGGGAAGAGGCTGTTGTCGATTGGAATCGCCTTCTTCGTTGCCACGTCAAACAGTACCGGCGACGCGATATCCAACGGGTCGCCGGGCTTCGCGTAATGCACCGTCGTTGTCTCCGGCTGAATCTGGTCCTCCGGTGAGGACTCGATATACGTCACGAGGCGATCGAACCCTGGACGCACATGATAAGCAATCAGCTTCTTCGAGTCAGGCGACCAGGCCAGCGTCTCGAACGTATAGGCGTCATTCTCCGTGCCATCAAAGCTGATGGGATACGCGGGAGCCTCACCCTTCGGCTTAAGGAAGACATTGAAGTTCTGAATGAACGCCTCGTTCTGTCCATCGAATGACGCACAGGTATCTTGCGGCGGGTGCGGCGCCTGTCCGAGGATGCGAGACCCTACGCCGGGGTGATCATCAGCGTGCAGCACATCGTCCGCTGGCTGCCCATCGGGCTTTTTCGCGCAGGGACGCTGTTTCTGGCCCTCTTCGCCGGAAGCGTCGGCTGCGTCGGCTTGCGGCGCGGGGAGATGCGGTGCAAGACCATCGACGGGATCGGCCCCATTATTTTCAGTCGCGACTTCCGGGCTTAGCTGGGAAGTATCTTCGGGGGCGTAGTAGCGGTTCCAACGATCTTTCTTGGGAATCGGGCCAGTCTTAGCGCAGGTGTAGTCCGAAAGCTTGCAGGTGAACAACGAACCCTGGACGCCGAACTCGATCGACTGCTCGTTATCCTTAAACTTCAGCGGAGCGCTCTTGCCCGTCGTGGCCGCGGGTGGCTTGCTTCCGGGACGAGGATGCACCGGCGCGAACGGGAGGGTGAGCGCGGTGTATGAGTGTCCTGTCACTGCGGAGATCGCGGAGGCTAGCCTAGCCTGGTCGAACGCAGGCTTCTTAGTGCTCGCGTCCGCGTCCACCAGCTCGTAGTCATTGCCGCCTTTCACTGACTTCGCGTACCAGAAGCGGTGCTCGTCGCCAATCCAATGCGCGGGGCCCGGTACATTCACGACGAGGTCAAAGGATTTCGCACCCAGGTCGTGAGCTCGCTGATAGTCAGCCAGCGTGCCTTGTGCATGAATCGCAGAGAATGACAGCGTGCAGACCACGACGGTCGCCAACGAAGGTAGGGAGAATGGCTTCATAGAACGTGGGGCTCCAGGAGGGAGGAATGCTGATTGGCAAAGTATACACATACGAATTTGTATACAATTCGTAATTCTTGGGATATAACGTTCTCATCCACGTCTTGATGCGATAGCCAGTACTCTCAAGCGACCGCAGTTCCATCCCAATTTAGGTAGTGAGGCACTTTATGCGGATTTCTTATCGAGCCAGCAACATCCTTTCCATCCTGGCCCTTTGCTCCAGCCTACTTTGCCATGCGGAGACCCCGAAAGAGACTGCAGCGAGTCCGCGGCCGAACATGGCCTCTCTGATCGAGATCTTTAACGCAGACGAGATGTCCCTGGAACGAGCTTATCCGCTGCGACTTTCGCCGGCTCACGCTGCCCGTTTCAACCGTTTTTACCACGACGAGCTCACAAACCTTGCCGCTATCGACTTCAACTCCCTTTCGCAGGAAGATAAGGTCGATTACCTACTGATGAAGAGCCAGCTTACCTCGAACCTGCACCAGATGGCGATCGAGCAACACCGGCTCGAGGAGATGCAGCCGCTGCTTCCGTTCGCGGCGACCATCGAACAACTGCTGGACAAAGAGCGTCTGATGCAGCGGCCCGATGCGGAACACGATGCTGAGTTGTTGAACGCAATCGTGAAACAGGTTGAGGCAACGCGTAAAGAAATCGATCCGACACGCGCAGGTGAGAGCGGCGCACGACAGAAGATTGATCCCGTCGTCGCAAACCGAGCCGTGCAGGCCACACGGCAACTCAGCCGCGCGCTGAACCACTGGTTTGGACAATACAACGGCTACGACCCAAACTTTACCTGGTGGGACGCTCTCCCGTACAAGAACGCAAGCAAGGCGCTGGACGACTATAGCGACTTCTTGAAAGAGAAACTGATTGGTGTGAAGGCCGACGACAAGACCACCATCATCGGTGATCCCGTTGGCCGCCAGGCGCTACTGAACGAACTCTCCGACAACATGATTCCCTACACCCCGGAGGAGCTCATTGCCATCGCGCAAACCGAGTACGACTGGTGCATGAAGGAGATGCTCACAGCTTCGCGCGAGATGGGCTACGGAGACGACTGGCATGCGGCTGTCGAAAAGGTAAAGACAATGCATGTTGCGCCCGGCGAACAGCCTGACCTGATCCGCAAGCTTGTGCTCGAAGGCAAAGACTTCGCAGAGAAGAATGATCTTGTCACCGTGCCGCCTCTGGCAGATGAGACCTGGACGATGGTGATGATGACCCCGGAGCGCCAACTGGTTAATCCGTTTTTCACGGGCGGCGACGAGATCAGCGTCTCTTACCCAACCGACACCATGACCTACGATCAGCGAGAGATGAGCATGCGGGGCAACAACATTCCGTTCGCTCGGGCCACGGCGTTCCACGAGATGATCCCAGGCCACTTTCTCCAGTTCTATATGAATGCGCGCTATCGCTCATATCGCGAGCGGTTCGATACGCCATTCTGGGGCGAGGGAAACGCGTTCTGGTGGGAGATGCTTTTCTATGAGAAGGGCTTCGATCAAACTCCAGAAGAACGTGTGGGTGCGCTGGTGTGGCGTATGCACCGCTCCGCGCGCGTGATCTTTACGATGAACTTCCACCTCGGAAAATGGACGCCGCAACAGTGCGTGCAATACCTGATCGATAACGTGGGCTTCGATTCAGAGAACGATCTTGCGGAGGTGCGCCGGTCGTTCGACGGATCGGTTGGACCGCTATATCAGTCTGCCTACCTGATGGGCGCGCTACAGTTTCGGGAGCTGCACCATGAGCTCGTCGACTCTCACAAGATGACGGACCGCCAGTTTCACGACACGATCCTCCACGAAGGGCCAATGCCCATCGAACTGCTGCGAGCAGACATGGAAGGAGTGAAGTTAACCTCTGACTTCCAAACCTCGTGGAAGTTTTACGGCGCTCATCCGGTCCATCCGTAGTACACGAGCACGGCGAAAGGAGATCACACGATGGACCGGCGCGACTTTATCAAGAGCCTTACTGCTAGCACTGCAGCGCTGCACACCCTTGCTGCGCATGGCGACGTGATCGACCGCATGCCCGCGACCACCGGCGCTGTACCTGCCGGACTTGCAGCGATTGATGGCCATACCAAGCTCGCAACGTTCAAGCGCGATGCACTGACCTGGACGGTCTACGAAGACCTCCGGACGCGCGACGGCGTGCTTACTTTCGTCTGCTCGAATGGCACGACGCGCATCCTGCGCAAGACGGCGGAGGCAACTTTCGCAGACGCCGATCCGCAGCATCTCGGCCTCGACCTGAAGGAGATCGGGATGGCCGATGCAGACCTGCTGGCCGACAAATTACTCGCACATGGAGATCCGCGTGAGGACGAGGTTCGCCGCGCTGCCCCGCCCATGAACTCCGACCACAGCGACGAGCACGATCCGGGCTTTCGTCCCGGCTGGAACACCTTCGTCGGCACCCGCGAGTGCAGCGATACCATGCCCGTCTTCCCCGCCGGCAACACACGCACCTACCATCCACAGCAGT
>Ga0302150_10000193_pt1 | contig 25159 bp, 20 predicted proteins | sample I_Bog_N1_2_FD_198635 | JGI IMG/M metagenome (GOLD analysis project Ga0302150, IMG submission 198635) | Peat permafrost microbial communities from Stordalen Mire near Abisko, Sweden - I_Bog_N1_2 | ecosystem: Environmental > Terrestrial > Soil > Wetlands > Peat | place: Sweden: Abisko, Stordalen... | reverse complement strand
GTCAGCCGACAACACCGCCTCCGCCGCCGCAATGCCCTCAAACACCGTGTCCACCACTTCGAGCCCCGCCCGATTCGCGCACGTCACCACACTCTGCGATGCGCTCCCCGAGCAAGTCGAAAGGTGCAGGCAAACTTCCAGCCGGTTCCCCACCATCCCCACCGGATCGTGTATCCCGTTCTGGTCGTCGAGGATAAACTGCTGCGGCAGCAAATGAAGGACCTCCCTATCCGGAGCCAGCCCCACGCTCCGGGCTCGGTCAATCGCCGACCGCACATCCTCGCGCGTAATCTCCTTCATCCGGCTGCCCATACTAATGCCGCCCTGCGAGTTCATCCCCCTCACATGCGGGCCGCCAATCCCCACCACCGCCGTCTCAATCGGAGCCTTCGCCGAGCGCTCCGCCGTCAGAGCTGCCGCGTTGATCGCCTTCGCTGCCGGACCCAAATCTGAGATCACGCCACGCCGCATCCCGCGCGACACCTCCACGCCGTGCCCCCGATATCGGAGCACGCCGTCAATCAACTCCGCTACCAACACGCAACTCTTCGAGCTTCCCGCGTCCAGCACCGTGATCAGGTTGTCCATCTTTGCATTCATGGATTCACTCCACTCTTCACGCCGGTTCTTCCATTTCTCGAAACTTTCGCAGTCTCCGGCCCATGCTCCTTCGCCAGACCGGCTCGGTGCTCCTTTGCCAGCTCAGCCCGATGCGCCGCCGCCAGCCTCGCAAACACCTTCTCGTTCGCTGCATCCACACCCGACCCCGGCCGCGGCTTGCCAACCGCCCGCTTCGCCACAACCTTTTTAGCCGTCGGCCGATTCCCCTTCGCCACCCATGGATTCGTCTCCAAAACCGGCTTCGCTGCAGCAGTGCCCTGCGCAACATTGTTCAAAACCACAGGCTTCGGTGCGGCGGCCTTCGGCATAGCAGCATTTGAAAAGTCAGGCTTCGCCTCAGCGGTCCGCGACGCACCGACATTCACCACGGGGGGCTTTGGCACCGGAGGCTTCGAAGCAGCCGCGCTCAGTATTGGCTTAGTCACAGGAGGCTTCGTCGCAGCGGGCTTCGTCACCGCAGCCTTCGCCGGAGCAGAGTTCTCGGCAACCGGTCTCGCCGCTGCCGCCGCCGGCTTCGCAATACCAGGTGCCGCAGCCTCCGCGCTTGCGCTCGTCACCGTCTTTCCGCCGGTCCCTGAGTCGCCATCGCCCTGCATTTCTAGAACAATCTGCCCCTCGTACCGCATGTCAGCGGACGCCAGCTTTGGATACTGCTGCTTCCACTCCACTAGGTGCTGCTCAAACTCCTGGTACCGCTTCAGGAAATCTTCCTGCCCAAAGTGAACAAGGATGTCTGAACTCCCCGACGTAATCAGCGCCTTCACGTCCTCCGGATCCGCAACATCCACCTCGCTCACCGAATTCGTCAGATGTTGCCCCGAGCCGTCCAGTTCCTTCATGAACTGTTCGTAGACCTCCATCTTTGTCGCACGTTCGGTCGCTGCTTCATCGGCAGAAAGCCCCGTCAGGACAGGAAAGGAGTAGTGAGGATCGCCAGCCGCAGCCGCAGGCATATCCAACAGCACTCCAGTCGCGTCCACCAGCCCGATCTGCGATCCCTGGCGCACAAACGCCACCGGAGTCCGCTCCGTAATCTGCACTCGCAGAACATTCGGTAGCAACCGCATCACCGTCGCATGCGCCACCCACGGCAACCGCTCCAGATCAGCCTTGCGCTCCGCCAGCGACACCCGAAAGATGTTCCTCTCCAGGTCCGCTCCAAACACGCTTAGGATCTGGCCCCGCGTTAGGTACTCCGCGCCGGTAATCTGAATGTCATCAGTCGTCGCCAACACGAACCGCGGATCGTGCATCAGGTAGGACCGAACCCACGCTCCCGCAACCGTCCCCGCCGCCAACATCGCCAGCGCCACTACCCCCAACACAATCCGTCCACCCACACTTCGCGTCAGCCCACGAAACCGAAGCCGCAGCTTTCCCCGCTGCGGAACGTACTCTGCCTCATCCTGCGCATAGGCGTCAGCGCCCGGCTCGTCATACGAGTCTCTACCGAACCCACGCTGCAGTGCACCCGCCGGCGCTGGTCCCTTTCTCATCCCTCGAACCTCAGTCTCCGAAGCGTAGATCTCCTCAGGCGCCGTCAGCACCGCCGAGCCCAGTCCGGAGTCATACCCGGACACGCGCTTCGCACCTGTCTTCTTCATCTCCGCCTGGCCCTGAGCAAGGCCGCGGAAGAATCGCCGTTAACCCAACTATAACGGCCCCCGCCCCCGCCGCCGAAATACTAACCCCCGGGGTATCGCTTCAGGAACACTCCCTTGCCCCAATGTTGACCCCGCCTGTCCCTACTCTCGCCGCCCGCGCAGCGCTTCCAATACCATCGGCCCTGCCTGCGAAACGCTTCCGGCGCCCAGCGTCAAAATCATCTCTCCCGGCCGAGCATCCTCCGCCAACCTTTCCACCGCCTCCGCTATCGATGCCGTGTACATCACCCGTCCGCCGTTCTTCGCCTGGATCGCCGCCGCCAGCGTCTCCCCCGTAATCCCTTCAATCGGTTGCTCGCTGGCAGCATAGATGTCCAACACTTGCACGGCATCAGCATCCCCAAACGCCCCCGCAAAGTCCTCCATCAGATCCCTCGTCCTTGTATAGCGATGCGGCTGAAACAGCACTAACACCCGCCCATATCCACACTCCCGAGCCGCCTGCAGTGTCGCGCGAATCTCCGTCGGATGATGTCCGTAGTCATCAATCACCGTTACGCCGCGCTCCACACCCCGCACTTGGAACCGCCGATCGACTCCGCGAAACGTCGCCAACCCCGCCGCAATCTGTTCTGGAGCAAGCCCGAGCTGCACCCCAATCGCCACCGCCGCCGTAGCATTCAGCACATTATGCCTACCTGGAACATGCAGCTCAAACGGCCCCAGCACCAGCCCCCGCGCATTGATCTCGAACCGAGCATGACAATGATCCGCGCCTGGCAACATCCGCAGTCGAAAGTCCGCCTCCGCCGCCATGCCATACGTATAAACCCGACGCCGCACCCGCGGCAGAATCCCCCGTAGCCGCTCGTCATCCACGCAAGCCGTCACCGCGCCATAAAACGGCACCTTGTCCATAAACTCCACAAAGCAGTTCTCGACATCAGCCATATCCGCATACGAATCCATGTGCTCACGATCGAGATTCGTCACCACCGCCAATATCGGCGACAGCAGCAGAAAGCTCCGATCACTCTCGTCCGCTTCCGCCACCAGATACTGCGACTTCCCCAGCCGCGCATTCGACCCCATCGCGTCCACTCTCCCGCCGACCACGACCGTCGGATCCAGTGCCCCACCGGCCAACACCGCCGCCACCATCGACGTAGTCGTCGTCTTGCCATGCATCCCGGCAATCGCAATCCCGTACTTCAGCCGCATCAACTCCGCCAGCATCTCCGCGCGCTGAATCACCGGAATCTTCCGCGCCCGCGCCTCCACCACCTCAGGATTGTCCTTAGCCACGGCCGAGCTGGTCACCACCACATCACTCGCCGCAGCATTCCCCGCCGCATGCCCCAAATAAATCGTAGCCCCCAACCGCGCCAACCGCTCGGTAGTCGATGAAGCCCGCAGGTCCGACCCCGAAACCACATATCCCATGGTGAGCAGGATCTCAGCGATCCCACTCATCCCAATCCCACCAATCCCAATAAAATGCACCCTCTGCGAAGGCGCAAACATAGCGTGTTCCGGTAGTCCCATCCCTCCATTCTCCCTCATATCGCACATCAGCCGCCTCTGCTTTTGCACTTGCCTTTCTTTCTGTCATTCCCTCTGGGAATCTGCTTCACCCGCACCGCCCACAACCCCGCATCTAAAGCTGGAGTATGCTCGGCTCATCATGGCTGCCGTCCTGAAATACCTGCTGCCGATCCTGCTAGGTTTGCCCGCACTTGCAGCTGCTCAAAACCAGCTGCAACCCGATCTCACCCACTTCACCCAGCCGCAACTCGTAGCGTGTTACGAAAATTTGAAAGTATGCGGCGCAAGGGACATCTACGCGATCAGCGATGAGCTGGAGCACCGCCTTCCATCGCTACCCACATCTGAGCTCGTCCGCTGTTTCTCGGACTGGCATATCTGTGGCGTCGGTGAAGGATCCGCTAGTGGCTGGCCAATCTCTGACGAGCTTCGCCGCCGCGGTCACTTATCGCAGCTCCTCGCTCAATACGGAAGTGCCACCAATCCCGACATTCGGGACGGACTCGAACACCTCGCCTACCACTCCGGAAGCCCAGCAGCGCGCTCGTATCTAAATCGGAATTTCACTGAGCACTTCGACGACGGCGAAGACCTCTATTGGCCCGCCAAATATCTGGCAAAGGAATGTGTTCCTGCAGCCCTGCAATATCTCTCAAACACAAGTCATAGGTTTGGAATTTCCAGCTACGAATTGTCCACGAGTGTCGTCTTCTTTGGGAAGTGCCATTACCGTCCCGCAATTCCATTCATTCTCACCTATGCTCTAGACGCAGCCTCACTCAATCTTGTAGATGCAGCAGACAGCAGCCTCCGCGCCTTGTACCCGAATGCTCCTAAATTTTCATCATTGGAAGAAGAGCAGCATTGGTTCTGTCGGACTGCCCATCACGATGGCTACAAGGCCGACTGCGAAGAAGCCAGCCCTCCTCCGAATTAGCAATCGCTCCCGCGCCCGCCCTTGCGTGCTATACAACCTCATGCGCCTTCCTCGCCTCCTCCTCGCCGCCATCGCCGCGCCCCTCCTCTCCCAGTCTCAAGCCCAGACCAATCACACCCTCCTCGCCACCCCTACCACCGTAGCCTGGGGCTACTACTCCGCGCACGCCAAGCCGGTCCTCACCATCCATTCCGGCGACACGGTCATCATGCAGACCGCCTCCACCTGCGGGCCGCCCGAGCGCCTCCAGTCCGAAGGTGTCCACCCCGACCAGATCCCCACTTGGCTCGCCCCGCTCTACGCTGGAGTCCCGCAATCCGACCGCGGCCCCGGCGGCCACATCCTCACCGGCCCTGTCGCCATCACCGACGCCCAACCCGGCGACATCCTCGAAGTCCGCGTCCTAAAAATCTCCCTAGACACCGACTTCGCCTGCAACGGCTTCGGCGCCGGCCGCGGCTTCCTCCCCGACGACTATCCCTACGGCCGCACCAAGATCATCCCCCTGAACCGAAAGGCGATGACCGCCGACTTCGCCCCCGGCATCACCATCCCCCTCCACCCCTTCTTCGGCTCCATGGGCATCGCGCCGTCCGAGTCCGCCGGCAAGTGGAACTCCGCGCCCCCCTGGATGCACGGCGGCAACATGGACAACAAAGAACTCACCGCGGGCTCCGTCATCTTCTACCCCGTTCACGCCGAAGGCGCCCTCTTCGAAGCCGGAGACGGCCACGCCGGCCAGGGTAACGGCGAAGTCGACATCACCGCACTCGAAACCTTCCTCACCGGCACCTTCCAGTTCGTCCTCCACAAAGGCGAAGCCACCCGCCAGCACCTACTCTGGCCCCGCGCCGAAACCCCCACCGCCTATATCGCCATGGGCTTCTCCCCCGACCTCAAGACCGCCACCGAGATGGCCGTCCGCAACATGATCACCTTCCTCTCCGAGCAGAACCCCGACTATCCCCACCTCTCCCGCGACGACGCCTACGCCCTTATCTCCACCGCCTGCGACGTCGACATCACCCAGCTCGTTGACACCAACGACGGCGTCCACGTCCTCTGCCCAAAGTCCCTCTTCACCGGACCCAAATCCTCACCCAAACCCTAGCGACAAATCAACCAACATTTCTCAAGACCAATCCACACGCAACACGTCTATCAGTCGTCGCAGTTCCCAAGGCAATCTCCCAGCTCCGCCTTTGCATTCGGGCCGCACCCTCCCATTCGAGTCACCGCGAGGTTTCCATGCGAGCAGCACTTGCCCTCTTCTCGCTTCTCTCCCTGCCGTCCCTGGCCCAGACCCCCGCCGCCCCAAAGTCCTTCCTCTTTGCCGACGTCCACAGCAGTCCCTTCACCGCCGACCCCTTTATGCACGGCAACTCCGTCATGGGCGATCGCTACTTCGTCTACCAGGCGACCATGCTCGACCTCATCGCTACCGCCTACGGAGTCGATGCCTCCAACGTCCACGGAGGCCCCACCTGGCTCGAACGCAACCGCTACGACATCCGCGCCAAAGTCCCTCCCCATACCACGCAGGACGACATTAAGCTCATGCTTCGTTCCCTGCTCGCCGACCGCTTCCACCTCGTCGTCAAAATCGGCACCGCCCCCATGCCCACCTACAACCTCTCCGCCGGAGCCGGAAAGCCCAAGATGACCGAGTCGCAGGAAAGCGGCGACGGCGCCTGCATGCCGCAACCCCCGCCACCCACTCCCACTCCTGGCGCGCCAAACTACATCACCATCAACTGCAAGCATCTCACCATGGCTGCGCTCGCCGACACGCTCCACGACTTCGCCGGCAGCTACCTCGATCAGCCGGTCGTCGACGAAACTAAGCTAGACACCGCCTACGACTTCACCCTCAAGTGGACCGGCCACGACGAGCTCGCCAAGCAAGGCTCCGACGGCATTTCGATCTTCACCGCCGTCGACAAACAACTCGGCCTCAAACTTGAACTCAAAACCACGCCCCGCCCCGTCTTCCAGGTCGCCAGCGTGGACGAAACCCCTACGCCCAACGCCGCCAACATCGCCCAACTCCTTCCCGAGCCGCCTCCGTCCCCCTTCGAGGTTGCCACCATCAAGCCCAGCAAGCCCGACGAGCAGGGCTTCGGTCGCATCACCGGCCACCAGATCGAGACCCGCGCCATACCCCTCATGTTTCTCGTCACCTTCGGCTGGGACCTCAATCCCAACGACAAAGAGAGCATCGTCAACGCCCCCAAGTGGCTTGACACTGCGAAGTTCGACATCGTCGCCAAGGCCGGAGACAACGTCCCTGTCGACCACTTCGCCTCCGGAAACCTCATCAACTACGAAGCCCTCCGTAGCATGCTCCGCGCCATGATCACGGAACGGTTCCAGATGAAGTGGCACATGGAAGATCGCCCCGTCACCGCCTACACCCTCGTGGCTGTCAAGCCCAAACTCAAGCCCACCGCCGATCCAACCGAGCGAACCCGCTGCAACGAAGGCCCGGGTCCTGACGGCAAAGATCCCCGCACCACCAATCCCATCCTCAACCGTCTCCTCACTTGCCAGAACATGACCCTCGCCCAGATCGGCGACGAGCTCCAGCACGTAGCGCCGGGCTACATCTACAACCCCGTCACCGACGGCACAGGCATCAAGGGCTCGTACGATTTCACGCTCAGCTTCAGCTCCGCCGACAAAATCCTTCCCGACACCGCCGAAGCTCCCCACAACTCGGACGCCACCAGCGCCGAGCCCAACGGCGCCGTCTCTCTGTTCGACGCTGTCAGCCGTCAATTAGGCCTCAAGCTGGAAAAAACCAAGCGCGCCTACCCCGTCCTCGTCATCGACCACATCGAAGAAACGCCAACGCCGAACTAGAAAGCTGAGTTCAGCGAGATTTACCGACCAAGCAGGATGCCCGCCCACTTAATCTCGCTGTCCGCGCAGGACAAATCGCCCTCAGCGCGACCCACAGCAGCATGGGACAGTGTCATGGCCACGCTCAACCCGCTTCGCTTCATAAACATACGCTTAAAGCACAACCGTGGGGAGCAGGAATATGTCCATAAACGCTCCAAGCGCTCCCCAGCAAGAGCAACCAAATGCAGTTCCCCAAACCATCCCAAACAAACCGCAACATATTAACCGAAGTATGTGTCTAATCTACCGAGAGCCGGATCCGAGCAGACTTCAACCCGGTCTCTCCTCCGCCTTCGCAAGTTCCTCGCACGATGTGAAGGGCGGTTCGAAGGGACTTCATGCTACACACACGCGCAATTCGTAATTCGTTCGCTTTGGCAATCGGAGTAGCCGCGCTCGTAGCCGCCCAAGCCTTGCACGCGCAAGACGCGCCCGGCTATCAGAATCCTCAGGCCCAGCAGGGCTACGAGGATCAGGGTCAGCAAGGGTACCAGGACCAAGGCCCTCAAGCCCAGGGACCTCAGGATCAGGACAATCAGGGCCCCCAGGGACCGCCCGCCGTCGAGGCTGGCGTCGCTCCTCCCGCGATCCCGACCTACGACCAACCCGAATGCCCCGGCGAAGGCTACATCTGGACTCCCGGCTACTGGGCCTGGGGCGGCAGCGGCTACTATTGGGTCCCCGGCGCCTGGGTCCTTCCTCCCTATGCGGATGCCCTCTGGACCCCCGGCTACTGGGGCTATGATGACGGCTACTATGGCTGGTACCCCGGCTACTGGGGCCTCACCGTCGGCTACTACGGCGGCATCAACTACGGCTGGGGCTACTTCGGGATCGGCTTCTACGGCGGCTATTGGAACCACGGCCACTTCTGGTACAACCGCGCCTACGGCCACTTCGGCGGCGGCTTCCACGGCAACTTCTATAACCACGAGTACGCCGGGTTCCATGGCGGTGGATTCGGCGGCCGTAATGGCGGAGCCTCCTTTGCCCGCGGCGGCTTCAACGGCGGTCGCGGGGGCTTCAATGGCGCACGCGGCGGCTTCAACGGCGCACGCGGCGGTGAAGGCTTCCGTGGCTCAGGGATCAACGGAGCAAACCGTGGCGGGTTCAACGGCGCAAGCCGCGGTGGCTACAACGGAGGTGGCTTCAGCGGCGCCAATCGTGGCGGTGGCAGCTTCAACGGAGGCAATCGCGGCGGATACAGCGGCGGCGGTCATGCCTATGGCGGTGGTGGCGGAGGCGGGCACTTCAGCGGTGGCGGGGGTGGAGGTGGTCACGTCAGCGGCGGAGGTGGTGGAGGTGGAAGTCACGGCGGTGGTGGTGGCGGAGGCGGACACCACTAGACAGCGCGTCTCCTGACCACAATCAATCAAGGGCTGAGGATCAATTCCTCAGCCCTTTTCTTTCACCTAGACGATTGCCCCGCCAGCCGCAGCACCATCTCCGCGATTCTCTGCAAAGCTCCCGGCCGCGCCAGCGATCGAGCTCTGTCCGCCATTACCGCCCTTAGCGGCGCATCGTTCAACAGACCTTCCAGCGCCGACAATAGCTTCTCCGGCGTAACCTCCCGCTGCAACAGCATCTCCGCCGCGCCAGCCTCAACGAGCACATCAGCATTCTTCCGCTGATGATCATCGGCCGCTCCCGCGAAGGGCACCAGCAGCGACGGCTTTCCCGCCGCACACAACTCCGCCACCGTACTTCCCGACCGCGCCAGCACCACGTCCGCCGCGGCATACTGCTCCGGCATGTCCGTCAGAAACGCCTCGACCGCCCACCGCGCGGGATCCGCTCCACTGGCCGCATACGCCGCCCTCGTAGATTCCACCGCCCGCGGGCCCGACTGATGCACAATTGTCAGCCCCGGAACGTCCCTTAATAACTCGGCGGCAATCAATGGCATCGTCTGGTTGAACACCAGTGCACCGTTGCTTCCCGCCGTCACCAGCAGCCGCGGAGCCTCGCTCGCCCCCCGTGCTGGCAACGCAAAGATCTCCGGCCGCACCGGAACACCCGTCACTTCCGCATTCCGAAAGTACTTCGCCGTCTGCCCGAAGTTCACCGCCGCTGCACTCACCCGTTTTCCCACCACACGATTCGTCATCCCCGGAACGGCGTTCGGCTCATACGCCAGCGTAGGAATCCTCAACAGCAGCGCCGCGATCATCGCCGGCCCACTCGCATAGCCGCCCACTCCCACTACCACTTGCGGCCTGAACTTCCGCAGCAACGACATGCATCGCAGCACTCCCAATGGCAGATCCGTCATCGTCCGGACCCGTGTCGCGAGGCTCACATTCTTCAGCTGCCCAGACCGCACCAACTCCAGCCGAAACCCCGCCTCCGGCACCAGTCGCGTCTCGAGCCCCCGGGCTGTGCCCACAAACCAAACCTCGACCCCATGCACGTCGCGCAGCTCGCGCCCAATCGCCAGCGCCGGAATCACATGGCCACCCGTCCCACCCCCGGCAATCATCACCCTCAGCGTGTCTTTCACTACGCTTCACACTCTACCCTGTACACCCTGTTTTCAGTCGATCTCGCGTGTCACATTCAGAAGCACGCCCATGCAAGCCAGCGTCACAAACACACTCGTTCCGCCCGACGAAATGAATGGCAGAGGAATCCCCTTCGTCGGCAACAGCGCCAGCACCACGCTCATGTTAAAAAATGCCTGCACCAGAATAATCGTCGTCAGGCCAAACGCCAGGAATCGCGCAAACGGGTCGGTTGACAGAAACGCCGCCCGCAAACCCCGATATCCCAGGATACAAAACGCCGCCAGCACGCAGATGGCACCAATCAGTCCCAGCTCTTCAGAGATATTGGCGAAGATAAAATCCGTGTGCGGCTCCGGCAGATAAAACAGCTTCTGCCGACCCTCCATCAATCCCAGCCCTCGAATCCCACCCGTCCCCACCGCGATCAGCGACTGCAAAATGTGGAAACCGGCACCCCGTGGATCTGCCTCCGGATGCAGAAACACAAACATACGCTTTGCTCTCCAGGCCACATGGAACAGCATGTAATACAAGATCGGCGATGCCGCCGCCACGCCGACGAAGATCCACTTCACCTGCAGACCTGCCAGAAACAGCATCAGCATCATCACCGCTGCGCACACCAGCGCCGTGCCCAGATCCGGCTCCTTCAAAATCAAGCCGATATACAACAGGGGGGGAATCACCGCCGGCAGAATCGTCTCCTTCACGCTGTCGATGGTGTGGATCCGCGTCTGCAGAAACCAAGCGAGAAACAATACAATCACCGGCTTCGCCAGCTCCGATGGCTCCAGCGTTCCCAGCCCTGGAAACCGCACCCACCGGTGCGCTCCGTTCATGCCGCCCCACGCAAACACCGCGATCAGTAGCAGCCCGGTAATCGCCATCAGCGGAAAGATCAGCTTCGGATTGTTATACTTCCTGTAGTCCACGCGCATCAGCACGAACAGCCCGATCATCCCCGCCAGCGCGAACCCCGCCTGCTTCATCACGTACGCATACGGCGACCCAAGCGTCGCCTTCGCGATCACCGCCGACGCCGAAAAAACCGACACCAATCCGAACAGCACCAGCAGTAGCACCGTTCCGAACAACCATTTATCGACGCCAACTCGCTTCGCCATCCGCCTACACCTACTGACCGCTACTCGCTACAACGCCTGCACCAGTTCCTTGAACAAGCGTCCGCGCTGCTCATAATTCTCAAACTGGTCGTAGCTCGAACACGCCGGCGCCAGCAACACCGTATCGCCTCCAACGGCCGCCTCATGCGCAAACGCCACAGCCCGCTCCAGCGTCTCCGCTCTCTCTATCTTCACGACCCCATCGAGCTGGCGCTCAATCTTTTCTGCCGCTGAACCAATCGTGATAACCGCCTTCACCCGCTCGCGCAGCAACGGCTCCAGCACACGGTAGTCCGATCCCTTGTCCTTTCCTCCCAGAATCAAATAAATTCCACCCGCAAACGATTCCACCGCCTTCATCGTCGCGTCCACATTCGTCGCCTTCGAGTCGTTGTAATACTTCACCCCTTCAACCTCGCGCACAAACTCCAGCCGATGCTCCACCGCCTTGAATGCCGCCACCGCCGAGCGAATCGTCTCGCTCTCCACCCCCGCCAGACGAGCCGCACACACCGCCGCCAACACATTCTGCACGTTGTGTGCGCCAGCCAGCGAGATCTCCGCCACCGGCATCACCGGCTCCGGCTTAGCTCCCTCGCGCGGGACAAACAGGATCGACTCGCCATGCACGAACGCTCCCTGCTTGATCGGCCGCCGCCCGCTGAACCAGTAAATTTGCGCCTTTGTCTTGGCCGCAATCAACTGCGTGTCCTTGTCCTCACCGTTCAGGATGAGAAAATCCTCCGCCGTCTGAAACTCCGTGATCCGAGCCTTCAACGCCACATACGCCTCAAACGTTCCATGCCGATCCAGATGGTCCGGCGTAATATTCAGCACCAATGCAATCTTTGGCTTAAACGTCTCCACCGTCTCCAGCTGAAAGCTGGAGACCTCCAGCACGCTCCAACTCTCCGCCGTGCTCTCCTCCACCATCGCCGTCACCGGTCGCCCGATGTTCCCACCCACCAGGGTCGGTCGTCCCGCCGCCTTCAAAATCTCCCCAATCAATGTGGTCGTGGTCGTCTTCCCATTCGACCCCGTAACCGCAATCACTTCACCCTGCAGATACTGCGCGCCCAACTCCAGCTCGCCGATAATATGCGCCCCCATCGCGCGCACCTGCTTCAACTCCGGCGTCGACATCGGTACACCAGGACTCACCACGATCAAATCCTGCCGCCGAAACGTCAGCAGCCCATGGCTCCCCGCTTCCACCGAAAACCCCTGCTCCAGCAACTCCGACAGCTCCGCAATCAACAGTGCCGGCCGAGCATCGCTCACCGTGACTCTCGCGCCCAGCGTCTTCAAAAAATGCGCCGCCGCCAGGCCACTCTTCCCCAGCCCAACCACCAGCACGCGTTTATTTTTCAACTCCAACATACTTACTCGCCTCTTCTATGCACGTTCTATTCTCTACGCATTTGCCATCGACTACCTCTACCGCAGCTTCAGCGTCGTCAGCGCAAACAGCGCGAACACCAGCGCCAAGATCCAAAACCGCGTAATCACCTTCGACTCAGACCATCCCATCAACTCAAAATGATGATGCAGTGGCGCCATCTTAAAAATCCTCTTCCCATTCCTCAGCTTATAACTCCCCACCTGCAGAATCACGCTCAAGATCTCCATCACAAACACGCCGCCGATAAACGGCAGCAGCAGCTCCTGCTTGATGATCACGGCTACCGTGCCAATCACCCCGCCCAGCGCCAGCGACCCCACGTCGCCCATGAACACCTCGGCCGGATGCGCATTGTACCAAAGGAATCCAATACTCGCCCCGACCATCGCCCCACAGAAGATCGTGAGCTCACTCACCATCGGCATACGCTGCAGCTCAAGATAGTCAGCGAATACCACGTGCCCACTCACATAGGTGAGCACCGTCAGCGCTCCCGCCGCAATAATCGTGCACCCGATCGCCAATCCATCCAGCCCGTCGGTCAAATTGACGGCGTTGCTGGATCCGGTAATCACCACCATCACGAACAGCACAAACGGAACAAACGCCAGCGGCCACAGATGGGGATAGCTCAACAAACTCCCAATGATCAGATCCGGCCGAAGCTTCTTCACAAACGGCACCATCAGCCGCGTCGAATACGCATGCTCCCCGCGCAGCACCAGCAGCGCCACCGCAATCGCCCCACTGACCAAAAGCTGGAGCGCCAGCTTCTGCCACGATGTCAACCCCAGATTCCGCTTCTTCACCACCTTAATGTAATCATCTGAAAATCCGATCGCCCCAAACGCGACCGTCGAGAACATTACCAGCCAGATATAAGGATTGGTCAGATTCGCCCACAACAGCGTCGGCACAAGGATCGAGATGCAGATCAGCACTCCACCCATCGTCGGCGTGCCACCTTTTTTCAGATGGCTTTGTGGTCCGTCCTCACGAATGAACTGCCCAATCTGAAACTGCCGTAGGCGATCGATCACGAACGGTCCAATCAGCAGTCCGATCAGCATCGCCGTCATGCTCGCAAACGCGCAGCGGAACGTAACGAAGTGAAACAGCCGGAACACCGGAAAGTACGGAAACAGCTTTTGATAGAGCAGCCAATAGAGCAACGGAACTTGCCTCGCCAGTAACTTCGAATTGAATCGTGCAGCCGTAGTGCACGGCTAATCTTACCCCTCGCCCTCGTGGAAGGCCTTTGCATTTCCTGTTGTCATTCCCTGGGAGAATCTGCTTCTGCACTCAATCTGCCGCCTCACGTCGCACCCAACACCTCCAGCGCCCGCTCCAACTTCACCCCGCGCGACGCCTTCAGCAACACCACATCGCCCTCCCGCAGATTCTCTCGAAGCCACTCTCCCGCCTGTTCCGGAGTCTCCACAAACTCCGCACGCACTCCCTTCGACCGCGCCCCTGCAACGATCTCCCGCGCCAACCCTCTCACCCCCACTACGATGTCCACGCCCTCCATCGCCTCGCCACAACCCTCGTGCAGCCAGGCACTCTCAGCCCCCAACTCCAGCATCTCGCCCGCCACCACAATCCGCCGCTTCGCCTCCGTCTTCTTCAGCGCCTCGACCATCCCCTCCAGCGCCTTTGGATTGGAGTTATACGTGTCGTTCACAATCTCCGCACCATGCCACTCCATCAGGTTGCCGCGCTTCTCTCCAGGCCGCATCCGTTCCAACGCACCAATCGCATCGAACTGGTCCACACCGCTCCATCGCCCGACCGCATACCCCGCCAGCGCGTTCATCACGTTGTGTCTTCCCGGCATGCGCAAGATCATCGGCCACAGCATCGGCCGCTTTCCCGCCACCAGCTCAAACTCTGTTCCCCTCAGCCCATGATCGTCAATCTGCACCGCCCGCACCGCCGACCGTTCACTGGTCCCAAACAGCACGACACGGTCTCCCATCCCTCGTCCAAACTCCCTCACCCGCTCATCATCCGCATTGAGAAATGCCATCCCGTCTGCCGGCAGAGCCTCCACCAGCTCATACTTCGCGCGAGCAATCCCTTCTATCCCATCCTCGAAAAACTCCAGGTGAACCGGCCCAACATTACTCACCACCGCCCAGTTCGGTTCTGCAATCTTCGCCAGCGCACGAATCTCCCCCGCGTGATTCATTCCCATCTCGAGCACGGCCACCTCGTGCTCCGGCTCCAGCCGCAGCAGCGTTAGCGGCAAGCCGAAATGGTTGTTGAAGTTCCCCTCCGTCTTCAGCACCTTGAACTTCGTCGCAAGCACCGCCGCGATACACTCCTTGGTCGTCGTCTTCCCTGCCGACCCCGTCACGCCGATCACGCGCCCTCCCCACGCTCTTCGCACCTCCCTCGCCAGTATCTGCATCGATCCCAACACGCAATCCGCATCCGTATCCGGAACCCGCAGCAGCCTCGCCTCGTCCACCTCCGCCGGCTTCAGCCAGCGCATACTCACCACGGCAGCCACCGCCCCATCCGCCAACGCCGTCTCGACATAATCATGCCCATCCACGCGCTCGCCACGCACCGCAAAGAACAGCTCCCCCGCGCCAATCGTCCGCGAGTCGATCGAGTACCCCAGCGCCTCCGCGCTCGTATCGAACTCGCCTTCCGCATGAATCCAATCCGCAATCTGTCCCAGCGTCAACTTCATCGACTCATCTCCCGCAACACCTTCTCCGCCTCGTCCACATCATCGAAGTGCACCGCGCCATCCGCGAACGTCTGCGTCTTCTCGTGCCCTTTGCCCGCCAGCAGCACAATGTCTCCAGGCCGCGCGGCACGAATCGCCATCTCAATCGCCGCTCGCCGATCCTCCTCCACGATGCACTGGCTCCCAGTCTCCCTCACCCCAACCAAAATCTCCTCGATAATCGTCAGAGGATCCTCGCTGCGAGGATTATCACTCGTCACCACCACCAAATCACTTCCCCGCGCCGCCACCCTCCCCATCTTCGGTCGCTTCGTCTTGTCTCGATCTCCCCCACAACCAAACATCGTAATCACACGGCCTTCGCCCACCAGCTTGCGCGCAAACCCAATCACATTCTCGAGTGCATCGTCGGTATGCGCGTAGTCCACCACCACCGTAATTCCAAGCTCATTGGGCACCGGCTCAAAGCGCCCCGGAGCCGGCCGAATCGTCGCCGCACATCCCACTGCTTCATCAAGCGTCAGCCCGCGTGCCATCGCTGCCGCTATCGCCGCTACCAAATTATCGACGTTGAACCACCCAAACAGCGGCGACCGCACCTCCCGAACTCCCTCCGGCGTCACCAGCTCAAACGTCGCGCCTCGCGCACTCAACACCACATTCCGTGCGAGGAAATCCGGAGCCTCGTGGTGCCCATACGTCCACACCTGCGCCACATTGCGAGCAGCATCCTTCATCATCGCCCCATACGCGTCATCCGCATCAATCACCGCCACCCGCGGCGCACCCGCACCCACTCCCTGAAACAATCTCGCCTTCGCAGCGGCGTACTTCTCCATCGTCCCGTGATAATCCAGATGGTCCTGGGTCAAATTCGTAAACATCGCCACGTCCACCGGGATGCCCCACACTCTCTCCTGCTCCAGCGCGTGGCTACTCATCTCCATCACCACCTCCGTGCACCCCGCCCGCACACCCTCGGCAAACAGCGCCAACACATCTCTACTCTCCGGAGTCGTATGTTCGCTCACCCGCACCTCATCCCCCACATGCGTCTCAATCGTCCCCAGCAGCAGGCACTTTCGCCCCACGCTCTTCAGCATCTGCTCGAGCAGAAAGGCCGTTGTCGTCTTCCCATTCGTTCCCGTTACAGCGCTGATCTTCAGCTTCTTCTCAGGAGCGCCAAACACCGCTGAGCTCACCTCCGCCAGCGCCCTCCGACCTCCATTCGCGTCTCGATCCACCAGCGCCAACGCCAACTCCGGCTGCTGCGTCCGCAGATCCACAAACCGCTCGAGCGAATCCGTCACCACGGCCACGGCTCCCTTGCGAATCGCCGCATCAATAAATTCGTTGCCATCCGCGGACCCACCGCGCATCGCTACAAACACGTCGCCCGCGCTCACCTTGCGCGAGTCATATTGCACCCCGCGCACCTCAACATCCGTGCGTCCCGCCACTTCGATCGTCTGGATTGCCGCTCTTGCTTCGCTCCACTGCATTCTGACGATTCTACCTTTGCAAAAACAATCGAACCGCGACCGCCCCCAGCAGAACAGCAAACCCCTTGCGAACGATGCCGACCGGCAACTCCTGCGCCCAGTGGCCGCCAAAATATCCACCCACCGCGACTCCCGCCGCCAGCAACAACCCTAGCTTCCATTCCACATTCCCAGCACGTGCGTATGGCACTAAAGGAAACGCCCAGATGGGAAGCAGCGCGATGAACAGCGACGTTCCCTGCGCTCGAAGTTGCGTCAGCCCAAATACATAAATCATCACCGGAATCATGATTGCTCCGCTGGTTCCCAGCAGACCAACAAACACACCGACTATCGTTCCGACCAGCACCACCACCCATGGAGACGAGTGCATCATCGCGTAAACCGCACCACAATCTCTGTCCCCAGCGGCACCATAGTTCCCGCCGCCGGAGCCTGGTCCTGAGCCAGCCCGCTTCCAATCGTTCGAACGCGAAGTCTCAGCCCGCCCGCACGCTCCACCACCGTGCGTAGGTCGCTGCCATGGAAGTCCGGCACAGCCACGCGTTTTCCAGGATCGACCACCACTGCGCCATTACTGCGCACCTGCACCTGCGGCTCAATCACCGGCCCCTTCACTGTCTCATCGGAGCCCGCTCCCGCCCGTCCGCGTTTATGAAACGCGTCCAGCACTTTGTCCGGCAGCGCTTCCAGGCCCGCCGGCTTCGGCTTCTCCTGCGCCGCCTTGTCGAACGCCTCATCCGCGCTCCGATTCTGCTCCATCGCCGCCGAGTTCTGAGGCTGCCGTAGCGGATCATCCGGCGGCAAACTATTCACCTCGTCGAACACTGTATTCAAGTCCCCAAGGTGCTGGTCGGGCACATCATCCGGCTCTACCGTGTTCTGCACATCCTTCAGCTGCTGCGGTGTCTTCAAAGCCTCATCGTGGGGAACGCCCAGGTACTCCAACACCTCCTGCGCCACCTCGCGAAACACCGGTGCACTTACCTCCGCGCCATACAGAATGCCCACCGTCGGTTGATCGATCACCACCGTCACCGAGATGGCCGGATTGTTCACCGGAGCAAACCCCGCAAAGCTCGCCACCACCTTGGTGTGCGAATACGTGTGCGTTACCGGGTCAACCTTTTGCGCCGTACCCGTCTTTCCCGCTGAGCTATATCCATTCAACTGCGCAGCCTTGCCCGTTCCCTCCGTCACCACCCCCGCCATCATCTGCCGCATCTCTTCCGAGGTGTGCTCGCTGATCACGCGATGAGCCCCGTCCGGCAGTGTTGCTGGAACCGAACTCTCCGGATGAAATGGGTCCGCCCCCATATGTTGCTCACCATTTAATGCGTCACTCGACTGCAGCAGGATGTGCGGCGGAAGATATACCCCTCCGTTCGCGATCGCCGACACCATCGTTACCAACTGCACCGGCGTCACCGCCACCTCTTGCCCAATCGCAATCGACAAAATGCTCGTCGATCCCCACTTCCGCGGCGGAGCCAGCAGTCCACGCGTCTCGCTCGGCAGTTCAATTCCGCTGCGGTCACCAAATCCAAATGCGCGAATGTATTTGTAGAACGTCTCCGGCCCAATCTTCAGCGCCATCTTCGCCGCACCCACATCGCTCGAGTGCTCCAGCGCATACTTCACCGTCACCACCCCGAAGCGGTCCGTTTTGTCATCGTGCAGGGTACGTCCGAACATCGTCATCGCGCCGCCCTGGCAGTCCACCATGTCCGTCGGCTTCACTCCCGCCGCATCAATCGCAGCCGAGTACGTCACCAGCTTAAACGTCGACCCTGGCTCATACACATCGCTCACCGCCAGATCCGTCAAGTCCTGGGGATCCACATGCAGCGGATCATTCGGGTTGAATCGCGGACTCACCGCCAGCGCCAGAATCTGCCCCGTATGAGGATCCTGCACCACGATCGTCCCGTGCGACGCCTTGACCTTGTCCATCTGCGCATCCAGCGCCTGCTCCGCCATGTGCTGAATATTCGAGTCGATCGTCAGCTGCAGATTCTCGCCCGGAATCGGATCGCTCTCATCCGACCCCAGCACATGCCGCTTCGCATCGATCGCCGTAAACTCATGCCCCGGCTCACCGTGCAGTTCCTCGTCGAACTTCGCTTCCAAGCCGCCCAACCCGTTATCGTCCGTGCCCACATACCCCAACACATGCGATCCCAGATCTCCATTCGGATAGAACCGTTTGAACTCCGGCTGAAGATAAATTCCCTTCAGATTCAGCTGCTTCACCCGCGCCGCAATCTCCGGACTCACCTTGCGAGCCACCCAGGCAAAGTGCTTCGACGCGTTGAACCTCGCATCGATCTGCTTCTCCTGCGTAAATCCGTCCAGAGGATCCGCATGAACAATCTTCGCCAGCAGGGCCGCATCGTCCGAGCGGTTGTCCCCTAGCTCGCTCGGCACCGCATAGATGCTGTCCACCTTCACCGTCATCGCCAGCGGGTGCATGTTGCGGTCGTACAGAACGCCCCGATGTGGAGCCACCTCAAAGGTTCGTTGCTGCTGCTGCTTTGCCCGCTCCATCCACTGGCTGTGCTGCACTACCTGCAGCCACGTCAGACGAACCGCGATCGCAATCGCCCAGAAACAAAAAACCAGCGCCACGTAAACAAACCGCACCCGGCGTATCGGTGCGGTCAGCTTCTGACGTGACGTCTGATTCATCGTGGAATTCCTGTCCTCAAGCCAAGCTCTCCGCGACCGCACCAAGCCATCGCGCCCACCTAGTTACCCGTCAGCTTGTCCGTCAACCCAGGAATCTGCGCCTGCGCCATCACGGCCGTCGTTCCGGTCATTCCATCCGGCCGAACCACCTGCCCAGGCTGAGGAGCCTCCAACCCAAGCTGCTTCGCAATCTTGTCAATCCGTCCGGGGTCGCTCAGCTGCGCCTCGCTCAGCTCCAGTTGCCGATTTTTCTCCTGCAACTGCTCCACTGCCGTCTTCTGCGCCTCCACCCGGTAGCCTACTTCGATCGCCGAGAAATGCTGCCACACATACACCATCGTCAGTACGAAGAACATCGTCATGGCGATCGTGAAGCTGCGCATCTCCTTGCGGCGGTCAGGATCATCCGCCTTCACAATGCGGCTATTGTCGATGTGCTTGGCGAAAAACATCTCGGGTGTAGGCCCGCGCCGCCGCGCGCGCTGCTGCTCATACAACTCTCGGTTCCGCTCCGCCACACTCGCCCCGCGACGTGCGCTGGGCCGCGCCTGCATCTCCGCTATCTCTTGTCCGCCAATTGCCATCGTCGCCATCGCGCAACCTCCGCCAAACCTAAAATCTCGTTCCAGAACTCGTCATCCGCTCCCACCGCCTCGTCTCGCGAGTACAACCCGGGCCAGGGTTGCTGTATGGGGGAAGGGAATTTTTCGTACGTTGGTTGTCTTTCGCCTGAAAGCACGGCAGGACAACCCCGGCCCGATCTCTAAAACTTTTTGTACTTCTTCGCATCTCGCTGCGACACCTTCTCAGCAGCTCTCAACTTCGCGCTTCTCGATCGCGGATTCCGCAGCGCCTCTTGTTCCTGTGCCGTCACCGGCTTCTTCGTCAACATCTCCAACTCGCCCAGCCTCGCGCTCTCGCGAAAACTGTCCTTCACCAGCCGGTCCTCCAGCGAGTGGAAACTGATCATCACCACGCGCCCGCCCGGCTTCAGCAAAGATCCCGCGCTCTTCAGCAGCGTTTGAATCTCGCCCAGCTCATCATTCACTCGAATTCGAAGTGCCTGGAAAGTCTTGGTCGCCGGATGTAAATGCTCGCCTTTTATTGGCGGGGCAACGGCCGTGATCACTCGAGCAAGTTCTGCTGTCGTTGATAACGGCCGCGCCCGCACAATAGCTCTGGCGATTCTCCGCGACCTCCTTTCCTCTCCGAATTCGTAAATCAAGTTCGCGAGATCTTCTTCGTCCGCCTGATTTACCACTTGTTCGGCCGTCAGCCCTTTGCGCGTATCCATCCGCATGTCTAAAGGGCCGTCGTACCGGAAACTAAAACCTCTGTGCGCCTCATCTAGCTGCATGCTGCTCACGCCAAAATCAGCGAGCAATCCATCCAGCGTGCCCGGCGAAACAACCTCGGCGATCTCCGAGAACGGCCGCGCCACAAACTCAACCGCAGGCATCTCCGCTCCCAGCTCCTCAGCCAATCCCGCTAGCCGAGCCTTCGCCAACTCCATCGCCTGCTCATCGCGATCGAAGCAGATCAACCTGCCCCCCGCTCCAAGCTTCCTGGCAATAGCCAGCGAATGACCGCCAAACCCGAGCGTGCAGTCAACCATCACGCCGCCCGCGTGCACATTCAGAAAGTTCAAACTCTCTTCCAAAAGAACCGGTACATGTTGCGGTTCAGCCATTTCGTCCGCCTCATGCGCCCCACTCAGGGGCTTTCAAAACTAAATTCCTGCCGCTCCCAACGCATCCATATCTGCGTCTGTCAGCGGATTCTCCTCGAGCGAAGCCTTGTGCTTCTTGTCATCTGCAACCGCCAGGTACGTCTGCATACCCAGCACCGCTACATCGCCTGCCAACGTGGCGGCCTCGCGCAACATCTGCGGAATCAATAACCTTCCTTGCGCGTCCATCTCCACAACCTGGCCGTAATAATTGGTTACGTCCAGGAACTTCTTCTTCGAAGAGCTATTAGGTGCCTTTGCCAGCGCATCCTCAATCCGCTCCCATTCCTTCATCGGGTAAAGCTCAGCCCGCTTGCCGTCCTTGCTCGTAATAAAAAACTGCGGCCCGTAAAGCTCATCCACACGACGCTTGAAGTCAGCCGGGATCTTCAACCGGCCTTTCTCATCAACGCGTGTTGGGTGATTGCCGCGAAACATTCAAAACCTCAATCCGAATCCCGAAGGTATCTGCTCGAAGACTCTGCTCTGGAGGTCGTTTGCCGTACTATCGACTCAGAGTTGGTCTCACATTAGTCGTTTTGACCACTTTATTCCACTTCGCTCCACTAAGAATGTAGTGTAGAGCGCGGGATAGCAAGTGAAATCTGGGGGTTTTGTCCCCGGTTTTCCGCAGGAAATGTGGAAAATCCATGATGTAGTGCCCAATAGCACAACAGCCCCTACATCTTGTGTTGTCTGCCCGGATGCGCCCCCACCTAGCTACTTGTCAGTCCACCCAGCTTATTGTAAGCGAAATAAAAGCGAAGATCCTCCTATCCTGATCATTTCCACTCGAAGTGTTACGCTCCTCTTCGCCTCATCCGCGCTTCGTCTCGACTCAAAGCCTTAGGCTTTTGTCGTCCTACAGCCCGTCATCTCGACCGAAGCTTCACGCTTTGTTCTTGTGATGCGCAGCGGAGGACCCCTGTATTTGCCTTTCTGGCCGCCATCCCACAGGAAGCGCCCCGTATCAGAGCTATCCCTCCCCTTGGCCCCGGTAGCTCCCTTCGACACCTTCCCTGCGTTTCTTCAAGATCCACACCAGGTAAAGCAGCACCACCAGGTTAATCAGCAGCAGCCCCACCTTGTACGGCGAGTACCTGACCACAATCTCATAACTCTCCCAAGGCAAGCCCATCGTCGTCAGGAATACGGTGAAGTATTCCGCCCAGCGCTTCTCCAGCATCAGCCCCGTGCCTTCCACCACGCACACCACGGCGTACATAAAGGACAGGATCCCCGCCTTCTTCAGCTGGTGTGGCTGAATCAGCCCCACGTGCTCCATCAGGATCCCCACAAAGTGTCTCTCCGGATCGATCCGAAGCGCGTCGAGAATACGCATCACGACAGCGCTGATGTCCTTGTTCATCAAGTCCAGCGCACCCGCCCCCACCGCGGTAAAGAAGATGGCCTTGCTGAGCTTGAATATGCCGACCAACAACAGCCCACGCTCGTGGCCTACCCGCGCCAGCGCCGACCTTATCCGAGATTGTCCGCCTCGCTCGTGCACTCTTCCCTGCAATGCTTTCTTGTTCGCCATGTCCTTGCTCCAGTTGACGGTTGCCCTCCCACTTTGTCAATGCACACGAACTCACCTGCACACCCCACCATTCTTTAGCACCGCACTTCACCTCTCGACATCCGCATTGCACATCCAGTTGCACCTCACCAGCGTAGATAGGATGTGCGTCTCGCAAAGCAGCGAGGCGAAATCACGGATTTGCGTCTCACTTGATCCTCAGCAATCACTTTGAAAGGGAACACATCATGAAGAAGTCTCTAATCACCCTTGTGGCCGGCGCTGCGCTGGCCATCAGCTCGCTCGCAGTCCATGCCCAGACGAAGGATCCGGAAGTTGGCGGAGCGGCCATGTTCCCCACAAATAACATCGTGGAGAACGCGATGAACTCCCCCATCCACAAGACTCTCGTTGCCGCCGTCAAGGCTGCCGGCCTGGTCGACACACTCGAAGGCCCCGGACCCTTCACCGTCTTCGCTCCCACTGACGATGCCTTTGCCAAACTCCCTGCCGGCACGGTCGATAACCTGGTCAAGCCAGAGAACCACGATACCCTCGTCAAGATACTCACCTACCATGTGGTCCCTGGCAAAATCACCACCAAGGACCTCAAGGACTGGATCAAGAAGGGGAACGGGACCTACAGCGCGAAGACCGTGCAAGGCGGCATGCTCACCTTCACCGAGCACATGGGAAAGATCAAGATCACCGACGAAAAGGGTGGCTCAGCCATGATCACGACCGCCAATGTCATTCAGTCCAACGGCGTCATTCAGGTCATCAACGCCGTGTTGATGCCTAACTAACCTTCCTTCATCCCCGCAAGAATGATGGCGTCCTTCGGGACGCCATCATTCTTGCCGAAATCTTTGATCTCCCCATCATCGCCGGATACGCCGCCCCATCCTCGCCGTACACTCACAAGAACGCATGCGTCTTCACTTCCAAACCGACCAGCGGCTACCCTTCCCCCCCGAGACGGTCTTCGCCTTCTTCGCCGATCCTGCCAATCTCCCACGCCTCATGCCCTCTTGGCAGAATACGCGTATTGAGCGATCCACTTTCGTCCCACCGCCTCCGCCGCCTCACCCCTTCCCCGGCTCCGACCGAATCACAGCGGGCACGGGCACACGTCTCACCATCACGATTCGCCCGGTTCCACTCTCTCCGATCCGTGCAACATGGGACGCACGCATCGAAGACTTCCGCTGGCTCGAAGGCTTCTGCGACGTCCAACTCAGCGGCCCCTTCAAGTATTGGCGTCACTGCCACAGACTAGAGCCCCATCGCAGCGGGACACTTCTCCACGACGAAGTTGAGTACGAACTGCCCCTCGGACCTCTCAGCTCACTAGTGGACAAGCTCTTCGTCCACCACCGGCTAGCCGCCACCTTCCGCCACCGCCACCGCCGTACCCTCGAACTGCTAGCCGCCGAAGCCTCCCAGCAAGTCTTCAAGCACTAGACCGCAACCGCGCGCTTCAAGAATGGCCGAGCCCGCTCCACCGCAGCCTCAGCGGTCAGCCCATACTTCGCGCGAAGGGCCTCAACCTTGCCATGCTCGATGAACGAATCCGGCCACCCCACCCTCACCACCGGCACCTCCATCTCGCGAGTATTCAGACATTCCAGCACGGCTGACCCAAACCCACCTGCAAGCACATGGTCTTCCATGGTCACCAGCAAATCGCACCGCGAACCATACTTCGCTACACACTCCTCGTCGATCGGCTTCGCAAACCGCGCATTGATCACCGCAACGCTATGTCCCTCTGCCTCGAGAAGTACCGCCAGCCGCTCTGCCTCAGCAACCATCGCGCCCAGCGCGAAGATCGCCACCTCGCGCCCATCCTTCAGCACTTCGGCCTTGCCAATCTCCAGAGCCACTGGCTGATCCTTCACCTTAACGCCCGGCCCGGTCCCACGCGGATACCGGATCGCACTTGGACCGCCATGCTCCAGCGCGGTAAACATCATGTCCTGCAGTTCGTCCTCGTCCATCGGATCCATATGGACCAAATTCGGAACTCCGCGCAGATAGCTGATATCGAACAGCCCATGATGCGTCGGACCATCATCGCCGCTCAAGCCTCCGCGGTCCATGCAAAACACCACGGGAAGATTCTGCAGCGCCACATCATGCACGATCTGGTCAAACGCCCTCTGTAAAAATGTCGAATAGATCGCGCAGAATGGCCGATAGCCTTTTGTCGCCATCCCTGCGGCAAACAGCACCGCATGCTCCTCTGCAATTCCCACATCGAAATACCTATCCGGATGATGCGGTCGAAACAGATCCAGCGCGGTCCCATTCGGCATCGCCGCCGTAATCGCGACCACCTTCTCGTTGGCATCTGCCAGCTTCGTCAAACTCTCTGCA
>Ga0302150_10000189_pt1 | contig 25443 bp, 20 predicted proteins | sample I_Bog_N1_2_FD_198635 | JGI IMG/M metagenome (GOLD analysis project Ga0302150, IMG submission 198635) | Peat permafrost microbial communities from Stordalen Mire near Abisko, Sweden - I_Bog_N1_2 | ecosystem: Environmental > Terrestrial > Soil > Wetlands > Peat | place: Sweden: Abisko, Stordalen... | reverse complement strand
CGCAACTGACAAAAGAATTCGCTTACGGCGGCGCTTCGTTTGGCTCGGGACCTTCGGCAACTGTTGAAATAGAAGTTGGAAAGACGGCTTCGAATAAGGACATATACATTGTTGAGGCCGGGTTAAGTCTTGCCGCTCAGCCTGGCTTCAGTTACGAAAATGGTGTGTCGTATACCTGGGCAAAGAACTATTAGTGGTGAACAACCCAAATTACATGAGCGACATGTCCATCCGTCGCTGGCGAGTTCGCTCTATTTGGATCTCGACAGGTTCACCGTTTTTTCAGTTTCCGTGGCCGATTGCAACCTTCACAGTGTCAGATGGTGGAGTTGAACTTAGAGCTGGACGCTTCTTTCGGTACAAATGGCAAGTTCAGTTTCATGACATACAAGACGTTCTGTTCAATGGAAACGCGTTCTTTATTATCGCGGCCAACGCGGAATTTGGCCGCGTAATTGGAACAGTCAGCATTTCGAAGGAATTTGAGCGCCATCTTGAGACAAGAGGAGTCAAGTATCGGTGGATTCCTGAAGATTTGAAGAGACTTCAGTCGACCAAGAAACGACAACTACTTGTTCATTACCCGGAACAATAGGCACGGCCGCCGGAAGTTGGCGTATTCCGTAAATTATGATTAATTCGGTTATGGGTAGTCTCAGTGCGCCGAGAATTCGTACGAGTACAGACATCGCTACGTCGAAGCAATATCCCTGGTCAGCCGGACCAACGCAAAATCTAATTACGATGTTTGGGCTTACATGCTCAATCAATCGCTACTACGATCCAACGACGGGGCAGTTTATGTCCGTGGACCCGTTTGCTGATCAGACTGGTTCTCCTTACTCCTACACCGGAGGTGATCCAATAAATGGCGTAGATCCACTTGGACTGAACTGGTTGACAAAAGCGTGGGATGACACCGGTGGCAAGGTGGTACATGAAATCTCAACGCATGGGGTCGAAATAGGCTTAATTGCGGGCGGCGTGGTTTTGTTAGCAGGCGCGACAGTGCTTACAGGTGGTCTTTCAGATGTAATCTGGGCTACTGGAGCCGGTTTGGCTGAAGAAGGATCTGATTTAGAAGTAGCAGAACTCGCAACCCACATCCCGTTTGTCCTTTTGCCCGGGATTACTGTAGGCGGTTTTGGTCTTGCGTCAATTGGATACGGGATCTATGGCTGGATAAGTGGACCCAAATCAAAGACTTCGGAGAAGAGTTTGTCTGCAAATATTTCGTCGACAGTTTTTAGTTGCCGATAGTCATGGTGCATAACGGGCTGGAGCGACTCATAGATGCGTTCACGCATTTGGCGCTTGCAGGAGTGGCTGTATTGATTACAGGTTCCGCCGTAGGAGTATTCCTTCAAGGCGCCTCAAGAGTGGTTGTAATTTGCTTCGCAGTTGGGAGCGGTGGGTTGATGATTTGGGTAGGGCTAAGAGAGAGGAAGCGTGGAATGGCAATGCTCCGGTCTCGTCAGATAGACGCAAATCCAGAAGAAACGTAACGAGTTCGGGCGAACAATCGTCTCTCCGCGCGACCGGATACTTCTTCCAAAATTGAATCGAATATCAGCCGTGGTGGGCCATCAGTCGATTTGTCGGATTTATTGGAATTTCGTTAATACATGCTTCGCTGCTGCACTTTGTGGCCACCAGCGGGGACTTCAAGTTGGCCATTGACATTATCCCCTCTAAGTCGCCCAATTGGCATGTAGGACCGTAGTTATTGAATCTCGTGGGACTCAACTCAAATGGTGGGCTTGGGGCCTCAAAGCCTTGGTCCCGGTCATCGGTCGCGGAATCACTCCCGGATCTAGATTTCTTAATCGATTCCCTGATTTCCCAACTCGAAACATATGGAACGATACGTGAAATGCGATTACGTAATGGTAGTAGTGTGATTCTGAATTTTTCTGAGACCGGATGGACGCTTTCTGCGTTCGGAGTTCAGTTGTTGGATCACCTTGTTTGAAGGTCCTATAAAAGTCAAATGCCTTTATGGACGTGATCGCTTAGGTATTCAGTGGCGGTGCTTCTGACCCTGCTGATGGGGCAAACTTGTAGGCAGGAGGGTTCAATGAAAAGGCTCGAGAGGAAACTTAGGCGAGCGCTAAACCCGCTCTCGACTGGACTGACTAGAGCGTGGTGCAACTCTCACTTGTTTCGATGGGCAGTACGTAACGAGGTCAGCCTCCTCTCCGAAATGCCCGGTACTCGTCGACAACGTAAGTCGTCAAGCCGCAAAGAATAGATCGGCTCCTCCGCGTTTGCCGTTGAAGCCGAAGTTAAGGATCAGCAGTGAAGGAGATCCAGCTTCAGTGCGTTGTAGACCTCTCGGGCAATGAACCGCTTGAGACATCGCAGGACGTCCATCTTTGAAAGCCCGTCCTTTCGGCGTCGTTCCATGTAGATCTGGGTCCGCGGATCGATGCGAAGCCTGGAAACTGCGATGAGATGAAGGGTCCGGTTGGCTTGGCGATCGCCACCTCGATGCAAACGCATCCGGTTGGTCTTTCCCGATGAGACTGGCACTGGCGCCACCCCACAGAGTCGGGCGAAAGCTCCGTCACTGTGAAGTCGCTCCAGGTTCTGTCCCGCGGTGATCAGCAATTGAGCGGCATGTTGGGTGCCGATCCCGCGGCACTGCAACAGGTTCGGGGCACAGCGCTTGACGAGTTCGGCCAGTTGAAGGTCGAGGTTCGTTATTTCCTCGTCGAGGAACTTCACGCGCCGGCTGAGTTGTCGCAGTGTGAACTTGGCTGCCTGCAACGGTTCGCCCAAACGTTCCACGTCGGGTCGTAGAGCACCAGCCCGATTAACGCGATGGCGCGTCCCACCCGCCGATTCGATCCATTCACGCAGTTCTGCAGGTGCCGTAATCAGAACGTCACGGATCTGCAAGAGCGCAACCGTGCGGGCCTTGATCGCTGATTCCCTTGAGAGCTTTAACAGCCGGATGGACTCTATGTCACCCGTCGTGTCCTTGGCTCGAGCTCGCGCTTCGCCAGAAAGCACCTTGCGTGCCGCCATTTCGGCGTCGATGGCATCATCCTTGCCGCGGCGAGCCCGGGTGGCTCGGTGCGTCGTGGTGACTTCGAAGACGTCAACGTGGCGCTCTCGAAAGTACCTCGTGAGTCCGGCCGCGAAGGACCCGGTGCACTCCATGCCGACTCGGTCGACCGTGCCGAGGGTGGCGAGCCACGCTTCGAGTTCGCGGTAGCCGTGAAGCGTCACGGCGAAACTCCGATTGCCCATCAGGGCGCCGGTGCGATCGAGCACCGCTACTTGGTGAGTCTCCTTATGTGAATCGACGCCGACCACGATGTTCGGTGCTGGGTCGTTGGTTATTGTGACCATGAGGGTCCGTCTCCTTTGTCTCGGGCGTGGGATGACCGAACCGAACCGGGTGGACAAATCTATTAAGAGGCACGTAGTGCACGGCTTGGTCCTATCAAGTCACAGTCCGCCCGGTTCGGTCAACCCTCGCGTGGGCGACAGCCGGTCCTGGTCGACCCTTCAATCAACGGACATTCGCCAACCTCGGCGAGTCAGACGTATAGCAAGTCAGGCCAGAACCGATCTGTCAGTCCTTATCTTTAATAGACGTATGGAAAGTATCGACAGAATTCGAGCTTCTGAGTCAAAAAGTGCACAATCTTCCTCGCCCGAGGTCGACGAGCGCGAAGCGCCGAGTCGGCCGTACGGGCGGTCATAGTGACAACCAGAATCTCAAGAATTTCGGGAAATCTCGTGGTCCCGGTCCCATCCGAGCCCAAAAAAGTGGCTCCTTCTATAAGGGGAGAATTTCACTCGAATCTGAAAGGTTGAATCATGGCTCGCATATTGACACGTGCAACATTCCTATGCGATGCGATGCGAAGCCGGTGCGATGCGATGCGAAGCCGGTGCGGTATCCGATGTCGAAGAAGCACAACAATTTTGTCGACCAGTGCGAATTAGAGCGACCGTTGGGCGATGTGCATTGTCGCCTAAAGGCAGGTTCATCGAGCTACGTGGAGTCGAAGGGAGAATTGTCGTGACTGGGAAGCGTCATTTCGGCACCGTACGAAAGAGGTCGTCTGGTAGATGGCAGGCCGTCTACCAGCGCGAGGGCCGCATGATCTCGGCGGGAACCTTTTACTCAAAGGCCGACGCTCTCGCAAGTCTGGCGATTGTTGAAGCGGACCTGCTACGTGGCACGTGGATCGACCCGCGTTCGGGTCGCATTGGACTTGAGCAGTACGCGGAGTTGTGGCTCTCGCGACGACCAGAGTTGGCGGTGCGCACCGTTGAGCTCTACGAGTACCTGTTGAGGAATCAGATCTTCCCCACCATGGGCCACGTCGAGCTATCGGCGCTGTCTTCATCGATGATTCGTGGCTGGCACGCCGAACTCGCGTCGCGTCACCCCAGCACCGCGGCCAAGGCCTATCGGCTCCTTTCAACGATCATGCGCACCGCGGTCGCCGATGGGCTGATCCTCACATCGCCCTGCAAGGTGAAGGGTGCGGGAAATGAACGACCAGCGGAACGTCCCTTGGCGACCGTGGCGGAGGTCGAACAGTTCGCTGCCGCCATGCCCGAACATCTGCGACTCGTCGTCCTCCTTGCGGTGTGGTGCCAGTTAAGGCGAGGTGAGATTTTGGGGCTTCGCCGATGTGACATCGACCCACTCCACTCGACAATCCAAATCGAGCAGAGTCGGACGATCAGACGCGACGGGAGTTCGCTCATCAAGTCCCCCAAGACCACCGCGGGCCGTCGACAACTGTCCGTGCCGGCACACGTGATGAAATCCGTGGAGAGCCATCTCGAGCGCCATACCGGTGCCGGAAGCGAGGCTCTGGTGATTGCGTCAGAGCAAGGCGACGCCGTATCTATGGCCGTTCTGCAGCGAGCCTGGACCAAGGCTCGAGCCTCAATTGGGCGAGACGATCTCCACCTTCATGACCTTCGCCATACGGGACTCACGCTGGCCGCCGCGACTGGAGCCACCACGGCTGAACTCATGCATCGCGCCGGACACGCCTCGGCCGATGCCGCACTGCGTTATCAGCACGCGACTCGCGATCGCGACCGAATCCTGGCTGAAGCACTCGAGAAGATCGTCAATCCGTCGTCGAGCAGTGACTATCGGTTCCTTGCGGTTTAATGGTGCGATCACGGTTGAGAACAGAAGAAGACGAGGGGCCACTCGGCTGATCAAGGGAAAGAAGACTCTCCGATGACCTTCCACGAATGTCCATTAGTAGTTCGAGCGAGCCCGCCGAAAAGTATGGGCATCCATGCTTCGCGTCCCACGCTCGCGAAATAGGGCCCAGTGATGTTCGTTTTCGCCCCTAAATCACCAGACCCAACTGACTGCCAGTGTCGGCCTCCGTCGGCGCTGAACTCTAGGAAACCCGGACCGGCGTCAATCCAGACGTACCGTCCGTCACTACTAACACCAAAGGTGTTCACGGCCATCCCGCCGATGTTGCCCAAGTTGGGTCCACCAGGAATGGGTGAACCTTGGGCCAACAAAGTCCACGTATGACCTGCATTGTTCGTTCGATAGAGAGAATTCGCCGCATGGTTCATGCCAACTCCAGCAGAACACATGAAGTACCAGTTGCTCGCGCTGAGCGCTTGACCAACTGGGGCCGTCCCTTGAGGGCACGGGTTGATGGTTCTCTGCCACGTTGCGCCAGAATTGGCGGTTTTGAGAATAATCGTGTCGTGCGGTGTGGAGAGATTGTTTTCTACCGCGACGCCAGTTGACTCGTGCCACGCGATCACGGTTGCCGGGTAGTCGGAACTGTTCATCTTTGGAGTTGGCGATGTTGGCAACGGTGAGGGGATGCGCGTTGTACTCGATGCGGTCAGCGAACTCGGGCGAATGACGTTGAGAAATGTGGTCCCGCAATATGGAACAGCTAACGGATTCGAGCAGCGTTCAGAAGTGGCGAGTAACTTACCATTCGCCATCCAGAGAGCCGTCGGCGTACCGGGTACCTCCACGTTCGTCCAGGTTCGACCTCCGTTAGTTGTGAGCAAAAATTTTCGTGGTCCGCTGGTTGCGATGTACCCGACCTGGGAGTTGAAGAAAATCATCATTGGATTCCAACTCCAGTTGGGACTCCATATGCCGGCCGGTAGCAGCCCGCCAACTTTCCACGAAATTCCACCATTGACGGTCGTCGTCAAATAGGAGTGTTCGACTCTTTGGAAACCCTTGCTCCAGAAAGTTGAAATTGCAACTCCGGTTGTTGGGGTGAACATCTGAATCGCTGCCACCGTTGACGAATTGATGACTGTACCCACCGGCAGTGCGGCCACTGAACCCTTAGTCGGCGCGGTGTCAGTACTTGAACGAGCCGAGGGATGATTTCCCAATCCGCCGACATATATCGAGGCGGAAATCACGATGACGCTCGCGATGAAGGTGATGAAGCCCGAGCGCAACCTACGACGGTGCTTGCGACGACGCGCCTCGGGAATGAGAACCGTGATCTCTTCCGCTGGAACTTCTTTCTTGTCGAATAGGAGAGCCAAGACCACTCCTCGCTATTGAACCGACAGAATCATCGTGGCCAGTTCGTCTTTTCGGTAACCCTGTTCGCGCGCCATCGACACCAACTCGTTGACCTTCGTCAGCAGTGCACTGCGTGCAGCAGTGCCGACCACTCGGACGCCACGACCTCTCGTGAAATCAAGGATGCCTTCTTCGCGCAGGATGTGCAGCGCCCGGATGACAGTGTTCTTGTTCACCCCGAGCACGGCGGCAAGATCGACCGCAGGAGGTAGTCGCTCGCCCTCAGCGGCCTCACCCTCAGCAATGGCACGTCGTATCTCGGCCGCCACCTGATGGTGGAGAGTGACTTGTTCGTTCCTGTTGACCTGAGAGAATTTCATAGTACTATGGCGAATAGTACCATCATCGGACCGATTGGCAAGGAGCGCCGTGACGTTGAGCCCGCCACTTGATCACGATCAGATGGAACTTGACGTCTTGGGAGAACGTCGTAACGCGGAACTCCTCATAAGGGAAGCGAAACGGCGTCAACGGCGTAGGCGTTCGCTGATCGTTACCTTCGTGATCGCGACAGTTCTAGTAATCGCAACGACCTTTTTTGCCGTGCGCTCTAACAAGGTCGCGACCGCCAATGCGACCTCAGTGGGCGGCTTTATTGCGTCGATGAAGAGTGCTGAGGCGACGGGATACGTCGCGACATACCACGTCAAGAACCTTTTATTCTTCCAGGATGGAACTATTAACTTCGCTCAGATCCCCAGTCCTCCTGGAACCAAGGCCGTTGAGAACACTGACGGTTATTCCGGTACTGGGAAATACTCCTACATCTTCTACGGCAGTTCCGACCACGTCATTCGACAGTGGATCGTCGTCAATACGAATGTGCAGGCCTGCCTCAAGTGGGCATCCGGTCCTCAAGCGAAACTGATTTGCGGACGCCCAAGTCCGTACCTACCTTCGAATGGCTTCATTGAGGAAGACACCGGACTGATTCCCAAGTTCGTCCTGCAGGCTGTCCAGGAGAGTGAGTCCACGCCAACGGTTGATCGTTTTACCTTGGAATCATCCAAAGAGTTTGGACAGCTCCGATGCCTGACCCAGGCCAGCTGGTCCCAGACGACTTGTATTGATCGCTCGGGCTATGTCGTGTCGTACAGGAGAATTGGTATCTCCTCGTACATCACTGACATCTCCTTGGCGACGCTGGGCCATCATCCGAGCGCGGCCAATTTTGCGCCCTTGGTGAAACCGACCGTTGCGTTGGTCTTGCCACCCATCTAACCCCGTGTCGGTTGACCTGAAGTCCGGTCGAATTTGAACGGCTTCGACGCGGACAAATGATGAAGCTTTCTGACTTTTGGGAGTTCGACCAGACGCAGGTACATGACGCGTGGGCATTACGTGGGCATTATCAAAGGTGATTTGGGCATGATTGGACATGTTGTAGAGGACACTCGCGGTTAAAAATGGTCACTCGTGGTCACTTAAAAGTGCTTGCAAACATTGCACTTTCATCGAAAGTCCTTGGAGCGGGCGACGAGAATCGAACTCGCGTTCTCAGCTTGGGAAGCTGATGTTCTGCCGCTGAACTACGCCCGCAATGGGTCAATCGTATCGTCATCGCGCACAGATGCTCCGAGGATTCGCAAAGTCGCAGATTATGTTCCGTATAGGAAGTGGTATTTCTTGCCGCCCGGGGCCCGCTTCGCGCCGAATCCCCTTTGGAACTACTCGATAGTGGGATGATCGTTACAACATGCAATCGTCCTGGCCCACTCTTTGGCACAAACATCCTGGCGTTCGAACTGGCGAGCAACTCACCCGGGGGGAGCGTGCTGCAGACCGCATGCGTAACATGATGGGTTCGTGGACCTTCGTCTTCAGTTTCTTTGCCGTGATGATCGCATGGGCTCTCACAAATACCTTGTTTCTTGAGCACATCTTGCATAAGAAGGCCTTCGACCCATACCCATATATATTGCTCAACCTCTTCCTCTCAATGATGGCAGGCGTACAGGCGGCAGCCCTGCTCATTGCAGCGAAGCGATCGGATTCGATCTCTTCTGAGGTCGCAGTGCACACTTCAATGAATACCGATGACATTAAGAAGTTGATCCAAGAGAACACTGAATTGACCGCTCAGGTCAAGACCAACACAGACCTGCTCGAGGAGATCCATTTGCACGTCGCCAATATCGGTCTCAAGGTTGGCGCGGACATGGGACGGTTCCCACCCAAAGACGGGCCTGCTTCGAGCGAGTGAGAGGTCACGCGATTCACTGAAATACCTGATGAAGCTGCTGCTCTTGGGTTCGGTCCGTGGCGCGCGGATGGCGATTTTGCTGGCGGGCAAGAGAAAGTCGGGAACTCACTAGGCACTATCGTTGCCATGGTTATGGTGCTCTCGGATCGATCAATCAAAGAGGCCCTCAAGGAGGGTCGGATCATTATCGAGCCCCTGGGCCAGGACTGCATCCAACCCTCTTCGGTTGATCTTCACATCGACCAACTATTTCGGGTCTTTCGCAATCATTCTCAGCGCGTCATCGACGTGCGCGACGCGCAAGAAGATCTCACCGAACTAATCGACGTTGGTCCCACGGAGCCAATGATCCTGCACCCAGGGGAGTTCCTGCTCGGTTCAACCATTGAGCGAGTGGCTTTACCCGATGACCTCGTGGCCCGACTTGAAGGAAAGAGTTCGCTCGGACGTCTAGGCCTACTGATTCACTCAACCGCGGGTTTCGTGGACGCGGGTTGGGACGGGCACCTCACCCTTGAACTCTCGAACGTCGCGAACCTACCGATAACGCTCTACCCGGGGATGAAGATTGGCCAAATCAGTTTTTTCGAGATGACGACTCCCGCCGATCGTCCGTACGGTTCTTCCGGTCTAGGTTCAAAGTACCGAGGACAACGCGGCCCAACGGCGAGTCGCTACTCGGAGAATTTCAAGAAGCCGTAGCGTCGATCATGGGGAGTAAACGGTGTTAGCTCGGATCATCATCGGACTGGGCGTAAGTGTGATCTGCTTCGTGATCGCGGGACGTCGCTTCTTCTGGCTCTCGCGCTTGATACGAAGCGGGCAACCGGCTCCTCGCCGCTGGCAAGGCTTTCGCGAAGTCAGTGGGGCCGAGGTCACCGAGGTCGCTGGCCAGCGCAAGATTCTGCGCTGGACCGTGCCGGGACTCGCGCACTTCTTCACGATGTGGGGTTTCACGGTTTTAATGCTCACGATCATCGAGGCGTACGGCTCGTTGTTCCAGCGAAGTTTTCACATCCCTCTCATCGGCACGGATAATTGGCTGGGTTTCGTCGAGGACTTCTTCGCGACCGCGGTGCTGGTCTCGTTGGTCGTCTTTACCATCATCAGGATCAAGAACGCCCCCTCGCGCAAGGAGCGCGCGAGCCGCTTCTTTGGCAGCCATCTGGGAGCCGCCTGGCTGGTGCTCTTCTTGATCTCGATGGTGATCATCACACTCCTGCTCTACCGTGGGGCCCAGGTAAACACTGGTCATTTCCCCTACGGGGACTCGAAGTGGGCTTTCGCGAGCCACGTCGTGGCGATCTGGCTGCATCCGCTGGGCGTCGGGGTGAATTCGGTGCTCGAGGCACTGTTCTTGCTCGCCAACGTCGCCGTGATCACCGGTTTCCTGGTCTTCGTCTCGTATTCGAAGCACCTGCACATCTTCCTCGCGCCGGTCAACATCGGTGTCTCGCGTCGCCCTCGGGCCCTGGGCGGTCTCGACAAGACCCCCGACATGGACATGGAGCACGTCAGCGAGGACACCGTCTTTGGAGCGGGCAAGATCGAAGACTTCACCTGGAAACAGATGCTCGACTTCGCGACGTGCACCGAATGCGGTCGCTGCCAGTCGGTGTGTCCAGCGTGGAACACCGACAAACCGCTGAGCCCGAAGTTGTTGATCATGGGGCTGCGCGACAACATGTTCGCGTCGGCGGACCGACTGTTGTCGGGCGAGTCGTCGAGTGACGTGGCGACGCTGATACCCACGACCATCGACCCTGACGTGCTGTGGTCGTGCACGACGTGCGGCAGTTGCGTTGAGCAGTGCCCGGTTGATATCGAGCACGTCGACGCGATTATCGACATGCGCCGGTACGAAGTCTTGATGGAGAGCCGGTTCCCGAGCGAAGCCAGTCTGCTGCTGCGCAACATGGAGAACCAGGGCGACCCGTGGGGACTGGGTGCGTCCAAGCGCACCGAATGGCTCGGCGCGCTTGACTTCGACGTGCCGATCGTCGACGGCGTAATTCCCGACGACGTCGAATACCTCTACTGGGTGGGTTGCGCGGGCTCACTGGACGAGCGCGGACGCAAGCAAGTGGAGTCGACGGCTCGCATGTTGCACCGTGCGGGCGTCACGTTCGCCATCCTCGGACCACGAGAATCGTGCACCGGCGACCCCGCGCGACGCATGGGCAACGAGTACCTCTTCCAAGAGATGGCCAAAGCGAACATCGCCACCTTGAACGAGGTAGGTGCGAAGAAGATCGTCGCGAGTTGCCCGCACTGCTTTAACACGATGAAGAACGAGTATCCGGCTCTCGGGGGCGACTACGAAGTGATCCACCACGCCGAGCTGCTCAATCACCTTGTCGCGAACGGTCGGCTCGTGCCGGGTGTGGCCTATAAAGGCACGGTGACCTACCACGATCCTTGCTATCTGGGTCGCCACAATCGCGTCTTCGACGAGCCACGCAACGTGCTCGACGCCATTCCTGGCGTAAAGCAGGTCGAGATGGGTCGCTGTCGTGAAAAGGGCTTCTGTTGTGGCGCGGGCGGCGCGAGGATGTGGATGGAAGAGAACATCGGCAGTCGAGTGAACATGAACCGCACGCACGAAGCGCTCGGTACCGGCGCCGACGTCATCTCTACGGCCTGTCCTTTTTGCATGATTATGCTCGATGATGCAGTAAAAGCCAACGGTAAGGCTGACGATGTAACCGTGCTCGACATTTCCCAGGTCTTCGAACGCTCGCTCGCGTCCACGGTTTCGAAACAGAACGAGGCCTGAAATCTGGGCGTTGTTCATACGCCCGAAACACTTCGCTAACGAAGCAGAAATCCTCAATTGACACACTGGTGCCATCAACTTGAGGTCAGCGTCGCCCTCTCCTAATAATTAAAAGGAGTGGATGTGCTAACCGCAGTCACCAACATCCCATATCCCAGTTGGCTCAATCCAGCTGACAACACGTGGCAGTTAGTCGCCGCGACGTTGGTCGGTTTGATGAGCCTGCCGGGCATTGCAGTGCTGTATGGCGGCCTCGTTCGAAAGAAGTGGATTGTCAACACCATGTTCATGACGTTCATGGCGTTCTCGATCACGCTCGTCGTATGGATGCTTTGGGGTTACAACTTGGCCTTCGGACCCGCGTCGCACTTCGGCGCCACCGGATCGTTCTGGAGTAACGTCATCGGACACTTCACGCCGCTCGCGACTTCGGGCTCGGAACAGGGACAAGCGGTCTCGGGTGCGAACACACTCATACCGTTCCATTTCCCGACCGCGACGCTGGCGTACTTCCAGTTCGTGTTCGCGGCGATCACGCCCATACTCTTCTTGGGCGCCCTGGTCGGGCGCCTCAAGTTCAAGGCCTGGCTGCTCATCGTGCCACTTTGGATCACGCTGGTCTACTGCGTGGACGCGAAGTTGCTCTGGGGTGGTGGGTTCTTCGCCATCAAGGGTGCGGTGGACTATTCCGGTGGTTACGTCATCCACCTCAGCGCTGGTGTGGCGGCCTTCGTCGGCGCGGCGATCCTCGGACCGCGTCGTTGGCAGGACAAGGAGAACGCCTTCCCGAGCAACTTGATGATGGTCGCCGTCGGTGCGGGCATCCTCTGGTTGGGTTGGAACGGCTTTAACGGAGGTGACCCGTTCTACGCGGGCGCTGATGCCGCCGCTGCCGTGCTCAACACGAACGTGGCGACCGCCGTCGGATTAATAACGTGGGTCGTCTGGGACATGGTCGCGTCCAAGCAGAAGAAGCCGACCTTCCTCGGCGCGATAAACGGCATGATCTGTGGTCTGGTAGCCATCACCCCGAGCGCAGGTTGGGTGAACGGTGCAGGGGCCATTTACGTAGGCCTTATCGCCTCGACCGTGGTCTGGTTTGCGTGGAACTTCCTTTCCAAGTGCCGTCCATTCTCTAAGGTCGACGACGCGTTGGGAGTCGTCTATACCCACGGTTTCGCTGGTCTGACCGGCGGATTGCTGGTAGGCATCTTCGCCGACCCGGGCATGGTCGAATACGGCATCAAGGGTGCGCATTACAAGGGCGCTGGTTCATTCTTCGTCGACGGCTGGTTCTACGGACACTCGTTCCACCAGTTATGGGAGCAGTTCATCGCGGCACTGTGGATCATCGGTTGGACCGCCTTCGGTACGGCGATTATCTTCTTCTTTGTGAAGCTCGTCTTGGGTGGTCTACGTGAGGATGACGCGACGCTCGCCGTCGGTGACCTCGCAATTCACGATGAGGAAGCCTTCCCCGAGCCCACCTTCGGTGAGCCCGTGGACAGCCCCAGTCACCTGCACAGCGACAACGTCTAAGGAGCGACGATGAAATTAGTAACCGCAGTCGTAAAGCCGTTCAAACTTGACGAAGTCAAGGTGGCGGTGAAAGAAGTTGGCGTAACGGGCATGACAGTGGGTCAGGTACGAGGATTCGGACGCACGGGAGGTCACATAGAGATCTACCGCGGCAAGGAATACGAGTTCGACTTCATTGACAAGATCCAAATCGAGATCGTGGTCACCGACGAACAGGTGGAATCGGTCCTTGACGCCATTGTGAATGCCGCGCGCACTGACACCGTTGGTGACGGGAAAGTGTGGGTTACGGACGTCGAGCGCGTGGTGCGAATTCGCACCAACGAGCGAGGTCCCGAAGCGGTATGACTCAGCCGGCCTGGCGTGCGACGGCTTCGGCCGCCGCCGCCGCGGCCAGCGGGTCACCCAAGTAGTCGGCATCGAGCACGTTGAGTTCGTTGTCCATCTTGATCCGGTAGGGGATGCCTGTAGGAATCTCAAGTGCCGCGATCTCGTCGTCGTTGATGTGCTGAAGCACTTTTCGTAGCGCACGGATCGAGTTGCCGTGCGCTACGACGATGACGGCGCCACCGCTCACGGCCTCCTTGCGAAGGTCCTCGACGATGACGTCGCTGAAGTAGGGGGTCACTCGTGCGACCACGTCCTTCAGGCATTCAGTCCTCGGAATGAATTCGGGCGGCACGTCGCGGTAGCGCGGGTCGAGGGCGTTGGAACGAGGATCGCCTTCGGCCAGGGGTGGCGGCGGCACGTCGTAGGAACGTCGCCAGAGTTTGACCTGGTCGCTGCCGAAGCGCTCGGCAGTCTCTTTTTTGTCCTTGCCCGTGAGATCGCCGTAATGGCGCTCGTTGAGACGCCAGCTGCGTCGCACCGGGAGCCACGAGCGGTCCGCCGCGTGCAAGGCGATATTGGCCGTGCGAATGGCCCTCGTGAGCACCGAGGTGTGCAGGACCCTCAGGTCGAGGTCGGTCTCGCCCGCGAGCAATGTGCCCGCAGTTTCGGCTTCGTTCTCGCCCAGCGCCGTCAGATCGACGTCCTGCCAACCAGTGAAGAGGTTGAGATCGTTCCATTCGGATTGACCATGGCGAAGGAGAATAAGGTCAGGCACGTCTCCAGCGTAGTGAGTCCGGGGATTCCTCCAAAATTCAAGTTTTCCCCAGAATTTCAGCGTAGTGGGCGCAAGACGGTAAGAACTATAAGAATCATTATCTATTTTCTTGACAAGGAGAGGCTCAAGTCTGTATCCTTAGTTCTGTAAGTTCTCGCTGTCCAGAGGGTCTGGCGAGTCGAGATCGCAGAAGAGTTAAGGAGCAGTTCATGGCAAAGGCAGTCGGAATCGACCTGGGAACCACCAACTCAGTCGTAAGTGTTCTCGAAGCGGGCGAGCCCGTCGTTATTCCCAACGCCGAGGGTGGTCGCACGACCCCTTCCGTGGTTGGTTTTTCTAAGACCGGTGAGGTCCTCGTAGGCGAAGTGGCCAAGCGCCAGGCAATCACCAATCCCGAGCGCACTATTCGTTCGGTCAAGCGCCACATGGGCGAGAAGTGGTCGGTCGACATCGACGGCACTAAGTACACCGCCCAAGAGATTTCGGCGCGGATCCTCCAGAAGCTGAAGCGCGACGCCGAGGCCTACCTGGGCGACACGGTGACCCAAGCGGTGATTACGGTGCCCGCGTACTTCAACGACGCCCAGCGCACCGCGACCAAAGAGGCCGGCCAGATCGCCGGACTCGAGGTGTTGAGGATCGTGAATGAGCCGACGGCCGCGGCCCTCGCCTACGGGCTGGACAAGGCCGGCCAGGAGCAGACCGTGCTGGTCTTCGACCTGGGTGGTGGCACCTTTGACGTGTCGGTACTCGACATCGCCGACGGCGTCTTCGAGGTCAAGTCAACCCACGGTGACACCCACCTCGGTGGCGACGACTGGGACGACGCGGTCATGGAATGGCTCGTCAAGACTTTCAAGGACACCGAGGGTGTGGACCTCTCCCAGGACAAGATGGCGGTACAACGTCTGAAGGAAGCTGCGGAGAAAGCGAAGATCGAATTGTCCTCGGTTCAAGAGACCCAGGTCAACCTGCCGTTCATCACCGCGACGGCCGACGGACCCAAGCACCTCGACCTCAAGTTGACGCGCGCCAAGTTCAACGAACTGACGGCCAGTCTCGTCGAACGATGCCGCAAGCCGTTCGACCAAGCGATCAAGGACGCGGGACTTACCCTGGACAAGATCGACCACGTGATCCTGGTTGGCGGATCGACAAGAATTCCCGCGGTTCAAGAACTTGTCACCAAGGTCACGGGTAAGGAACCGAACAAGACCGTAAACCCCGACGAAGTCGTCGCGGTGGGCGCCGCCGTGCAGGCGGGCGTGTTGAAGGGCGACGTGAAGGACATCTTGCTGCTCGACGTGACACCGCTCTCGCTCGGTATTGAGACCAAGGGTGGGGTCATGACCAAGATCATTGACCGCAACACCACTATCCCGACCAAGAAGTCACAGACATTCACGACGGCCGACGACAACCAGCCTTCGGTCGAGGTCCACGTGCTTCAAGGTGAGCGAGAGATGGCGTCCTATAACCAGACGCTGGGTAAGTTCCAGCTCGTGGGCATCCCGCCCGCGCCCCGCGGCATACCTCAGATCGAGGTCACCTTCGACATCGACGCGAACGGCATTGTCCACGTGTCGGCCAAGGACATGGCGACGGGCGCGACCCAGTCAATGACCATCACCGGTGGCTCATCGCTCTCCAAGGACGAGATCGACCGCATGGTCCGTGACGCCGAAGCGCACGCCGAGGAGGACCGTCAACGCCGCGACGAGGCCGAGGTCCGCAACAACGCCGACGGCCTGGTGTACCAGACCGAGAAGCTGCTCAAGGACCAGGCCGAGTCGTTCCAAGGTACCGAACGCGAGGACGTTGAAGGAGCGCTCACTTCGCTGAAGGAAGCCCTGAACGGTAACGACATCGAAGCGATCAAGAACGCGACCGAGAAGCTGCTCACGGCGAGCCAAGGGTTCAGCCAGCGTCTGTACGAGGAGGCCGCCAAGGCCAACTCCGAACCGGCGGCGCCAGCGGGTAGCGACGACGACATTGTCGACGCCGAGATCGTTGATTGATCGTGACTGATAAGGCAGCGACCAATGAACAGGTCGATAACGAAGAAGTGACCAATCCGGAGGTGGCGGCAGCGAATGCCGCCACCGAACCGGCGGATCCGCTCAGCCAACTCGAACGTGAGCGCGATGACTACCTGGATGCACTCCAACGTTTGCAGGCCGATTTTGAAAACTATCGCAAACGTGTCGCTCGTTCGTCGGAGGAATCCGCGGCGCGTGCCGCTGGCGTGCTGGTGGTGAAGTTACTCCCGGTGCTTGACGTGCTCGACCTGGCCCAGGCTCATTTCGCGGGCGAGGAGAACGAAGAGGCCGCGGCGCTCGAACAATCGCGGGCCTTGCTGCTCGATACGCTCGAGAAAGAGGGCCTCGAGAGGATTGACGACGTCGGCGTGCTGTTCGATCCCCAAGTGCACGACGCGGTCGCGCACATCCCCGGTGACGGCGGGAGCGACCAACTCGTGGACGACGTGCTTCGCGCGGGTTACCGCTGGAAGGGCGCGGTCTTGCGTCCAGCGATGGTGAGAGTGAAGGGCTAAATGGCCGAACGCGAGTGGTTCGACACGGACTACTACAAAGTTCTGGGATTGACGTCGAGCGCGACCGAAAAGGAGATCACGCGCGCGTACCGAAAACTGGCCAAGGAGTTGCACCCCGATACCAATCCAGGTTCGGAGGAGAAGTTCAAGGAAGTCTCGGTCGCCTACGACGTGTTGGGCGACAAGGAGAAGCGCAAGGAGTACGACGAGGTGCGTCGTCAGGGCGCGGCGGGTGGTTTTCGTCCCGGTGGACCTGGCGCAGGTGCGGGTGGCTTCAATTTCCAAACCGGCGACCTGGGCGACCTGGGCGACATCTTCGGCGGTCTATTCGGACAACGTCGCCAGCGCGCGGCGCGAGGTGCCGATCTGGAGACCTCGTTGCACATGAGTTTTCGTGACGCGGTGAAAGGCGTCACGACGACCGTGAACCTGCCGAGCGCGGACGCGTGTCACACCTGCGGCGGCAATGGCGCGGCGCCCGGTACGGGTTTCGCGACGTGCGAGCGATGCCAGGGCCGAGGCGTCTTGAACGACGATCAAGGCCCCTTTGCCATGTCGAGCATCTGTCCGGTCTGTCAGGGCCGCGGCGGTCGGATCGTGACGCCGTGTCCGACGTGCCAGGGCACCGGTCGTGAGCCATCCTCGCGACGCGTCAACGTGCGCTTGCCGGCGGGCGTGGTCGACGGCCAGCGCATTCGCCTCAAGGCGAAGGGTAATCCCGGCACCCACGGCGGCCCGGCGGGCGACTTGTTCGTCGACGTCCACGTCACCCCCGACGCTCGCTTCGATCGCAAGGCACGCAACGTCACGACGTCGGTGAAGGTGCCGCTGACCGCAGTCATGCTCGGCACGACCGTCGAGGTGCCCACGCTCGACGAACCGGTCACCTTGAAGATCGCTGCGGGTACGCAGCCAGGAACGACGATGCGGGTGCGAGGGCGGGGCGTACCGGCAGCCGGCAAGCACGCCGCCGGGGACCTGTTGGTCACGGTGAACATCACGGTACCGAAGAAGTTGAACAAGGAACAGCGGACTCTGGTCGAGAAACTGTCCACCGCGCTGCACGAGGAAGTTGAATCATGAAAGAACGACACGAACATGCTGTCTACGTAATCTCGGTATTCGCCGAGCTCGCCGGCGTCCACCCCCAGACACTTCGAAACTACGAACGGAGCGGTCTGCTGAGTCCTCAGCGGACGCGCGGTGGATCACGACGATTCTCCGAAGCGGACCTCGCTGCGCTGCGACGTATCCAAGATCTCACCAACGAGGGCGTCAACCTCGAGGGAGTCAAGCGGATCATGCGACTCGAAGCAGAAGTTGACGCCTTGAAGGAAGAGCTCACCGCCAGCGCCAGCAAAGTCCGATCGAGCGTGGCGGAGACCCATCGACAGTACCGTCGCGACTTAGTGCCGGTGCAGAACACGATCGCGCTCTTCATGGACGCGGCTCGTCGACGTCGAGAGGGGAACTAATGGCTCTTGATCCGCAACGTTGGACCGTAAAGACTCGCGAAGCGTTCCAGGCGGCGACGACCCAAGCGGGCGCCGCGGGTAATCCTTACGTCACGCCGGCGCACTTGCTGCTGGCGTTGCTCAACCAAGCCGACGGTATCGCGCGCCCACTGCTCCTGGCGGCAAGTCTCGACCCCGTGTCGATCACGTCGGCGCTAGCCGAGAAGGTCGCTGCCGAGCCGCGCACGGTTGGTGGTTCCCAGGCCGGACTCTCCAACGAAGCGCGCCAAGGACTTGAAGCCGCCGACGAACTTCGTGCGGACCTCGGTGACGAGTACTTGTCCGTCGATCACGTGATTGTCGCTTGGGCCGATCTGCTCGGCACGACGCGCGAGAACCTCCTGCAGGCCCTTCGCGGCATCAGGGGCTCAGCGAGAATCACCAGCGAGAACCCTGAAGAGACGTTCGCGTCGCTTGAGAAGTACGGTCGGGACCTCACGGAGCTCGCCCGGTCCGGCAAGCTTGATCCAGTTATTGGACGTGACGACGAGATCCGCCGCGTCATCCAGGTCCTGTCGCGACGCACGAAGAATAATCCGGTATTGATTGGCGAGCCCGGTGTCGGTAAGACGGCCATTGTCGAAGGTCTGGCCCTGCGCATAGTCGAAGGTGACGTACCGGAGTCGTTGCGCGGAAGGAAAGTCATCGCGCTCGACCTGGGCTCGATGGTGGCGGGAGCGAAGTACCGCGGTGAGTTCGAGGAACGTCTCAAGGCGGTCCTCAAGGAGATCCAAGACGCCCAGGGTGACGTGATTACCTTCATCGACGAATTACACACGATCGTGGGAGCGGGCGCGGCCGAAGGTTCGATGGACGCGGGCAACATGATCAAACCCCTGCTCGCACGAGGCGAACTTCGCCTGATTGGTGCAACGACCCTCGACGAGTATCGACAGTACGTCGAAAAGGACGCCGCTCTCGAACGTCGATTCCAGCAGGTCTTCGTGGGAGAGCCTTCCATCGAGGACACCGTGGCCATTCTTCGCGGACTCAAGGAGCGATACGAGGTGCACCACGGCGTGCGAATCCAAGATGCAGCGCTCGTGGCTGCAGCCGCACTATCGCAGCGATACGTAGCGAACCGGAACTTGCCCGACAAGGCCATCGACCTGATGGACGAAGCGGCAGCGAAGTTACGTATTGAGATTGACTCGATGCCCACCGAACTCGACGTGGTGATGCGGCGCATCCGACAACTCGAAATCGAGCGAGTGGCGCTCAGTAACGAAACAGACGAACGATCGGCCGAGCGACTTTCGAAGCTCGAGCAAGAACTCGCGGACCAGCGTGAGAAATCGGATGAAATGGCGGCGACGTGGCAAGCCGAAAAGCAGGCCATCCAGAAGATTCGCACCGCTAAGCAGGAGTACGAGGACCGACGGACCGAGGCGGATCGTCTCGAACGCGATGGCGATCTCAACGGTGCCGCGGCTCTTCGATACGGAACGATTCCCGATCTCGCCAAGGCGATTGATGAGGCGACGCGTGAACTAGGTGTTCTGCAGGCCAACGGCGCGTACCTAAAAGAGGAAGTCGACGCCGAGGACATCGCCGAGGTCATAAGTCGCTGGACCGGCGTGCCAGTCGCCAAGATGCTCGAAGGTGAAGTGGACAAATTGGTGCGCATGGAGCAGTTACTTCACTCTCGAATCGTGGGCCAGGACGAGGCAGTGGTGGCAGTAGCCAACGCAATTCGTCGTTCGCGTGCCGGGCTCTCCGATCCGAACCGACCTATTGGCTCGTTCTTGTTCCTCGGTCCTACGGGTGTGGGCAAGACGGAATTGGCGCGCGCGCTGGCTGGGTTCCTCTTCGACGACGAGCGGGCCATGGTGCGACTCGACATGAGTGAATACATGGAGAAGTTCGCAGTCAGCCGACTCATCGGTGCTCCGCCGGGTTACGTGGGCTACGAGGAGGGTGGTCAGCTCACCGAGGCGATTCGCCGTCGCCCCTACGCCGTGGTGTTGCTCGACGAGATCGAGAAGGCGCACCCCGACGTGTTCAACCTCCTGTTGCAGGTTCTCGACGACGGTCGTTTGACCGACGGACAGGGTCGAACGGTGAACTTCACCAACGTGGTGTTCATAATGACGAGCAATTTGGCGGGCGACCCGTCGGCTTTCTTTCGACCGGAGTTCATAAATCGCATCGACGACATCATCCGTTTCCGAAGTCTCGACGAGACGGACCTGGCGGTCATCGTGGGTATTCAATTGGGCCGGCTGCGTCAGCGTCTCGCCGAACGGCGCCTCACGCTGAACGTCACCCCCGAGGCATCGCTCGCACTCGCGCACGAGGGTTACGATCCTGCTTTTGGTGCACGACCGCTCAAGCGGGTCATCCAGCGTCGCCTAGAAGACCCGATCGCACTCGCGGTTCTTGAGGGCGTCTACAAAGAAGGTGACACGATCACCGTCGACCACCATGAAGGCGTGCTGACGTTTCAGTAGTCGAGAGCATGATTTTGGTGCGGTAGGCTTGGTAGGCAACGAGGCCGTCTCGAGGGAGTCCAGTGCCCGCAACCGTGGTAGTCGGTACCCAGTGGGGTGACGAAGGAAAAGGGAAACTCACCGATCTCCTGGCCCGCGACATGGATATGGTCGTCCGCTACCAGGGCGGACACAACGCCGGACACCGCATCGTGGTCAACGGCGAAGCCTTTGCGCTCCAACTCGTCCCTTCGGGCGTGCTCTACCCTCATATCACGCCGGTCATCGGCAACGGCGTCGTCGTAGACCCCGCGGTACTGCTCGCTGAACTCGATGCCCTCAGTGCGAAGGGTGTCGACGTCTCCAAGGTTGTCGTGTCGGGCAACGCGCACTTGATCATGCCCTATCACCAGGAACTTGATCGATTGACCGAGCGGTTCCTCGGGAAGAATGCCCTCGGCACCACGAAGCGTGGGATTGGTCCGGCCTACGCTGATAAGTCGTCGCGAGTAGGACTGCGCGTCCAGGACCTGCTCGACGCCAAGATCTTTCGCGAGAAGCTCGACGTCGTACTGCACGAGAAGAACCTCGTACTGAACAAGATCTACAATCGTCCCTCAATACCCGCCAAGGACATCACGGACAAGTACCTCGACGAGATGGCTCCGCGTATCGCGCCCATGATCAAGGACACCGTCGCCATCGTGCACGACGCGCTCGACCGCGGCGAGCGAATCCTGCTCGAGGGGGCTCAGGCGACCTTCCTCGACCTCGACCACGGAACGTATCCCTTCGTGACCTCGTCGAATCCCGTCGCTGGCGGCGCGTGTACCGGTTCGGGCCTTGGTCCGCGTGACCTCACCGACATTGTGGGCATCGCCAAGGCCTACGTAACGCGCGTGGGTGCGGGACCATTCCCGACCGAACTCGACGGTGCGATGGCGGAGTTGCTCGTCGAACGCGGCCACGAATTCGGCACGAACACTGGTCGACGACGTCGAGTGGGATGGTTTGACGCCGTCATGGCGCGTCAGGCCGCTCGGCTCAATTCGCTGAGTGAGATCGCTCTCACCAAGTTGGACGTACTTGACACGCTCGACGAGATAAAGGTGTGTGTGGCCTACGAGGCGAACGGTGAGCGCTACGACTACCCCCCGTACCATCAGTCCATCCTGCACGAGGTCAGACCGGTCTACGAGGTGTTGCCCGGATGGCGCAGTGACTTGACGAGTTTCACCAGCTATGAACAGCTACCCGAAAAGGCCAAGAGTTACGTGACATTCCTCCAGGACACCATCGGCGTACCCATCTCGGTCGTCGGTGTCGGTCCGGGCCGAGAGCAGTTCGTCCGACCCTCGTGACGCGCAGCGTCGTCGTCGGGTCAGGCGCGCGCGAACACGCCTTGGCGTGGGCCCTCGCCCAGAGCGGGGAAGTCGTCGTGACGCCGGGCAACGCCGGCATTGCCGCACATGGCATCTCGTGCGTCGGTACGCCCGCGACGGAACTCGAGGCCGATCTCTTCGTGATCGGACCCGAGCAGCCGCTCGTCGAGGGTCTCGCAGACGACCTTCGCGCTCAGGGTAAGACCGTCGTGGGCCCGGGCGCCGAGGGTGCTCGCCTCGAGGGTTCCAAGGCCTACATGAAAGAATTCCTCGCCAGTGCCGGTGTTCCGACCGCGCGCTTTGGGGTCTTCCAACGTGAGGACGACGCGTTGGCGTTCTTGTCGAGCATGGAACCTCCCTACGTCATCAAGACCGATGGTCTAGCTGCCGGCAAGGGTGTGCTGGTCACTGAGTACCTCGCCGAGGCCCGCCGCGACGTCATCGAGAAATTGAGTGGCGCCGCGTTTGGAGCGGCGGGGACGACGGTGGTCATCGAAGAAGGACTCGATGGGGAGGAGTGTTCACTCACGGTGCTGTTTGATGGCTCACGCGCCGTCGCCCTCGCGCCGGCCCAGGACTTCAAGCGCGTGGGTGACGCGAACGTCGGTCCGAACACCGGCGGCATGGGCGCCTACGCCCCTATGGAGACCATGACGACCGAACTCGTCGAAAGGGTGATGACGGGCATCGTCGCGCCTACTGTCGACGAACTGCACCGGCAGGCGATCGATTTTCGGGGCGTTCTCTACGCCGGGGTGATGTTGACGTCCAAGGGTCCCAAACTTCTCGAATACAACGTGCGATTCGGTGATCCCGAGACTGAGGTTATCGCTCCGCTCTACGGCGCGCGCCTTTTCGAGTTGTTGCGGGGCGTAGGCGACGGTCGTCTCGAGACGGTGGCCATGGGAACGTCGCAGTACGCGGTGACGGTCGTGCTCGCCGCGCACGGCTATCCGCATCATCCGCGCCATGGTGACATGATCTTCGGACTCGCGAGGGATGGCCAGCTGGCCCAGCCCGTGGCGGGTGTGACGGTCTATCACGCCGGCACCGAGTTGGACCAACGAGGCCGTTTCGTCACTGCGGGTGGACGCGTGCTGGCGATCACCGGCGTCGCCGACTCTGTGCGCCAGGCCCGCGAGCGCGCCTACGAGGGCGCGTCGCTCGTAAACTTCGAGGGCAGGGTGATGCGCAGCGACATCGCCTTGGCCGTGATCTAGAGGAGTGTCATGATCCCGAGGTACTCACCCCACGACGTGGCGGTACTCTTCGGTGACGTCACTCGCTTCGACACGATGCTCGAGGTCGAAATTCTCGCCGCGGAAGCGCTGGCGAAGATCGGCGTCTTGCCGAGCGACGAGGTCGCCGCGCTGCGAACTCGTCGCCCCGTCATCGATGAGGCGTTCGTCGCCGAAGTGGACGAACGTGAGCTGGTCACCAATCACGACACCGCGGCGTTCGTCGACGTCGTCCAGTCCAAGATCGGAATGCCCGAGGGCGCCTGGATCCACTACGGTCTGACGTCTTCGGACGTGGTCGACACCGCACTTTGTCACACCTTGACGCGCGCGATGGACATCGTCGTCGACGAAGCGGTGGCACTTCGTGACGCGCTCACCAAACGAGCCATCGAGACCATCGATTGGCCGATCACTGGGCGCACCCACGGTATGCACGCCGAACCGACCACCTTCGGCGCAAAGTTCTCGTTGTTCGCTCTCCAAGTCCAGCGCGACGTGGAGCGTGCGCAGCGAGCGCGCAAGGCGATCGCGGTGGGCAAGCTCTCGGGAGCCGTCGGAACTTACTCGAACATCGATCCCGCCGTAGAAGAGTACGTCTGCGCCGCGCTCGGGCTCGTGCCCGTGCCCGCCACGCAGGTGATCGCCCGGGATCGACACGCCGAGGTGCTCTACGCCTGCGCGTCGTTGGGCACGTCGATCGAGCAGTTCGCTCTTGAGGTGCGGCTCTTGGCGCGCAGTGAGGTCGGCGAGGCGGAAGAACCGTTCTCACCTGGTCAGAAGGGTTCTTCTGCGATGCCCCACAAGCGTAATCCCGTGCTGTCTGAGCGACTCTGCGGGCTTAGTCGCGTCCTTCGTGGTTACCTGCAAGCGGGCCTCGAGGACGTCGCCCTCTGGCACGAGCGTGACATCTCGCACTCGAGCGTCGAGCGGGTGGTCCTGCCCGACGCGCTTCAGCTGACGGTCTACATGCTTCGAAAGGCGACCGGTCTCGCGAACGGTCTGGTGCTGCACCCCGAGCGCGCGTTGGAGAACCTGACGGTGACTTCCTTGGGACTGGTCTTCTCACAGTCCGTGCTGCTGGCTCTGGTCGAGTCGGGTATGTCACGCGACGACGCGTACCGAATCGTACAACGTTGCGCACGCGAGGCGATCGAGGAGCGGCGTAACTTTCGTGAGGTCGTCGCTGGAGACGACGCCGTCACGTTGAGCAATGACGCGCTCGACAAAGCCTTCGACGCACAACGCCTGCTGCTTCATCGACGGCGTTTCCTCGACGCATTGACGTGGGCTCCGTGAGTCTCGACCTGCACCATGTCTACTCCGGTAAGGTTCGCGATCTGTACGAGGTCGACGACGAGCACCTACTCATGGTGGCGTCTGACCGGTTGAGTGCCTTTGACGTCGTGATGAACGAGCCGATTCCCGAGAAGGGACGCGTGCTCACGGGACTGACGAACTACTGGACCCGCGAATTCGCCGGGCAGGTGCCGGCGTCGTTGGTGTCGTGCGACCCGCGGGAGATCGAGCCGTTCGTACCCGGATTCCTCGAGGAGAAGGCGTGGCACGGTCGAACGATGCTGGTACGCCGCGCTCAGATGTTGCCGCTTGAGTGCATCGTGCGCGGGCGGCTCGCCGGTTCGTTTTACGCCGAATACGCCGCCCAGGGAACGGTCCCTGGAATGGACCTCCCATCAGGGATGAAGCTCACCGATCCCTTCGAGACGCCGTTGTTCACGCCCTCGACCAAGGCCGACTCGGGTCACGATATCAACATCGACCTGACCACCGCCGCCAGTCTCGTGGGCGAGGACGCCCTGGACCGGGCCATGACACTCTGTTTGGATCTGTTCTCGCGCGCGGTCGCGTCGCTCGCGAAAGTTGGGATCGTCCTGGCCGACACCAAGTTCGAACTCGGCTACGTCGAAGGCGAATTGGTCGTGTGCGACGAGGTGCTTACGCCCGATTCGTCGCGCTTCTGGTCCGCCGATCACGTTCGATCGGGCGAGACACCCCCGTCGTTCGACAAGCAGCCCTTTCGTGACTGGCTCACGGCACAAGCGTGGGATCGTACGCCGCCACCGCCGGCGGTGCCCGACGACATCGTGAAGGTAACGTCGGAGCGTTAC
>Ga0302150_10000183_pt1 | contig 26008 bp, 13 predicted proteins | sample I_Bog_N1_2_FD_198635 | JGI IMG/M metagenome (GOLD analysis project Ga0302150, IMG submission 198635) | Peat permafrost microbial communities from Stordalen Mire near Abisko, Sweden - I_Bog_N1_2 | ecosystem: Environmental > Terrestrial > Soil > Wetlands > Peat | place: Sweden: Abisko, Stordalen... | reverse complement strand
ATCGAGCAGGAACATGCTTGTCCTGTTGATCTGCCCGTTGACGGAGGGTATGGACGACTGGCCGGTTTGAATTTCGCTTACGCCCGGAGTCAGGTGCATGAGGTTCTGGATATTGCGCCCGGTTGGGAGGTCTTCCACCTGTTTCGACGTAATGACCGTGCCCAACTCTGCGGTTGAGGTCTGCAGTTCGGCGCCTTGAGCCTGCACCGTGACCGACTGGTTCGCGCTGCCCACCGCGAGATTGATATCGAAGACCGTGGCCTGATTCACAACAAGATGGAACGGCGCGAGGTGCGTTGTGGCGAATCCAGTGCGCGATGCTTCCAGCGTGTAGGTGCCTGGAAGGATCTGCTGGATGACATACACTCCGTTGCCGTTGGTGGTGGTGGAGGTCGTGACGCCGGTATCCTGATTTTTCAGGCTCAGCCGTGCTCCAGGAATTACGGCGCCGGAGGAATCGTGAACTGAACCCGAAATCTGGGCATTAGCGATCTGGGCATGGACGCGCGCAGGGGCGCAGGTGGAAAAAAGACAGAGCAGAACTGCATAAAACCATCCGGTCGCAGGTGCTTGCCGAGTAATGATTGATTTCATCTTGGGAACTCCTGAAGACGCCGAGAGCTTGAAGGTCGAGGTGCCTGCAAGTGGGCGGCGCAATTTGGCCTCGCGATCATTTCGGGTGAATAGTACGCCGGTACAAGATGTATTGTCTATACTACGATCAGATTTTGTGATCTAAGCATCACGTAATGCCACTGACGAGGGTTAATCATGAGCAAGCTTTTAAAGAGAATTTCGTTGGGAAAGGGCATCCTGACCAGTGTGGCCTTCCTGGTAGTAACTGTTGCCTGCGCCTCGGCTACGTTGGGTCAGAGTAAGCACGCGGTGTTCGAAATCGGCAGTTTGGACGGATCTTCCCAGGAGTTTGAGGCGGGAAACCCGGTGATGCCCGTGGATGTGCATGCCGAAGATCGGTCGGCAGCGGAACACTGGTACAGCTTTCAGCCGGTTGCAGGGACTTCAGGGCAGGGACAGGAGAGCGTCAGTTCCGCGCCTCGGGCTATCTCGTTTGAGATCTCCGGGAATCCGCTGGCACTTTATAGCGTGCGGATCGGCGTTCTGATTGAGCGGGCGAGCGTGCCGGCGCTGGCGATCACGATCAATGGCCATCCGGGCACGTTCTATCTGGATCCGAAGCTGGACAGTCGCGTGGACGGTGGGGGCGCGGTTTCGTTTCCGGCGTTCTCTCAAGCGATCGTATCGTTCGACGTGCCTGGGGCGTTCTTACACGGGGGCCAGAATCAGATGACACTGTCGGTGGTGCCGCAAGGGAGCGGAGGGCAGATTCCAGATGCGGGCATCAACTACGACGACGTCGCGATGTTTGAGGGGCCAGGCGCGGAGGACGCGGAGGTACGCATAACGCCAACCGTCTTTTACAAACGGGCTCGCGGGGCGCTGATGGAGGGGGTTGACGTCACGCTCCGACATGAAGGCAAGGCTGTTCGCAGTGCCGACCTGACGATCCATGGCGCGCGCGTGAGCCTGCAAAGCGATGGGAGTACATGGGGCGAACAGCGAGAGCGTTTCTATGTGCCCGCATTCCAAGCACACACGGAGGCCCGCGTAGAGGTTCATCACGGTGGAACAGTCGACACGACGAAGCAGTGGATCGATCCGACAAAACGCTGGACGGTGTACGTGGTGCCGCACGTGCATCTTGATCTCGGGTACACGGACTACCAGGCCAAGGTGGCTGCGGTTCAGAGCAGGGTGATTGACGAAGCGTTGGATTTGATCGACGAGCACCCGGAGTTTCGATTCAGCCTTGACGGGATGTGGCCCATGGAGCGGTTTATGGAGTCGCGAACGCAGGCGGATCAGGCTCGTGCCATCGCGGCAATGCGCGCGCAGAAGCTGTTTGCGCCGGTACAGTATGCGAATGAGGTAACGGGCTTCGCATCCACTGAGACGCTGATTCGCTCGCTGTATGCCGGCGCACAGTTCAGCCGTACGTATGGAACGCCGCTGAACTACGCCAATATCACCGATGTTCCTTCATATTCGTGGTCATATGCTTCCATTCTCGCGGCTGCAGGTATTCACGAATTGGACGCGGGGGCGAATAACGGAAGAGCCCCGGTCTTGTTACGCGGCCACCTGGATGAGACATCGCCGTTTTACTGGGAGGGGCCGGACGGGAAGAAGGTGCTGATGTGGTATTCGCGGCACTATCACCAGATGTGGATGATCTTCGGATTGCCGCCAGTGGTCAACGCCGGCGAACAGACGCTTCCATTGTTTCTGCAGATGTATGGAAGGCCCACGTACAAGGCTAGTTCGACCCTGCTCTATGGAAGCCAGGTAGAGAATACCGATCTTTTCCCGGGGCAGGCGGACCTGGTACGGCAGTGGAATGCGAAGTACGCTTACCCTCACCTGGAGTACTCAGGGTTTCACCATGCGCTGACTTCGATTACTGACGAATTCAAAGGCAACATCCCGACGGTGAGTGGCGATGGAGGACCTTATTGGGAGGATGGCATCGCTGCCGATGCGGGCTATGCGGCGATGGAACGCGGGACAGAGGCAGCTGCGCCTGGCGCGGAGAAGCTTGCGACGATCAGCTCGCTGGTGAACCCTCGGATTGCAGTGGACCGAACGAAGTTCGATGCGATGTGGAGAAACATGGTGCTGATGGACGAGCATACGTGGACGTCGGCGGCGAGCTACTCGGATAACAACAATGATGAGGCGACCGGGCAGCTTGGGGTGAAGGACTCTCGAGCGATCCAAGCGAATGAGCTTTGCGACTGGCTCAACCGACATGCAATGGCAGACATTGCTGACAGCATTCAAACGCCAGCTGACAGCGTTGTCGTCTTCAATCCCTTGAATTGGACGCACGGGTCCTTGGTTTCGATCGATGTACAGAAGGGGTTTGGCTTATTCGATAGCGTTACGGGCAATGCCATCCCCGTAGTGGTGAAGGATCATGGAGAGGGAACCAACAGGATCAGCTTCTGGGCAAAGGATGTGCCTGCAGTGGGATACAAGACGTATCTTCTTCATCCTGAGCCAAAGCTACAGAGTGCTGCTACGTCCGGGTCCGGGAGAGTGATGGAGAACCAGTTCTATCGCGTCGAGTTGGATCCCTCGAGCGGTGCGGTGCGAAGTATCTTCGATAAGCAACTTGGGAGAGAGATCGTCGATGAGAAGAGCCCGTATCGCCTGGGAGAATACCTCTACGTGACTACAGATAACGCACAGCAAGGTGCAGATCGATTTGTGGTGCATGGGGCCAGGGATGGCAAGCTGCTCTCGATTGAGAGTGGACCAGATGGAATCACGGCTCATTTGGTCAGCACGGACACGAACACACCTACGATCGCCGCGACGATTACGTTGAGCAGTCGCGAGAAGTCAATTAAGTTTACCGAGGACGTCGAGAAAACCGCGACGAAAGAAGATGAGGCGGTCTATTTTGCGTTTCCGTTCGCGATGAGTCATCCGCAGTTTGAGTATGAAATTCAAAATGGAGTGGTGAACCCGTCGCGCGACATGTATCCGGGGGCTGGGCTGGATTGGTTTTCGGTGCAGCACTGGGCCGCAGTGCAACAGGACGGTGTGGCCGCAGCGGTGATGCCGCTGGATGCTTCGCTCATGACGTTCGGGGACATCTCGCGGCTGGAGTTTCCCGAGGCGTTTGGAGCGCGTAAGGGAACGATGTTCTCTTATGTGATGAATAATTACTGGCATACCAACTATCGGGCGGAGCAGGGTGGACACTTTCAGTTCCGCTACGTGCTGACGAGCGCGCCTGCGATCCATCCGATGCTCCTGAGTCAGCAAGGATGGGAGGCTTTCACGCCTCTGGAGATCTCGGGTGTGACGCCTTCGGATAAGGCTGTTGAGACGAAGCGACCGTTAGCCGGCGGCCAGGGAAGTTTTCTGAAGGTCAACGACTCGGCGCTCGTGCTGGACACGTGGAAGCCCGCGGAGGATGGCCGTGGAACAATTCTGCGCTTTCTGGATCTTGGAGGAGCCAAGCGAACCGTGAAGGTTGAGTTTCCTCATCTGCGATTGAAACAGGCTTGGTCCGCTGATGCGTTGGAGCGCGATCAGAAGCTTCTATCCATCTTGAATCCGAACACATTGGAGATGGAGGTGGCGCCGCACTCGATTGTGACGGTGCGCGTTCTCAACTACATTCCGACCGTGCCTCCGTGTGGGCGCTTCTGTGGCGTTGGTCAATAGATGCTTGGTTGAGCCGCTTCATCCTTGAAGGGTGAAGCGGTACATCCAGTCGCCGCCCGCCCATTGAGGATAGTTCGTTCCCCACGCGTTGTTAAAGAGGCTGACGTGAGTTCCCTGCTGAAGATCGGGGAGATCCATGCTGAAGTTGAGCGGGGAGCGCACGCCGAGTGCAACCACGGGAGCGTCGAGCGTCGTGATTTCGAGTTGATGCTGCTGGTCGTTGACACGGAACTTTGAGGTGACGGCATGCATGCGTCGGCCACCGCCCTCGACTACGTCCAACGCGGAAACGTCCTGGTTTACCTTCTCGAAGGTCCACGTTGCGGTGCTGGTGGTTTGAGGTTTGAAGGTCAGCCACATCGCTTCGGGCATGCGGTTGGGAGCTTTATTCATGGCATAGAATGTGATGTTAACGACTGGCTGATCCTTGGGAAGAACGATATCCAGGTACATACGCGCAGGCCATGCGACGAGGCCTATCTGCTGGCTGGCGGGATCGTCGATAGTGAGGCCGACGAGAACCCGGTGGTGCTCCGTGTGGTCGGAGACCCACATGGCGTCGATTCTGGGATGCCAGTCGCGGGCTTGGGGGTGCAGGCGCTCAATGTTGGGCTTGCCGAAATCCTGCGGTGCCCACCATGCCTTGCTCACGACGTAGGCGTTTAGAAACGACTTGTAGTCATCCTGCGTGAGCGTTTGATACGTGAAGAGTGCGAGCGGATGATCTTTCGAGGCCCAGCCGCGGTGAGTGTGCCGGTTGATCAGGCTCTGAATGCATCCTGTGTCTGGATCGAGTGCGAGATCAAAATGCGTGGTTCGAATTACGGATTTGGGATCGTACGAACGCATGCCCGCGTGCGATGGCTCAACGACTTTCAGTGAATTAAGACGAGCCTCCGCTTCGGCACGCAAAGGAGCTGGAAGACTTGCGACTCCCTGATCGATGTCGTCGCGCTTCTCCTGCCAGCTCCTCACCATAACCTGATAGTTGGGTTTACTGATATATTCTGTAAGTTCTTTGGGTGAATAGTGTTCGTGGTCGATGTAGCGCTTGGTGTCAGTACCCCAAGTATGTTCGGGAGCCAGAGCGAGACGGCGAAGAAGCTGCTGGTCGACGCTGCCGCCGGAAGATAGCTTGCCGGCGAAGACCCATTCCGTTCTGAGTCGAGCGATCTCACGGTAGCGGGAGATTTTGTAGGGATCGCTTGGTGCTCCATAGATCCACGTGTCGCCGATCTCCTGCGTGACGACAGGCAGCCTAGGATAGATGGGCTTCATGGCTGCGGCGATGTCACTGAACGTGGCGGCTTTGAGTTTGGCATTGGGGAATTGCTTCTTCAGATTGGCGTAGATCTGATCGATCTCCTCGGCGGTATGCGGTCCGGTATTGTCGACTCGCATGTTCACCGCGATCGCCAGATCAGAGTTGGGGACTTTGAGCGTGCCTCCGTAGGCATGGCGATGGTAGAGGACGGCGATGGATGAGCCGCTCGGATCTTTCCAGAGAAATGCGTCGGGAACGTTTGGCGAGGTACTGGCAGGGTTGACACCAATATCGAGGAAGCTGACCTCAGCGGCCTCAAGCGGAGGAACAAGACCGCGGGAGTGGCCGGGTACGTCCGTCATCTTGCCGCCGGTGGTCTTGAGGCCAAAGCGGGCGTCGAGGGACTTGGAGAAACCCATGCAGCCTTCGATCATGGAACGGTCCAGCATCTCTGTCTGCCAGTTAAAGGGGAGCGCATGCCAGGCGATGTCGCCAGCGTGGATGGACTGTTCGATCTGGCGACGTTGCGTGGGGCTTGCCTGCTCGAGGTACTCGTAGAGGAGCCAAGCCGCGGTGGTCCAGATATAACGGTTGCCGCCGGTGTCGCGCTGGTGCGCGCTGATGTCGATCGCCTGTGGGTAGAACTTTTGGAAGTAGGTCTCCATCACGTTGGTTTGGGTATCAGTGAAACCGATGTCGAGATGGCACATGAAGGTAAGGAGGACGAGCTTGACGTCGGGATCGACCGGAGGCGGAGCCTGTGAGTCCTGAGCGAGCGCGCTCCAGGGGGGAAGGGCAACGGATGCGGCCGTAGTAAGGGCTGCGGATTTGATGAAGTCCCGGCGTCTCATGGTGTACCTCAGATGCGAAGGGTTTACCCAATGTTTCCGGGCATGTGTGATTGTATGCCAACCATTCGAGCAGATACAACGACCAATCGATGATATTCAGATCGTGAAATGCGCTCGTTTTGCACCAGCAGACGATGATTCGCGCATTACGTTCCATGCAGCTTTGATATGCTCCCTTCATGGCAAATAAGACAGATAATCTGATCGCACGGCAGGAATTCATTCTTAATAAGTTGCAGGAAGCCGGGACGATTGCGATTGAAGAACTTTGTGCGACGTTGGGAGCTTCGATTGCGACGATTCGCCGCGATCTGGAAGACCTGGAAGAGCGTTCCCTGCTGAAGCGTGTTCGCGGTGGTGCGGTTCCTATCGGGCCACTGTTTTATGAGCCCTTTCGTCACGATGCTTCGTTTCAAGATAAGGTGACGAGTTTTGCCGATGAGAAGCGGCGGATTGCACGCGCTGCGGCCGAGATGGTTCATTCCGGACAGACGATCGTCTTGAGCGGAGGGACGACCACAACGGAAGTCGTGCGAAGCCTTAAGGTATTAAGCAATATCTCGATCATCACGAATACGGTGAATGTTGCGATGGAGCTAAGCAATCGCAAAGATATTGAGGTGATCGTGACAGGCGGGCATCTGCGCGGCAACTGGTTCACGCTGGTGGGTCCGCTCGCCAACGCCGCCACCGATCTGCTCTTTGGAGACATCATGTTTATTGGCGTGGATGGCATTGATGCGCAACAGGGTTTGACCTGTACGAACTCGGCGGAGGCTGAGCTGCTGCGCAAGCTGGTTCATCACTCGATGAAGAAGGTAGCGGTTGCGGACCGGAGCAAGCTGGGCGTGGTGAGCAAGTGGCTGCTGTGTGAGACACGCGAGATCGACATGTTGATCACCGACTCGGGAGCGAGCGACGAAGCTATTGCTCCGTTTGAGAAGATGGGGATCCCTGTGACGCGAGCTTGAGGGGGCTTTTATTCGGGGCGAAGATACGCTGTGATGGTGGCCAGTGGCTGATCGCTGTTCCCCAGGGGTCGAATCGTGTAGGTGCCGACGGCTGCAGGGACAATGAAAGTCTCAGCGTAATGGATCTCCATCGGAGGAAATGCGTTGGTGGGGCTTTCGACGGAGATGGCTTCGCCTTCGACCAGGTTTAGAACGTGCAGATTGCCCTCGGTATCGTGCAAGACGGGCTTGGTGAACCAGGTTCTTCGCGTTTCGAGGAATTCGGCAGAGTGCAGGCCGGTTCGCTCTTCGCGCCATCCATTCCCCTCGCGGACGGGCTCAACCTGGTTCAACAGTTCTTTGCGGACCCAATCCGTATCGCGGGACCATTGGATATTGGCGAGTCCATGCTCGAGGTGAATGGGGCGCGGCTTGCCATCGAGACCCAGCCGGCCCCAGTCCCACAACTTGAACGTGAAGATGTAGGGAGTCGCGCTGATCTCCAACACCAGATTGCCGCTGCCCGAACAATGGACAGTGCCGGCGGGGATGGAGAAGTGATCGTGTTTCTTAGTCGGCAGGATATTGATGTATTGCTCGGCGGGAAAGGGGTTGCCGCCTTCCTGCGCCTTCTCAAGATCGATGCGCATCTTGCGTGGGTCAATCCCTTTGCGAAGGCCAAGATAGAGTGTTGAATGATCGAGACAATCGAGGATGTAGTAGCTCTCATCCTGGGTATATGCAATGCCGAAGTGTTCCCGGATGTACTGCTGAAGGGGATGCACCTGCAGAGATAGATTGGTTCCGCCTACGGTGTCGAGGAGATCGAAGCGGATGGGGAATTCGGCGCCAAAGCGCCGGTACACATGCTCTCCCAGTAGAGCCATCGGCTGCTCATGAACCAGAGTGATGGCGGGCAGCCGAAAGCGGTGAGAGCCGAACCCCAACGTAATGCTGTTCTCTTCAGGAACGCAGTCGAAACACCATGCGTAGTTCGGAACTCCCGATGGAAGATCGAAGGTCTCGCTCATCCAGTGGCCGCCCCAAGGGCCTGGATCGAAGAAGGGCTCTACCCGGAAGGGGCGTTGGACGGTCGTCGCCAACGAGGCGCGCAGGATGTTGCCATCCACCATGTTGGGAGCTTCCTGCATATCGAGGTCTAGGAAGAATGCAACGTTGTTGAACAGTCCATGGCGGATGTCGTCGGCACATCGCCATTCGAGAAAGAATGCATTCTTGTAGAGCACCTGGGGAGATTCGTCAGCGTTGTCGAAGCCAAGGTTGCTGATGAGCTGAGCTCGCTGCCGCCGCTGGAGCTCCCAGCGGGTGACGCTGGCGTATACGATGAGATCCGCGGTGGCCGCTACGTAATGGGCTCCGGTTCCGACGACGAAGACGGTTTTAGAGGTGCTGGCAATTTTGCTTCGCAGGATCTCCAAGCGCGCCGGATCGAAGTAGCTTTGGATGGGCCAGCGTTGCATGACCCCAAAGACTGGATCGTTGGTCAGCGCTGCAGCAAACTGATGCCGGAGAAACGACGGGTCACGATAGGCGGACCCGGCATTGAGGACCAGGGCATCCGGGTATTCGGTGCGGAGGTTCGCAATCAGCGGATCCAGCAAGACCCCGGGATAGCATTCCAAGACAACCGTGAACTTGTCGCCGCGGTTCATAGCGTCGCCAAGCCGAGCGAAGATCTCTGTCCAGCCGCTGCAGCAGTCGTGCTCGCTATAGGACGGAATTTGCACCACGGGATGGAGATCGTAGTTGTGGTAACCGCTCATGCGTAGCCCTCTCGAAACATTGCTTCGGCGCCGATTAGCGCGGCATCCGCGCCTAAGGCACACGCCTCGATTCGCGCAAGACCTCGGGTGGTCTTCCAGGAGTGTCGCTGGACGTGAGAGCGGATCGGATCGAGGATCTCTTCGCCTCGTTTCATCACGCCCCCACCGAACAAGAGAAGTTCCGGACCATAGGCATGGATGAGCCCTACGCAAAGAGTGGACCAGACAGCGATGCAATGGGAGAGCACTTCCGCGGCTATAGCGTCGCCGGCATCTTTGCACCGGAAGATCGCTGAGAAATCGAGGGTGGGCTCGAGACGAAGCAGACTTTGGGAGAACCCTGGCCATGTGCGGCAGATGTCCGGCAGTACGGAGGTGGAGGCTTCGGCTTCTGCGCAGCCAACCGCTCCACACGCGCACAGCCTGCCGTTGAGCCGAACCGGAAGATGGCCGCCGATGGACCCGGCTTGGCCGAACCGGCTGCGTATGAGCGCATTGTTCAACATTGCTGCGCCACCGATCCCGGTTCCAAGCGTTACCAGGACAACGTCGGAGAAGCCCCGGGCGGCGCCAGCAAAATGTTCGCCAAGGAGTGCGAGCCGTGCATCATTTTCAATCTTCATCGGCAGGCCAAACGCACGATCGCACCAGCTGCGAAGCTCCTCTGCGCTGATGTCATCGAATTTGCCGAGCGTCGATAGAATTTCACCGCTGCTTCCGTCAACGATGCCCGGGAAACCGATTCCGATACCATCACACGACTCAGGCTGCACGCCAGAGATCCTGCAGATACGAAGAAGCTCATCTTCGATGGCGGTCAGCAGACTCACGAGCGACCGCGAGTCCACCTCCATCGAAGAGCCGGCAAGCAGATGACCGTCTTTTGAAACGCCGCAGCCAATGTGCGAACCACCAAGGTCCAGCGCCAAGACCGTCATCGACGCACCTCGATGCGATAGGATGAGCCGGTTCGTGACAGGACCCACCGAACCACGCGATGATTTGTCAGCAATCTTTTCGACACAGACCTCAGCCCCAACGTAAGAATCATAACATGTGACCAATTCTTGATGTTATGATCGCATTTCGAGATTTATTCACGCATTTACATCTCGAACAATGGTAGGCAGGGAGAACCGCAGGTTGAGACTGAGCCCACTTATCCTATTGAGCACTGCGGTAGCGTCCTTGGGAGGGCTGCTTCTTGGCTTCGATACGGCGGTGATCGCCGGAACGACGCATGGTCTTACGGCGGCATTCCACCTTACGCCGATCGCGCTCGGTGTCACAGTGTCGTGTGCGTTATGGGGAACAGTACTGGGTGGTCTGCTGGCGTCGCCAATCGGGCAAAAATACGGTGGGCGGAACGGTCTGCGCGTCATGGCGGTGCTGTACCTTGTGTCCGCTGTTGGGTGCGCGCTCGCATGGAGTTGGCCTGCGTTTCTGATCTTCCGTCTTATCGGGGGACTCGGGATTGGAGGCTCATCTGTGCTGAGTCCGATGTATATCGCAGATATCTCGCCTAAATTGTGGCGCGGACGATTAGTAGCGTGCTTTCAGTTGGCCGTCGTGACGGGGATCCTCGTAGCCTATGCATCGAATTTCGGCGTCATGATGCTGAGGATGCACTCTGCAGAGTGGCGTGCAGACCTGGGAGCAGCAGCGATCCCGGCGGTGCTGTTCTTATGCACCCTGCTGTTCATACCCGAGAGCCCTCGGTGGCTGCTGGCTCACAATCGCAGCCAGGAAGCACGTGCGGTGTTCCACCGCATGGGAAATCAGGAAGACGCTGAATTCGATCGGATCATCGCTTCAACCCGCTCGGCGAAATCACCTGAAAAGCAGCAGCTTTTTACGCGCGGCCATCGCAAGATGATCTTCATCGCGCTCAGCCTTGCCATTCTCAATCAATTCTCCGGGATCAACGCCATCCTGTATTATCTGAATGACATCTTTGCCCAGGCTGGGTTCACAGCCGCCAGCGCGAATATCCAGGCAGTGATCATCGGTGCAGCGAACCTCTTCTTCACCGTAATAGCGATGCTGCTCATTGACACGATGGGCCGAAGGTTCCTGCTTCTCATCGGGTCGGTAGGCATGGGAACATCTCTGTTGGCCATCGCCATCATCTTCTTGACTGCATCGCATGCAGGTGCGCTGTTATGGCTTTTGATTGCATACATCGCTTTCTTTGCGGTCTCGCAAGGAACGGTGGTGTGGGTTTACCTCAGCGAGATTTTCCCAGCAGGAGTTCGAGAGAAGGGACAGAGTCTCGGGACGCTCGCTCTATGGCTGACAAATGGGCTGGTGGCAGCGGTCTATCCGAAGATCGCTTCGGTGGCGGGCCAGTATCCATTCTTCTTCTTCGCGATAATGATGGGCGCACAATTCCTCCTGACGCTGTTTGTCTTTCCAGAAACGAAGGGACGGGCGCTGGAATCGATCCAGGAATATGCCGGTGAGGCCAGTCACCAGCAATGAGCACATCCGCACAATGCACGTCCGAGTTTGCAGTTGAGGCTGAGGCCTCTGACTGCAACAGCTGCTGCGCTTATAAGGCAATTGCCAGAAGACACCAACCTAACAATCTCTATGTATGACGATCTTTGCAGCGACGTTCCTCATGGAGCGGCGGAGTTACTGCTCTGCGCAGGCACCTCTTCCAGTCGGAATCGCTTGCTCTGTGAGCCAGGGAGTGCGGCGGAACGGAACTGGTTGAGCTTCTTCAGTAGATCCGGTATCTCCTGCTTGGAACCAGTCTTTCGCAGCGCAAGGATGAGGTGGTAGACGGCCTGCTGATCGGCGGGATCAGAGGCCAGCGCAACGCGGCACTCCTGGATTGCCTTCTGCGGCTGATTGTTGCGCAGGTATACCGTGGCAAGCAGATCGTGTGCCGCAACCATGTGCGGATCGAGCTGATATGCCCGCTCAGCTGCAGCAACCTCGTCCTTGTAGTCGATCGATGCGACCGCGTCGGCCTTCTCGGACAACGCCTCAGCCAGCAGATACTGCGCGAGCGCGTCGTCCGGATGAGCCTTCGCTGCGTTGCGGAAGTTGATGAGAGCCTCCGCGGAGTGGTGCTCCTGCGAGTCAACCAACCCTTGCGCTACCTTAGGGAACGACAGGCGCGGATCCAATGCGTTGGCCTTTGCGAAGTCTTCCGCAGCCTCAGGGAAATGCCCAAGCTGTGCTTGCAGCACACCGCGCGCGAGGTAGAGGCTGGGTTCTTTGGGAACCTGCGTGAGCCCGGCACTTAGGTAGTCGACGCCAACCTGCATTGAGTCATGGTCGAAGGCGAGCGAAGCGAAGTCGAGATAAGCCTCGACATTCTTCGGATCCTGAAGGATGACCTTGCGCAGCAAATCGACGGCGCGTGGTGTATCGTTACTCGCCTCATAAATGCTGGCCGCAAGCAATTGCGCCGACGGAAGCGCAGGCGTAGCCTCGATGAGCGGCTGAAGCGTTGCGAGCGCATCCTGCGAGTGGTTCGCTCTCCACTGCACGAGCGCGAGATCGAGGCGTACGTGCTGGCCCTGAGAGTCCAGTTGCGGATCGAGTGCAGCGGCCCTTTTGAAGACGTCGATCGCCTCGTCATAGCGCTCGAGCGTTGCCAGACAATAGCCATCGGCACCGAGAGTCTTGGGATCGCCGCTGAGCAATACATGGCCACGTTCAAAGCTCGCTACGGCTCCTTTGCAATCTTTATCGAGATACTTGATGAACCCCATCATGGCGTTGGAGGTCGGGTCTTCAGGCTGTTCGGAGAGGATGGCCGAGAGAAAGGATTTCGCCTCGGGCGATCCCTTGCGAAACGCTGCCTGCGCGGCTCCTTCGAGCGCGGGGAGATAATGGGCGTCCAGCAACAATGCATGCTTGAAGGACGCCAGCGCCTCGGAACTGGAACCGTTTCCAGACAACGCCATCCCACGAAGGGTCCACAGACGTTTATCCCTGGGATATTTTTTGAGGTCGAGCTGCGAGAGCCGAAGGGCTTCGTCGAACTGTTGCGATTGCAGCGCGCGGATAATCTCAGCCGGTGAGGATGGGGCGGTCGGCGCCGGAGCGTGAAGGGTGAAAGAGAGAGTTGATGCAACCGACACAATCAGAGTGCCGAAGGAAAGCAGCACGTCGCTGAAAAGCCTGGATGCGCGCATTGGAACGCTGAGCATGCTCCCCCATAAGATTCGTACTCGAGAATACGCCGGAAGAAACGATCGGGCGACCTTGCACAGACGATCACCCGACACCGGCCACGAAACAATCTTCGTAGGGTTAGAAGTTGAGTTTCGCCCCAAGCAACATGTTGCGCGGAGCGTTGGTGCCGGACGTTTGCCCAAAGTTTCCGTCCGGTAGATTGGCATCGACGCCGTTGAGGTTGACGCGGTTGAAGACATTGAAAGTGTCAAGACGAAGCTCCAGGTTCACCTCATGCGTGATCTGGGTTACTTTCTTAAGCGTGATGTCCGTGTCTGCATATCCGGGGTTTCGGAACTGATCGGGGGTTTCATTTCCCTCGGTGCCAACGGCTGGAAGGACGAAGTCGCCGCAGGGGAGGATACCTCCAGGACAGAGGGGGAAGATTCCGTTGCCTGTTTGGTACGCCTTGCGGCTGTGCTTCTGACTATAACTGGTGACGCTGGGGTAGTCATTGTTGTCGCCATCTGCGTTGAAGTCACCGCTTCCGGGCGCAAATTGCAAATTGCCCGCGGCCAGTTCTGTCGCGTAATTGGCGGAGGTTAGGGTTGCTCCGTCGGTGGCCGTTGTCGAGATCGCGAGCGGCGCGTTGGTTGAAACCGTGAAGGGTTCGCCGGACTGCAAAACCACGGTTCCTGCGAGCGTCCATCCGCCCAGCGTGCGGCGGGCAATTCCATTTGTAAGATGATCTCCTGGCAGCAGGTAACTGGCACCGACGGAAAGACGATTGGGAACATCCCAGGGTGAGGGCGCATAGTAGTGCTGGTAGTCCGCTCCGACGGAATAATCCTGCCAATCATCCATTGATTTCCCGTGGGTATAGGAAGCGGTGAGGAAGCCGCGCCTTCCGAAGCGACCCTTCACGGCAGCGACAACCGCGGCGTAGTTGGAGATCGCTCCGTTATAAGCGTAGGTGATGGAGCCAAAGCTAGTGTTCAGACGCGTCTGCGTTCCTGTGCCCAGGTAAGCTCCGGTAGGGGTTGAAGATTGGGGATGGTTGAGCAGATCACCGGAAAATATATTGACGTCATTGCCATAAGAGGTGGCTCCGGTATTGCCTCCGCCGGTCACTAGGTTCCCAGAATGAGAACCAACGAAACCGATGCTCGCGACCATATTTCCGGTGATCGCATGCTCAACGGTCAGCGAGTAATTCAAGGTGTGAGGCGACGAAAGCCCAGGGTCTACACCACCAACGCTAAGTTGCTGACCGACGAGGCCGCCCTTTGCATCGAGCGCGCCGCCTTGGAAGGCCGGGTACGTGAAACCGAATGGGTAGGTATTCTGCGTGCCATACCCGAAGATGGGCGCAGCCGTTGAGCCGTTGTTGTAGAAGGTGGGAACGACGGGGCCAGGCGGGTTGGAGCCGAGCCCGTTCTCCGCATTCCCCAGCGTGAAGTAGTCATGGTAGAGCCCAATGCCACCGCGAATAACCCATGAGCCTTTGCCGAAGGGATTATAGGCGAAGCCGGCGCGTGGAGCGAAGTTCCAGTTCAGATCGTGGTTGAACACGTGCCCCTGTTGCATCATTACGCCGTTAGCGACTTGATCGGAGAAGTTCGCGCCCTGCGCCAGGTGAAAGTTGGCGAGCACCGTTCCGGCTAACGCCACGTAAGGATTGCCGAAGTTGTCATAACGAATGCCGTAGTTCACGGTCAGCCTAGGTGTGGCCTTCCATGTGTCTTCAACGAAGCCGCCGCCCGTGGTCTCCTGGTAGCCATAGTTACGATTCGCAGGCTTGCCGGTCACCGGGTTGTAAGCGAGCCCGCTTTCGCTGTAGGGGTCGTCGTTAATAAGATTGATCATGTTGGTGTAGTTCAGAGTGGGTTGACCATAGGCTCCCGCAAACAAGGCGAGATCGTCTCCGTGCCATCCTTCGTAACCGGCCTTGATGGTGTGCGAGCCATGAATGCGGGTGAGGACATCACGCCAGTGGTAGCTGTGTTGGATGTAGTCTCCGAGGGCGAAGCCGTCGCCAAAGGGGACACCGAGGCCGGTGACGTTGACGACGGGAACCGAGAACAACCCTGTGCGGGGAGCAAATCCTTCGATGCGATTGTAGCCACCGAACGCTTCATTCAATGTGGACGGAGTGAAGGTGTGGGTCTCGTTGCCCTGCAGCGAGAAGGTGTAATAGTTGTTGGTCTCATTGAACGCCGGGCGAACCGAAGGTCCTCCGGTGCTGATCGTATCGCGGTAGAAGAGGCCATATACGCGGTCTTTGGTGAAGTACTTGTCGATGCGGATGTTGTACTGCTTCGAGTTGTTGTAGCTGGACGAGTTGAAGTTGCCTTGATCGAATACGGGGGTGGCGCAAGGAATATTGTCCGTACTTGGGGTTTCGCAACCGGTATTCGCCGCTGTGTTTTGCGGACCAAATGCCTGGGCCGCTGTCTGCAGAACATTGCGGAACGTAGCATTGGTCGGCGGATACTTAGCCAACAGAGCTACTTCCGGGCTATCAGGCTTGGCGGCCTGCGCGAAGGCCACAAACGCTGGGTCCTCATAGGTCTGGAGAGACGAGCCGTTTGACGTCAGCGAAAGGTACGGTTCATAGCTGACGAAGAAGAAGAACTTGTGATGGGGAATGACTGGTCCGCCGACACCGAAGGACATATTGTTGGTGTGGTAGGGAGCAAGCCTTTCAGGCTGCGGCACTCCGAACTCACCACGCGCCTGCAGCCCCTGATAGGTGTAGTACTCGCTGGCGAACCCGTGATAATGATCCGTTCCAGAGCTTGTCGACATGACCGTCTGCAGCGAACTCGCACGACCATAGTCCACGGTATAGATATTGGTTTGAACGGTGGTCTCTGCAAGCGAGTCGACGTTCGGGGTGAGGTTTACAACACCGGGACGAATGCTGCTGGTGACGTCGAGGCCGTCGACGATGTACATGTTGCCGTTCTGGCCGCGACCGTTTGCACTTGCATCGACATAATTTTCGGGATTGAAGTTTGTTGCCGTACCCGCGCCAAGGCCAGTGACTCCTGGCGTGAGTGTAATCAGAGCGGTCGGGTTCCTCGAAGCCAGTGGAAGATTTTCCAGAGCGATCTCGTCGAGAGTCTGCTGGTTGCGGCTGTCGCCCGTGTCGAGCAAGGGCGCCTGGCTCGTAACGGTAAGACTGGTGTTCGCCTGACCAACAGCGAGTTTGAAGGGAACGTTGCGCGTTTCACCGGCTGTCAGCGTGATCTCCGTGGTCGCCGTGGAGAAACCCGCGGCCATGGCCGTCAGGGTATAGTTTCCGGGGCCAAGGCTGGCGAAACTGAAGACTCCTCCCGAATCGCTGGTGGCTTGCACAGAGACGTTCGTCGCGGTGTTTACAAGCGTGATCTTGACAGAAGGAATGGACGCGCCGCTCGCATCCTGGACGTTTCCTTCAACGCTTGCGGTGAACTGGGCCAAAGCGCTGGACCCACCCAATAGGAAGAATAAGGATGCGAGGCATGCTGCCCATTGCACTACGCACATGCGGATCGGGCGGGACTTATTGGCTCGGAGGAGCGGGCGGTGTGCATCTATGCGTCGATTCAAGTGAGCCTCCAAAAAATTTACAAGTGAGAACGCTTTACCGCCCTAGTGGCTTTAGAGTTCAGCGCGGCCCCACGACCACAACCTTCAGCCGTCAGAGAGTATCCATCGGAAGATATGATCGGCATGAGCCATCTTGGTGCAATCCTCATAGTCCATATGGGCTATTGGCGAGTAAGGAAGGAGTTGATCGGCGTGAGCGCCGGCGCGTACACTCCTGCCATTCGCGTGAGCTTCTACCTGCAGCATCAATTCGCTTCCCCATCGCGCAGAGCATGGTGCCGGCTGGGAGTGCCTGCGTCGCTGGCGATCCTTCTGCTGGCGGCTTGCCAACCGAAGCAGGAGCCGACCATAGCTGTCATCGCACGCACTTCGGGGAGCATGATGTCCGAGTCGGAGCACGGTGGCGCCATGGCAGCAGCGGATCCAGGACATGCGCGCATTTACTGGAACGCTCCCACGCGCGAAGACGACATCCAAGGGCAGACAGCGATGGTGGAATGGGTCGCCCACGGCGGTGCTCAGGGTCTAGTACTGCTCCCGGATCACGCATCTGCATTGATTTCACCGGTCCGGAGCGCGCTTGCGAATGGCATTCCGACGGTCATCGTCAGTTCTCCCCTGGCGATGCCCCCGGGCGGTCACTTGTTTTACGTGCTCAACGATGAAGTAAGAGGGGGTGAACTGGGCGCGGAAAGGGTGTCCGCGATCCTGCACGGGCACGGCAAAGTTGCAATCCTTGGGATCGATCCGGACATCCGCGGAATTATGACACGTGCCCGCAGCCTGGAGGAGACGCTCGTGCGCACCGAGCCCGGCATCCAGATTGTGACCCATGCAATTGGTTCCTTCAACGTACCCCACGAACAACAGATGGCGGAAGAATCGTTGAAAGCGCATCCGGACCTGGATGTCATCGTAGCTCTGACGGCGGTCTCCGGCCACGGCGCGCTTTCTGCGCTGGCGAGCAGCGGCAACCGGCATGTGAAGGTGATTTGCTACGATCCCAACGACACGCTATTCGACGATCCAAGCCTTGACTCATTTATTCTGCAGGACACCAGAAGCATGGGAAAAGACGCGGTTCGAACTGTTCTCGCCAGTCTTCGCGGCCAACCTACTCCCGCAGAGAGAGAGTTCGCGCCCACGTTGGTCACGCGTGAGAACGTGTCGTCTCCTGAGGTAAAGAGATTGTCTTCGATGGAGTGGCGAACGAAGCCGCTCCATTGGACATGGAGTATTGGACCTTGAGGACGAGAGCGAGACGGTTCGGACTTATCGCGGTCGCCAGCGTCTCCTTCGTCGCCATGCTTGTATTGGTGGCCGTCTGGCTCCATCAACGCAGTCCTTCAGCGGGTCTTCCGTACCGCGACTCCTTCGGCGAAGGCAGAGCGGACGAGTGGACGGCCTTCGGCGGCACGTGGGAACTCGCTAACGGCACCATGCGAAATAACTCGGATGAGCGGGGAGCAAAGCTTATGACTGGCTCGCCCAAGTGGGTGGATTATTCCGTCGAGGCGGACGTTATGTTGCTCGGCCTGGGCGGAGATGCCGGCCTGGTCATTCGCTCCAGCGGCGAAGAAGAGGGAGTGGATGCCTATCACGGCTACTACGCAGGTCTTCGAACCATCGACGACGCCCTCGCGATTGGCCGTGCAGATTACGGATGGACAGAGCTCGTCTTTCCTCTGAAGCCACGAGCCATTACCATTCTTGCGTCGCAGTGGTATCACCTAAAGCTGATAGCGGTAGGTTGCACCATCGCCGCCTCCATGAATCGTCTTGGGGACGACAATGTCACAGTAGTGTCGATCAACGATCCTGACTGTATCCACGAGGGCAGGACTGGCCTTCGGTCCTACTCCTCTGGTGGAATCTGGCGAAACGTCTATATCCAGAAAGCTTCACGGCAGGATCTCGAGCAGATGTTGTCCCGTCAACATCGAGCGCACGCTCCCATTGTTCCGACGTCTGCCCACGATCCGGCCGAGAGCGTTTCGGTTCCAGTTCTGTCCCAGAGCAATATTCCGCAAGCATTGCCCTCAAGCCCGAACACGGAGCCGGTCAGCAGTCTTCGGTTCTCCGCGCTTGGCCGGTCAAAGACGGCGACCATCCGCGGCATTGTAGCGATCACGTCGCCGGAACTCTTTGTGCAGGATTCAACCGGCGGGGTAGAAGTGCAGACGGTCCGGCCGCAGCCTCTCAAGGTCGGAGACGAGGTGGAGGTAACCGGCCACATCGAAGCCGGGGAGTTCAGTTCGATTCTGAAGGATGCAACCGTTCGCGTTCTATGGGAAGGCACCCCGACCCCCTCAGTTTCGGTCACCGCAGCACAGGCCGCGACGGGGGCGTTTGATGCGACCTTCATCGAGGTTTCCGGCCAGCTGCGTCAGAAAGAATACGGTCCCGATGATACCTTGGTCTTCGACCTGGCCTCCGGCTCGCAATCGTTTCGCGTCATCTTGAATCGGGGTCGTGGAAATTCTCTTTACAAGAACCTGGCGCTGGATAGCATGCTCCGCATCCGTGGAGTTGCCGTGATCGACCCGCGTTACACGCAGGGCACTGTACCGTTCGCCTTGCTGGCGCGCTCCAGCGACGACTTCGAATTGCTGGCAGGACCACCATGGTGGAGCGTAGGCCACCTCGTCGTCATCGGCATTGGTCTCCTTCTGCTCGCCTTCGTCGCGAACATTCTCTACCATCGCATCGATAATATGCGTCTGAAGGCTGTTGCTGAAGAGCGTGAGCATCTGGCCTATGACATGCACGATACCTTGGCACAGAGTGTCGCCGGCATTGGATTTCAGCTTGAGGCCATTCGAACGAACACGCCGGATGAGTTGTATCAGGTTCACCAGCAACTGGATCTTGCCAGCGAGCTTGTACGTCACAGCCACGCCGAGGCGCGTCGAAGCATCGACATGCTTCGACCGCAGCAACTGGATTCCAAAGGATTGCTGAGTGCCCTCACGCATACCGCAGAACGCTTAGTGCAGGGGGGCAGCGTAAAGGTGATCGCCCGCACTACGGGAGAGCCGCGTACGCTGCCGTTGCGCATCAACGACGCGCTCTACCGCCTTGGTCAGGAAGCACTTGCGAACGCAGTGCGCCATGCGAACCCCGTTACACTACAGATCGCGCTAAGTTTTCACGACAATGACGTAACCCTTACGGTGAGTGATGACGGCGCCGGCTTCGACCACGATGCCGAGGCACAGGGCTTTGGCGTGCAAGGCATGCGCAAGCGTGCCGCAAGCATCTCGGCAACACTCGAAATCTTCAGCTCCCCGGGCAGCGGAACGCAGGTCGTCATCGCCGCCCCGCTCACGCCCCGCCTAACCCCGCTTCGATGGCCATTACAAATCAGAAAGCTCTTTTAGGAGACATCACCCCATGCCTCAGATCCCGGATCGGATTCGCATCTTTATCGTTGACGACCATCCCGTCGTCCGTGCTGGACTGACGAGCATGCTGGCCACGCAGCAGGACATTGAAGTCATCGCAACCGCCTCTAGCGGCGCTGCGGCTCTGGAGACTCTTGGGACGACGCCAGCCGAAGTCATGCTCCTTGACCTTCGAATGCCTGGTCTGAGTGGTGTGAAGACTATCCAAGAGATACACCGGTCTGGGCATCCTGTCCGGATCATCGTGCTTACCAGCTTCGAGACGGACGAAGATATCTACCGTGCGATTCAGTCAGGAGCGCAGGGATACTTGCTCAAGGACACATCGCTAAAGGAGATGATTGAAGCGATCAAGACCGTTCACGGCGGCAAGCGCTACATCCCACGCGACATCGCCGCACGTCTTGCAGAGCGGATGATGCGTACCGAACTCACACCGCGGGAGTTAGAGATTCTACGCATGCTTGCGAAAGGGCTCACGAACAAACAAATCGGCAAGGCCTTGAACATCAGTGATAATACCGTGAAGAATCACGTGAACAGCGTGATTGAGAAACTGGAAGTCTGCGACCGTACCGAAGCAGCAACCACGGCCATCCAGCGAGGCATCCTCTCCGCGGACGATTGACTGACGGGCTTTAACGCGTACATCCTGTCGGGATTTCAGCTCCTAGCGTTTCGTGCATAGCCCATCCGGACTATAGACCGGCAAGCTTTGTGCGCGTAACACTTATCTTGCTCGCTCTCCATATGCCATGAGCATATGAGCCACGCGATGATCCTAAGTGGAGTCCACAGTTGCTTGAACGCCGCGATGTTCTGAAACTTTTCGGTTTGATCGGGGCTGGTTCCGTTCTTCCACCCAGCTTCCGCGCTGCGCCTGCGGTGGCAGCGGCAGCTGCTCAGAGGAACGCGAACGACGCTCCTCGAGGATATGCCCCGGGCCGCATTGTGAATGAGTTCTCTTTCTATCTTCCGGGCGAAGAGGAGGCTCTGAAAACTGTTCCATCGGTAGGCAATTTCGAATCTGGAAGCGTTACCGCCAAGCTCGGAACGCGGTCCGCCGTGCTCCGCCAAGGCGAATCGTACGACGGCTGGAAATTAGTTGCGATCGCAAACATGAACGGTGTGCTGACAGCTGTCTTCGAGAAACACGTCACCCATCGCGGGGCAATTGCCTACGTTACCGAAGGCGAAGGAACCATTGCATGGCTGCCAAAGCAGATCGGCAGTCTCAGTAGCATTCGACCTCGGCCGACGAATACTCCTCACGGGGTGAAGCTGGAGCGCGCCGCTCAGTACGTGCCCGGCCCGGATGTCACAGGCGAATACCTACTCCGTTCGTCGGAAGATCCATCGTACGAGAACGTCGCGGCGTTAGGGAAGGAGTATATCGGCTGGACGTTGGTTGCGAACGAACAGGGAGGCCCTGCGACCTGCCTGTATCTAGAGGCGGAGGGCAAATCTCGGGAGATCGCCGGCAAGCCGGATGGCGCCGGTACCTGGGAGCCCGATCAACTTGGCGCTTTCTTCGATCCTGCCGAGCTTCTGCCAGATGAAGATCCGCAGCTCTACGAATACGTACCCGGCTACAGTAAGCGCACACTTCTGGGCGGCTACCTTCCCGTGGCCGACATCGGCGTTTGGAATGCGAAGTATGAGTGCGGGTACGAAGTCATGGTTTTGTTGCCACCGGGACCGGAAGCCAAGCCCATGGCGCGAGTGCGTGCCATGCTCAGCAAAGAGGATCATCACCCCATCTCGCATGACGCAGACGGCCGCACGTATATTGAACGCTATTGGAACTGCAACGCTTCAGGGTTCTTCTCCGAACTAGTTGGCATCTGGAACCGTTGGTCGACGCTCTATGAGACTTCGATGTCCGTCGACATTCCCGACTCCTGGCTGCTTGATGCTGCGCGCGCTGGCATCACACTTTCAAGGTGCAGCTATCGAGGGCTCGAGCCTACCTATCAAATCGGAGAAGGCGCCTACACCAAGATTCCTGAGCGCAGCCACGCACTATTTCCTGTCGCGCATTATGAGTTCATCTGGGCACAACAGCTGTGGGGACTTACCCATGATGGTGATGTGTACGCGCAATACTATCTGGACAAGTACATCCTTCCCAACGGAAATTTTCTATACAACACACAGGACCAGGTCGAAGCTCCGCTAAACACGGGCATCTTCCTGATGAACTCGGCACGCTCCTATGACTACACCCGGGACGTCGGGGCGTTGCGCAAGAGATTGCCGGTGCTCGAGCGAATGATCGGCTACGTCCTCGAACGATACGACTACAGCAAACGGACCTTCGCGCCAGGCGATCGCCGGTATGGGCTTATCTACGGTTCACCGGAGGCCGATCTCGGAGATCCAGACAACGACTTTCCCAACTCTCATCCGCTCTACTACCAGAACTCCGCCGTGATCTGGAGAGGGCTCAACGAGCACGCCCGATGTCTCCACCTGGCTGGAACGGCGGTGCACGACGACACCCTGTTAGCCTCCTCCGCCCGCTACGAATCCATTGCGAAGGAGATGCGGACCAACATTGAGGCTTCGCTGGCAGCGACCATGCTCCTGCGCGCCCCGGAGATGAAGGCTGAGGGCATTACGCCGTTTACCCCCGACGACATTCACCGCCAGCCCAAAGAGCTATCCAGCTACGAGAATCATCGCTTCATGCAGGACTGGTTCCTCGCCGACTGGGGCGACCCTTTGCTCGATAAAGGCCACTTGCGCCATCGCGAGATCGCCGGCATGCAGATTCTCGGACTCCACACCGATGGCGCATGGGCCCGCACCTCAAACTTCATGGACCACGGCAGCCTTGCCGTGAAGATCCGCCAGGAGGATTATCGTCCCTTCCTGCTGAACCTTTACGCGTTGCTCTGTTACGCGGCAGACTCCGGCAACCGATATGCGCCAGAAGATGCGATGATCCCCGGAAGTTTTGCTGGCGAAGGAAATCGTTACGGTTGGGCGTCGGTCATCAACAGCACGCTTCAGCCCGCCATGGGGTTGCGTTGGCTGCTCTGTTACGAAGAGAGTGATGCCGACGTATGCCATCTGCAGAAGGCAGCGCCAAAGCACTGGTTTGCAAATTCGAAGAGAATATCCGTAAAGCATTGCCCGACTCGCTTCGGGAGTATCGGGTGGAAGACGACTGCGCTCTCCGACCGCAGTTGGAGGATCGTCCTTGATGTATCCGATGGATTTACCGGAGACGTCCGTGTACACATTCACCCGCCCGACGGTAATCCGATTCGCAAAGCCAGCCTTGGTGCCATTGAAGGAAGCAGTATCCTGCTCGACCGCGCCACGCTGTCGCATTCCACCCACGTTGAACTTGACGCCTCGTAATGTTGCCAGATCCGGCATTGCGATTCTTTTCTCAATCTTTTGGAGTTCCCATGAGCAACACCCGTCCGTCTTCCCGGAGTCGCCGTACCTTTCTCAAACAGGCGGGCGCCGTTGCAGCCGTTGCAGCCCTGCACTCACGCTGCGCCGATGCTTCGCAAACATCCTCTGAACAGACCGGCACCTCTTCGAAGGGGGTGGTGAAGAATCGTGCTCCTCTCGCCCCGAACGCTTTCTTTACCCTGCCGCTTGGCTCCATTCGGCCGACGGGATGGCTGCTCGCGCAGTTACAGACGCAGGCTTCCGGCCTTGGTGGGCATCTCGACGAGGTATGGCCGGATGTCGGTCCGAAGAGTGGGTGGCTCGGAGGCTCAGGAGAGTCCTGGGAACGCGGCCCTTACTTCGTGGATGGCCTCGTTCCGCTCGCCTACCAACTCGGGGATGAGCGCCTGAAGGCGAAGGCTCAGAAATTCATCGAGTGGACGATCATGCACCAGGCGCCCAGTGGCATGATTGGCCCCGCGTCGAACGAAGACTGGTGGCCACGCATGGTTATGCTGAAAGCCCTGATCCAATATCAGGAGGCAACCAGCGATCCGCGGGTCATCCCTCTTCTTGAGCGCTACTTCGGCTATCAACTGCGAACTTTGAAGTCTCGCCCACTCAAGGACTGGGGAAAGTTTCGCTGGCAGGACAATGCGCTCGCGGTCATCTGGCTTTATAACCGCAATGGAGATGCTCAGCTGCTCGATCTGCTTCGCTTGCTGCACGCGCAAGGGTTTGACTGGCAGGCGAACTTTGCCGACTTCAAGTACACCAGCGCTGTGACGGCTACGTCCATCAAGCTCGATACGGGGGGAGGTCTCGGCGATTTGGCTCTGGCCACGCACGGGGTTAATAATGGCCAGGCACTCAAGGCCGCTCCCATCTGGTCGATCGTCTCAAGAAATCCTGAAGATCGCAAAGGGTTTCAGCAGATGTTGGACGCTTTGGATCGATATCACGGCCTGCCGAATGGCATGTTCTCCTGCGATGAGCACCTCGCCGGCCGCAGTCCCGCTCAAGGCAGCGAGCTCTGCACCGTGGTCGAGACGATGTTCTCGCTCGAGCAGAGCCTCGCTATCCTCGGGAATCCGAGCATTGGAGATCGGCTTGAGGTTCTCGCCTTCAACGCTCTGCCGGGAACATTCACCGACGACATGTGGGCCCATCAGTACGATCAGGAATCGAATCAGGTGGAGGTCAGTCTACATCGTAAGCCGTGGACGACCGATGGGCCGGAGTCCAACATCTACGGACTCGCGCCGCACTTTGGGTGCTGTACCGCCAACTTCCATCAAGGATGGCCCAAATTCACCTCCAGTCTGTGGATGGCATCGCCCGATGACGGTCTCGCCGCGGTGGCCTATGCCCCCTGCGAACTTCACACCACAGTTCGCGGCGAGCCGGTCAAGCTTTCCGTTGAGACGGAATATCCCTTCCGCGAAAAGATCCGCATCATCATCCAAGAGGCTGGCGAGAGAGAGTTGCCAATTCGCTTGAGAATTCCCGGATGGGCGAAGGCTGGAGTCACTCTGCACGTCAATGGTGTTCCACAGCCCGTTCCGGCAGCCGCGACCTTTGCCATCCTTCGTCGCACCTGGAAGCGTGGAGACCAGATCGAACTGATGCTTCCGATCACTGCTCGTGTGCTGCCGGGCCACAACGGCTCTCTTTCCGTACGCGCTGGCGCGCTGGTGTTCTCGCTTCCCATTGATCAGGACTGGCTGAAGTTACGCGATCGCGGCCCGGCGTCGGATTGGCAAGTCTTCCCCGCTTCAAGCTGGAACTATGCCATCGCTGCCACCCCTGCGAATTTGCCGAGTAATGGAGGGCTGAAACTTAGTCAAGCAGCGATGGGAAGCCCTCCGTTCACCCGAAAGGCTCCCGGCCTGACCATCGACGTGACCGCGAGTAAGGTTCCAGCATGGAGGGCTGTTGACGGAGTTGCGGAGCCCATGCCGCCGAGCCCGGTATTAAAGACCGAGCCCGAAGAGACAATCGTCCTAATTCCTTATGCAGCAGCCAAGTTGCGAATTACCGCGTTTCCCCAACTCAAAAACTGAGCGATGGATGTAACCCACCTTGCAATTGAATAAAGTGAGCTGCGCTCACGAAGGACTGCGTCGTGCCGAAGGCATCCCTTCCAGGCACGGTTGCGCGGGACTGAGGTGAACTTCGGCGCGAGTGTCCATTTTCATACACCTGCGATCACTTTTGGGCACTCGAGATCCATCATCAGCATTGCAAGTCATTCATTTCACAGCGAGTTCCTCGTCGTAGGTTTGGCAACCAGTTTGCTTCACTGGTTAGCAATGGATATCTCAAGACCTGACATACGAAAGCGCAAGCTGCGCCGGCAACT
>Ga0302150_10000182_pt1 | contig 26019 bp, 15 predicted proteins | sample I_Bog_N1_2_FD_198635 | JGI IMG/M metagenome (GOLD analysis project Ga0302150, IMG submission 198635) | Peat permafrost microbial communities from Stordalen Mire near Abisko, Sweden - I_Bog_N1_2 | ecosystem: Environmental > Terrestrial > Soil > Wetlands > Peat | place: Sweden: Abisko, Stordalen... | reverse complement strand
CAGAGTGGCCCTGCCGTGGTCGAACTGCGACTGTGCATTCTCAAGTAGTGTCTCCGCGGTTTGAACAATCATCTCCGCCGCCTCGAGATGCCCAGCGGCCTGCTGCTCCTGGTAGAACTCGGTCGAAGTGCGGTAGGCAATCTTTTGATGCGTCCGGCTCAGGAGAAGAGTGGAAGCCTGCGCCAGCGCTTTGCTACCGTCCACCTTCGCTCCCCGGCCGAAGTCAAGCAGACTATATTCCAGCTCGACTTGAGCCAAGGAGATTGGCTCCTCCACCGTCACATAACCGCGAGGGGCGATCGGCTTGGGAAATGGGACAATGCTGCGACCATCGCTTCCCTCGGCGGCTAACGTGAGTACTGGAAGATACATGGCTCGATCGACTCCGGCTAGTTCAAGCGACTTCTTCGCCGCGGCCCACGCGATTCGCCCTCCAGGGTCGGATGTCTCAGCGATATCAATCAGTTCGGCGAGCGTGTAGAGATGCTCTCGATCAAGTTTCGGGATCGCTCCATTGGATTTGGTGGAACCGATGCACCGCTCCAGATCCTTAGTCGTCACAAGCATTTCGCAAACTCTTCTGTCGGGAGGCTGTATGCCAGCGAGAGCCTTATCGGAAGCTGACAGCTCGTCACGAGAGCTCGTCTTCGTCATCTGCCCCACCGCACTTCCTACCCACAAAGAAAGAAACACCATCGAGAGAGCGAGGGCAAGACGTTGAATTGAATATGGCCTCATCCCTGACGGGTTACGGCTGCGGCTTACACTGTACACAATTGCTAGTATACACCGTAAACTGAATGTATATTGAGCGTATGACGAATAGAATTCGCAATGCGTCGGAAAACAATATCGCCCTACGCGATCTCATCGTCGCTGCGGCGAGCAAAGTGTTCGCAGAGGAGGGATATAGCAGCCTCTCCATGCGGCGAGTCGCGCAGGAAGTTGGGTGTTCACAGATGGCCATGTATCGCCACTTTGCGAATAAGGAGGCTCTTACGCAACATATTTGCGGCCAGCTCTACGCTGGTTTCACCGCGAGAATGAACCGCGAAATCGCCTCGGTATCCGATCCATGGGAGAAGCTGCACTGCTTTATCATCGCGCTCATTCGATTCGCCACCTCCAATCCTGATCACTATTCGCTGATCTTTCTGGTGCGCCATGAGACATCAGATGAGAACGCCGAACGGGAACGGCTAGGCCAGGAGTTCGTGGGAGGAATGCGCGACATTGTCAGAGATCTTCTAGACGAAGCCACTCCCGACGCCGTGTTGCATACCAAGCTGCGTCAGATGCTTGCATGCCTCCATGGGACAGCCGCTCTTCTCATCGCACACCCGAAGGCCTACGGATTAACGAAGCAGAAGGCGATCGAAGACGCGGAAGCCACTTTTCGCAGTCTGTTGGAACAGTGATAGCGCCGATCGCGCATTAAATCTCGGCATTCGTTGAGGCTATTTTTCGAATGACTCAGTGAGCGGCGATCAAATAGGCAGTTTCAATCCCGCGCTGTATAACACTGCCCAGGCTCCCCCGTCGACGGACACGTTACGTTAGCCGAGAAACCTGGCTTCGGTGTTGAGTTGAGGGACTATCGGCCGTTATCGTGAGCAGCACCCTAATCTTCATTACAGAGATACCTTGGCTGCGCTTGTAAGCGGAAAGCATGTGTTGGTTGAAAAACCGATGACGCTGACCGTGGCTGAAGCGAGGAACCTGACGAGGATGCTGAGGAGCAACTTTCGCGAGATCCAAGGCATGGTGCTTCCATGGAAACGTTGCCAAGGTTGCGATCGAGCACATAGAATCGTCGCGTTCAAAAAAGGGACGAAGTACGCTCATCCTTTTTCGGCTATTTCACAAGCTCCACGGAGTCACCATGCGACCGATCCGCTCGCTCGTTTCGTTCTACGCCGCCATCCTGTTTGTTGGGCCCCTTGTTCTGTCCAGCGTGCAGCCGCATGCCCTGTTTGCGCAGGGCAACATCACTTCAACGGTCTCGGGTACCGTCACGGACAGTACTGGAGCAGCTCTTCCCAATGCAAGGATCACTTTGCGGAATGAAGGAACCGGGCAGGAGTCCACTGCAACTTCAAACACCCAGGGTGCATACACTCTCACCAACATCGCTCCGGGCAGCTATACCGTTACCGCGCAGGCAAAGGGTTTCCAGGCTCAAAGCTCGAGCAACACCCAGGTAGACGCCAACATTGGCCGCCAGGTGAACTTCTCTCTCAAGGTGGGAGATGCCGGGACTACGGTGACCGTTGAGGCCAACGCAAATGCCTTGCAAACGGAGTCTGCGTCTGTCGGCCAACTGGTTACAGGTGAGCAGGTTAAATCGATTGAGCTGAACGGCCGCAATCCGGTGTACTTGGCGCAGCTGGAACCCGGAGTGACTCGCAACGCGCCTCTCACGTCCTTCAACTTCGCCCCTGACTTTGGCGGACCGCAGATCAGCGGAGCGCGCAATGACGAGATCTCCATCACCTTCGACGGCGCGCCGATGATCCGTACCCGCGGCAACGGGACAACCACCGGCGTGGCCGATGTGGACACCATTGCGCAGATGCAGATCCTCTCAACGACTTACCCGGCGCAATACGGTGGCACCTCGGGAGGAGTGCTCGTCCAGGTCCCTCGCACCGGCACCAAAGACTTTCACGGTTCCGCCTATGAGTACCTTCGCAATTCATTCTTCGACGCAAATACGTGGATCCGCAAACAGTCCACAGACCCCGCTGTCTACGGCCACCCGGGCGCCTTCCGCTTCAACCAGTTTGGTTGGAATCTCAGTGGCCCAGTCGCCATTCCTGGCAAGTGGGAGGGCCTGCGGAATAAGCTCTTCTTCCTTGCCGGGCAGGAGTACCTGCGTTATCGCCAGACACCAACCCAGACGGGGATCGTTCCTACCGCACTGATGCGTCAAGGAAACTTCAGCGAACTGCTTGGCAATAACATCTTCTATCCCGCTGGCACCGTGATTAGCGATCCCGCTACAGGTATCCCCTATCCCAACAATGTCATTCCGCCGGGCACCACCAGCGCGAATGGACTTGCCCTATTGAATGCATACCCGTCTCCCAATGCCAATGCCGCAAGTTTCAATTGGGAGCAGACGGGCGCCTATCCGCAGGACCAGCGGAAAGATACCGTTACGGTTGACTATCTACCAGCGCAGGCTCACCAAATCCGCTTTTCTTTCCTCCATTACACCTTCTACCAAGACAGTCCCTTTGCTGGGAATTTCAATCGTACACCGCAAATCTGGCACTGGCCGGACGAGGTCGGCGTACTTCATTACACCTGGACGATCTCGCCAACCACCGTAAACGACTTCACCGCATCCGGATCCTCCGACCACGTCACTATCACCGACGACCTATCCAGCGGCCTGTATGACCGCACGCAATACGGCATCAACTACCCCTACTTGTTCCCGGCGGCCGACAAGCTCATCCCGAACAAGATCCCGACCATTAACATCCAGAACTTCACTACGCTCGATGGCGGTCCTTACCCCTCGCATTCGGGAGGCGAGGTGATCGCGCTCTCTGATCTCCTCACCAAGGTCATCGGTCGTCACACGCTGGTCTTTGGTGGACAGTGGGTCTACTCCGGCGAGAACGACTTCGACCAGATCAACGTAAGCAGCACCACGCCGGGCGCGACCAACAACCAGAATGGCCAGTTTGTCTTCACCGACTCACACAACAACCACGCTACGACAGGAGTTGCTGCGGCCAACACGGCACTCGGCCAGTTCGATACCTATGGCGAAATCGGGCAAAAGTCGTACACGCTCTTCCGAGGCAACGCCGGCGAGATCTTTGCACAAGACCAGTTCCGGGCAACCCCGCATATGGTGATTGAGTACGGTGTACGGTACAGCATCTTTCAGCCGTACTATGCGCTATGGGGCAACCAGTCCTTCTTCAATCCAGCGAACTATGTCCCGGGTGCCTCCCCGACCGTCGATCCCACTACGGGTACAGCCACAGGGGGTAACCCATACAACGGCGTTGTGATCCCGGGCAATGGATTTCCATCCTCTGCCCAGGGACACCTTCCTGCCTCTGTGCTGAACGGGCAATACAACGACCTCTTTCACGGCTACAGCAGGTCCTATTCCCCCATCGTCTGGTCCAACGTTCAGCCACGTATCGGCATCACGGATCAGGTAACGCCCACTACAGTAGTTCGACTTGGAGGTGGCCGCTTCGTGCAGCGGCTGGGCGTCCAGGATGACGTGCAGCCCGGAGGGAATCCCCCCTTTCAGGCGGCTGAGTCGGTCACCAACGGACTGGCGGATAACCCAGCTGGCGCGACAGCCGCTGCTTATCCACTGCAACTGTCTTCGCAGGCCTACCGCCTTCCCAGCCCTGAGTCATGGGCCTGGAGTGCCACGGTGGAACAGGACTTCCCCAAGATCGCAACTTTGACGCTCTCCTACGTCGGCCGGCGCGGCATCCACCTGCAACAGCTCGGCAACATCAATCAGCTACAGCCGGGAACGGTACAGGCCAATCCCAACGTTAGCGCTCCGGATGCCCTTCGGCCGTACCAGGGCTTCGCCTCCATCATCGAGACGTCTGACCGCGGAAGCTCCAATTACAACGGTCTTCAAGTGAACTTGAAGCGGCGCCTCACCAAGAACTTCCTCTTTGGTGTGGCGTACACCTGGTCCAAGCTGTTGGACTTCGGTTCCAGCCGCGGCTATGTTCTGCCGAACTACTACAACCCGCGTATCAACTATGGTCCTGCGGACTTCGACACTCGCAATGTTCTGGTTGTCGACTACGTATGGAACCTTACCTACGGCAACCATCTCGATCATGTGCTTGCACGCGGCGCTCTGGGCAACTGGCAGGTGTCCGGAGTGACACAGGCGCAGACCGGTACGCCCTTCTCGGTGGGCACGGGTAACGACTACGCTGGAGTCGGACCAGGCGCTGGAACGCAACTCTGGAACATCATCAAGCCGGTAAATATGTATAAGAAATTCGGCACCGGCCTATGGTTTGATCCCACCGCGTTTGCTCAGCCCGCAGCCGGAACCTTTGCCCCTCGTGGCACCCGCAACCAGTACTACAATCCAGGCTTCCAAAGCTGGAACCTGGCTCTGGTCAAGACCTTCCACGTCATCCCGAATCACGACAACCAGCAACTGCTCTTCCGTGCAGAGGCCTTTAACTTCACCAATCACCCTAACTGGGACATCCCCAACATCAGCCCCACCAGCGCAACCTTTGGGCAAGTCACGACCAAGGGCCAGACGTATTCGTCTGACCGCGAGTGGCAGTTCAGCTTGCGGTATCAGTTCTAGTCGTTGCGTGTCGCTCAAAGTTAGGGAAGATCCTGAAGGCCTGACGGGTCTTCCCCTTTGAAGCGACACGTAATCGGCTATCCAAACCCAAGGATTTTGCCACCCAAACGGCTCTGTGGAACTGGCTCCGAGAAGGTCTGGAAGGCCCTGAGTACCGGACGGAACGGACCATCCGATCCACATCTCCTGACTCCTTACCACCCAATAGTCACCTACCCATCCTGGCTGAAGAGCTGTTGAGTGTCGGGGTCGCGATGAGCCAACACCAAATGCAGGCCGAGCTTGCTCTACTGATTGACACCGCTGGCCAGGAAGCCTCCGTCGACCACAAGAATTTCGCCGGTGATGAAGCTGCTTGCGTCACTGGCCAGAAAGATTGCGGCGCCGACGAGCTCTTCAGTTTTTCCGAAGCGATTCATCGGGGTGCGCATTCTGAGTTCACGTCCACGTTCGCTCTCGTCGAGAAGCTTTTGGTTGAGGGCCGTGCGAAAGACTCCGGGAGCGATGGCATTGACCGTCACGCCCTGCGAGCTCCACTCCACGGCCAATGACTTGGTGAGGGCACCGACTGCGGCCTTCGATGCAGCGTAGGCTGTGACCTCCTTGAGGCTGACGAAGGTGTTGAGCGAGGCTATGTTGATGATCTTCCCGTAGCCGCGTTCCAACATGTGCTTTCCGAAGATCTGGCAAGCTCGCAGCGTTCCTGTCACGTTGGTGTCCATGATGTCGTTCCATGTTTCTTCGCTGACGGTCAGAGTGGGCTCGCGCTTGATTTTGCCAGCGCAGTTGATGAGGATGTCCACCTCGCCGAACTCCTCAAGAACGCGATCGCAGAGCGACTGAAGGCTTGCGCGATCTCCGACGTCGGAGGTGATCCGCAAGGTCCTGGCTCCCGCTGCTTCGATCTTTGTCGCGACATCATCGACTTGTTCCTGCCGCCGCGATGTGGCGACCACGTTAGCGCCAGCCTCAGCCAGGCCAACTGCCATGGCCAGGCCAATACCCGACGTTCCGCCAATCACGACTGCCGTCTTGCCGGTCAAATCAAACAGCTTGTGTCCCATTCGTGCTCCTCAACGTTAGCTTGCCAAGAATCTCATCGACAACGACATCTGGCGTCCTGTCGTTGACCACCCGTATCGCATCGTTCGGGGGTTCAAGCGTGCCCAATTGGCTGTCGAGCAGAGTGCTGGTCATGTACTCATGATGACGCTTCGCCAGGCGCTGGGCAATCAGCTCCTTCGATCCGTCCAGAAAGACAAACTGTACGGAACCCTCCGGAAGATTCGCTGTCAGCGTCTCGCGATACTTTTGCTTGAGTGCAGAACAGGCAAGGACGCCGTCCTGATGCGCCTCGATCCAGCGTCGCAAGATGGAATTCAGCGTCTCAAGCCACGGCTGCCGGTCTTCGTCCGTTAGGGGAATGCCCGCCGCCATCTTCGCTTTATTAGCCGCGGAGTGGTAGTCGTCCGCATCTGCGAAGATGGCGCCTGTGCGTTGAGCGAGAAGCGTGCCGAGCGTTGTTTTGCCCGACCCGCTGACGCCCATAAGCACAACCACCGTTGGGCTAGGCACCGAGGAACACCGGTTTGATGTGACGCTCATATAGATTCTCGGTGACGTTCCTGGCGACCACTTCTTCGTTCTCCTCGAGCGCGTCGATGTAGCGCTGACCCATTTTCGCAGCCACCTTGAAGCCTACATGCAGGAGCTGCCGGAGGCTCTGATTGTAGGCTGGATTTTGCTGGTCGTGCCTGAGCGCATCGGTGAACTGCTTGCTCGTCCAGCCGTTCACCGCGTCGGGAGTTGGCAGCTTCGACGAATCGATGTCGATCACTGTTGCATAGGGTGCGGTCAATTCTTCCATATGCGCGTAGGCTTCGGCATAGATAACTTTTGCGAGCTCAAGACCTGTGCCGCCGGCTTCAGCGAGTCCGACAAGCTCTTCCAGCCACGTAGTCCCTGCCGTCTTCAAATGCAGACCCGCGCCGAAACGATTCACTGCTTGATGTATCGCCGGGTAGATGGAGAACTTGTCGGAGCCGGAGTGCACGCTCAGCTTCAGATTCTTGTGCAGTCCATAGGTTCGGACCGCGAAGGCGATAGTCGCCAGATCGTCGTTGAACTCCGTGGTGAACTTTGCGACGTCGCCGACGTACTCCACTCCTTTATTGAAGCGGCCAGTGAATTTGGGAGCGACGGTCTGGATGGGAATCTTCGCATCGGCGATCATCGCAAGGATGATCAACAGTTCCACGGGAGTCTGCGGGGAGTCGGTCTCGTCCATGGAGATCTCGGTAACGAAGCGGCCTGCACCCTTTGTCGCCGTCAGCATCTGGTAAATATCGCTTGCATGTTTTACCGCAGCTAGAAAATTGTTCGCCACTCGTTCAACAAAGGCGTGATCGATGTTAAAAGGTTCGTCGACGTCCGGGATCACGACCTTTCCAATCAATTCCGGATGGTGGGAGATGAAGTCGCGAACATCGTCTATATTGGCCGGCTGACCGATCAGATCTGCCACGTCGAGTGTGAAAAAGTCGCAGGGGTCGATGTATCGCTGCACCGTCTTGAGGTTAATGTGGTCCGCATCGAGGAAGTAGGGTTTTGTCCATTTCAACTCGCGCACCGCTGCGTCGGCGGCTGCGCGCGTCTGGCTCGGCTCTGAACCGATGATGGTGTGCTCGCGGTTGGACTTGTTCCACACCGGAACCACTTCAACGCCAGCCTCTGCGGCCAACATGCAGGCGCGCAATTGCGCTTTCGCCTGGTGTGCGAAACGATCTCCAACGCCGATTGAAAAACGGGGCAGATGCAACTCGGTTTCCATACTTACTCCTGACTCGCTGCCGCAGAACTTTGGCAGCCTTGCTAGTTATTAACAGATTCGAAGGGAACGAACATCGTGCCGCAAGGTGCCAGCGTTCCTTTCAGTGGCTTTCCTGATGCGAAGACGTCGTCACCTTTCAGAATAAAATTTACGGGTCCCGGCCCGTAGGTTATCGCAGCATGGGTCGCGATCAATTTATATTGCTGCGGAACATCCAATAGAACACCGTCCAGGGAAGCTGACACGCGATGCTGCTCGTCAAACCCTTCGATGCTGACGGTACCGCCTCCCGCGATTCTAACGTTCTGTAGATGGATGTCTCGATACTGAGGAACGCGGTTGGTGAAGGGGCCGGGGTTGTTATAGTTGGTCTGCATCACGATAGGCCACCTGGAGTTTCGGATGCAGACATCGGTGCAGGTGACCCGTTCGACGATGCCACCGCGCGACGGATTGCTCTTGATCCGGATGGCGTTATCGGGACCGTCGAGCGCGAGATGCTTTACCAGGATGTCATGGACTCCACCATAGGTTTCGCTGCCGATGGACATGCCGTGGCCGTAGTAGAAATGATTGTCTTCGACCGTCATGAAGCCTACACCACCCTCACTTCCTTTGATTGCGATGTTGTCGTCGCCAGTGCGAATGAAGCTGTGCGCGACTGTGATGTCCTCTGCCGATCCGGGATCGACTCCATCGGTGTTGCGCGCGTGCTGAGGCGTATCGATCTTGAGATTCCACACGGTGAAGCCGTGCGCGTGGCTGAAGACGACATGGAAGTTGGGTGAGTTTCGCAGCGTGATGCGGTAGAGGGTGAAGTCATTCGATTGATCGGCGACGATCAATCGGGGGACTTGCTGCCGGCCTCCACTGCGCGCTTTCTCTGCGAGGTCCCACCATGTGATTTGCTGGTGTAAGAGAGGCTCTTGACCTCGGCCATCAATGACGCCGTCGCCCATCACCGCGGCGTGTGGTGCGTTCGAAACCGATAGGAGCGGCTTGCATCCCGGTGGCGCATCGTTGACGAGGCCGCAGCTTCCGGGCTGCACATCGTAGAGCCGGGGGTCGCGCGACGCCTCAAGGGTCACCCCACCATCGACCAGCAGCGTTACGCCGGCGGGAATCTGCAAGGGGCCTGTGAGGAAGGCGTTAGTCGATTCGGCGGTTGCTAGTTCGACCGCTTTGCCCGGAGCGCATTCTCTGAGCGCACGCTGCAGACGGTCGGTGTCGAGCTTGCTCTCGTCGTCGGCTACTAGCTTGCCATCATGCAGCGTAAGTTTGGCCTGCAAGGTGACGCAGACCGGGGGGATGGTGGGTTCGACCACCTTACGTCGGTCCTGCGCAGTGCCACTGGAAGCCGCGAGCATTAGGACGAGCGCAACGGTTGCTTGCGTTGGAAGGAAGGGATCTCTTCTCATGGCAGCTTTGCCGCCTCCGCAACGGCGTTCCATTGATCGGTGCCGGAGAGAAAATGCGCCGGCAGAAACTGCGCGGCCTCTTCTGCAGTGAGTTGATGCGATCCTGCTAGACGATCCGTGGGACGCGCTCCAAGACCGACGTCATCGTGTTCCGCATAGAAGGCGGTGTCGATATTTCCACCTTTGCTCCATGGCGACCAGCCCTGCGGGCTGAGGCTTGCTGGCAACTCCGAGGAGAGAAAGACGACGCGCGAAAATGGCCGCCAAGGGCGACCAAGATAGAAGGTCTTCTCTCCCATGTCGGCGGCGGTGATGCGGTCGTGGAGAAAGACGTACCCGGTGTTTTGCGTGAGAGAGGTGCGCGACTGCGCGGTCAGATAGCCTGGCCGGATGATGTGAATCTCGCTGTCGGCGAAGACGGCGGCGGCGTTGCCGAAGATGAAGTCGACGCCTCCCTGGATGTAGGAATCGACATAGTATTGGCGTCCGAAGTCAGCGAAGAGGGTGTCCTGATCGCCGAGAAAACGGCAGTGCTTAAAGATCGCCTTATCGGAACGAACCGATAGAGCTACGGCCTGACCGGTGTTGCCGGCCGCGTTTTCGAAGGTGATGTTATCCGCCTCGAAGGCCTCGCTGCTGATGACCGTGGTCGACGAGAAGAAGGTTCCGCCAGCGCTCTTTGCATTCTCGGATGCGGTGATGATCACATCATCCGGCTTCGTGCCGGTGCCTAGAAATGTTGTGCGCGGGCGGTTTTGCGTTACCATCACGCGCTCGTGATAAATGCCGGGAGCGATCTCAATATAGAGTCTTCCTCCAAGGCCGGGCTCAGGCGCATGGTCGAGCGCCATCTGGATGGTGGGAAAGTCATTTACGCTTGCCGTTGTTCCTTTGGAGTTGAGCGAGACGCGGACATGCACGTCCTGTGTGTAAGCGAACAATGGCCACACGCTCGCAACGACGGCGAGCGATAGCATCCGAGCTATCCGTGGGGATCGCGTAGTGCTTAGCGTTGGAGCTATCGCAAGTGGAATGGAATGGTCGACAGGGGCCTTGATCATTGCTATCTCATTTTGCAACTACGACTGAAGGTTTACACGACGAAGATTTGGCGCTAGGGTTCGCAAGACGATGATCGCCAGCAGGTAAACAGAGCCGGCGATAAGAAATAGCGAGGTGTAGTTGTGGGTGATCTGAAGGATTTTCCCGGCGCTCACGGAGAGCAGGACTCCGCCGACCGAGCCGGCCATGCCGCCGATGCCGACGATGCTTCCAACGGCATTGCTGGGGAACATGTCGGAAGCGGTGGTGAAGAGGTTCGCTGACCAGCCCTGGTGCGCGCCCGCAGCGACGCTTAGGAGGGCAATCGCAGCCCACTCGGATGAGGTGCGACCTGCGAAGAGGATGGGCAGAGCGAGGCAGGCGCACAATAACATCGCCGCCATTCTTGAGGATGCGTTGCCAAGGCCGAAACGGCCAAAGAGTTGCGGCAGCCATCCACCACCGATGCTGCCGACCGCGGACATATTGTAGACGATGATGAGCGGCAGCCCCAGGTGAGAAAGTCCAAGGTGAAAGCGGCTATCGAAGTAGCCAGGGAGCCAGAAGAGATAGAACCACCAGATAGGGTCGGTGAGGAATTTGGCGATGACAAAGGCCCAGGTCTGGCGATAGGTAAGAAGCTTTGCCCAGCGCACCTGCGGCCCCATCTGTTCTGCGGCACGCTCGTAGATGTAGCGCAGCTCTTCTCCGGTCAACGTTGGATGGTCCTGCGGAGTGCGGTACTTCCAGTACCACCAGATGATCCACGACATGCTGAAAAGGCCGGTTGAGAGAAACGCTGCGCGCCAGCCAAAGCGAAGCGTTACCCAAGGGACGAGAGCCGGAGCAAGGATGGCACCGAGATTCGCCCCGGAGTTGAAGATGCCTGTGGCGAGCGATCGCTCTCTCTGCGGAAACCAATCGGCTACCGTCTTGATGGCGGCGGGAAAGTTACCAGCTTCGCCAAGACCGAGGAAGAACCGTGCGATGCCAAAACCAAGGGCCGACCGCGCCAGAGCGTGTGCCATGGCGGCGAGGCTCCAGGTGCCCATGATGAGGGCGTATCCACGCCGCGAGCCCAATCGATCTACCAGGCGTCCCGCGACCAGCAGCCCAATCGCATATGCGGTCTGGAATGCCGCGATAATATATCCGAAATTCAATTCCGTTAGACCGATGCTGTGTTGCAGCGTCGGCTTCAGAAGTCCAATCACCTGACGATCCATGTAGTTGATCGACGTTGCGACAAAGAGCATTGCGCAGATCGTCCAGCGAACATGCCCGGAGCGCGGATTGGCGGTTACTTCGAGGAGTTCCGGCAAGATCTTCTTCCTGTCTAAAGCTTGTAGGCGGCACGAACGAGGTTGGAGGTCAGGTCTAGCGCGGTGTCGAATGCTTCGGTTTCGGAGAGGCGGCCTTCGACGACGAGGCGCGCGAGAAAGGAGCAGTCGACGCGGCGGGCGACGTCGTGGCGGGCGGGTATGGAGAGGAAGGCGCGCGTGTCGTCGTTGAAGCCAACGGTGTTGTAGAAGCCGGCGGTCTCTGTCGTCATTTCGCGGTAGCGCATCATGCCTTCCGGACTATCGTGAAACCACCACGGCGGGCCGAGCCGCAGGCAGGGGTAGTGACCGGCGAGCGGCGCTAACTCGCGGCTGTAGGTTGATTCATCCAGCGTGAACAGAATGATGGTCAGGTCGCGCTCGTTGCCGAAGAGATCGAGCAGTGGGCGGAGTCCGTGGACGTAGTCGGTTCGTCCCGGGATGTCGGCGCCTGTGTCGCGGCCAAACGTTTCGAAGACCTGCTTATTATGGTTGCGGATGCTTCCCGGATGAATCTGCATGACGAGTCCATCTTCAAGGCTCATACGAGCCATCTCGGTCAGCATCTGTGCACGAAAGAGTTCTTGATCCTGCTCGACGGAGGTGCCGGCCGCGATCTTGGCATAAAGTGCCGCTGCTTCCGTGGAGGTCAGGTTGGCGGTATTCGCGGTGGGATGTCCGTGATCGGTTGCGGTGCAGCCGAGGGTCTTGAATCGTGCGCGACTGGTGCGCAGCGCCGCAAGATATCCTGGCCACGTCGCAGTATCTTCCCCGGTCTGCTCTCCGAGTCGCTGCAGGTTCTGATGAAAGCCCGCGAATGCGGGATCGACTACTGAGTCGGGGCGGAACGTGGGGAGGATGCGGCCGTGCCAATCGGAGTTCCTGATTGCGGCGTGATCGGCGAGCGAATCCAGCGGAGAGTCGGTGGTTGCCAGCACCTCAATGTCAAAGCGCTCAAAGAGGGCGCGTGGCAGAAACTCGGGCGTGCGCAGTTTTTCAGAGATGACGTCGAAGTAGAGGTCCGCGGTGCTCGCAGAGAGACGCTCCGTGAATCCGAAAAGCTCTTCGAAGACCTGGTCGAGCCACAGTCGCGTGGGCGTGCCACGGAAGAGGAAGTAATGTTCTGCAAAGGTACGCCAGACCTGGCGCGGATTCTGCATCTCGCCGACGCCGATCTCGAGGTCTTCGAGCCGAACGCCCTGGCTGTAGAGCATTCTGTAGATGTAATGGTCTGGCTGAACGAAGAGCTTTGCAGGATTGGCGAAGGGTTTATTTTCTGCGAACCAGGATGCCTGCGTGTGTCCGTGAGGGCTGATGATTGGCAAGGAGCGCACGCTTGCGTAGAGACGTTGAGCTATATCGCGCGTTGCCGGGTCGGCGGGGAAGAGTCGATGCTCTGTGACGAGGGACATAAATTCCTTGGGTGTTGGGAAAGAGAAAAGGTTACCGTCGCGCTATGGGAGCCGCGCCGGCTTCCTAAGCGAGAGAGCTAGAACACGATTCTTGCGCCTAACTGTATCTGTCGTGGCTGGCTGTTTGCTGCTACCGCCGTAATATAACCGAAGTTGCTCGCGGTGGCACTGGAGACGTTGGGCGTTGCAAAGACGGCATGGTTGAGCGTGTTGAAGGTTTCAAAGCGAAGCTGGATGTAGGCCTTCTCTGTAAATTTGAAGTCCTTCAAGAGTGAAGCATCCAGGTTGTTGAAGCCGTCACCGCGCACCGTGGAGATAGTCTGTGGCAACGTGCGGTAGTGATAGGTGTACTGACCGTTGATGAACACCGAACCATCGCATGCATTAGGAGCGGACGGGCAGGCGGTTGAGCTTCCGGTAACGAAGACGGATGTGTTGAGGGCGGGGTTGCCGGTACCGCTGGAAGGAACGGGAGACGTATTGCGCGTCTGATTATGGATGTCCCGGATCGTGACACCTGGCTGTAGTGGAATGTCTGCCGAGAACTCAACCGGTGGGCCGGTTTGGAACTGGTACACGCCGTTCAGGACGAAGCCCCCAAACAACTCGTCGAGAAGTTTGTTCCCGTTGAAGGAGAACATCGTTCCTTTGCCGAAAGGTAGCTTGTACGTTGCACCCGTCGTGAAGTGATACGTGTGATCGAAAGGCGAGATGCGTCGCGTCGGAACCGTGTCCTCGTCGTTGAGGAACGTGTCCGCCTCGATCAGCTTCGAATAGCTGAAGTTGGCGGTCAGCGTGAGACCGTGCCTGGCGCGCTGCTCCAGGTGAGCGATCGCAGAGTTGAAATACGATTGGCCGATGGTCTGGTTCTCGATGTTCACGGCGTTCGTGCCGAATTGTGGGTACGGATAGAGCAAGTTCGACAAGCCGACCGTTGCATTATTCGCGGATCCTCCGTTGGGCAACTTGCCGGCGAACGGGTTTGTAACGGTGGTGGCGTAATCCAGTGAGAGCGCCTGATTGCGGTAGGGTGTTGTGGAGAGGTACTGCTTCTCGATGGCATTCAGGTTCTGAGTGGCGATGGGCAGGTGTAGCGAGTGATTACCAAAATAGAGGAACTCCACCAGGGTACTGCTGGTCAAAGAGTGCTGGATGCCGATGTTGTAGCGCTCTGAATAAGGGTCATGCTGATTGGGCGCCAGGAAGGAGATGCTCTGACCAAGGAAGGTGCTGGCTCCAAGCGACGATCCGACGGGCTGGCTAAAGGTGCCCCCCGGGAATGGGTCTGAGAGGGTGTTTGCTGGCGAAAGATAGTTATTTGTGGTGGGGGTATAGGTAGTGCTCGCGGAGAAGCCTTCCTGATTGTTGAGCGCGTTCGACGAGTAGGTCCCGGTCGCTGCAAGCGAGGCGAGCGTCTCCGGCTGAACGAAGATGCCGAACCCGCCCCGAATTACCGTCTTGGTGTCTGGACTGAAGGAGAAGCCAATTCGCGGTGAGAAGAAGCCGGCGTTGGTGTTGTAGGGTGCGCCGTTGGCGCCTTGGGGAAAGGTGAGGCCTCCCAAAGTATTGATCGAAGTGACAGCAGCGGTAACTCCGTCGTTCGTTGCCGTGACCGGCTTGAACGCAGCTGAGGCAGCGTCTGAGGCCGAGTTGATGGCGGCCGGATTGAAGCCGTTCACCGTGTGCCCCTGCTTCTCGCGGAAGGGAGTATCGATGTCGAAGCGGATGCCGAAGTTGAATGTGAGTCGGTCGTTGACGCGCCAATCGTCCTGCACGAACGCGCCAACGTAATACTGGTGATAGTCGGCGCGAGCTGGAATATCGTACTGTCCGGCCGTAGGCAGGCCCAAGTAGAAGTTGGCCAAGTCGCCTCCAAACGTGACCGTTGAGGCTGGTGCCGGTGAGTTCGAGGCATTGCCGGAGCCCGCATTGACAAACTGATTGCCGCCAAAAGCGAAGGCACCCGAGCTGTTCCCAAAGTTCTCGATCGAGATTCGATATTGACGTCCATCGAAGCCAACCTTCAACGTATGACGTCCTATGATTTTAACGACATCCGTGAACACCTGGTAGCTTGTCGTTGGGTCGAGCGCACTCGTATTGTCTCCGAGCGTCGCATAGGTGCTGGTTCCGGCACTGCACGTGCCAACGGTAGACGATGTGGTGAAGTTGATGCAGGGAAGCTGTACCTCCGCGGAGTTGGCTGAGAGATAGCTTGGAAGTCCGACCGTCGCAGGAGAATAGCGCTGCGCCGGTGTACCGTGCGACTCGTCAAAATACGTCCAGTTCAAGCGGGTATCGAGAATGGTGCTGGAATTGATGGTCAGAACATTGTCCAGGGTGTCGCCAAAGTTTTCGCGCAGCAGCGTCGTGCCTGTCAGACCGTTCCCAAAGTAGTCGTTCTTGACCTGCGATCGGAGATTGTGGCGCATGTCGAAGAACACATGGTCTCTGGCGCCGACGTTGTAATCCAAACGGCCAAATTCATTGGAGTAGCGATCAACGGAAGGTGCCGAACTGATGTAGTTGCCAAGCCCGTCGCTGGCCACGCCGCTGGTGGTATTCGGTCCCGGAACAAGCTTCAGATATGCAGCTGCAACGGGATTAGCCGTTTGAATAGAACTCACCTGATTGTCCAGAATGGGGCTGCGGACAACCTGGTTCTTTGAGTTCAACGTACCTGAATATGGATTGTAGAGCTGGTTTGGATCGGCATAGGGTTTCGTATTTGATCCGGAAGGATTACAGATCGCCGCCGCGGTCAGCGGATTGTTCGCAAATCCAGCAGGGCAACCTGCATCGAGAGTTTGGGAGAAATCCCCTGCTCTCTCGGCCGAGGTCGGAACTGTGAGCGTAGTGGTTGCGGGCGTTGAGTCACGAAGCCCTTCGTAAGCAAAGAAGAAGAACAGTTTGTCATGTCCGCTATAGAGCTTTGGCAAAGATACCGGGCCGCCGAAGGTTCCGCCGTATTGGTCATAATGGGCGTTCGGGCGCACCTGCGCCGGGCTGGCTCGCTTGTTGAAGTATAGATTCGAATCCAGGCCCGCAGTCTGATAGAACTCATACGCCGTGCCATGGTAGCGGTTGGTGCCTGACTTCGTGATCTGGTTGATGACTCCGCCAATGGTGTGGCCGAAGGAGGCATCGGTGTCAAACGGGCGAACCGAGATTTCCTGGACGGTGTCCTCGGTCGGCGCGTAGGCAAGCGCTCCAAGAAGTGTGAGGTCGGGCGAGCCATCGAGCAGAACCTCAGAAACCTGGTTCGGAGTTCCGCCGATAGACCATGAATTGCCGGCATTGTTATCGAAGGGATGCACAATCTGAGGAGCCGCCGTGGTGATAACGCCTTCGGAAAGCTCGGTGAGCGTGGTCGGCGTCCGCCCGTTCAGTGGCAGGTCCGCGACTGATTCAGTCGAGATTACTTGTCCTACGGACGCATTCGCCTCGTCAACCAGCGGGATCTCCGTAGTCACGGTCACGGTTTCGGATCCTCGCCCGATGGACATGGAAAGATCGATGATGGGGTGTTCCTGGGATTGAAGCGTGATCGAGTTTCGCACGATGGATTGAAAACCTGGAGCCTGGGCCTCAACCTTGTAGGTGCCAGGAAGCAGGAAGGGCACAACCCACTGTCCATCAGCGTCTGAGACGGTTTGATTGACGGTGCCGGTGTTCGTTTCGGTGACGGTTACCTTTGCGTTCGGGATGACGGCGCCGGTGGCGTCGGTCACCTTACCGGATAAGGTTCCTCGAAACTCTTGCGCATTCGCAGACACTGCAAACGCGGTGCATAGAAGCATAAAGCCGAACAGCACCGATGCGAGGGCTCGCAGGTGGAAACGGTAGGGCAACGTGGACGGCGGGTGGAGTTGCGGTAACATAGCGATTTCCGATCTAAGTGAGGATTTTGCAGTAACGGGGAAATGAATTAGCGCGAGGTGACAGTCGCTCCCGCGAGCTTGGTGATAGCCGGGCCAGAAGCCGCATGGATGGTGAGGTGATCCGCAACCACACTGGCGTAGCCGATGGTGAGGCCAAGTGGTGCGTCGATAGAAACTCCGGTCAGGGTGACGCCAGCGATTGGCGCCTCAGGCAGCCCAACGATGGCGCCGGCGGAAGTGGTGGCAGTGGCTGTGACGTTGGTGATGACGATGTTGTGGAAGTGTGGAGTGAGCCGTGTGACGGGGGCGGCTTCCATATCGCCCTTGGGGAGCACGCTGGGATAGTACTCACTAATGATGAGTGCAATCTTTACGTGGTCCATCTCGATATCGCTGAAACGAATGTTGCTGACATCATTGCCACGATCACGGTTGGCCTTGATGCGTATCCCATTGTCTGTATCCGTGAACTTCGCGTGCTCCACCGAGATGTCCTGAGCGCCTCCGGCGATCTCGCTGCCAATCGAGAGCCCATGGCCGTGATGGAAGTCCACATTGGTAATGCGGATATGTCTGCTCGGAAGGTCTCCTCCTGGTGAGTTGATCGCACCGGATTTGATCGCGATATCATCGTCGCCAACGTCCGCGTACACATGATCGATGACAACGTTACTGCTCGAGAAGGGATCGATGGCATCAGTATTGGGAGACTTGGCCGGCGCGAGGATGCGAATATCACGGATCGTGACGTCGTCGGAATCGTACGGAACCAGCTGCCACATCGGAGAGTTCTGGAGCGTCACACCCTCGACGAACACATGATGGCAATGGTCGAAGACCACGAGCCTGGGCCGCGTATGCTCCGAGCCAAGGATGCCGGAATCCTTGAACTGGCGCGCCTCAGCCCACCAGCTTTCACCGTTGCCGTCAATGGTTCCCCGCCCGGTGATCGCGACATCGGTCGCCCCGGTAGCGCTCACAAGGGACTGGAGTCCAGGGCTGCGGAACTCTGTTTTTGCCGGGTAATCGGCATGGTCTGGCGATCCCAGCAGCACCGCGCCCGCAGCAATCTTCAAGGTAATGTGATCGCGCAGAACTACCGGTCCGCTGACAAATGTTCCACCCTCAATCGCAACGGTGCCCCCACCAGCCTTTGCACAGGCGTCGATAGCGGCCTGAATGGCAGCGGTGGACTTCGTTACTCCATCCCGGGAAGCTCCATATTGGAGGATGTTGCACGTGCGACCCTCCGCCAGCACGGATACGGAGCCGAGCAAGAGCAGCGTTGAAACTGCAACAGAAACTGTTGTTGAAATTTTCACAACGCAAACTTGATCACGCTGGCTATTGCGCTGTCAAGAAATATTTCATGGTGCAGTGAAAGATTTCATAATTCTGGTCGAAGATCGACTAGCGGGAGTTCGTAGAACGGCTTTTTGTTTTGTGTTTGCGCGTTGTGAGAGCCGGGCGGATGGGAGGCGCAGAGGATTCGCGCCGAATGAGCTGAGTTGGCAACACGACGCTGTGCGTAGCAATGTCGGGATGCTCGAGCTGCTGGAAGAGGAGTTCGCCGGCCTGCCGGCCCAACTCTTCGGTGAAGACCCGGACGGTGGTGAGCGGCGGGTGGAGAGCGGCGGCGTCGGGAGTGTCGTTAAATCCCGCGACGGTAAGATCTTCGGGGACGTTCAGATCATGATCTCGGGCAGCCCGGTAGACGCCGCGGCCGGCGGGATCGTCTGCCGCAAAGATGGCGGTCGGACGTGGATCCTGCTGAAGCATGAGCCTCGCACCCAGATAGCCCATCTCTTCTCCATCGAGCGTGCGGAGATCGCTGATGATCACCTTCAGGCCGGCCTCCTCGATGGCCTTGCGGTATCCCTGAAACCTGCGGAAGTACCATGGAAGATTAAGATTGCCAGCGAAGCCGATGTGGACATGGCCCAATGAAATCAGGTAGCTGGTGAGCTCATACGCACCGCGGATATCGTCGAAAAAGATGGACTGCGTCCTGTCGTGGGGCCAATCTCCGGCGACATTGTTTCCGAGAACAACCCACGGCAGCTCATGGTCGGTGAGGAGCTCCAGCATTGCCTGGGAGTTTGTTCCGGCGACGATAGCTCCGGCTACGACGGTCTTGCGCAGGAGGATCTCCGGAAGGGAAAGCCGGTCCTTGGCCAGCGTGAGGGAGTACTGCAACGGGAGGAAGAGTAAGCCGTAATCGTGTTCCGCGCAAAAGGCTTCCGCGCCCATCAGGATCGACGAATGAAATGGGTGGAGGACGCCGCGGTTACTGAGCAAAAAGGCAATGATGCGTGAGGTCTTGCGAGCTTCCAGGTTGAAGTTCAGCCGCTGCGCCGCCATCAAGATACGCTCGCGCGTTTCAGCGTTGACTCGGGTTCCACCACGGACCAGGCGTGAGATGGTAGCTGGGCTGACGCCGGCTTCCCGTGCGACATCCGCCATGGTGACTTTTTCTATACGCACGTACATGTCCCCTGTCGTTGCACCTAGACGTGCACTTTCTATAGTTTATGCATGATTTCATGGGTCTCATGTAATTTTTCTGCTTGCCCCTGCGCTTGGAAGCCCGGTTTTGTGACGCAAATCGGGGTGTTCCGCATGGTTTTGCGCATGATCGCAGGATCGACCATTGCGCCATTGAGCATACCCAGCGGGGCGAGCATGCACGGATGCGACGTATTCTTTCCCGGTTTGGTGAAGGTGTGCGTCGCCGTTTTCGCGGCCACGTACAGGCCATCGCGTGTTGTCAGCGGCGGGAGGTTAGCGATGACGTGATCCCACTTCGGGTCGCGACGGTGAGAGGGGTCACATGGGGTCAGAGGCTTTGAAGGAAACATGATGGCGGTTGACCAAAGCTTGACGGTCGATGGGTGGCTTTGCGGAAGCGCTGCTTTGAGCGAAGACGGCTTTGCGCGAGGCTACGCTAAGCCACGCGGCTCCTCCAATCGCAAGCTTCGAAAAGGTTCGTCGGGTTAGACGTTTGGTCAGCGGATGGCTTCCTTCTCTCTCCCCAGCGCGGGATCGAAGAAGATGGCGTTCAGTACGGCATTCCTGCCACGTACCTGGTCGATCCTAACTCTCACCGAGCCGGTACAAGAGTAGATCAGATATTTCCCTTCTGCGAAATTTCGCAGCATGTGCACGGGGGCGAGTCGATTGAGGGTCTTCAGGTCAAAGAGCGCAACCGCCTGTCGACGTTCCCCGCGATCCCAATCGACGACATAGAGCGCGAGTTGATAGGTTTTGTCGTTGGGGGCTTCGATGTCCACGGTCATGGTTTGCTGGCAGGCGACCGGATCCCCGGTGTACAACTGACCGAGATTGCGGGGTTGGGTATTGGTTGGGTTGGGAGCGGGAGCGCGCGGATCGTTTGTGGCGACGGCTACTTGTTCGTGCAGGGCACCGCCGATTTTCTGCGACGACGAGTGCACGGCGGTGATGTATGCCGGGAGCGCATGCCGATCGTTTCTGGGGCCGTCGTAGTCGAAGAGCACGTAGCCGTCGTGTCCGTACACTCCAGGCCAGTTGCCGCGGGTGGTTGTATCTTCTCGTGCGGAAGGAATGGGATAGAGGAGGGGCTCTGGGGTGAACGCGGGTGGGTGATTGCTGTAGGCGGCGGAGAAGTTGTAATGGCCGGGTTGGAGGTTTTCGAGATAGAGGAAGTGGGCGTCCGCCGATGTTGATGCGACTCCCTGGGCGTTGCGGGATTGGCCGTCCCAAAGCACGCGGCCGTTGCAGATGACCTTGCGAAGGTCGCGATCGGAGAGAGGAATGCCGATGCGCGCGACGATGTTGGGCGGGATGGTGGCTGATCCGCGACCTGAGCGTTGATTGAACGCGAAGTCGATTGAGCCGTGTGGTGTGGGAACGCTTCCTGAGACGGAGCTGAGCGTTCGTCCGAGGTGGGGAGTGATGTCGACGGTGGAGAAGCCTGGACTGGTGGGCTTGATGCCGAGGACCTCGCGCGAGAGCCAAGCGGTGACGCCTGCGCCCCAGGCGTGGGCGAGGCTGGTATAGCCAGACTGGCAGTTAGGGACTGCATCGTTCTTTTCGAGGCACTGATTCCAAGAGGGGGCGTAGGTCTCGAAGAAGGTTGTGCCGCCGTAGAGGATCTGGCCTCCCCAGATGTCGAGGAGCGTGAGGATAGCTTCGTCGTAACGATTCATCCGGGCCAGGGCCTGGAGGATGAAGTATTGATTGAAGGGCGAAAACGAAAGTCGATTCAGGCGATTGGAGAATTCCTGCTCAAAGATTGCGGAGATTTCTTCCGGGGAGAGGAGACCTGTGTTGGTGGCGTCGGCGAGCGCGTGTAGGCCGAACCGCTGGTACCACTGTTCGCTGGTGCGGGCCTCCTCCATTTTTTGAAGGGCGATGTCGCGATGGGATTTACTGAGGTCGTCGCGATGGATAGTCAGTAGTGCGGCAGCGAACTCCATGCTGGCGTGGATGAAGAGCATGCGGTACGCACTCTTAGTTTCGGGTCGGTTCGGGGTTTCGAACCCGGCACCGAGGCGCTCGTCCCAGCCATAGAAACTGATGGGAGGGTCCGCGTAGATGCTCTTCGCGTGATCGAGAAAAGCGTTCACGTGATCTATGTATTTCTCAAGTGTTGCTCGATCGGCGGTGTGTTGGTAATAGTCGAGGAGGCTGAGAATCCAGTAGAGGGAGTAGCTCTCGATACCGTTGTTGGTGGTTGCAGAGCGCTCGAGGTTCTCACGGATGAAGTCCCAGTTTCCGAAGGACACGAGGGCGGCGGCCTGAGCCGGGTGCGCGTCCCCTGTCCAAGAGATGCGGTCGCCGCGATCCATGAGCAGGGCTCCGAAGTAGTTTTTGCAGGCGTTCGCCTTGACGACGTAGGCACCGGTGTACCAGATGCGCGTGAGCATGGGATTGCTGCAGGAGAAGCTGCCGCGATAGTTGGTGGGCTTGACCTGGCAGACAGCGCGAACAGCCGTGATGTGCCAGGGACGGTCGAAGGTGCGGACGTGAATCCAACCAAAGCGCACGCCTTCGTAGAGGTCTGGATTCAGCTCGAGCCGGTAGGTATTTCCGTAGCGCTGGGGCGCGGCGGTTTTGAAACGGTGGGGAGGGCCTGTGTTGACGATGGCCGGCTCGTTATATTCGCTGATGCTCGTCTCGACGGATCCGGACAGGTCAGGGCTGTCGAACTCGAGCCACGCGGCACTCTCTACGCCGAAGTCGAAGCGAATGGATCCAACGCCTTTCACGAGGATGGGTTCCTGGTGGATGGAATTCGTTGTGCCGGGCTCAAAGGAGGCAACGGGTTCTGGGAAGAGTGCAACGGGACTGAGGTTGTAGATCTGAAGGTCGTCGGTGGACTGAAGGTTGTTCCATCGATATTGGATGAGCGGGTCTGGTGATTCGGGAACCGCGGGCCCACTAAAGGCGCCTCCGTGCAGACGGGAGAACGGTTCGGCAATCAGAGAACTCGCAGTCAGTCGATGGATCGAACGCGCGGGATCAGGCGCTGGGCCGGGCAATGCTTGTGCGAAATCGTAAAAACGCCGCAGCAACGTTCCGAGTGCGGCAAGTTGAACGAGGCGTCGTCTGGTGAGGTCGATTACGATGGGGCACTCCATGTGAAAGGGTGGACGGTTGTGGGCTGGGTCTTTTCAGAATGCATCGTAGATCAAACGTACCGTTCCGCGGGCGAAGGTGGAGGTGCATCACCTGGCTTGAATTTTATTTTCTCCTGAGTGATGAGGCCAGGTGTTGCCGTTGAAGACGATGGATTGTGGCCCGGTCGCTTCGCTCTCGAGGAGAAAGGCGGTACGGTCGGATATTTGCGCAGTGGGAGCATAGATGCCAAAGTTCCAAACCGTTGCCGTGATGAGGTTCTGGCCGGGATGGAGGAGCGGCGCGAGGTCGAAGCGCTCGTAGCGCCAGTGAGTCAAATCGCCGCGGGCCGGGCCGTCTCCTACGCGATGACCGTTGACGAAGAGGATGAAGCGATTGTCGGCGCTGACACGAACGATGTAGCTGGGGGGAACGCTTGGGAGGTTCAGGATGTGACGGAAGTAAAGCACGATGGGTTCGCGCAGTGGGGCGATGGGGTGCGAGACCCACGAAGCGTGCCACGAGCGACTGGGCGGATCAGGAGGAGCGGGGGCCTGGGCAGACAAAACGAGAGAACTAAGGCTGAGGAGGACCAGGCAACTTGCACTGCGCATCGGAACGGGCCTTTCGGAGTGCTGCTGTGCTGAAGAATATTTGGGGTTATTGAGTTTTGTCCGAGTCGATTTGCTCCAGTCGTACTGGGCCGATGAGACCGGCGGGCAACAATCCATTGGATGTGTCGGTTTGCTCGGGCAGGTAGTTGGCGCTGGGACCATTTGCGGAGAGTGCATTGAAGAGGGCGTTGGTCACGGTGATCTGGACCGTGTTCTCTCCAGAGTGCAGCAGCGACGTGATGTCTGCGCGATAGGGCTGAAGAAGAAGATCGGGGCCGGGCTTGCCGTTGATGTGGATCTGGGCAACATCCTTTATGTCGCCGAGATCGAGAATGAGGTGGGAGTGGCTGCTGAGGAGGGTCTCGGGGACAGTGAGGCTGGTGGTGTATTGGCCTCGTCCTGAGAAGTGTTTGAGGCGGTCCGTCATACTCCAATCTTCGAGAGAAGGCATTTTCATGTCGATGACTTCGGGATGACTGGCGGGACCAATCCCGACGCCGTGAAACTGCCAGCCATTTTCACCGACAGCGATTTGAAGTTTTGGCAGAGCCGGCGGAGACATCATGATTGGGTGGCCGCTGGGTTTTGTGTCCGGGTCGAACAGGACGAGGAGCGATCCGTAGGGGTCGAGATCCAAGGGAATGTGAACGATGTTTCCGGTCCGATGGAAGTTCGCGATGGGACGGATTTCGCCGGTCCAAGGATTCCAGATTTCAGGCGTGCCGACGGCGTGTGAGTCGATCGCGGTTTGCTTTGCCTGGTCTTCGGGATTGCGAAGGAAGAAGGCGTCGAGCTTGCCGATGCGCTTTTCGATGAAGGGCAAGGATGCGCCGTTGAAGTGCAGGTTAGGAGCCACCGAAGCCTGCAGAAGTCTTGTGACCCCCTGCGGGTCGGAGGCTAGATGTACGCGGCCGGTCGTGAGGATGTTATGGAGGGTGTCGGGTCCGGGCTTCGACGGAAGTTCTCCGTTGGCAACGCTGGCCTGGGTCTTGGGGACCTCGCCCATGAAGATAATGGGCAGACCCTGATGCGCGAATTTGAGGAGTTGGTCAGCGAGTGGCAGGGAAACGCTGGACTGCCTGGGGAGGACAAGGACGGCGAAGGTTTCTCCGCCGGGCGAGACGAGTTTGCCATCGGCTACATTGGATTTCAGGATCGTGTATTTATCGATGTGATCGAAGTTGTAGCCGGCATCCATGAGCTGGGTATCGATCTCGGGCTCAGCGGGAGGTGGCTCGATGGCGTCGTAAGCTAGCATGCCGCGATAGAGAGCGACGGGCGCGACCGTGGTTCCACTCTGCGAAATGAATTGGACGCGGGTGATGTATTGGTTGAGTTGAGGAAGGAAGGGAGTGAACGGATTGGTGTCATTCATGTCGGACGAGAAGGCACCTTCCAGGGCGAAAGGATGCCAGCCGGGAAAGGGGCGATCCTTATATTGATACGGGTAGCCGTGATAGATGATTTCGTTGATGCCGGCGGTAAGAAGCTCGTCGGCGTAGCGTTTGATTTTTTCTGGAGTGGTCTGGTAGGCCTTGCCATGCCAGACGAAGCTTTCACTCGCGACGATTTTCCTGCCGTACAGGTCTGCTCCGGACGAAGCCATTTTGAGGAAGTCGTATCGGCCATTGTCGAGGAGGTCTTCGGTTTCGGGGATGCTGGAGGCGCCGTAAACGCGGAGGAGGTCGGTGGGTGATCCATGCGCCTGCACACGGGATTCGAGATTATTGGACGCTGCCCACTGGATGAAGGGCGAGTAGAAATTTTCGATCATGACGTCGGAGACAGTCTGCCAATAATCCTGGCGAACGCGGTCGCCGATTCCCTTTATATCGTAGAGCGGCAACTTGGCGGCCGTGGCGCCGTAGGGCACTTCGAAGCCAGGAATTTTGAGAATTGGGAGATAGGGGGTGAGGTCGTAGCCACGACGCTGGCTGAACTCGTCGAGGAAGTGGTCGTTCCAGTAAAGGTAGGTGTGGACTTCGAGGCTGTCGCAGAAGATAGCGCGTAGACCATGCCCAAAGGAGTCGCCATCGTACTTGCGAGCAGTACCTCCGACACTTTCGGCGTAGGCGTCGAAGGCGTGCTTGTTCAGGTGATCGAGAACGAGTTGCGGACCTGTGCCAGCACCGCCGACGACTCGCTGCCCGGTAGGCAACTCCTTGAAGGTGAAGAGTTGCCATGTGCCTGGTGGGACGTCCCAGTCGAGCGTGCCGTCGGGCAGCATGTGCTGGGTAAGGACGACTGCAGTGTTTGGGTCAAGCTGGCCGGTCTGCTTGATGGGAGTTTCGCGGCCGGCTTCTGAGTTGGGGTTGTAGCGGACGCTATCTCCGCGGACTGCGACGACGGCCACCAACTTCTCGCGCTGCTTGAATTGATCGAGCCAGCCGGCTGGAAGGCTTGTGTCCTTTTCGAGGCTTTCGTCGAGTAGAGGCGTCGCGACTTTTTGGTGGAAGTGAACGGGGCCACGAAGAGTCTGTTGCGCGGAGCGGAGCTCCACCGAAGCAAGCGCGGGAGTGACGACACCCGCGCCCCCAAAGGGCCAGCCGGAGCCAAAGGTGTAGTCCATCCACATGT
>Ga0302150_10000181_pt1 | contig 26053 bp, 28 predicted proteins | sample I_Bog_N1_2_FD_198635 | JGI IMG/M metagenome (GOLD analysis project Ga0302150, IMG submission 198635) | Peat permafrost microbial communities from Stordalen Mire near Abisko, Sweden - I_Bog_N1_2 | ecosystem: Environmental > Terrestrial > Soil > Wetlands > Peat | place: Sweden: Abisko, Stordalen... | reverse complement strand
GAGATCTTGGTCGCAGGCCCCAAGGTGGGTGCGGGCCCTTTCAAGGGCTTCACCGGCAAGTCGGGATCTTACTCGGCCCGGGTCGGATTCGTGGCCCGGGCGGGGAAGTACGGCAACTTCAAGCTCATCCGCGAATGGGACAAAAAATAGGAGGGGAAATCCCCTCCTAAGGCGCTGGATTCAGTTCGCCCACCCGAATGATTGCCGGTTCGGAGAGCACTCCGTGGATAGAATTCGTGGCAAGGACTTGGTAGCTGCCTGCTGAGGAGCTACCTCCCCGTAAACCGCCTGCGTTCAAGGGCGATCCTCGGGGTCTGCTGGGCGGGAAGGTTCACATCCTGGATTGTAGCAGGCGATTTCGCCTCCCCCGTCAGCACGTCCTCACGGTAATATACCAAGTATCGAAGGACGTGGTGATCTTGATCCGGGTGATCAACCTGCGGCGGAGTTCGCGACCTATCGCGTGTTGCCAGCGGCGGGAATTCCCGCCGAACACCTGGTTCGCCCCATCCGACGACTGGATGGAGTCCAGATAAGCCTGGGTGAGGTCGGCGACCGTCTCCGCGGCAAGGGACCGATCAAGCGATCCGTCTCTCTCCCCGGCCAACGTGAAATGCTGGCGGGAGGCGAGTTCGAGGGGGCAGGTGGTGCTCATGCCCAAAGATACGAGGGCGAGCATCCGCCCCTTGAGGAGGACTAGGCGCTATACAACCGTCCGCAGGCAGCCTTGGTCAGGTCGTCCGGGACCTGGAGGAGTTCTTTCCGCGCTGAGGCAGAAACACCTCTAATTGAGCACATGAGGGAGATGATGCCCTGGACGGCACCCTTCCGGACAAGCTCGAATTCTCTGCGCTCCCATGGCTCCCTCGCGGAGCGTAGGGCCGCCATGGCACCCCGGACTACAGCCTTGTGGGTGTGGAGTTTGCGGGCGAACGAATCGTCCTTCTTGGCGAAGCAAGGCATCGTGGCGGACATCATGAACAATAGATACGGACAGAGGAGGCCCCCCTTAGCCCACCGTGGACGGTGGCGCGTTGTGAAGCCGTAACCTCCCGAACGGCAGCCCGTTTATCCTAGCGAGAGAGCACAGGATGCTTATCGACGAAAAAGGCCGGATCGTACGTGGCGTCCGGCCTTTGTTTGCAAGTTCGCGATGGAAAGCCCGGGCCTTTTGGGACCCGGGCTTGTTTCGCTGTTCGCCTTACTTGTAGGCGACCCCGATCATGCTGACATTGTTGAGAGGGGTGCCCTGAAAGTCGTCGGTCTGGACCAGGACGATCGAGGCTCCAAGCTTCGCTGCCTCCTTCTTGATTTCGTTGCTTGCACGTCCACGGAGGGCGTTCTGCGTGAAGAACGGACCCATTGAGGAGCCCTTCACTTCGCCAAGGCGCGTTAGTCCCTTCACGTCGTCGTTGTTCTTGGTGAGAATGACCTTGTTCCAGTCGGTCTGCGTGACTGCGTCCGAAGGAGCGGCAACCTGGGGGGCAGGGGCTGAGGGAGTCTGGATCACCTTGATGACCGCCTCATCGACCTTCGCCTGCTTCAAGGCGATCAGGGCATCGACCGATGTGTCGAACTGCTTGTCGGTGGACCCGTGGATCGTGGAGATGATGATGTCGGGACCGAGCCCGGCGCCGGTCATCTTTATGATGTCCGCATTGGTCAGCGGGGCAGCTTTGGCACCGAGCGCCAGGGCCGCGAAGGCAAAGAGGGAGACAAGTAACTTCGGGAGGTTCATGTTATTGAGGAAATAGCTTTCAGTTGCGAAGGAGAGTTACGGCGAGGGTGACGTGCGCGGATCAGCACTGATCCATGTCGAATTTTGCAACACATTCCCTGGAATGGAAAAGACCGACGAAAACGTACTCAGCCATGGAGACCTCGATCGCCTTACCTAAGAGCCTCATTGTCTCCGGAAGCGGGGTGGATCGGGGCCATGCCCCCACCCGGACCCACCTGCGGGAGTTCTTCAGCATCCCACGAGCGACAACCAAGGGCGTGTCGGACGAACCCGGGGGCTTCGCGGCCGTAGAGGTTTGCTGAACCGTGCCTTCGCACGCCCGCCGATAGGCCTCGAGTTTGCACTGATCGGACACAGTCCGATCCCGCCAGATCAAAGGCATCACTGTGATGACCGTACCGTTGGTGCTCTGCACGAGAAGGAAGTAATCCCTTATTTCCGGGATGAAAGCGACGTAATGCTGCTCTCCACGGGCAAGGAAGCATTGGACGAAGCGCCCACCATTCCAAAGCTCGAAGATCCAGTCCTGCGTGAGCCCGCGTTCACTCACCCGCCGGAGGGCGTGTTCGCTGAGTTGAAGCGCGGAATTGCTCATGAAGGAGAGCTACGTTTCAGAGCCGCAAAAACTCAGCGCCAGAAGGGACCGGCGCTGAGTGAATACTGATCTTCGGTCAGCGTTTATTTGCTGACCGGGGCGCTCGACGGGCCACTGATCGTCACAACCAAGGGATTGGCAGGAGCCGCGGTGGCCGTGACGGTGAACGTTGCCGTGACTGGGATGGTTCCCTCTGTATCGGTTACGGTAGCGGTATAGGTGACGGAGCCAGCAACAGGAATGGTGTCCGAGCCTGATGCCGTGCTAGTGGAATTGTCGCCCGCGCCCGCCGACGCTACGGTGTTGCCGTCGCTGCTGCGGGTGATCGTGACCGCTTTCAGGCTTCCGTCCGAGGAATAGCCCAAGGCAGCCACGTTAAACGCAGTACCGACGGTTGCTGTAGTCGGCGTGGATTGGAAGATTACAATTAGTTTGTCCTGCTTTATAGTAGGAGGAGGGGTAACTGTTGGAGTCGCAGGAATCGTGTCGACGTAGAACCGCGTCGAAGCGATCCCGCGCAGACCGCCTACGTTCACTTCCTCCCAAGATTGGACGGTATAGTCACCCGCAGGAAGGTTATCCAATTCGAAGATCATCGAACCCGCCCCAGTGATATACGCCCCTGGTGACCCAGACCACCCCGAAGGGGTCGTTGTGGATCCATCGAGGGTGACCGCGCCACCGGAGCTGGACCAACTGATGTCGGGGGACGCATCGCTCATCCCAAGCGTGGGATAGATCGTGGCGTAGGGCTGGCCGTTCTGGAGGATGTCAATTTGTCCGGTAGGCCACGCGGCCTCATTGTCCCCGATCTGCTGCGCAGTCACCGTAACGGTGAACGAAATCGAGGAGCCCTGCTTGACCCCGGGGAAAGCAAACGGGCCGGCCACGATATGGGTTACTTCTGCGTGGGCGGAGCCAGCTGCAAGCAGGAATGCTGCGGCAACGGCGATGATGGACGCGCTGAAGCGCCCGAGACGATAGATTTGGGTGCGCATATTTGGAAAGGCTTTCCCTAATCGTAGCATACGCCTACGAAGGGGGGTCTTTCCCGTGCCCTGCCTCCTTATTGCGCAGGCACTTCGTAGACTTCAACTAACCCGTTCCCCGTCTGGTTGCTCACTCCAGCAACCTGCACCGTGTAGGATCCCGGGGGGAGCGTCAGGAGGAGGGCTGAATCCCCGCTCCCTTGTGTGAGTGCGAACGCCCCGAGGGTCGCGGAGGTGGAGGCAATCTGGGCTGCATTGGCGTTATTGCTCCACCCGCTATTGGTGGCGACCACATTGCTATTCGAGTCGTAAACAGTCACTTGCGTTTGGGCGAGGGCTCCGGAAACCCCAAAGCCTGTGAGGGCGGGGCCGTCTCCCCTGATCAAAACCTGTTCGGTGCCCGTCCCCTCGATCACGAAGCCTGCAATGAGGACTGAGGCTCCGGTACCGATAAAGGCTCGAGTCGAGATATTGACGGCACGGGTTCCGGAAGCCGCTACCTCGTAGACCTCAAGGAGGGCGTTCCCTGTAGTTGAGCCCACGCCCGAAGCGATTGCCGTATAGGAACCGGGGGCGAGGGTGGCGATGAGAGCCGAGTCTGCACTCCCCTGCGTCAGGGCAAAAGCCCCGACTGCGGCATCGGCTGCCGTGATCTGCGAGGAAGCGGAGGAACTCCCCCAAACGGTGTTGGAGGCAACGACGTTGTTCTTCGAGTCGTAGAGGGTGATGGTCGGCTGCGCCAGAACACCGGTGACCCCAAAGGCGCTTAGGCCAGGGCCAACGATGCGGACAAGGACCTGCTCGGTTCCACTACCGGAGATCACGAAGCCTGCGATTTCCTGGCCGGCCCCGGTGCTTACAAAGGCCCGGCTGCTGATGTTCACGATCCGGGCGGAGCCACTTGTGGAGGAGGAGGGAGCGAGGACGGCAAAGAGCGCATCAAAGTTGGGCGAGCCGATACCGGAAGCCATGTCGTACCCGGGTCCTGCCGAATACGCTCCGTTGTTGCCGGAGGTGATATCAGTGAAAGCGCTCGAGCCGAGCAGTGGGTAAATCTTCGGCCCGAGAATTCCGAGAGGGCCCCATCCCGCATTTGCCCGCGCTTGGTTGGCAAGGGCCATGTACCCCGCAAATGCAGGACAGGAAGCGCTGGTGCCGGCAAAACCCGCCAGCTTCCCGTTCACGAAGGAGGTGTAGGCACCTCCGACCATGCTCACATCCGGGACGCAGCGATTGTTGGCCGCCGGGACACCCGTCCCCGTTTGCCAAACTGGGCGAGGGAAATACGTGCTCACTCCACCGCCGCTCGCGTTAGCGTTAGTGTAGGCGGGGTTGTAGTTGTTATCGACGGTCTCGATCCAGTTGGTGAAGCCACCCGGATATTGGAGGTTAGGGAAAGTTAGGTCTGTCTCACCGACACCGGTGACGCTCGGGTCGACCGCCGGCCACTCGGCAGTTAGCGCATTAGAGGGGAGGTAGAAGCCCATTGCCCCCGGGTTTGACCCTCCATCGCCCGAGCCCGCACAAACGGTAACTCCCGCAGCTGCTAGTTGGGCGAAAAGTTGCGACATCCCATCAAGCGTGGACTTTGTCATCTCGTCTTCCGGCAATCCGTAGCTTAGGGAAAACACGGTGATGGACTTGTCTGCCTTCTGATCGTTGATGACCGCCACAACGACATCATTGACGGCAGCAGAAGTATCAGCGCTAGGCGCATAGAGGCGAATCTTAGCTCCCGGAGCGACCCCCATGACCAGGTCAACGTCCCCTGTCGCCTCCTCCAGATAATCGGCGTTGCTTTGTTCGGCCGCTGTCGGACCTCCGTCGACCGGAATTACGGTGTAGTTCGAGAGGGCCTCGCCAGAGCCGATCAAGTTTATGTAACCAGACAAATCCGAGGTCGCAGGCGTTGCCCATCCATAGACCGCAACCGTCTGGCCCGCCCCCGTCAGGCTCGATGAATTGTGGTAGACCGTGTTGATCACAGTCGGCGTTAGGGTGAGGTTGGGTTCGAAGGTGATGACCCCCTGCCCATCCAGGGCCTTGGCCCGGTAATGCCTCTGTAGTCCGTTCACCCCGACCAGCTTTGTATTGATGGCGGCGTCGATGACGGGCTCGGTCAGGGCGGAGGTAACGGTTTCAACCGTACCGGCGACGATGACCTTGCCGAACTTGACCTGAAGGGCATTGGTAATCGCGGCGACGGTCCCGCGAACCAAGACGTTGGTGTGGTTCGAATCCACGAGGTCCGTCCGAATGGTCAACCCACGGGAGGCGAGCCATGAGGCGACCTGGTCGTAGTCGGACTTCAGGGGGAGGTACTTGGCCTCCATCTCATCCTGGGACACAAGCTGGCCGGACTGGATGCGGGCGTGGAGCTCGTCCATGTTCCGCATCTTCAGGGCCACGGAAATGTTTATCACCTCCGTTTGCTCAACCCCCGTCAGGGCGGTCCGCACGATCGCGGAGGCAGGCACCTCAAGAGTGCTTACCCGGTTAGCCCCAAAGGACGTTCCCGCCGAGAGGGCGGTTGCGAGGAGGAAGGTTGAGAGACGCATGGTGGAAGGGAATGAGTGCCCGATTATGGAGGAGAGATACGGCGACTCCTGGGATCGGGAACGGACAACCGCTTGTCAGCGACCAACGCCATGACCGCGAACACGCCGAGCGGCCAAAAGGTTGCCGCAAAGAACGCCGCGAAAGGATCAGAATGACCGTTTCGGAGGGAGGACCGCAAGACTGCGATGAACGCCGCTCCGGAAAGGGCTAACCAAGCGAGGGCTAGGGTGGTCGCGAGAGTAGGCATGAAGGGATTGTTCTGAGGATAGCAGATGAGGGTTAGGCGGCCCTGGGAAGAGAATACATGCCCTCGGAAACCCGCAGGAAGTGCTCGCTGTTTTGAAGGACCTTGCGAATCTGCTCCCTCCAGAAGCGATTGGATGTCGGGCGCTTGCCCTCCAGTTCGCTGTAGATGTCAGCGAGAGAGGCTCGGCCCCCGAGCTTGACCATGGCGGTGAGGACAGTCTCCAACCAGACGCTCCTGGGGCCGTTGACGGCATGGTCGAACTTCTCCCGGGTCTCCTCCGGCAGCCCTCGGATGTCGGCAACCTCGGGAAAGAGGCGGAAACCGACCAGGCGGGGTTGGAAGTCGCGGGTGAACAGGCCGAAGATCAGGGGCTTCGAGAGATCGAAGAAGAGGTCGCGGGGGAGGATCTCCTGCATGATGGTCCACGTCTTGTTGAGATCGCGGACGGTGCGGCTCGTTTGGACAAAGTAGGCCGGGAGGACGAAACCGGCCTTCTGGCCGTTCTTTAGGATGCTGGCGCACCGCTCCATGAGCCCCTCGAAGACGCGCAGGCTGAACGGGGGATTACCGAAGACGGCTGAGACGCCGCTCGGAAGGGGGACGTAGCGGCAATCGCCTGTGGCGACCTCGCGGCCCGTCCGCCTGCGGGCTTCCGCCGCCATCTGCGGGTCGATCTCGGATCCGAAGGCCGGGACGTCGCCAGGGATTGCGGCGAGACAGTTGCCCGTTCCGCAAGTCGGCTCCCAGACCATGTCGGATGCCCCGAGATCGGAGAAGTGGGCATCGAAGAGCATCTCAGCGGCCCACGCCGGCGTCATGTACTGGCCGAGGGCCTTGCGCGGGTCCTCCTCTTTGGTGGACGGAACCGAGGGAGCTGAAACGAGCGTGTTCAAGCGAGAGCCTTGAACATCATTCCGTTGCCCGCGACGCAGGCATCCTTCGGGTCGAGAAACTGCCCGTGTCCCGAGCCGTCCTGGCTGTCGATCAGCTTCCAGTATCCGACATCGCGATCGAACGCGATCTGGAGACCGCAGAAGTCGTGCGTGTAGTACGGACCCAAGCCAATCCCCTCGTGCCTGGTCCAGTAGAGGGTCGTGGTTTCCCTCTTGAGGGTTTTGGCCTTTGGGGAAATCAGCATGGCTAAGAGATACGGGGAGGCTTTCCCTGCTAAATCACGCGGCCGGGCCTCGCCGGGCTGCCTGCACCGGGTCCTCGCGAAGCCATTTAATCACAAGCTCCTTTAGTTCCGGCCGTGGGTCCTCGGCTGAGCCGATGCGGGCAGCGAACTCCTGATCGGAGACAAAAAGCTTAATCAAGCGGGCGGCGACCTGCGCAACGAACATCTCCCTCGCGGCTTCATTCCCATAAAAGCCATGATTGCAGACGACCCCATCGACGAATTCCTCCGTAAACAGGCAGGTCGAATTCTCAAAGAGGTCACGTTCGTCGAGTTTCTCGAAAACGAAGGGCTGGGGCCTCGGGGGAGGCGCGATCTCCGCTTCTGAAAAGAGCAGATTCTGGTCCATGGGAGCAAAGTACTTTAGGCCGCCTTGGGCAGGGCAATTGCAGGGTTGCGCCTTGCGTGCTCGATCGCCCGGGCCTCTTCCGAGAAGGGCTGCGGGGAAACGGCTACCGCCTTCTCGTAGGTGATAACCCCAACTGATGCCGCCATCCGGTTGTTCTTGTGGGCAGCCTTAACCATGTCGGCCGCTTCCTCCGGGGTGTTGGCCCATTTGCGGGCCTCGAACTTGCCCCACTTGTGAGCGTAAGGGATGGTGTAGCAGATCATGGATAAGGGAGAGATACGCCGAAGTCCTCCTACGTTTTAGCACGGGAAATTTTCAATCCTCCGCCAGCACCGGTTTGGGCTCCGGGTCTCATTCGGACGCTTTCGCCGCGACGGGCTGGTAGTACCACGACCCGTTCCCTCGGGCCTCGGAATCGGTGCTTTCATCGAGCCCGATCGCCTTAAGGCAGGTATCGGCAAGGCGTCCTAAGAGTGCCGCTGTGATCGCCTTGCGCAGGTCCGCTCCGGCCTTAACGTCTTCGCAGATGTTGTTTACGGCCTCGATGTACCTGGGGAGCGCCCATTTGTTGTAGTCCTTCCGCTTGCTCTGGCCGATGTCGTACTGGGTCACAGCGTGCAGGAGGGCCGAATGGAGCCTGGCGGGGCTCATCTGGGCGATGGGCAGGGAGGGAGTGGTTACGGGATTCATGCGGAAGAGGTACGCCTGGCGCGAAACGGGCCGCCGAGGTCAGGAAATCGATCCTCCAATGGCCGCAGCGGTATACCGCCGGCCCGCGCGTCGCTCCCGCTTGGAGTATTTGCGCTTCTCCTGCGCCGTGAAATGTTTCCTCCACGAGCGGGGAGCGGTAAGGGTGTCTTTGCGGGTGTGTGCCATTTTTTGAGTTTCGGAAATTGAAACCGGGGCCTAGGTCCACTCTTTGAGAGAGTGGTTCCTAGACCCGCGGTGCCTCGCCTTACTAACCAGTGGGCTGCGTCCCCCGTGCAACGTCCCCATCGAGGTCTTTGATGGGAACGGCGGCTGTATTCTTGCGGATACCCCACACTCTTTACCTACGCCGCGAGGTAGTGGGCATCCGTTACGTTAAAGGAGAGATACGGGGAGGAGGCCCTGGGGGCCTCAAACAAGCTCCCGAAGATGAGGAACTGCTTCCTCCAAGGGCATCGGGCGGAAAGACATGTCGATTTCGATGCCGATTCCAAGCGGGCCGCGCGTGAAAGCGATCTCCTCCAGCGAAAGGTAGCCAAATTCCATGTCCGCAGTCCTTCCGAACCCGGCAAAGCCGAAGGCCTCATTCCGGGCCTCGTCCCACTCGGTGATGTAGGCCGTATAGGATCCGCACGGATCGAAAAGCTTCACGAAGGCGGTCGCCCGAGGTCCTTGCCCGTCCTGGGACATGAGCGGACCGGTGTTGCGGACCTTTAAGGCCTCCCTGAACTGGGCGAGCTTCTTTGCGCCTGGACGAACCCCGTCCTGATAGCGGCCGCCTAGGATTTGGCCGAGGGAACGGCTCGCGTCCCCGATGCTGTTGGAGGATGTGTCGGTGATCATAACGCAGAGTTACGGGGCGATCACGAAAGCCACTCGAGCAAATGCGCCCGGTGTGCGGCGTTGTAGGCGACCATGGCGTCATCCCTGCCAACTATCCGGTAGGAGCGCACATGGCCGAAACCGCTGGTCTCTTTCGAGATTCGTACAGCCCGGACCTTAAGGGCCCTGAGGCTGCGAAGAAAGGAGAGGAACTTGGCCCGATCGAAGGAACAGAACGATTGGACGTGGAGGATGAAAGGTTTCATGGGGAAGTGGCTAAAGGTACGATCTGCGCTCGAATCATGCCGCTTTCGCCGTGTCCGCTTCGGAAACCTCTCCCGCCCACGCGCCCCGGTAACCGCGAGAATACATCTCGGCGAAGTCGAGCCGGCGGGGCGGGCCTATCCTGGCCACGTGCGCGGCCATCATCGCGATGTCCTTCTGAACTTCCGCCTCGAACGCTTCGACGTCGAAGGAGAGTGTGGCCGCAAGCGAGCACCGGCCATTTGCGCGGTCGATGTAATACTTGTGCATCAGCCCGTCGGCCCACGAGGATACCGTGCCCATGTCCGCCTCAGGGATGCTCGCATCCTCGCGCCATGTCAGAAAGGATCCGTCCGGGGCGATTTCACAGTAGCCAAGGTCGAGCGACAAGTTGTAGGCCTTGCGCATGAGATCCTTTAGCGAGGGAACAGTGTCTGTGCTGGATTCGGGTGCTTCGGCGATGGTGGGCATACCGCAAAGCTACGGGCCAGAAATCCGGCCCTAAACCAACGATCTTTCTCCAACCGCGTTCATCCGTCCCGTTCTTTGCAATCCACCTGATTATCAGCCCAGCCGTTTCGTTGTCCCTCGCTTGGCACCCGCGCGCCGCCGTGAGGTAGAGCCCGTTCTATTGCTACTTTGCCCTCTACCCCCGAAGGGACGGCGCGGAGCCAAATAGGCAGGCCGGGTGCTCAAAGGCGTTTCGCTCAACCGGGTACGCGTGGACTTTCCCACGGTTTCGGTTTCGTTGCGACCTGATGGATTGCAAGGAACGGGATGGACAGGGAAAGGTACATCCGCCCCTCGCCTCAAACCGCCCAGTTTTCGTTGTCGGGCGGAAGGGAGGGAGCGCAGGGACGGCACGCATCGAGCGCCGCCTTCAACGCAGAGCTTTCGGCATCGTTGCTGTCCTCGTCGAACGCTGCGATCGCGCCCCTCCCGATTTCAGCAAAACCCTCCAGCATCGCCCCGTGTTGGGCTCGCGCCGCAGCAATCAACCCACTGGCATGGTCGCGCTTGGACGCTGTTTCTGCCGTGATCTCTCCATGCAGGTCCAGATCCGGACTATCGAGGAGCGTCTGCACGGCATCGAAGAACGATACGATCGCCGGGGTTGGAATGGAGGAGGGAGCGGCCTTGGTTTTGAGTCGATTCATGGGGCAGAGATACGGCCCTCGCCGCGCTTGCCGCCTCACTCCTTGTTCTCCGCCGGGACTGGTGTCTTCAGGAGCTCGGCGAGCTTCTCGACATGCCATTCGGGCTTTGATCCGAAAAACGTCTCCCTGATCTGCCCGTAACCGTGCTCGATCGCGGAGGGCGTAGGGTTCGTGCCGTCCTTGAGCCCCAATGCGGTCAGCTTCTTGCCTACAGCGACATCGGAAACGCCGAGGGCCTTTCCGATTGCGGTAAGTTTGCCCCATTCCTTCCCGGGGAGGACGCCGACTAGTGCCTTCTTACTGAGTTCGTCCGCGGCTGAGTTCTCCTCGCGGGGAATCCAAGAGATCGTAGCTTTCGCCTGGTGGAGCAAATGCACGGCTCGGGAATGGTAGCCCTGAAGGGTGGGGCTCTTCACCTTCCAGTTACCGTTGACCTGGCTGACGACCAGCTGGGAGTCCCCGAACACTTGGAGGCCGGTGGCGCCTGCGGCAATGGCCGCCTCGAGGATCCGGGCAAGAGCCTCGTATTCGGCCTCGTTGTTGGTCCCGTGTCCGATGGCCGCGGAAACCTCCACGCGCTCCCCGTTGGGCCCGAGCAGGAGGGCTCCAAGTCCGCGCTCGCCTGGATTAGTGGGCTCTGCTGCTCCGTCAAACCATGCGCGCCAGTTCTTGGTGGGAAGCTTTGGGGTCACAGGGAAGGGTTCTTCGTTGTGCGTTCTGTGTGCCGGCCTCGCGAACCAAACGCACTGCTTGGGAATAAGGGAAAATTGGGAATGGGGGCAATTTTATCGTTGCCTCAAGGGAGAGATACGCTGCCTGCCCGTCGCCCGGTTTCAGAATAGCGCACGCCCTTCTGAGAGCGCCCCGTCAGGCAGTCGGTTCCCCTGTAGCCTGCACCCAACGCCTAAAGAAAGGGCTATCAAAGACAACCTGCTCTCCTTCCATTGTAAGGATTTGTTTGTCGAATAGAGCAATTTGGGCCGTTCGCACCGTGCCAGAGGTTAATCCGTACATATCGAGGGTCGCCTTGGCGAACCGAGGCTGCCCGTTCGCGATTGCTCTCAAAAGTAAACGTTGGCTCGGTGGTAATGGCCTCCAGATTGTACCGAACTCCGGAGTTAGGTACTCAAGCGCGATTGTATCGAGTGCCATCCTCGCGGCGTCACCTTTACGTCCAGTGGCCACGAAATCGAACGCCTGCTTTGCAAGGCGGACGATGTCTCCCGTACATGGTCCTGCGACCTCGACAACGGCTGCGCCGAAAGAGCTGCCTGGGAGTCCTCCCTTGCGGCTACGGCTGTCGATCCAGTTCGTAAGGAGAGCCGCGTCAATCGGGCCCACCTCGATCAGTTCAAGCTGTTTGAAAAATGCCGAATTAGGCTCAGTCATCCATTGGATTAGTCGATGATCAGACCCGGAGAACACAAAACTGAGCTGCTCATGGTGCTGTATCGTTCCTCTAAGATTCCACTCTGCCCTGTCGCCGCCTAGCCGTCGAAGATCCTGAAATTCATCCATACAGACCGTGAGGCATTGATCCGACGTCGCTGCGTAATCGTCGAGGAATGCCAATACCTGTTCCAAGGTCTTCTGCGCTGGCGCTCGTAGGTCTCCGCCGAGAGAGAAATGTCCGCCCGTCAGACTGATGCGCTCCACATACCTTCGCAGTAGCCGCATGAGTTTTGTCCCAAGATTCTCATTAACAGGGAAACTCCCCAGAAGCTTGCGGGCGACCTCGTTGAGATCATTTGCGGTTGAGAGGTCTACAAAAGCGAACGGCTGCTTAGAGGTTACGGCGGCGTGCTTAATGAGAGATGTTTTCCCTACCCTGCGGCGACCATACACCAAGGCCCGTTGCTTGGGCCTTGTGAGCACCTTCAGGACACGCGGTAGCAGATCCTCGCGATCGGTGAAGCTCCAGCGATCGGCGGGGGTCTCGAAATTGAACGGATTGACGATGGTGGGCATGTATCTCGTGGTTTACCGTGACGGTAATCACCGTGACGGTAAACACCGTGGTTGCAAGGAGAATGGCTCCGGAAGACGAATTATCCGAAGAGCGGCATTTGCGTTTCCCCGTCGTTCTCTCCGGAGGTGCCGAGGTTCGGCTGGTTCGGCATCGGAACCACGTTGACGATCGGAGCGACCTCCTCGCCACGGTTGACTGCCAAGTGGCGGCGGATGGCCTTGGCGAAGGCCTCGAACGTGTGCCCATCGACAGACTGGCCGACCTGCTCAAAGCTGACCTCCTGCGAGACCGCGTTCAGGTTGAAGCTGTCTTGGATGCCCTGCAACCGGCGGAGAATGATCTCGTTCGGGGCAAGGTAGCGTCCGTCTGGCGTCAGTATCCGGATGGCGTCCTTCGCGCAATGGGCCTCGCTCTTGGTGATCGTGGGCGCACTCGCGGAGTCGATCGTGATGAGGCGGGCCCGTCCCGTCTCTAGGCCGCCCTTCAGGGCGCTCGAATCGCTCACATCCCGGCAGAAGGGGAGCTGGTCCGCGATCATGGCCCAGACGCGGCCAACCGTCGGGATCACGTTGCCCACGGGGGCTTCGAATCCGGGGTAGACGCTTGCTACGGCGAGCCAACGACGCCTTGAGGTGGCACCTCCGAAGTCCCGGGCATCATGGACGCCTGCGGTGACGTTGTAGCCCCATCGGCGAAGCTTCGTGACCATCATCTGGCCCATCGTGCTCGTGCCGAAGCCGGAGACGTTCTCGATCAGGATCGTGGCGGGCTCAAGTACCTCGACCAGCCGGAGGCATTCCCACGCCATGTCGAAGGTCGTGTCCAAGCTGGCGATGGAAGCCTCGCGAGCCGCCTTTCCCTTCAGGCTGCTGTATTCATCACATTGCGGGGCCATGAGGAGAACCGCCGGCCGGGGCTGGCCGTTCAAGGTCTCGCCCATGCGCTTGAAGTCAATGCGGAAGATGTCCTCGTTGAAGACGAACTTGAAGGGGTTGTTGGCGATAGCCGTTAGGATGCCGCTCTCGGTGACATCGCGCACGCGGCCGTCCTTGATGTCGCGCTTTTCGATTGGGCGAAAATCCAGAAGCCCGTGGGGCTCGAAACCGGCTGCGCTGAAAAAGGACGCATCCACCCCGCTGGACAGCGCGGCAAACATGCCAAGGGCCTGGGTCGGGTCACGAAACGCCTTGCGGATGTGGAAGGTGCGCTCGGCCACGGGGCGGCCAACGATCACGCCATCGCGGATCGTGAGGTGGACGCGCTCGATCATGGAGGGGAGTGCCGCGTTCAGGAACTCCTGGTTCTTGTCGTCGATGATGCTCTCGCAGGGGTTGTTCCTGCGCTGCGTGTAGGTGCGGCGGTAAACCTGCTTCGATCCGTTCAGGCTCGTGCGGAACTCGAATCCGGCCCCGGCCCCTAGGGTGCGGCGCTCATAGGAGCAACCCGGGGCAAAGCCCATTACGTCGAGAAGGTTGCTGGAGATGCGCAGGCGGCGCTCGTTGCCGGGCAGGCTCTGGAGCTTGAGCTCCTTGGTGAAACACTCCGGGCGGTTGAGGGTCAGGTCGATCATGCGGGATAGGTACGTTGCGGCCCGTAGCAGGGACTAAGCGCAGTTCGCCTCCGCCAGCACCCTCTCGGCTGCTATCTGGGCATCTATGGCAACCAACTCGGCGGGTTTTTCAAGGCGTGCCGCGACAAGCTTCTGCTCATGGCTGTTGCCGTACCGGCGAACGAATGCGCGGAGGGCCTCAATCCTCGGGTAGCAGGCGAATTCGCGGCTGGCCGAGTGGAAGTCATACGAATCCCCAAAGTCCTTGTAGAGATGGCACTGGTCGATGATCCGGTTGACATCGTCCCAAGTGGCACGTGTTACACCCCGGAAATGGAGGAGATTGGGCAGGTCGAAGATTGCCAGAAAGATCCGCTTGCGACCGACCTTTTCGTTCGCCCCATGGCGTTTATTAAGGGCGGTACGGCCGCGCTTGAGCAGTCCGCTCGAGATATGACCGCCAAAGGCAAAGTGAGCGGCCTGGATTGTCCCGCCTGCCTGCGACTCCACGGCGACCGAGTTGCCGAGGCATCGATCGAGAGCCCGGACGAAGTAGTCGCGGGAGGGAAGCTTGGGAGCGGAAGGGAGAATGTTCGTCATGGCTAGAGATACGGGAAATGTGTGGGGTGCGTCCCCACTCATCGCCTCCAATGGCGTCTGCAGGTCTGCGCTCCGGGGCAGAGGCCGCCGTTACTGGCGACCTCTCCCAAAGAGCAATCCGGCCTTAGCTCGGCCAGACCAGCGTGGGGTAAACCAACTCGCCGCTTGGCATGATCCGGAACAGGCCCCCACTGTGTGAGGCCATGCGGGTCCTGTCACCGGTGTTGGCGTAGCCGAACTCGAGGAAAGGCATCCCTGCCTTGGCAATCAACTCGCCGAGGTATTTCAGGAACGGCTTCGGGAGATGCTCTTCCATACTATACATCTCGGCGAACAGGTAGACGCCGTCCTCATCGTGTTCGCTCTCGAACCCGTGAGCATGGTCCTCATCGGGATCGGCCTCGGGCGCGGGCTCAGCGGTCAGCAGAGCGTCTAGCTTGTCGTATTCATCCTGCGTGCAGGGAACCTGCGCGCAGGCAGTGGCGGTGGTGTAGCTATTGGACATCCCCAGAGATACGGGAACGGTACCGGCTTAAAGCTGTGCTACGATGGGGCTACCCGTGAAACACGATATCATCCCTGCTGTGCTTACCATCGCTGCGTTTCTCGCAATTGGCTTCATCCTACGCCAGATCTTCGGAGCAAAGGAGGGGTACCAAGACGAAAAAGGCTTTCACTTCGGAACCGCTCCCGTCCCTCCAGAAGTCGTAGAATCGAAGAAATCCTGGCGATGACCTTCCCGTTGTCGCGCACGTCACCGCCCGTCCAGTTCCCGCCGCCGAGCCCATATTTGTCGATGAAGGCCGTGCAGACACGGGACGCTTCCGCCAAGGAGCCAACCGGTACCACTGCCTTGCGCCGCGGAGGGATGTCTCCCCTGTAACCGCCTGGGAGGCTGCGCTGGGGAAGGATGTAGCGCGCGGTCTCAGCTTCTCCGATGAGTGCAAACGACTTGTCGGAGAGTCGCTGCGGCTTGCGAGCCGCCCGCCGCGCGGCGCAGACAGGGAAGGGGACATCCAAATAGAACCGTCGAGCAGGGAGGTCCAAGACCTGTGCGTAAGCAAAGAGGCAAAAGCCATCGGCAACCAAGCCGGAGGTGCGGTTTGCTATCTGAGCAGCCAAACGCCCCCCGTCGTAGAGTTCCGGGCGCTCAAAGGTGCGAACCTTGCCTTGGGGTGTATCGACATAGGCCTTTGCCCCCCGAATAAAGAAGTCGTCGAGGGAAAGGCACGGGAAGCCGAGCTTAGCGGCAACCATCTGTGCGAGGGTCGACTTCCCGGATCCGCTTGGCCCCGCAATTAGGACGATTGGAAGCATGGCGGACGTCACTTCGGGGCCTCAGTCGAGACACGAACGCTGAATTCGTGCGGGAAACGCGTTTCGTGCGCCCGGGCATTGTACTGGGCCAGCAGGGCATCGGCACGCTCCTTAGTGAGGTTGCGGGCAATGTTGAACGCAGCCGGAGCGCCTGGTATCCGAGCGGCCAAAGCCCAAATGCGAGCCCTGGGGAAGGAAACGGCCAAAGCCTCCTCGATGGACCGAATATCCCCCAAGAAGACCGTCCCGTGTTCGTTGTAGAAAGCTTGCAACTCCCTCACCGCGACGGCGACAGGGTGGTTAAGCGCGAGCGCACTTGCGGCATCCGCCATCGGGGTAAGGATGCCGCATCCTGAGTCGTTAAACTCGGTGAAGAATGCAGCGATCGCGTCAAGCAGGCGGCTCTCGTCCGTTGCGGGAAGCGAGGCAATGGCAGGGGATGTGGGCATATTGGAGGAAGGAGACCTAGAGATACGCCCCCTAGCCGCTTAGTGGCCCTGGAGCATCTCGAACCTCCCTTCTTTTAGCACCTTCTCGGGGCGGGCGACCTTTATGCCCGTCCGATGGTCGGTGACCCGGTTGTCGGTGATATTGTAGGTCCGTATCTTGGTCCCCCGTCCCGCGCCGGAGTATCCCGGACGGGCTTCGGCCCGCCGGTCATCCGCCCAAGCCTTTACCTTAGCGGCAAGGCACTGCCTGGCTGTCTTTCGGTTTGCGAGCTGCGAGCGGCCGTTAATGAAGACATCGAGCCCCGTGGGGATGTGGCGGATCCTGACTGCACTTGAGACCTTATCCGGAATTCTTCAAGACGCGCCTCACTGAACCGGATCGCGATTTCGCTGAGGCGTTCGAAAAGGGGGTTTACAAGCAATCCCGCGGATTGATCCGGCAGATTGGCGAACAGATCCTCAATCCAAGACAAAGTCCGTTTGTCTTGATTGAAAATCAGCGTATGGCATTTGCCCTTGTGAAGGCGCGGGTCATCAGCGCTGTCGCTCAGAGGAAGCTAAAGAAGACCGTAATTCTAATCCGAAAGATCCACCTAGATCACACTTATTATGGGGAAAGGAACGGTTTCCAGCCCGGCGAGGCGATTTCATATAAACAGGTATTCACCACCAGCCGAGCGCAGCGAGGCAGAACGTTTGCCGCCGCGTTAATTGAATTTCATGGTTCCGCCTCTTACAGCAACACCATGGTTATAGAGAATATTTATTTTGGACCGGCCTCCAAACCCATATTCGTAATATGGTCCCTGCTTGATCTCCATTCCTGAGCCGTCGGTATAATACGTATAGATAATCATGGTAGCGCTTCCCGGTTCTCCTATAACCTTAAGCTGTAGTGCAGGGCGGTCGTAAATTTCTTTTCCCGCGATTATACCTATTGCTGTACCGAACAATGCGAATCCACTAGTGTCCGGAATTAAGACGCATTAGAACAAGGAGTTAGGAATATTGAATGACTCCGAGCTTGTATCATCACTATATGAATATCGCGCAAATAGCTCGGGGACAGGCACTTTCTCGAACGGCGTGACGCTGAGAACTTGAAGGATTTCATGCAGGCTTGGCTCCAATTTCAGCGTCTTCTTGAGGATTGCAACCAGGAGGTAAGTGCTCAGTGCAGTCCAAATCTGGATACGCACGGCGTTCTCGCTTGTGCCGACAAATGCGCGGATGCGCAGGTGTCCCTTGATCCATTTGAAAAACAGCTCGATCTGCCAGCGCGCTCGGTACACCTCGGTCACCTGGAACGCGGTCAATCCAAAGTGATTGGTCAGGAAAACCAGAGAGCGTTCGTGCTTCGCGTCGTAGAAGCGGACGCGACGCAGCGCCTCCGGGTAACCTTGCTTGGAGTAGAAGCCGCGCAGCCGAATGGTCTGGTCGCAACGCAGTCCGGTCTCTTTGTCCACGGGCCGGCTCTGCACGACATAGAACTTCAGGTTCGACTTGGCCCGGATCACGAAGAACGCGCCGGAGCGTGTGAACCGCGCGAGACGGCTGAAATCCAAATACGCCCTGTCCATGATGTAGATGGCACCTGCCTCGATCGGCAGGTCGTCGAGAATGTTGACCTCGTGAACCAGGCCCTCTGTGAGAGCGACAAAGGTCGGGATGGGGCCGCGCAGATCCAGCAAGGTGTGAAGTTTGATTGCCGCCTTGGTGGAGCGAAAGTCGGCCCAGGGAAAGAGGCTCAAACACAGATCGATCACCGTGGCGTCGAGGGCGTAGACCGTCTGCTGCAGCTCGAGAGCGAAAGGCTCCTTGGCGTACAGCTTGCGAGCTCGCCGAATGAGTGTCTGCGCCCAGTCCGCATAAATACGCCAGTCGCGGCGTTCGTTTGCGTCGGCAAGTGTGCTCCGCACGACCCGCCCCCGAAATCCCATCTGATAAAGCAGCGCTCGACGCGCTCCAAGCGCCGCCTCCAAATCGCGCAAGCTCTCGCGCGCCGTGAGCTGCGCAAACGCCATCGCGAGCCACTGGTCGTAGCAGGAAAAGGATTTGATGCAGGCGTCGCCACGATAGCGTTCGACGCATCGGTGAAACGTCTCGTGGTGCCCGAGCGAGAGGACTTGGGTGAATACGGTCGGAGTAGCCATGGCCGGAATGAATCCGGGCCATCATGGCGCAAAAATGCCGAGCGAACGCAAAATGGAGCACACCCCGAAAACTCTGTAATCGTCTTTCCACGCGTATGTTAAAAAATCAAATCAACCCGTGTTCCGGACAGCAGTGATGACGGCGAAGAAGACAGAAAAATATAAAAAAGATTAGAAGAGTTATAAATACATAAAAATACGTATAGTGTTAGGTAATACCGGGCCTTTGTTGCCCGGCACTGACCTAACGTACGATAAGGGTGGCGGAGGATTTTTCACTTAACCAAAGCCTCAAGAGTGTCGCGGGATGTGCTGAGGAATACAGCCCCTGATAATCAGATATAGAATGCGTAAAATATAAAATGTCTCTCTTCTTGGGAATACCCGCATTCCTCAATGGAAACCGGTTTTTTGCCGAATATATAGGTGCGCTTAATTGCTGGTGCTGGGAAATGCCAATCCGCGGAGAAGGAAAGGCCGTCGGATGTGCGTTTGAGTAATCGGACCCGGTGGGTGGAACGGATCACAATATGCGGGTTGCGACGGTCCAAGACAGAGAGAGTTATTGTTTTGTCGCGCTTCTTAGGGGTTGTTTTCATGCGTTTCGGCAAGTCCGTCTAAAGGAATTGTGATTTTCGAATAGGGAGAATACCGGGATCCCGGTATCCACTGGACGCACTCAAAAAACTAAGGGCAAGCGACGCTCCTTTTTAATCCAAAGGGACGGAAATGAGCGGATAGGTAACAGATGAAGCATAGCTATCGTCCCAACGCTCACGCTCAACACAGCCGCTGGCGTGGTTGCATCCAATCGGGGCTGGGACGGAAGCCCCATGGTATCTGCTGCCGTTTCGGGAGTCGGGGCGTTTGCGTGGAATAGTACTACGAGCAACGATTCCGCGTTGTTTGAGTCACTTGCACCTGGTGCCTACACCGCCGAGGTAAGCGGGGCATCGGGCGACACGGGAATTGCCCTGGCCGAAATATATGATGCGAACTCGTCGCGGGCCTATAATCCCTTGCTGCCGCACCTCGTTAACTTCTCCTCTCGCGTCAAGGTGGGCACGGGAGGCAATATCCTCATTGCCGGATTTGTGGTTGGGGGTACCACCTCCAAGACCGTCCTCATCCGGGCCTCGTGACCGGCGCTCACCCAGTTCGGGGTTGCCGGCATCCTCCCGGACCCGAGCCTCCAGCTCTTCAGGAGCAACGCCGACGGAAGCTCGACCCTGATCGGAAGCAACACCGGGTGGGGGGCCAACTCCCTCATTGGATCCACGGCTTCCTCGGTCGGGGCCTTCTCATGGGGATCGGCCGCAACGCCCGACTCTGCCCTTGTCATCACGCTTCCCCCGGGTTCCTACACGGCCCAGGTATCCGGCGCCAGCGGGGACACCGGGGTCGCGCTCGTCGAGGTGTACGACGTACCCTGATCTCGCTCAGTGAAGTCCCTTCCGTGGAAATCCGAGCGCAGCGCGAAATCCGCTACTTGAGGTTCGCGAGAAGTGCCATCGCGTCCATGTTCCCGCCGGCAAGCGCCTTGCGCAGCCAGAACATCGCCTGTTCCTGGGCCTTCGGGACGCCGAGCCCGAGCGAGTAGCACACGCCCAGGTAGTATTGGGCATCCGCGTAGTTCTGCTCCGCCGCCTTCCTCCACCACTTCGCAGCCTCGGCATGGCTCTTGGCCGTGCCTTCGCCCGCGAAGTAGCTGAGCGCCAGACAGTATTGCGCCCCGGCATGGCCCTGCTTGGCGGCTAAACCCCACCACTTGACGGCCTCCGCCGGATTCTTGGCGTAGCCGTCCTCGCCGTTGTAGCAGCATCCCAGGGTATATTCCGCATCGTCGAGGCCCTGATCGGCTGCCTTGCCGAACCATTTGAGCGCCTCGGCGGGGTCCTTCGAAACGCCGCGCCCGGTCTGATAGCAGAGGCCAAGAATATACTGGAGGTGGGGGTCCCCGTCCTGAGCCGCGGCAATCAGCTCCTGGGTCTTCCGGGCTTCCGCAAGGTCGGGCTGGCTCAAACGGATGCTCGAGCCCGAAACCGGCCCGCTGGCGTGGACCCTCCCGGAAAGGCAGGAGGTGACAAATAGGGCGACAGCCATCCGGAGCCCTGGGGCGGCCAACTTCCATGTGCTATAGGATTGGGTCATGTTTGAATTCCATTGCGGATTCCGTGCCAGACTCCCTTTCGGCACGAAGTTCCGTGTCTTTAGCCGCGGGATCGCACGCGGAGTCCTTGTGGGTTCCCCAGAAAAGGCGATGGCCCTGCTCCCAAGGCCTTTAAAGGGGGTAGGTCCCGCGTCCGTTCGGCTGCGGGTCGTTTTCACGGGACGGAACCGGGACCGTGCGAATCTCCGGGCTGCAGGGCGTCGGAAAATCAATGGCCCCCCGCCGTGGGAACGGCGGGGGGCCATGTAGCTTGGATCTCTATCTGCGGCGTTCCGCAGAGCGGCCACTCAGGCCGCAATAGCCGCCGGAGCACATCCCGCGCGGAGCATTAAAAAATGCTGGGGGAACAGTAGGGCATAGGCGGCGAGACTAAGCACGCTGTGCTGAGTCGGGTTAAACGATGTCCAAGGAACACCCCAACTGATCGGACCAAGTTCACTTTTGAAAAGCGGATTTTCAAGGGGGGACGGAAATTCCGTGATGCCTTGCGGTCGAAAGGAGTATCCCGCGCGCAAGGCCAGGACGGCCGCCTTTCGGTCCGTGGGCTCATCGTGGGGAGGCTCGTCTTCAGTTTCGAGTAGGTTCATGGGGTTGGGTTACTTAAGGGTCCCCTGCGGCAAAAAAACGGGTCGCGGATGGGCCGGGGATGCGGAGTCTGCAAAGGAGAAGCGGTACGGATTGGGAAAGAGAGAGTCTAAGAGGGTATGAACCGCATGGATGAGGGGGTGGAGGTTCCCGTGTCGTCGCACGTCGTGACGAGCCCGGGTGTCGAAAGGTCGGAGTGGAGGGCCGTGGTCAGACCCTATGAGCACTCCGTGCGCTGGCGGGCAAATTTGCAGGTGGCCGATACGCTCATTCCCTACGCGGCGCTCTGGGTGGCGTGCGATTACAGCCTCAGAGTCAGCTATGGTCTCACCCTGGCCCTGACGGTCGTGGCGGCCGGATTCATGGTGCGGCTGTTCATCCTGTTTCACGACTGCGGCCACCGCTCGCTCTACACCTCGCGCAAGGCCAACGCCCTTTTGGGATACTTCCTCGGCATCCTGGTGTTTGAGCCCAGCGACCTGTGGTGGGACGCCCACAATATCCATCATGCCTCGGCCGGGAACCTGGACAAACGCGGTATCGGCGACATCCCCACGATGACGGCCCGGGAGTACCTCCGCGCCTCCCCGTGGGCTCGCCTCAAGTACCGGCTGCAGCGCAATCCCCTGAGCCTCCTCCTCTTCGGGGCTCCGTTTGTTTTCATCGTGGGAAACCGCTTTTACGGAAAGCACGCGGACAAGAGGGAGCGTCGCAGCGTCTATCTCACGAACCTGGGAATCGCGGGGGTGGCTGCGATCCTGTGCTATTTCATCGGGTGGAGGGCCTACCTTGCGATCCAGCTGCCGATCATCGTGTTCGGCTCGGCCGCGGGCATGTGGCTTTTCTATGTGCAGCACCAGTTCGAAGGGGTCTATTGGAGGCGCACGAAGGAGTGGCGCACCGAGGAGGTGGCCCTGAAGGGATCGTCCTACTTCCACCTCCCCGCGGTTCTCCGCTGGATTACCGGCAACATCGGCTTTCACCACGTGCATCACCTGAGCGCGCGAATCCCCAATTACCTGCTGCAGCGCTGTCACGAGGAGAACAGCCTCTTTGATTCGGTGAAGCGCCTCACCTTGAGGAGCAGCCTGCGCTGCATTCCCCTGCGCGTCTACGACGAGCAGAACCGGGAATTGATCAGCTTCCGGGAGATGAAGCGGCGGCTGGCCGCGGGTGTGATCACGGCCTAAGGGTCCGATTCGTCCGGGCAGGGTGCGCGGCTTGCGCCGAGGGCAGAAATCCCCAAGACTCCCGCCTCCCTTACCCCCTGGGCAACCCCTTGATCCGCATGTCTGCTTTACAGCATCCATTTCGCAACCTCATGAGGCTCGCCGGGGCCTTGGTCCTTGCGGGCATCGGCCTTCCCCCGGCCCAAGCCGCCGAGAGCCCGGGTGAAGCCGGGACGGCCCAGGTTGCGGCGACCCCTCTGCGCCCCGTCGCCTTTGAGATGAACGGAACGTGGATCGGCAATGCCGTCTGCTTTAGCCCGTACCGCCGCGGTCAGGCGCCCCGGGGGGCGCAGCCGACCGACGAGGAGATCTATCAGGACCTCCGCCTGGCGCAGCGCTACTGGAGTCTGCTCCGACTGTACGATTCCTCGCCGGTGGTGGAGCGCACGCTGCGCTTGATCCGCGAGCACCACCTGCCGCTGCGCGTGCTCCTGGGGTGCTGGATCGACACGGATTCCGTTCCGGCCAACCGGATGCTCAACCTGCAGGAGGCGGCGCGGGCGATCCGGCTCGCCCACACGTACGGCGACCTCGTGCTCGCGGTGAACGTGGGAAACGAGACCCAGGTCAATTGGTCCGCAGACCGGTCGGACCCGGATGCGCTGATCGGCTACATCCGGCAGGTCCGGGGCGCGGTTTCCCAGCCTGTGAGCTGCGCGGACGATTACAGCTATTGGAAGACGCCCGAGTCGAAGCGCATCTCAGCCGAGCTCGATTTTGTGATGGTGAACCTCTATGCGCTCTGGAATGGCCAGCCGCTCAATCAGGCCATGGCCTGGACAGCGGGGGTTTACGACGAAATCCGGGTGCTGAATCCCGGCAGACCCATCGTGATCAGCGAGACGGGATGGGCCACCCGGCACGACCTGACGAAGACCGGGCCGGGCGGCGAGGCCTCGCTCATGAAGGCCGAGGCCTCCGTTGCGGCGCAGGAGGACTACCTGAGGCAGCATTACGCATGGGTCGACAGGAACAGGGTCCCCACGTTCCTCTTCGAGGCGTTTGACGAGTCCTGGAAGGGGGGCGGCTCCGATTCCAGCCCCGATGTGGCGGAGAAGCACTGGGGCGTGTTTGACGAGGATCGCCGGCCCAAGGCCTCGTTCGCCGCGTTCGCGAAGTCCTACTACCGCTAGGATTGCGTGGCGCGGCCGCGTCCGCCTAGGCCGGCCCGGGCGCTCCCGGGGTCGGCTGCTGCAACACGCGGACGTGCTTGCGGATCTCGCGCGTCAGCGCCTCGGCGTCGGTGTCGTCCAGTCGCCACAGGACGCATTGCCAGCGGTGGGCGAAGCTTCCCGCCGTGTCGTACCGGCAGTGCTTGAACATGTGGTCGAACGCGCGGCGCCTCTTGCGATAGTCCCCCTGGAGCTGCGTGAACCGCTGAAGGAAGGACTGCAGGTAGGTCTCCGCAAACGCGGCCAACAGGGGGACGATCCCCGCCCGCATGTTGACCGGGCGGGCATAGTCCTTCGCCATCTCGACCAGGCTCCGCCGATAGTCCGCGAAGGCCCCGCTGGGATCGCCCACGATGATCTCGGAGGGCAGGCCGGTCAGCGGGTCCTCGATCACGATCTCGTCGCCGTCGTCAAAGATCGTCTGGATCCCACGCTCCATCGCCCGGCCCACGATGATGTTCGAGGCCGCGGCCCTGCCGAGGAGGGCGGCCAGCCGGATCGCATATCCCTCCTTCAGATACCTTGAGGGCGGCAGCTTGTCGGTGGCGAGGCCGCCCAGGTAGCCGCGCTCAAAACAGGCCACGGGGAGCGTCCGGCCCCGGAATTCCGGATTGTTGCCCGCATACCGCTCGCGCGTCTTAAGGACGCGGGAGCGCGCCGGGACGTTCATGCCCAGCTGCCTTGCGCCCAGGCCGCGGTCGAGCACGTAGTCCGTGTAGTCGTCGTTCTCGAGGAGCGCCTGCAGGAGCGGCTTGCCTTCGTCCAGGTGCTCCGCAATCCCCCATTTCTGGAGCCGGATGTGGCGCAGGATCGGGACGGCAACGCCGGGGACCTTGAGCTGCGCCAGGTACACCCCGCGCCGGCCGCTCGTGAGCGGGCGCACGGTCGAGAGGGACCGGCCGATCCGCCCGATGTTGATGTAGTCCAGGGTGCCGTATTCGCGGATGTAGCTGAAGATGAACTCGCGCACCAGGGGGTCGCAGAGGGCCCGAAGGCCCTCGTCCTGCGGCCTGCGCTCGGCCTCCTCAAAGATCGAATCGAACACGAATTCCCCCTCCTCGAAGTGGCCGCCGGGCAGCCATTCGACCTGCATGAAGAACTCGGGGCTCAGGTTGCGCAGCAGGTCGATCGTGATGGTCTGGTCCTGCTGCGACACCAGCGCGCTCAGCATCTGGTTCCGCCAGGGTTCGGCCTTCACGTCATCCTGCCTCAGGTCGAGCTCGACCGAATCCCGGAACTTATCCCTGAGGACCCTGAACCGCTCCCGCAGGTCGGCCGGCGCAAGGCTGGCGAAGGCGACGCCCTTGAAGTCCCCCGGGCCTATCCCGGTTAGTCCGGGAGGGAAAAGGGCCACCTCGAGACTTCCCCGGCGGTTGCGCTGCGCGCCGTAGACGGCGATCTCCTGCAGCTGCCGGGCCAGGGCCGGGTCGTCCAACTTTCCGAGGCCCGCGAATTCCTGGTAGGTCAGGTGCCGGGCGCCGGTGAAGCGGTTATAGTAGTAGATGGCGCCCTCCTGGATCGACACCCGCGAGGCCTCGATCAGCCGGCACATGTCCTCGGCGGACTGCGGCAGCGGGCAGATGCGCCAGTTCTCGCCGCGCGCCTGGATGGCGTCGCGGACCCGGGGGTCCATGACAAAGAGGAACCGGATGTTCTTTCGGGAAACGAGCTGGATCTCGTCGAGGAGCGAGTCGGCCGCGAAGGCCAGTTCCATGTGGGACGGATCGGGCCGGATCACGATGTGGTTCTCATCGGTGAAGAGGTCGACGGCCTCCTGCATCAGGAGCTCCTCGTCGGCGGCCGGCAACGCGGGCTGCCCCAGGGCTTTCCGCCGCTCGTGGATGCGCTCGATGAACGCCATCCGCTGGGTGGCGTGGATTCCCGGGAGCGTCACGAGCACCCGGTGGAAAGGGAAGATCGTGCCGATGCGGGACCGCTGCGGGCCGCCGGAGTCCCAGGTGCGGGGATCCGGTCCAATGACTTCCACGGGAAGCGGCGTCGATGCGCCGTCCTGCGCGGACTTGAGCGTTGTCTCTGGGGTTACCACGGGGATCTGGGACAGTGTTGCCGGGTGGGCCCCCTGCTGCAATAGAGCATTGCCCCAAACCGGGCTGGGCCGTGGGGCGCCTTTTGTGCGCTGGCCCTCTTTCCGGTTACCGGATTGGCTCGTCCTGCAATGGCTTCTGGAACGCTCACACGGCGAAGGGCTCCCGGCCTTTGCCCCAACGCCTGACGGCCCCCATCCCGCCCGA
>Ga0302150_10000171_pt1 | contig 26713 bp, 24 predicted proteins | sample I_Bog_N1_2_FD_198635 | JGI IMG/M metagenome (GOLD analysis project Ga0302150, IMG submission 198635) | Peat permafrost microbial communities from Stordalen Mire near Abisko, Sweden - I_Bog_N1_2 | ecosystem: Environmental > Terrestrial > Soil > Wetlands > Peat | place: Sweden: Abisko, Stordalen... | reverse complement strand
TGGGAAGCATCTCGATCCTTTGACAGCGGAAGAGGCACAGGCGATCGAAGCGGAGTCCCGACTCTTCCTCCAACCGCACGTGCGCCTTCTCGAACTGTCCTACCCAGTGGACAATCTGGTGTTGGCTGTGAAGAAGGAAACGCCCGAGGTTGATATTGTGAGCAGTGCCGCTACGCAACGCGATGCTACAGATCGAGCTAAGATACCGCCGGTAAAGAGAGAGGCAGTGTTTCTCGCCGTGCATCGCTACGATGACTCTGTCTACTACCGTCGACTGGAAAAAGAAACGTTCCTTTTATTGAGAGGACTTCGGTCAGGCGCATCCGTGGCCGTGGCGGCTTCTCAGGCCTTTGCAAAATCAAAGCTGCCACCAGACGCACAGGCGAGTCTGTTACAGGAGAGTTTTGCCCATGCTTCGCAACTCGGATGGCTATGTCCGCTCACGAAGCCAACCTGGATCTAACCGAACCGGTGATGTAGCCGACAGTCTGAAAATATCTTCTCCCCCAAGCAAATTTCTATAACCCTTCTGTTTGTCTCACGGACATCTTTGCGAGGATCGCCAATATGCAGGTCTATAGCTTCAATGGATTTCAGAACTTGTCACGCGTTTTCGTGGCTCTATCCGCAGTGCTCTTCGGAACAGCTTTGTTCGCCGAAACACCCGCTGTCGGGGCCAAGGCTGCTGACTTTACCCTTTCGACCCCTACCGGCAAGACCGTACAGATGTCGAAGGAACTGCATGGGCACAACTTGGTGCTCGTTGTGCTGCGAGGCTTCCCGGGCTATCAATGCCCGTACTGCGTCAAACAGGTTCACGACTTCGTTGAACATGCAGCCGACTTTGCGGCGAAAAACGTAAAGGTCCTCCTTGTCTATCCTGGACCTCCTGCGGACCTGGATCAGCACGCAAAAGACTTTCTTGCGAAGCAATCCGACTTACCCTCGAATATTGTTCTGGTTACCGATCCGGATTACACGATGACTAATTCGTACGGTCTACGTTGGGATGCCCCGCACGAGACGGCCTATCCGTCGACATTCATTCTCGACAAAAATCAGACAATTCTTTTCGAGAAGATCAGTCACAGTCACGGGGATCGCATGTCCGCACAGGATGCCCTTGACCAACTCGCGACGAAGTAGTCGTTCCTGGATGTGGTCCCAAGGTAGTGAAGATATGCGAAAAAGCACCGACGACTTGTCGTACGCAGGGATTCCGCTAAACCGTATCAAGTCATTGCGCTACTGTTGGCTTTACTCCTTGGAACGGGCCAGTCGTTCGCACAGTCAGCGGCTTCTGGAACGACAGAGGTCTTGAAGGTTGGACCCTCAACGATTGACATAGTATTTTCATGCGTCAAGCCGGATTTATCGCATAACATTCTACTTGCCTATGTAGGCAACGCCGCGCATACCGTCTCCCATTACTACGGGATATTTCCAGTAGGCCGCGCCCAACTCCAAATCGTCGTAGTGCCCAGGCGCGCAGGTGTGCTGCAAGGGACAACTTGGGGGGACAGAGATGGATTCCCAGCAATGACGCGCCTGCACATCGGCCAACATACGAGCCAGGACGATCTTCGAACCGACTGGATCTTGACCCATGAATTCGTCCACACGGCTCTTCCTTCACTCCCAGACAATCAACATTGGCTTGAGGAAGGCATCGCAACGTACGTTGAGCCTATAGCTCGATTTCAGAGTGGCTTCCTCACCAAGAAGCAAGTGTGGTGGGGAATGGTAGATGGGATGCCCCATGGGGAGCCTGGGAGCTCGGATCGAGGCCTCGATAATACGCACACATGGGGGCGCACCTATTGGGGTGGTGCGCTCTTCTGCATGATTGCCGACATCCGAATTCGTCAGCAAACGAAGAACGTCCTCGGGCTTCAGGATGCTCTTGCTGCCATTGTTCATGCCCACGGTTCGATCGAGGACAAATGGCCGATTGAGCGGGTACTTGCTGTCGCAGATAAGAGAACAGGGACGACGGTGTTTGAAGACCTTTACACATCGTGGCGTGCGAACCCAGTCAAGGTAGACCTGGCGGGACTATGGAGCCAGCTAGGTGTCCGTGATAGTCCAGAAGGTGTCCTCTTCGACGACTCCGCGCCGCTCGCGAATGCGAGAGAAACGATCCTCCATCCTTGACGAATCACTGGGCCCTTGTCCTGAGAAGAGAGGATATCCCGCGCTGTGTCGAAACCTTTACGCCTGTTGGCTTCGGATTGCTCGTGACGACTGGCCCTCTCACCCCCTCGATGCGCGAAGTAGCTCCTAAACCGCCCGAGCTCGAATCAGAGGGCTACAAATCGGTCTCAAACTGGCAATGGCCGCCCTGGTGAACGCTTTTGCGGTGCCCTAGATCACATCGGGGTTGTTCACGCGTGCCCCTTCTTGGGCTTCTCTCGCCTGGGAGGCGTCGCGTCACGCCTCCGCCACTATGGCAGGCCGTCGGTTCGTCTCGTCCGATCCCCCGACGCCACCATACTTGCTATGTCCGAAAACTAGCGAAGCACGCCCGCAGTTCTGTGGTGAACAACGCAGGCTGCTCGAAGGCCGCGAAGTGGCCCCCTTTTGACACCCGGTTCCAATAGAAGAGCTTGGGATAGGTCCGCTCACCCCAGATCCGTGGCGGCACGTAGAGATCCCGCGGAAACTGGCTGACACCGACCGGGATATCCACCACCTCTCTCCCAAGGTGGAGGTCTGCGCTTTCCCAATAGATTCGAGCCGACGAGGCGGCAGTCGCCGTCAGCCAGTAGAGCATGATGTTGTCGAGGATGGCGTCGCGCGTGAGAACCGATTCCGGGTTTCGGTTGCTGTCGGTCCAATCCGCGAACTTCTCGTAGATCCAATTGGCCTGCCCCGCTGGAGAATCGACGCAGCCGTAGCCGAGCGTCTGCGGCCGCGTTCGCTGCATCTCCTCGAAGCCTACCATCATCCTGCCGAACGCCTTAATTTGGTCGATTGTAGCCTTCTCTTCGGCGGTCGGCGCGCCTTCGAGCGGGGGCGGCGAGAGGATCGGTTCGTTGAGGTGAATTGCGACCAGCCCTTCAGCGTGTTGCTTGCCCATCTATGTGGCCACAGCGGATCCCCAATCGCCACCCTGTGCAACCCAGCGGTCGTACTCGAGCCGCTTCATCAGCGTGCTCCAGGCGGTGGCGATCCTCGGCACGCCCGCCATGCGCTTCAGGGTCGGTAAGCGGACCAATCACCTCAAGAAACTCGATGACCGATCCCGGCCATCCGTGCGTGAGGATCATTGGCAGAGCATTCGCGTGCTTGGAGCGTATATGGAGGAAATGGATGCCAAGTCCGTCAATCGAGGTCCGGAATTGCGGAAACCGGTTGAGTCTTCGTTCGAGGCGTCGCATATCGTAGTTATCCCGCCAATAGTCGATAAGAGCACGCGCTCTCGCCAGCGGCACGCCTTGTGACCAATCGGCCACGGTCTCCTGCTCGGGCCAACGCGTCATCGCGAGACGCCGCCTGAGATCTTCTATCGCCTCCGGCGCAATGGCGATACGAAAAGCACTCACGGCCTCATTTGCGGGTGGCAGTTTGACACCGATCGACGGCCCGATCGGTCCTTGCGCGGCTGCCGTGGCTGGCTCAAAGCCCACCGCCCAGAAACCTAGCGAGGCCTGTAGCAACATTCTGCGCGAAGGGGCCGGCGTTCCGACGGTTGCCTCTTGGAACAGGTCACCGCGTCTGGATGCTGCGGCGGATCCATAGGATTCTCGAGCGGGTCGCTATCAACGTTACAATACGGTCTAAGGCTATTGCCTTCAGGGACACGCGGCATAGGGGTCGGATGTCATCATTCAAAGCTGTAGCCTGAAGTCAGTAGGATACGGCGTGCGGGAGACGCAGATCCAGTGGCAGTCAATCAGCTTTGTTAGCGGCTTGAAATCCAACTCCAGCGCGCAGCCAGCAAGCGGGGCCGGTGCCAAGCGGGATGAGGGCCGGGAGAAGCCGAGGGGGTTCTCCCGCCGCAATTTATAGTCCGGCCGGGAGAAAAAAGGGCCCCGGACGACATCGGGATCAGAGTAAAGCGCAGAGGAAGCGGCGCTCGTTATCGTCCAGTCCCCAAGTGCAGCTGGTCAAGCAGCTCCTGGCGCGCCGCAAGCAAAACAACATCTGTCGTCATACCCTTGAACGTCCGTTGATACTCCTGGGTGATGTCTTGGAATTTAGGAAGCAGCACTTCGCGAACCAGGCGATTATGACTGGCGAGGTATGTGGTTCATACTTATTTGTTATCAACTTGGGAGTTACGTTCCCGTATACTGCTCTGTACGTTTTCGCTGGCCCCTAAAGGTCGAGCACGGCCAGCGCTGTTGTATGCATGCCACGTCCAGTCTTTGGGCGCAGTCAAAACGAACCCAAGCTTTGCCGTGGGTTCTTTCAAGAAGACGCCGAGATTCGAGAGCAATGAGCATGGCGCAGCGCACCGTTGCAAAGAAGTCTGGGACACACGTTGGCGCGCCTCCCGAGAAGTGCCCGTACTGCCCATCCTCCGTTGCGACGTCTGGTCACAGCCCGCTGGCTCTTGCTGCTGCGTCGAGCGTATTGGGAACACTCGATAGCTTACCGACAGTGATCTCCCAGACGGAATCTAAGTGGCGCATATCGCGTGACCGCTCTCGTCAGAAGCGCGGGCCTCCCCTCACCTCATTCATCTAAGACTGTCACATCCAGAGTTTGGTCTGCGTCTGGACGCGTCTCGCTAAAGTCCTACCTTGCTGGCGCACACACAGCCGAACCGTCGTCCAGGTTGCTTCTATTACGCCGAGCGGCATCACTGCTGACGAATGAATGGTCGCAACTTGCTGATTGTCAGAGGTCGTTCCTCGGAACATCCGCATCGTGACGGTTTGTCCAAGCAAACTCTGAATTGTGCCCCCCAAACGGTCGAATCTCTCAATTTGTCCACGACCAAATTGCCCTACCTCAAAGAGACTCTTGCGTAAGCTCATTTCTATTCTGCTGTTGGCGACTTTCGCCCTCCCCTTTCTCGGAGCGCTCTCTGCTCTCGGGGAAACGCCGGAGTCGCGGCTGCCTGCCTGCTGCCGAGGGAATGGCGCTCACCACTGCATGATGTCTGCTGAGCAGATGGCCCAGCTCGAAAGCGGTCAGCACTTTACGACCATCCATAGCAAGTGCCCCTTGTTTCCCAAGGCGATCACTACAGCAGGTCATCAGACACTCTCACCGCAATTCTTAGCGTGGACTTTCGGCGAGGTCTTCTCAAGATCTAAAGCCTCACCTCAGAGACAGAACTGGACTTGTAGTGCGCCGCAAGGTGCGCACCCAAAGCGTGGACCCCCTCGCACGTATCGAGCATAACCACCTCCTTTCATCACTAAACACCCTCATTCTCGCGGTCCTCGCACCGTCGCGTTTCCCGCTGTCCCTTAGGAGGACGAACGTGTATCGATTGTCTGTACTTCTCGTGCTGCTGAGCAGCATGTTCATCCCTCCTGCCCAGTCGCAGTCGTTGACCAAGCAACCTTGCATGGCACTGTCACGGACTCTCCCGGAGCTCGGATCGCCAATGCCGCAATCAGCGTGAAGCCAACCGGAAACGAGGCAATATTTTCCACCTCCACCGGTAAGGATGGCGAGTTCACAATCCCAAATCTAGCGACTGGCTCTTACCTCATCACAGCTGACCAGCTTGGCTTCAACAAGGTATATAAGAACGTAAATCTCACGGCTGGGCAGACAACAGACATCCCGCTCACGCTGAGTCTCAACGTCGTTACCCAGAGCGTCACCGTCAGCGCTCAAATAGCCGCCATCACCGAAACCCCGACGGCCCAGACGATTACCTCTGTAGACAGGCAGGACACCAAAGACGCTGCCGATTTTATCATCCAGGAAAGTCTGACGATGGTTCCAGGAATCACCACGATCACTGGAAACGGTCCACGCGATATCAGCATTTCGCTGCGCGGCTCGAATGATCGGCAGTCGTACAGCATCCGCAACGCTCTCCTGTTCGAGGACGGCTTTCAGGTGACCCAGCCCGACGGGCTGGGCCGTGCTGATCTTACAGACCCACACGCCTACGACTCCATTGGAAACTTTGAGTGGTGGAAGCGGCGCAACCGCCGTTTCCACCACCTTCGTCCGTGACGGCAATCGCCTACCCGGCGTCGTCCCAAACAACCTCAGCGCGCGCGTCATCTACGACAAGCCTTCGAGTGGTAGCGGCAACTTCGGTTTCTATCTGGAGAGCAACTACCGTTCGGCGTTCTGGCTCGACAACGCGAACAGGCTATTCGCTCCCTCCTCCACCGTTTTGAACTTCGATCTGCACTACGATCCAGCTCCTGGTCACGGCCTCTGGTCTCGTACTCACTTCTACTTTGACCTGCAGAACCTGGCCAACCGAACCTTTGTTGGCTCGGCCAGCAACATCACGGACACGCTCGCCAATGTCGGCGGTGCGGGTGTAGAGAATCCCGGCTACGGCAGTTCCACTGCGCTCGCACAGACAGCTACGGGATCGATCTACGCCGACGCTCCGCGTCTCTCCATCGGTGGCTTCCGCATCAAGTTCTAACTCCAACCGGCGGACACGGCATCCGTGTCCGCCACAACACTGTTCTTTAAGGATGGAACTCATGTCGACTGCAGCAATCCATACCACCCAAGGCAAGGGCCTCGACTACCGCATAGTCTGGCGTTGGCACTTCTACGCTGGCCTCTTCTGCATCCCGTTTATCCTCTGGCTCTCTACCATTGGAACCATCTTTCTCTTTAAGCCGCAGATCGAGCATTTTCTCGACCGTCCGTACGACCACCTCACAATCGCACAGCGTGCGACCGTGAACGCTCAGGTTCGAGGTGCACTCGCTGCCGTCCCCGGCTCTTTATTCGACTCATATGAACCGCCGCAATCCGCTACATCTGCAGGGCAGGTCCTGGTGGATAAAGGAGCACAACAGTTCCGCGTCTATATCCATCCGCAGACCCTAGCTGTCCTCAAAGTCGACAACGAAGACCATCGCCTGGAGAACGTCGTCTTCAAGCTGCATGGTGAACTGATGATCGGCGATGTTGGCTCATGGATCGTCGAACTCGCGGCATCATGGTCAGTCATCATGATCGTCACCGGACTCTTCCTCTGTTGGCCGCGCAATAGCAAAGGGCTTGGCGGGATTCTCTATCCGCGACTTCGATCGGGTGGCCGAACCTTCTCATATATGCGAGTTGACGACGCGTGTGTCTCTAGACGATGGATCGATCTTGGACATTAGAGCGCCGCAGGCAACGAAGGAGGCTGGTGCCCTATTCCACGTTTCCACCTGTCATTCCGCCGATGGTGGCAATGCCAACGAAACGCAATGGTCGCGTTGCCGCTAGGTTGGCTAATCTATCCGACGAAGCCCGAACGGCTCGCACTCGCCTTATGCGACGGGCCAGCCGTTTCTATCTAAATGAGCGAATGGATAATCACTGATCAAAAGAGCTTGCGTTACGGTCGGCGTGAAACCACCTGGACCTGAAAGTTGTCTAGGGTGTGTGGCCGCGCATCGCGGTTATTCGTGATCGTAGGGTGACTTGAGATGCGGGTCGTATTCGTTTCCAAATTTATTCTTATGGACGGAGGTTCCAATGGGCTTCGCAGTGATGGCCAGCGAACCCAGATCGACAGTTCCCGCGGAGAGATGGACGATGCGGCTCAGACTATCGGCAACAGATTGTGGCACTCCTTCAATCCAAAGGTGCAGCTTGTAATCGCCCGGCGGGGGGTTGCGGAGGACGAAGAAATCGTCCTGATCGGCGATGGCGAAGAGAGGTGTTGAAAGGGCAAGGACCACCGCACTCATCTCGGGATGGATGTTGCAAAAAATGTAGGAGACGCCTTCGCGGGAAAAGGTAACTGATTTACTCGAGCCTGCCTCATAGAGCCCGAGATCGAAGCGTTTGCCGTCGAAGAGGGAAAAGACGTTGTGAAAGAAGGGATCGGCGTTGGGAAACTGAACGACACCTCCGACTGGGATGACCTGCAGATGCGGAAGGAACATGCGATTTTTCTGCATCAGCGTGTATGAGTTGTGCGAAATGAATGGCGGGGAAGGCGTTCCAGCAAGCGGTTCGAGCCACACAACAGCGGGGACCGCGTGAAGCTTTCCCTGACGCGGTAAGCCCAGGTGTAGACGCACTTCCACGGTGGAACCGGGCAACGCGCGATTTTGCGCTGTGAGCGTACCCCAAGTCAGGCCGACGGCGAAGATGAAGAAGGCGATCGTGCGTCTTGTTCTCATTAGAACTTGTACCCCGCGGCTATGCCAATGATGTTGCTCTGGGCCGGCACACCCATCACCGGAGCGCTTTCGAGGTGGCGGTACTCCAAAGAAAAGACGAGGTAGGCGCTGGGGCTGTAGATCACGTTCCCGGTATAGGTCCGGTTTCGGGCCAGATTCTGATACATCGTTCCACCCGAAACAGCGTACGGCCGCAGTTCTCGGGCAAAGACATTATCCAGTCCAAAAGCGGCGTTGAATTCCACTCGTTCGCTGAATTTCTCCTTTAGTTGAGACCAACCTCCTACATCGTCGTATGGACGGAAATAGTATCCGGTCAAATCGGGGTCGACGCGATACCCAAAGTCTTTGTACGCTCCTCCTCCGAGGCCGCCGAGTCCGGCACCGCGGTAGAAGCTTCCCGTAAATTGGAGGCTAGCCGGAAGCAGAAGCCGGACATCAAGCGTGCTCACCCAGGCGTCGAAGCGAACCCCCGCTGGGTTCAGATGAGGAGCAAAGTATCCGCCGAAGCCGAGATGATTTCCGTCCTCCGCGTTGGGGCCGAGCAACGCGATGCGAGCTTCTTCTCCCGGCCAACGACTCTGTTGCGCGCTGGTGGCAGGGGTCCCGGTCGTCCCGATAGAGGCGGTAGAAGCAGACGACAGCGGAGCATCACCGACATCAATCAAAGCACCCTGCATACGGAGGGTGCGCGGACCGGCGAACCCGATATCGTGTGTAACACCGACCTGAGGATTCCATGTCCACAAATTTCCGGACCAGGCAAGCGCGGGTTCAGTAACGGCGGTCAATGACGTGGGGGTCTCCGAACTGAAGAGAGGTCGATCAAGCGAGAAGTACACATTGGTATGCTGCCATTGCAAACCTGCATGGGCAGTGCGCAGACGCAGAATGGCAGCGGTGGTGGTGTAGTAACCGGTGTAGACGGTAGAGGAGTTGCCGGATGCAGATCTTCCATCGAAATCGACTCGCAGGTCGGTGTAACTGCCGGCACCGAAGAGATGGGGGCCGCGCGCATCGAAGCCGAGGATGGTCTGCTGCACGGAAGCTCCTGTGCTTCCGGTGCCAGATAGAGCGACGGTCGGCGTGGCGGCCATATCGACTTGCCGCGTATTCACAAATCCATTGAGCAGCAATAATCCGGTGATCTTCACGGGGTACTTCGATTCGCTTTCCACCTTGGTTTGCTCGTGCGTCGCGATTTGAGATTCCTGGATGGCCTGACGTTCGCGGAGATCATCGATCGCGGCGGAGGTCGCCGGGGAGGAAGCTTGAACCGATGGAGAGGAGGATGGTGGCGGGGGATTGGGTGTCGCTGGTGGGGCTACAGTCGATCCAGACTGCGCCATCTGGCGCTGTAGTGTGACCAGTTCCTGGTGCATCTCATCGAGTTGGTGCTGCGATTGTTCGAGTTGGGTTTGGGTGCGCGCCATCGACTCGGTCAGCTTCTGGATCTGCTGGGAAATGCTCTGTTGATCGGTGGTTTGGGTGGCTTGCGCAAGCATCGCGTGCTCCGAAGAACCGCAGGAGACGATAAGCAAGGGGACTATCCACCATAGGCTGCGAAGCCAAATCGGGAGATGCGGTTCCGGTTTAGGCGCGTGACTTCTCATGTTGGTCAACCTCGTCATGATGGTCCGTCTCTGGCACAGCCGGTACATCCCTCGGTTGGATCTCACGCGCTACTCTCATTTGAAAGATCGTTTCCCCGGGATAGCTGCTCAGCAGGACGACCTCTCCTCCATGTTCAACCGCGATGCAACGAGCTAACGTGAGACCGAGGCCAGTTCCCTTTTGCTTGCCTTCGCTTACAAAGGGCTCAAAGAGACTGTTGCGAATATTTTCCGGGATGCCCTCGCCATTATCGATGACATTCACAATGATTTGCTCTTGCTGGACCTCCAACGTCATCACAATTCTGGCTTCTTTGCCTGTCGTACGAATGGCCTGGCAGGCATTGAGGAGAAGGTTGCAGACGGCGCGCTCGATCTGCTTGCCATCGACAACGGCTGCGGTTTGCGCGGGATCGCCCAGCCGGGTTACAAGCGAGATTCTTTCGGCGTCAGGATGGGCGCGCACAAGGGCGGCGGCACGTTCGAGAAGCGTTGCCATCAGCTCGGGGGACCTTCTCACACCAGCACCAGTGCGACTAAAGATCAGCAGCGATTCGATCATATCCGTCGTACCATGCACGGCCGCACGAACGTCGGCAAAGATCTCTGCCCGTTCCGTTTCAGACAACCGATTGGACGCGAGAAATTCTGAATTCGCATAGATCGCGGCCAAATAGTGACGCAGATCGTGAGAAACGGAACTCGCCATTCGACCAATGGTTGCAAGCCGCTCGGACTCCAGCAATGCGCGATTCTTCTGCTGGATTTCGTCAGTCATTCTGGCGAAGGCGGTGCTGAGCTGACGCACTTCCTGGGTACCATAGCGCGGGATCCGGTAGGAATCGTTGCCCATGCCAAAGGCAACGACGCTCCTGGAAAGCTCTTCGAGCGGCCGCGTGAGTAGGCGCGAAAGAGCGATCATCAATAGGGTGCCAGAAAGAAGCGCGAGGAAGCCGGCGCTCAGCACCATTCGGTTAATGCGGTTGATCGAGTACTCCGCTGGCTCAAAGGATTTCAGCACAACCAACTTCAGCGGAGACGTCGCAGCAGTGGAAAGATCTTCGGTAGCCGCAAGATATCGTGTGCTTCCGAAGTTCACCGTGGAAGGACCCTGAGGCGTGCCTGAAAACAAGCGGGGTTGCGCTGCCAGGTTGGACTGTCCGAAAGGATTGAGGGTACTGGCCACGACTTGGCCATCACTGAGAAAGGTAGCTTCCACGCCGGTGGGCTGGCTGATCTGCCGCACGGTGCGTTCAATTGAAACACCGCTGATGACGTAGCCGAGCAAGGTGCCAGACTCATCGCTACCGAAATACAGCGGACGCAGAGAGCAAACGTAGAGACCTTGACCGTCGATGAGATAGCGCTTTTCGGGAGAGGCAAGGAGGGTCTTCAATCCTTGACGAAGCGTCGCATCTACCGGCGTACCTTTGGTATAAACGGCAACCATCTGTCCATTCGGATAGGCGAGGGCGAAGAGATCGTTTCCGCTGAGCTTCCAGAATTCTGTAGCACCGTCTTGGATGGTGAGCTCGTCGCCGCTGGTCATCAGTGCCTTGAGGGTCGGAAGTTCCGCAAGAAGCGAATTCTCGCGTTCCAATGCGCCGACTCGTTCGGCCTGGAGATCCTGAAACGTGATGACAGAGTGATTGAGATCCTGAGACAGATCGTCGGTCACCTGGGCACGAAGGCGATGGCGGATCAGCAACAAGCAGACGCAGGTAACGATCGCGATGATCGACGCCATGGCCACAACAAGTAGGACATGAGTACGAATGCCCTGCTTCCGGTAGGTGCCGGCGACCTCCATGATGTCCTCATCATCGCGACATTGGCCAACGTTAAGATTATGGGACAAATTTATATCCTGCGCCGTAAATCGTCAGCAGATGTTTTGGGTTTGCGGGATCCGGCTCCAATTTCTGGCGGAGCTTCAGGATCTGGTTATCGACGGTGCGCGTGGTCGGGTAGGAGTTATATCCCCACACTTCGTTGAGTAGCAGTTCCCGGGTGAGCACGCGTTCGAGATTATCGGTGAAGAACTTCAGGAGTTTAAACTCGTGGGCAGTGAGGACGACCGGTACGCCTTTACGCCGCGCATTCATAGTTTTGAAATCAATCTCGCAGTCTCCGAAACGGAAGACGGTGGCGCCGGCGGGCTTTCGCTGTCTACGAATAGCGGCCTGAATGCGGGCAGTGAGCTCACGCGGGCTGAACGGCTTGGTGACGTAATCATCCGCACCCAATTCGAGGAGCAACACCTTGTCAACAACTTCGCTGATCGCGCTCAGGACAATGATGGGGGTTTCGGGGGAAAGGCTCTTGAAGGTCTGGCAAAGATCTCTTCCGGAGATCCTGGGGAGGATCAGGTCCAGGACAACCGCGAGGGGGTGTTCGCTGCGAAATAAGTCGAGACCGGATTGACCATCGCCGGCAACCACAACGGCGTAGTGCTCCTCGACAAAAATTCTCCGCAAGACCTTCTGCATGCGAGGATCGTCTTCAATGATAAGGATCGTACCGAGAGTTTCGGACGGGGATGCATCGAGCTTGATTGGTTCTTCCATTAAGTCCATGTCTACGACCATGCTTTTGAGACCTCTTTATCATTCTGGTCGAACTGCTTTGCTATTTTCTATCCAAGCAGGGAGAAATGACAATGAGATGACAATTGCCTCCCGCGCAGGCGGCAAGCCCGGTTGCCTTATGGATTCGTGGGAACAGCTTGAGGCGGTGCAGCCATAGGAACGGATTCTGTGAGGTTATGACCAGACTCCTTGCTACTCGAGGCCCGTACCTCTGCCATCAGGACGCTGATCATCACCAGGGCCCATAAGGGCAGCGATAGATCGAACGGCTCGGTGTCGGTGAGCCCACGCACTATGACAAACAACAGGAGAGAGAACCAGAACGCCCTCATGGACGGGTCGGAAAGTCTTCGAATCTGCCGGTAGAAGCCTCCATAGAGAGCACACAGCATGGCGATGCCCACGAGGCCATACGCGTAGAACTGCTGAATCAACTCATTGTGCGCGTGCCTGGCTTCGAAATCGCCGAAGGGTGGAATGACGTTCCAGACTGCATGGAAACCGTGGCCGATCCATGGTTGTTGAATCGCCTCCCTCAGAATGACGGTCCAAATGCCAATGCGGCCAGTAAGGGTCTCCGGACTGCTGCCGGCATTGGCGTAGATATCGAAGTAGGAGATGAGAAGGTTGGCGAATGCCGCCACAGTCGCGATGCCAGCGAGGACGAGCATGACCTTCGTCCGGGGGCGGATGGATCTGTCTCTCAAGAGCAGGAAGGACTCCGCGAGAAGAAACGCGATGATGGATGTTTTGCTGAGACTGCGCAGCAATGTCACGGCAAGGAGGAACGCCTCTACGCCCCACTTGCCTAGTTTTTCTCGCATAAGGTATTGCACGAAGAATAGAGCGAAGGCGCAAAGATAGCCGATTTGGTTCGGCCCAAGTAGTTCTTCATCGCCAAGGCGGAGATCGGATTGTGCCGGTAAGAGCCAGGCGATGACGGCGATCACACATGCGCCGACGACGTAGCCTTTCATGAGGCCGGTGACAACTTCCTCGACCGGACCCATGCGCAGCAAGAAGACAACCATCCCCACGTCCGCGGCCATCGCGCACCAATAGACGATCGCCGCCGACATAGAAGCCGTCGCACTCCACAACAGACTGAGGCAGGAGAAACCTAGAAAGATGAAGACCCAACGGACGCTTGGCAGGCGCAGCATGCTGTCCCGCTTGGGATCAGCTGCTCCAAATGTTTGAAAGGCGACCAGTATCGAGAGAAAAAAGTTCAGCGCGAGACTGATCTCAACGCCGGCTTGCGCATCGGTTCCGAGAAGCCGGACGGAAAGAAGCATGATGAAGAGCCTGAAGGAGAAGAAAAATCCGACGAGGAGGGACAAACCAGTCGCAGCCGGTAGTGCGAGTCGATGTTTTTCTGTGATGCTGTGGTGGAGACTCATTCCGCCCTCGTGGAAGCGAACCATTGCTAAGGCTCATTCATCTAGTGGTTGTACATGTCTGGCGTACCTTGACTGCCTGCGGGAGGCAGCCGGCGCAGATAGACAATGATCGACCAGAGTTCGTCATCGCTGAGCGTTCCCTTCGACCCGGGCATTCCGGACGGACTGATGCCGTTGTCCAAAATCCACTTGAGCTGGCCGTCGGTATAACTCTGGACATCTTTGGACGTGAGCAACGGAATCGGTGGCGAGATGTGATCCGCGAAGGGGACACCGGTATTTTGACCATCCCTCCCGTGGCAAGCAACACAGTAATGGGAGAAGGCCTCCTTGCCATCGGCCCAGGTTGCAGCGTTCGACGGTAAGGGGTTCTTTTGATCCTTATTGCGAATGAAGACGTGATGTTTCGCAAACGTTACCGTCGTGGTCTCGACCTTGCCTGGGGGATTCGCCTTGCAGCCGCCCAGTACCAGCAAAACGATTGCCGCCGTCAGTACGTGAACGCGGCGCACCACTAGTCCACCACGTGTAGCGTCAGCGCCATGCTTCCGTGCCCCGACCCGCAGAAGACGGAGCAGTGTCCGACGAAGTCTCCGGTCCTATCCGGCGTGAATTGCACCTCCGTTGTGCCGCCGGCGCCAACCTTGACATCCACATTCAGATCACGAAAGCGCAGTCCGTGCGCTGCGTCCTTGCTGTGGAGAACGAGAACAACGGGCTGCCCCTTTTTCACGGTGATCTCACCGGGCTCGAACGTAAAGCGCTTCGCCGTTACTTCGATCCTTCGTGGTGCGGCTTGCGCCATCGCTATACCCGGCGGGAAAATACCCGCAATCATCGTCCCGACTAATAGTCCCCGCAGCATAAAGCCCGCTTTCATGAAAGCTCCTTTTTGATATCACGCAGCCGGGCCCGCAATTCGATTGGGTGACCCGGCTGTCCGTCATTCCGACCGTGTTTGTCAACCACATTCACCATATCGAGCCGGGCATCACGGGTTGTCATACATGCGTTAGCAAATTGTCACGATCTTGTTCCTAACATTTACGCGCCTGGTTTCTGGGAGCTTGGTATTGCTTCAGCTTGAGCATCTGCAGGGTGATCTTCCAGAGGAACGCGGGATTGCATCGCAGATACCGTTTCCAAAGGCGTGCTGGATCCTGAAGTAGACGATGCATCCACTGCAGGCCTGCGCGCTTGACCCAGTCAGAACAATCGCTGATACGACCCGTGTGATAGTCGAATGCCGCACCAACCCCCACGAGGAGAGGGACCTGAAGAAGGTCGACATAACGGGCCATGAATCGTTCCTGCTTTGGGGTACTTAGGCCGACCCACAGAATGTGAGGTTTCGACTCTTGCAGCCGGAGGAAGAGCTCGGCCTCTTCTTCCATTCTGAGGTTTCGAAACGGGGGCGTATAGGTACCGACGATTCGCAGGCCCGGGAACCTCGCCTCGAGTTTTTCCTTTAGGAGCTCTGCGACCCCTGGTTCTCCACCGTAGAGAAAGTGCCGATAATTCCGTTCGACAGAAAGTTCGCAAAGGGATGCCATAAGATCGGGGCCGAACACCCGATCCATCGTGCGAAATCCCTGGAGACGTCCGACCCAGGACACGGGCATTCCGTCCGGGGTGTTGAGGAAGGCGCGGTTGAGGATGTCGCGAAATTCGGTATCGGACTGAGCTTCCATGACTCCGTGCACGCCGGTGACACAGATGTACCCGCGATGCTTCGCAGCGATGCAGCGATCAGCCAATTCGACTGCCCTGCCGAGGTCGATCGCGGAGACATGAACACCGAGCACATTCGCGTAGTCATGAGCGAATTCTGAATGCAGCACGAGGGGAACTCCGCCATTGAGAAGATGAGCGGGCCCATCGATTCCAATCGCTGGAGCGGGGTTCGACGATTGAAGCTGACTCATCACACTCCGCCGCCTATGGCAAAGAGCAGGGTGTGCAAGAGGATCGCGATGTCCATAAGAAACGTACGATTCCTGATGTAGTAGAGGTCGTACTCCATGTTTTCGTGGATAGGCAGGGCTCGGTCGACGCTCAGCTGCCACAGGCCCGTAATTCCGGGAGCCACCTCAAGCCTGCGTCGATGTTGATCGCTGTAACGCTCCACAATAAATGGCATCTCGGGCCGCGGCCCTACCAATGACATGTTGCCCAGAAGGACATTTATCAATTGAGGCAGTTCGTCGAGGCTGGTTCGCCGGAGAAATCTTCCCAGCGGGGTAATCCTGAGGTCGCTCGACTGCGTTGGAGAGGTGTCATACCTCGGTGTCCCCATGTACATGGAGCGGAACTTATATATGTTGAAGAGCTTCCCATTCTTCCCTGCCCTCTTCTGCACAAAAAGTGCAGGGCCTGGCGAGCCCAGACGGATCATGAGCCCAACGAGAAGGAGAAAGGGAGAGAGCACCACCAGCAAAAGCGATGACACAACGATATCCAAGAGCCGCTTTGCGAAACCATAGTGGCATTGCGCGGTCAGTTCTCGGGGTACAGTAAGCTGCAGCCCATCGACTTCAATTGATCCCTCCCCCACCGTTTCGGGAGGGAGGATCTTCGACACCAGGGCAAGTGGCGTGCCGGCCTGCTTGGCAATTTGCAGAACGTCGGCGAGATCGTCTGAATCCGCAGACTGCATAGCCACGATAAGCAAACTGCATCCGAAGGACTTGAGGAGGGATGGCGTAACCGGTCCACGCAGGACCGGAACGCAATAACGGCGTCGATAGCCAAGCTCGAACACGCAATCACCGACGCGATCAGAATCATCGCCGATGACAGCCACCGGACGAAGTCCCAGTCGCGGGGAATACAGCAGGGTGGAGACGACACGTTTCGCTGTCTCTCTTGCGCCATAAACAACCACGCGATCGATACCGAATCCTCTTGTTTGCAAAAACTCCAGAACGGAGGAGAATAAGTGTTTTTGCGCGATCAGCAGAATTGGGGTTAATCCTAGCGCTACCAGAATGGCTGTCCGGAGAAAATTGAGCTTAAGAAGAAATGTTATGGAGAAGAGAAGCAAAAGGGTTTGGATAGAAGTACGTATGGCGCGTTCCGTCTCCCGGATTCGCATTAGGCTGGCATCGCCGTCGGAGACATTTTCTCTTTGCAGTAGGAGCACCGCGAAAATTCCCTGGAGCACGCCAACAGCTAGGACCAGCTTGATCGGACTCTGGACCTGCGCGCCGAAACAGAGCTGAAGGAAGTAAGACGCGATCACAGCGGAGGCGCAGGTAAGAAAATCCGCCGCCAGTTCCGCGAGAATCATTGCCCTGCGGAACAAACTGCTGGAAATGACCGGCTGTCGCAACTGGGGGGCAGCAACAGCATCGGTATAGAGATCGGGAATATGCGACTCAGATGCAGCCACCTAGACCCCCTTGCTCCATGGCTTGAGATGGCTTGTTCACGTCGCTCGACTTCGCCTCTGGCGTTGTTGGGCTGCAAGCGGCTGCACGCGTTGCGGTCGAAACAGATAGCTGCAGTCCCAGAAGTTGCCGATAGAAATCTAAGTACTGACACGCCAGGCAGTCGGCTGACAAATGAGGCAACGTGATGGGGTCCTTCGGCGGTTCCTGTAATGCTGTGCGAATTGCGGAAGCAAGTGCTTCTTCTTCATTCGCCCCCAAGGTCACGTAGTGGCAGTGGGCTCCTCCGATCTCACGAAGGGCTGCGATATCCGAGCAGACGACTCGGCAGCCTACCATCAGGGCTTCGGCAACCGGCAGTCCAAATCCTTCAACCTTCGATGGAACGATAAGCACTTCGCAGCGCACATAACACCACCGCAGTTCGGGTTCGGATAACCCATGAAGCAGCAGGACATTGGCACCTATGCCAAGGTCCGATATGGCTTGCCGAATGCGCCGCGTCTCAGGACCCTCCATGCCAACAACAACCAACTTCGTGGTTGGCGAGATGGATGAGGTACGCAATAAACAATGAAATGCATGGATGAGCAGAACGATATTTTTGTTGCGTCGATGCTGCGCGACGCAAAGTAGAAAGGATTCACCCGACCAGCCGGCAATCGGCGGTCGAACGATCGTCTGAGGCTGTGGTTTGACGCAGTTATAGATTCGTACCGCTTTTTGCTGCGTGGACTTGGACGCGTACTGTCGCATGCTGGCCATCGTTGTATCCGAAACACAGGCGATCGCATTCACATTCCGTAAGCACTGTTTCAGAATCAAACGGTTGAACAACACCTGGGGAAAGCCGAAGTTTTGGGGAATCTCGTAAGGGTAGAGGTCGTGCAGGGTGAGCACCGTGGCGCAGCGGAACGATCCAGCACGAATGGGCACAGGGTAAGTGAGGTGCACGAGATCGGGTTGGCGCTGGGCGACCAGCAACGGAAGCTTGCGGTAATACCAGAGATTTCTGCTGAGAGAACCCTGCTCCATATCCGCGACATAGATCTTCAGACGAGCATCGTGCTGGATGCCGACGGTGCGCGCTAACTTTGTTTGCCATGGTGCAACTACAAGATCGACGCGGGAGATCTCTGGGCGGCGCAACAAACATTGGACCAAATTAAACGCATGGCGCTGAATTCCGGACATATCCGAAGAGAATGAAGCGGCAGTGACCATAATCTTCATGGCTGCGATCCCTCTTGAAGATCACAAGGGATTGCCATGCCCCGGGTGGAACTCGATTTTTTCTTCACGATCCCCAGCTCACGAAGCAGTGGCAGGTAGACCATCAATGCGATGAGTCCGTAGCAGACACGCGCAACGGCCAATCCACGCAGACCCATGTGGTGCAAGAGATAGATCATCAGCATCAACATCGTGGCTCTTCCGCCGAGACTGATCAGTGCGACCATGCGAAAGAGGCCAAGAGCCTGCATGGCATAAGTACCCGTTACACTCAGCCCCATAAGGGCCGAGCCCAACACAATGGGAATAAATATTCCCTTCGCGCTATTGGCGACCGTTGAACCTGCCCAAATTCGAATAAAGTGATCGCCCAGGAGAATTAAGAACCCTGCTCCGCAAACCACCAGCAACAAATTGGCAGCGAATGCTTTGAGCAAGGTTTGCTTCAGCTCTGAAGTGGGCAGTTCACCCGCACGTCCGGAAAGATAGGGGAACAGGAAATGCAGCCCGGAGGCCATGAGACCAAAGATAGGCTGCGCGAACTGAATGCATAACACGTACGGAGCGACGGTGAGTGCACCGAGAGAAACGCCCAGAAGGATCCGATCGAACTGCCCGAAGACGACGCTGCCCAGAGTCTGAAACCAAATAAAGACGCCGAGGCCCAGCAACCCCTTCGCTTCCTGTATACGGAAGCTAGGCCATAACGGAGCATGTCCAAGAAAGGTCCGCAATCCCCGGATTTGCATGTAGGTGCCAGCAACCAGGCATGCCCCCGTCGCGATGAGAATGCTTACCGTGCGACATCCCAAGAGGGCGAGTGCTGCGGCGGAAGCGAGGGTGAACAGGCGGACCGCTGTGCTGATCTGCACCGTTCCCCGATATTGCTCGAAGGCACGATGGGTGCTTACGCCAACACTTTCTACAGCGCGCACCAAGATCAGAGCACCCGCTATACGAATGCAGATCAGGCATTCCCAGACCGGCATGACAGGTGAGACGGCGATGTGGCGAGCCGCGAAGGGCGCTGCGATCCACACCCCGATTGCAATCGTGAGTCCAAGGATCAGATTGATTCCCATCATGCTGCGCACCGTCGCGAGAACAGAGTCAATCTCACCGCTGCTGCGAAGCCGAGCCACTCGTTGTATATTGGCATCGCAGAAACCGGAAGCGATGATGCCCCCGGCACTGACTACTGCGGTTGCGATCATCCACAGGCCATACTCCGAGGCGCCCAGCTTATGCAGAACGATCGGCGCTGCCAATAACATGCCGAAGGGATAGGAGGCATAGTCCAGAACGCCATAGATGACATTTGTCAGGTGCCGTTTCATTCGTCACCTCGCCTCAACGCGGAGACCGTGAGGAACCTTCTACGCAATACCGGTATGACTTCAGACATCAATATTTTCCGCGGATCCCGTGGGTCGATGTTCGACCAACGATCCCTCATCAGAATCAGAGCGGACGTGCCCGCAAAAGAGAAGAAGGCGAAAATAAGAGCGAGCAGAAGGCGAGGAGGAAAGGACTTTCTCTCGGGGACTGCGGGTGAGTCGATTACCTTGATAGCAGGAGTGTCTTTTGCTTCATTGATGCTAGCGATTTCATACTGTTGCGTAAGAAGCTCAAAGACCGCCTCCTGCACTCTCACACGACGGTAGAGATCGGCATAGGGTACGGCAAGGCGAGGAAGCTGACGTAGCGGGGGATAGAGCTCCCCTTTATCTTCCGAATCCGTTTTGACATCGCTGACAGCCGCCAGCCCTGCGTTTAGCGGAGCAGAAGATCCGGTCATCTTGTTGAGATCATTTTGGAGTGCCGCAATGCGTGCCTCGGTCTCACGCACGCGCACATTGCCATCTCCATAGATCTGGCGCAGCGATTGAAGGCCGGATTGTTCAACCAAGAGCTCTCCTTGTACCCGAGCGCCCGCCTCAACCATTGCGCGCGTCTGCTCCCTGATATCCACGGTACTGTTCTTACTCGAGAATTCACTGAGATCCAGTTGTGCATGTTCAAGATCCGACTCAACGCTGTGGAGGCGTTGTTCGATGAAAATACGTTCCTGATGTGCAGCCGAAGTGCTGGTCCGCGTAACGAGTCTGTTCAGCTCGTCAAGATATCCCTGGGCCAAATCCCGTGCCCGCACGGGATCCTTATCCTCAACCTTAATCGTAATCACGCCACTTTTCTTGTCGTCCGTAATCTTCGTAATGTGGGCGAGATGTTTGGCGGTATCGATGTTGTAGCGCTTGTGATAGACGTGCTTCAAGTTAAAGCGCTCAATCAGATGGCCACTTACTGTTCCACTCTGCAGCAGATCGATGAAGAGCGCCGTCGTTGGATGCTCACCGAGAAAGCCACCGGCGAGACTACCAAGGGCGCCTAAACCTCCGCCTCGTCCAGCCAGAGCAGCCAGCAGCATTGCGCTCGAACCCTGCTGGTCCGGCGGCATAATGCTGGTCACTGCTGTGTACTCTTTCGGCATGGCGAATGCTATGCAAAGGCCGGCAAACAAGGCAATCGTTGTAACCCGCACGAGGATCCGGCGATGTTGCCATAGCAGCCTTGCGCGGATCGCCCAGTGCGTCGGCTGTTCGGTTGTCGGCAGTTCGGGCTCAGATGCGGTTGCCGTGGTGGAATGAGCAGTCATCATTTCGCCCTCCCAGTGGGCATGTAGGAGAGTTGAATTGTGAATTCGTCGTTACGTTTTGGCGTAGAAGAGAGCAGGGGAAATCGCCACCATTCTGCTTGGTCTTCAAGCCGCAAAGTCCACTCGTGATGAAGCTGCAGGTTGGCCGCCGCGCTGAAATCGCGCAGGGCGCCACCTTGTAGGAACTCTCGATTGACAGTCGTGCCACGAAAGCTTGCTTCGATCGATGAACGAGGCGAAAGATTCCAGGTGGTCCATATCTGTTCGCCGTCGCCTTCTCTCCCGATCCAACTGCCGGCGAGCTGGCGATTATTGGTGTATCCGCTCAAATAATGAACGTTGAAATAAAAGAAGCCGGGAAAAGCGAGATCGCGATGTGGCGAAAGAAGACCTTCGGCGCGGATGGTTAAACGCGGGAGTTCTGGGATGCAGCGAAGAAAGAACCCGGAGATCCATGCACTCTCTGTCGGATAAATCGGCGGGAAAGGCTGGTCGTCGGAAAATCCATCGACATAGCCAGTCAGACACTTGCGCAGGCCTGGGATTCGATAGGTCGCGTCGACAGCAACACGGCGATCACCGGGATCGCTTTGTTCCGCACCTCCGGATAGGGAAAAGATACTGCGCAAAAAGGTGTGGATTGTCAACGGAGCGCCTTCGCCAGCAAAGATGACCGTCCGCGACACGCTGAATTCGAAGTTCTCCGTTGGCTTGAAGGACACCTTCTCGCCATGAATGAACGGCTGATCCTTGAGCGCGACGCCGGGGTTGCCTATAACGCGGTTGTCAGCCTGCACAAACTGAGCACCAGCGAGTCGGCCGACGAGAAACTGCATGCGCATCGGGCCAAGCAGTTTCAGCGAGCCCGGAAGCATCAGAGGATAGACCCGGTCGTAGCGGAGCATCGTCACCGGCTCCGCGTTGTTGCTGAAGAGCGTCGCTCCGCTTCGGGCTGGTCCCCACCACAGCGTCTGCTTGCCGAAGGTGATCTGGTTATTCGAGAAGGTATAGGACACGTTTGCGTCCAACCATCGCGCGCGCATGAAGCCTGAAGGCGGCCCTAACGGCGAGGCCGACGTAAAGTCTGCTGCTGCGAGCGCCTGCTGGATGGTCGCGGCAGGTGCGGCCTCTAGCGGGACGCGTTGAAACTCTCCACGCACATACGCGGCGAAAGAGTCAGCTGCAGCATGAAAGGAGACTCCCGTATAGTCATTCTCTCCTCGTGCAAACGGACGTCCGTAATCGTCGACGATGGTTTCGGCAAAATGGTAGCCGTCGGTGAGGGGTGTTCCGGCGATCGAGGTACTTCGTTCTTCCACTGACTCAAGACGGAAATCGCGGCGGACCGCTCCGTTGAATCTCAGCCGGTCCACGAAAAATTCGTCCCGCAAATTGAGCACCAGCGTGGCGGCATCGGAGGGCGGCCGTTGATCATGAGCGAGGAGTCTCTCGGCGTCCTGCAACATGCGAACGCAAATCATGCGCGTCCAGGGACGAAGACTGAAGATGGCGTCCGGAGCGAATCCCTCCGCTGCGAGCCGATCGAAGGCTGGATATACCCAACTTTCGATCGGCACATACGTGGATGCCATGTCTGCTGGGTTACGCGAATTGGACCTATCGCTAGCTTGTATCGTCACCGTGGGCATGAGACATACCAGGAAGAGCGTTATGGAACGTGTGGAAAACATAGCTAGCTAGAGACTCGCCACGGCTGCGGTAATCGCAATCGAAGAAGCGAGTTGTGCGGTTGTTAGCAAGTTCCTCCAGAAGAGCGAGGCGCCGATCACCTTCTGAGGCACGACAACCACGTCGCCTGGATCGAGCTTTGTGGAGAGGACGCTGGGATCGAAGAATCCTCCGGAATTACGTCCGATGACCGAACCGTTTGCACGAATGACGAAGATATCCTTCCGGTTGGCCGCGTTACTTGTTCCGCCGGCGTGCTGTAGATACCACTTCGCGGTCCTGCCCTCGGTAAAGGTGAGCGCGGTGACGTTATAGACTTGGCCGGTCACGAGGACGAAGCTGGGTCGCTTGGGAATGGTCAACACATCCCCTCGACGCAACTCGATATCGGCAGGCGTGTTGGCCCAGCTATCGATGTCGGCTGTGATATTGACGACCTGACGGCCACTCGCAGGTTGGCTCTTCAATTGAGACAGGACCTGGTCTTGCTGCGCCTGGATGAGTTTCAGTGTTGTCCCTGAATCACTCGTTCCTAAATTCGGCGAAAGGCGAGCTGATGCGGAGCTGGTTTCAATCTGACGAATCAGTTGTTCCTTGCTCTTTTCCTCCAACTGGCGCACTTGGTCTCGGACCAGTACAGCGCCGGTAGGATAAGCAGTATCGCGGAATCCTCCGGCGCGGCGAAGGACAGAGCTAAGCCGCTCCCCTTCCTGGAAACCGTACGTCCCTGGGAACCGGACCTGCCCGATGATCGCTACCGATTCACCAATATCGTTCCATCCCGTGATCTGATGGATCGTCAGAATGTCCCCTGGTTTGAGCGAAACATCCGCGCTGGGATTGGTTCCATTGACAGCGGCCCCGATAGCTACGGTCGCGAGTTTTCCGCTGACCCGATTTCCGTCGATGATTCCATAGCTGGTCAAATCAGCGCTGTCCAACAACGCATCGCGCCTGAAGCCCCCGGCCATACGTACCAGTTGAGCGGCGGTCATGTCCTTCGACATTGGATAAGTCCCGGGACGAAGGACCTCACCCTGAATCTTCACCTTCGGGGCATCGACTTCATAGCGACCGAGGATGCGGATCGTATCAAAGGGTTGAAGATCGAGATTCGCATTGCCGATGAGCACGTCCGGCACATTGAACTCGATGGTTTCCGCATGAAGATCGGGTGGGGTCAGACGGACGATCTCACCATGCGCTGCGGGCTCGGGAAGCATGTCGCGGTAGCTGTGTAAAACATCGCTCAGTCGCATGCCATCGGTGTAAGGTAAGCGGCCGGGGCGCGCTACATGACCTTCCAGATAGATGGCGCGTTGGCTATAGGGCAAGATGGGACCAATGCGGATGCGGTCTCCATCCTTCACCTGGAATGTGGCCATAGCATCATGTTCGATCTGGGAACCACCGTCGTCAGCAGCCTTCAACGTTACCGTCTCACGCTGGTGGTTGGCGTCGATGCGATCGATGGTGATATGGGAAAGCGAAGCAGCCGCGGTCACACCTCCCGCATCACTGATCAAGGAAGCAAGGGTTGAATCGCCAGACTTGACCTCGTAGATCGCCGGTCGTTTGACGGCTCCCGAGATCGCAACCTGTGTGCCCGCGGGAGGCACAAGCAGAGTGTCACCGCTTTCGAAGTGGGCACTTCCGTTGCGAACTCCGTGCAACAGGAAGTCGTATAGATCGATGTCTTCGATCAGCTGTTGGCCGCGATAGTGGCGTGCGACCCGAAGAGAACCTACCGATGTTGGCCCCCCAGCGGCATAGAGCGCGCTCAACGGAGTTGCCAGGGAACTAATGTCGTAGCCGCCAGGGCGCTGCACATCGCCAACGACATACACACGTACCGAACGTAACCGCGATACCGTGACAGTTGCCTGCACATCCCGATACTGCCTTTTGAGTGCTGCCCCGATTAGGCTTTCCGCTCGCTGAAGAGGAAGCCCTGCGACATTGAGGGAACCTGCATCGGGCAGAAGAATGCGACCGTCGCGATCGACCACGCGACTGAGACTCTGGGTGAGCCCGCCCCACATATTGATGGTGAGGGTGTCGCCCGAGCCGATGACATAGTCCGGGCCCAACGGCACGTCGAGCGGGGTATCGCGCCCCGCACCTCCGCGCGCCATCGCGGACATATTCCGGTTGACGAAGACCTCAGAACCAAACCGCTTCAAGGGCGCAGTCTGTTCCGGGAGCTGCGTATACAGATCACGCATGGACTGAAGGTTGTAGGGAGTGGGTTTACGAAGCACCTTCGGCATGTCGGTAGAGGCACTCGCTGCTTCGCGACCTCGCCGCTGCTCGGGCTCGATGGCGTTCCCCGTGGAGCTCATAGGTTGAATGGAGCTCGAAGAAACATCGGTTTGATCCGACGGCGACGCCCCAGAGTCCAGGCCAGCAGCTGCAGCAAGTCTTGACGCGTCGGCGCCGCCGGATGCCTCCAGCGAATGCTGTCCAGGAAACAGCTCCCCCTCGATGCTGCCTTCCGTCACACTCGAGCCCATTGATGGAAGGCCGTTGGATGACACATATCCGCGCGCGCGCAAGAAAGTGGTGATGTTCGCGCGCAAGTCGGCGTTCGTCGCAATCTGGTTGTAGAGCATCTGGTCCGTGATGTCATTTGCGTCGACCTCGGTCCCCTGCTGCTGCAGGCGATCGGCGACCTGGGACTTCAACTCGACGACAAGGCCCGGATTCTGTTGCAAGATGCGAATGATCTGGTCCGACGAGAGCGAGAGCGGTGTCCCCAGGCTGTCTGCACTTTGGGGACCGTTGGGATCGTCCGTGGGATCTTCGCTATCTGCAGCAGTATCAGCCAATCCCCTCGAACCTGCAGAGCCGGTAAAGCCTGGACCAAATCCCGTCGGCTCGGAGTTACCCTCACCAACAGCGGGCTGGTTCATGCCTTGCGGCGGAGCAGCACCGGTCGGCATCTGGCCAAGGGTTCTTACCGCGGGGAGGGACATGCATGCAGCCATTACCGCCACGGTCAAAGTGACTCGGGATAAGCGGCCGCAACAGTCGAACACACACGAACGATGGCTTCTGGCGATACGGACATAACGAGCAAACTTCGAGGACTGGGACATTAGGCTCTCTCTTCAGCTTTCACCGTAACCAACTGGGGAGATCTGGGTGTCATGCGCCAGTCAACGAATTGTCATTGCTTTGTTGGTGGTTTCGATGGCTGCGTCTTCATGTTTACGCAATCAAACGCGGCGTTTCACTAAGACGAGACCTCCCGGCTCAACTCGCGCCGAGTGACCGCAGTGCTATTTGGGGAGCGTGGTATCGTGCTCTGAAGAGCCACGCATCAGCGACGATTTCCAGATTCCGTTTACGTCGACCGTGCAACTGAACATTCAGATGATGGGACTTGTTACCATACTCACGCGCTCTTGATGTCGTATCGGATACTTGCCATCCGAATGGCCGCGAATGCCGCCTCCGAACCCTTGTTTCCCGCCTTCAATCCTGCTCGGTTAATAGCTTGTTCCAGGGTGTCGCATGTGATGACGCCAAAGCTGTGCGGAACTCCGGTCTCCAGCGCCGATTGGCCAATACCCCGTGAGACCTCGTTGGCAATCAACTCGTAGTGGAGTGTGTCGCCTCGAACTAGGCAGCCCAAACAAATGATGGCATTGAAGCGCTTCGACTTGGCGGATACATTCGCCGCGAATGGAATCTCGTACGCTCCTGGAACATACAGCACCTTGATCTGAGATGCAGGCACTAGATGGACTTCCAAGGTATGCAAGGCGCCACGGAGCAAGGGATCTGTAATAAAAGAATTGAATTCGCTAACGATCACAGCGTAATAGAACGACGTTGCCACGGTAGATGGAGTGACA
>Ga0302150_10000163_pt1 | contig 27318 bp, 25 predicted proteins | sample I_Bog_N1_2_FD_198635 | JGI IMG/M metagenome (GOLD analysis project Ga0302150, IMG submission 198635) | Peat permafrost microbial communities from Stordalen Mire near Abisko, Sweden - I_Bog_N1_2 | ecosystem: Environmental > Terrestrial > Soil > Wetlands > Peat | place: Sweden: Abisko, Stordalen... | reverse complement strand
AGTTGCCGAGGGAGACGCGCGTGCCATCCGCCTCCTGCACGTTGTACTGGCTGGGGTCGAGGGTGAAGTAGGAGTCATTCTTGTAATGAGTCACCTCTTCCTCATAGGTAATCAGAGTGTGCTGAAGCGGCTTCCAGTCGATGGCGCCGAGGAAGCTGTCGGTGCTGTTGCGTTCCATCTCCCGGAACAGCATGTCCGTCTTGGCTGTTTCGTAGGCTCCGGGAATGCGCCGGGGACCCTGGAAGGAATTCTGTGCGTACCCGAAATGGAAGGTGACTTTGGATAGGGGGAAGAGGGTAAGGTGTGTATCGGTCATCCTACGGACGGTATTGAACAACTCCGGAGACTGATTGACCTGGGGCCAAGCGTATGAACCAAGAGCGCCACCCGCGCCGATCGGAATGGTCTGACCCGCCGGGATATTTGGATTGCCGAAGAGATCGTAATCGAAGTACTGGCGGTTACGGCGGAAGGTGCCGGTAAATTCGTAGGTCTTCCCTTTCGAGAAGTCCAGCTGGGCATAGTTATATGGATCTCCGCCAAAGCCTGTACTGAAGGCGGTAAGGGAGTCCACGAGTGAATGTTTGGAACCGGGGACTGCGTGCATGGTGTAGGTTTCGCCAAGTACGCGGGGGCCGGATTGCAGATTGACCAGAGTGTCATACATCGCGCCGCTACCGACGACGCCGACAATGTGACCACCGAGGTCCACTGTCTGATGGATTACAAATCCATTCTGGACGATGGGTTGGGGTGCCTGGGGTACATCTGCCTTCGCGGGCGTGGGCGCCTGAGCGGATGCAACTCCCGCGATCAGCGTAAGGATGGCGACCGCAAAGCCCCCCGCGACCGTTTGGGTCAGCGTGCATTTGGGGTATGCGTTGGGTCCCCGAGAAAACCATTTCGTCTTTGTCATCTCAAGCCTCATTTGAAGTGAATCTTGTTTCTTTATGCCCCTATATCTGGGCGTGTTGCTGAATTTGGACCTGGCCGTCCTATTGCTGCCGAACGGCGACGCGTATCGTTCCTACTTTTTGAGGTAGGGGTCGACGTTCGATCCGTGAATCATGACGTGGCAGTCAATGCAGGGCGACAACTCTGCAGATCCTGCACCCATTCCGTGGACCGTATCTGCGGCGACTGGACTATGGCACTGGTTGCAAAGCTGATTGATGTTCGGCATGTTCAACAAGCGCGCGTTTTGAGACCCGTGGGGTGTATGGCAGGCCAGGCATCCCTCTCCCCTGACGGCAGCGTGTTCGTATACGAACGGACCGCGGGTCTCGATATGGCACTTGGTGCAGATGGCATTCTGGTCAGCAGTCGTCTTGATGTTGTTGTTGCCGAATGTGCCGTGAGCGTCATGGCAGTCACTGCACTTGACGACGCCTTCATTCACCTTGTGGTGGAAGGGCATGTCGAAGGCCGGCTTGATGTCGGTATGGCATTGGAAGCAGAGTTTCGGCTGCGCGGCGACCAAAAGCTTGGTGTCCGGCACCGACTTGTGAATGCTGTGGCAACCGAGGCAGCTTACGTTTGCCTTGGCGTGCGGGGAACGAAGGAAATTCGGATGAGCTCCGGCGTGGCAGCCGAGGCAGGTCTTGGAGACTTGCGTGGGCGTGAGCTTGTCGAAGCGAACGATCTTGGTGACATCGCCACCACCATCGACGTGCGCCTGGCCTGGGCCGTGGCAGCTTTCGCAGGTGTTGCCGGTGCCTCCGTGCTTGAGTGCCAGCTTGGCGTGCGGATTATTGACTAGGCCATCGGCCTTATCCTGGTGGCAGGTTGCGCAGGTGTCGTTACCGACGTATCCATTGGCGGGTGCTGCTGCCGTCGATGAGCTCTGCGTGACTGTCTGGGTCTGTGTCTGGGTCTGGGCGGACGCGAATCGCACGCCACACGTGGTCAGGAGTCCGACCACTGCAACCAGAAGGAAATACTTCGTTATCTTGCGGGGCAAATGTCCCATGTCAAAACACCTCTATGTGGCGCGTAAGGTTTGTTGCTGCGTCTTTACTGCAATCTGGACCTACCATCAACATCGCAACCATAGTTCACCGTGATGCACGAGCCAGTGACCTTCATCACATGGAAGAAAATAATCGGGACGCGCTCAGGGGCCGCTCTTTACCAGAGCTCCCAAACCCCTGTTAACACAAGGGTTTGGTCGAGGTTTGAAGGAAAGAGATTGGGCGATATACGGTGAGTTAGTGCGATAAACGAAAGGTGTGACACAGATCACGGCATCATGTTCAGGCTTGGCATTTTATGGGGATGCGGTCCTAAATGCTGCCTGGTTCACTTAGCCCAGCTCATGTAGATCCGGCGAAAGAGAACAATGAGAGAGCGAGAAGGCCTGAAAACTCAGATCGAGGAATTGAGCCTGTCGGATCGCTTTGCGCCGTTTGAAACATCGCGACTATCGGGAACCGGGATCGCAGACTACCGGAAAGAGCGAGCTTACCGGGGCAACTGGGCAGAGCAGAGAGTGGTCGCCAGGTTAGCAACGAACAGGATCAGGAAGGCGACAAGAATCACGACGACACCGCCGACGGTCAGGCGCTCCCAGAGATCTGAACTATCGCTCGCTAGCAGCTCACGTTTTTCTGTCATCACAATTGTCCTCATCCGTAACTCTATAGATCTGGCGGATGATTGCAGTGACTAAGATCACAGGCCATTTGTCGACGTCAATGGCGCCGAATTATAGGGAATACCCAAGGGATTTCCGATACTTTTTCAAAGAGAGAAGACTAGTATGACGTATTTGCCAACGCACATGAATACTGGCTGCAAGAACTGTTCGGACCGATCGCTGCGCATCCTCTGCGATCTTTCCGGACAGGCGCGCATTGACTTCGAAGCACTGGGCATGCAGATGAAGCTGCCTAAGCGGGCCATCATCTTTCAAGAAGATGATGCCTGTGACGCGGCGACGATTGTGTGCATGGGCCAGGTGAAGCTGTCCTGCACATCGCGCGAGGGCAAGACACACATTCTCAAGATCGCGGTTCCGGGGGACCTGCTTGGACTGGGCGCGGTGATCTCCGGGACGCACTTCGAGGTGACGGCGGAGACGATCGAGCCGTGCGTGGTGAAGAAGATTCGCCGAAGCGAGTTGCTGGCATTTCTGGAGAAGTACGGGCAGGCGAGCATGCTGGCAGCCAAGGCGTTATCCGAGGAGTACAAGTCGGCGTTCTTCGATGCGCGGCGGCTGGCGTTGTCGGGATCGACAGCCGGCCGACTAGCAGGTGTTCTGCTGGACTGGGGTCGCGCGGCCGCAGGTTGCGATGGGACGGACATGCGTTTCACGATGGCGCTGACCCATGAGGAGCTGGCGAACCTTGCGGGCACGTCGCGCGAGACTGTCACGCGGGCCCTGGGGAAGTTTCAGAAGGATGGCCTGATTGAGATTCACGGCTCATCGTTTCGCGTCGTCTCGCCAAGTGGACTGGAGAGCCTGTCGACCTAGGCAGTCTCATAATCGACCTGACAAGTCATTCATATAGATCAGTTTGTGACATTTATCACAGCTATTCCCCACTGAACCGCATTGAATCAGGCACACGCGGCACTACGGGACGTTCAGTGCGACCGGACGGTCGGAGTGCAGGCATCGGAGTTCCCCCTGACACCAGTCACGGTGCGCGTGCGAGACTCGAACGCTGAGTGTGGAGTCGTGGGCTATGAAACATCTATCGAGCAAGGTGCACTCTTCCTTTCAACGAGTGCTGTTCGCAACCAACTGCGCCGCTGACTATGAAGGGGCATTCCTAGCAGCATTGAACTTCTGCCTGCTCAACAAAGCCAGTCTGCGCATTCTGCATGTGGTCAAGACACACGTTTCAGCTCGAGGGGAGATCACCACGTCGGCGGATCGCGGGCCGGCTTTGCTTCTCCGACAGATGAAGGAACGAGCCATAGGGGTGGGTCTTATCTGCACCAGCCAATTTGAATTCGGAGTTCCGGCAGAGCAGATCGCGGCGGCACTTCAAGAAGGCCCCATTGACCTGTTGATTATGGGCACGAGCGAGCTTCGGGGATCGAAGCGAGGGGCCTTTGGGCCGACGGCCGAACAGGTGATGCGCAAGTCCAGATGCCCAATCATGACGGTGGGTCCGGTGGCCGCCGATCTGGTTCCTGCGCAAGTGTCCGCAGGGCCTGTGGTCTTTGCGACGGATTTTCATTCGGTAACACGGAATGCGATTCAGCTGGCGGCCTGCTACTGTAAGGCCCTCGAGCTGCGGCTGCATTGTTTGCATGTTCTTCCACGAACGATGCAATCCAGCCATGGGGACCACACGCTGCCCGAGATTTTGACCTATGCGTTGAAGCACCTGGTCGCCACCAGCAATGTTCCGATTGAGAAGGAGGTTTGCAGCGTCACCTACGGCAGCGAGATATCCAATGCGGTCGTGGATTATGCTCGACAGCACGGTGCGAGCGCAATCTTTCTCGGCGTCCGCCGTGACAGCATTTTTTCTCCGGACGATCCGCTGCCGATTGTCTTCCGCATCATCACCGAGGCTCCGTGCCCTGTGATAACGATTCTCTGCGATGCAGCGGCTGACCCGGAGTTCACGAGCGATCCGACACCGTCGAAGTCTGAGATGCCACCATCGTTTTTGCAGTAAAACCGCTGAAGATCTGACGCCGCGAGCGGAGAGCAGAGACTGCCATCCACTCGCGGCGGATCTGTTTCTAGTGGACAGCGGGCTCGTAGTGGCAGAATGGGTCACTTGCGAGGGCGTCGCCGGTGGCCGCGAAGGCGCGAGCACGGGAGCCGCCGCAGAGGGCGCGGAACTCGCAACGACCGCACTTGCCCTTGAACAGGTTGGGATCATGCAGCGCCTGGAACATGGGAGCGTTGCGATAGACATCCAGAAGCTGGTCGGTGCGGACGTTGCCAAGGGTGAGGGGAAGGAAGCCAGCGGGGCAGATGTCTCCCTGGTTGGAGATGAACATGATGCCGTGGCCGTCGCGGATGCCGAAGCCGCGGTAGACGGGGGTGCGCTCGATCTCCGCAGCCACCATGCCGGCCGCTCGCATGCGGGTGAGGGCGACGCGACGATAGGACGGGGCTTCGGTCGTCGCCACGGCGAAGGGGGCGACCTTCGATTGGTCGTAGATCCAGTTCATCAGCTGTTCGCCGCGCTCGCTGGAGACCGGCTGCAGGACCTTGCCGCGACCGACTTCGATGAGGAAGAAGAGGCTCCAGCGCATGACAGGGAAGGTCTTCAAGAGCTCGTAGATGGCGGGGATGTCGTCGATGGTCTCTTCGGCGACGAGGGTGTTGATCTGGATGGGCACACCGAGGATGGCTGCGGACTGGGCGGCGGCGATGGTCCAGTCGAAGCAGCCCTCGACACCGCGAACAGCCTCGTGGCGTGCGGCGTTGGAACCATCGAGGCTGAGGCCGAAGCTGTCGACACCGTGCTCCTTGAGCTTGGCGAGGACGTCGTAGGTCAGGTCGGTGGTGGCGCTGGGGGTGATGGAGACGTTGATACCGAGCGAGCGGGCTTCGTCGATGAACTGGAAGAGGTCCTTGCGACGTAGCGGGTCTCCGCCGGTGAACACCAGGTGCGGGGTGGGGTGGTTGAACGCCGCAATCTGATGGAGCAGGTTCATTCCTTCCTCGGTGGTGAGCTCATTGGGGTGGGGCGTGGAGACAGCCTCAGCGCGGCAGTGGCGGCAGGCAAGGCCGCAGGCCTGCGTCATCTCCCAGTAGACCAGCATCGGCTGCTCCGAATAGCTGTGGGTGGAGGAGTGCTGCGGATGTGTGGACGGATGTCCATGCTTGGTGGGAGTGGGAATGGGAATCGAACGAATATCCATTGTAGACATTGGGTGGTTCTCCTAAGGTGCGACAGGAACGGGTGAGGCATTGGTGGTACTGGTGGAGGCTACGGTTGGCTGCAGCCTCTTGGTCTTTTCAATTTTGGAGGCGGTATCGAAGCCGCTCTGGATGCAGTCCGGGATGCCCGAGCCTCGGTAGGCGGCGCCGGCGAGATACAGGCCGGGGTGCGCGGAGACGAGCCGGTCGATCACGTCAATCCTTGCGCTGTGGCCGACGTTGTACTGGGGATTGGATTTCGTCCAGCGATAGGCGCGAGCGAGGACAGGCGTTGCAGCGATGCCCATGATCTCACGCAGCTCCTGGCGGGCGATGGCGATGAGGGTGGCCTCGTCCTGCTCGGCGAGGCCCTCCGAAAAGGCTCCTCCGATGAAGACTCGCATTAGCACGAAGTCGTCGGGAGCACGGTGACTGAACTTGGTGGAGGACCAGGAACACGCGTTGATCTTTCGGCCTTCCATTGCGGGGACGATGAAGCCGAAGCCGTTGAGGTCGCAGGTAATTTCACTGCGACGGAAGGCGAGTGAGACGGTGGAGGTGGAGACGTAGCGGATCTTGCGTAGCTCTTCAGCCAGGGATGGATCGAAATGCTGCAGGATATGGGCGGTAACGTAGGCGGGCGTGGTGAAGACGACGTTGTCCGCGACGAGAGAGGTTCCGTCGGCCAAGGAGATCTTGTAATGGCCTTTGTCCGAGGCGACCGACTGCACGCGGCAGTTGAGCTTGACCTTCTGCGGATTCAGGCGCGAGGCGATGGCGTTGGGAAGCTGCTGAAGGCCTCCGGAGAGCGTGGTGAACATGGACGGGCGCGGGCCGGTGGACGGCTGCGCTGCCTGCTGTTTCTTGCGCTTCATCATGCCCAGAACCAGGCTGCGGTGGGTCTTTTCCATGTCGGTGAACATGGGGAAGGTGCTGCGCAGACTGAGCTCTTCGGGATCTCCAGCGTGGATGCCGGCCATGAGAGGGCCGGCGATCTTCGCGAGTAGTTCCGAGCCCATGCGGCGGCGGACGAAGGTGCCGAGGCTTTCATCGGCGACGGTGGTGTTGCGGCCGATAAAGATTTCGAGTCCCATACGCAGCTTGCCGGGCCAGGAGATGAGCTTGGAGCGAAGGATGGGAAGAATCATGGTGGGCGCCATGAGCATCATGCCTTCGGGCATGGGATGGAGCTTGCCTTTGCTCAAGACGTATGTAGAGGGCGTTGCGGTGTGGTTGGAGCCGATGAGCTGATCGCCGAGGCCGAGCTCGCGGCAGAGGTCGACGGCAGCGCGCTTCTGGGTGAGGAATGAATCCGGTCCGCCTTCGATGAGGAAGCCGTCGCCAGAGTAGGTGACGATCTTTCCTCCAAGATGGTTGGAGGCTTCTAGAAGGATGTAGTCGGCATCGTTCCCTTCCAGCTTCTGAAGGGAGTATGCAGCGGCAAGCCCAGAGATTCCACCGCCAATGATGACTGTTTTTGGCGTCACGCTGGTTTGCTTTCGGTCAGCATTGTTCGGCATTGCTACTCCTGGGAGAGGGCTCACTGTTTGGAGAGCCCGCGAGTTCGTCATCGCCCTTAAGGTTAGCGGCGGATGAGGGGGCTCACTGTGACATGAATCACAAGGCTGTTCCGGCTAGGGTCGGAATCCGCTCAAATTTCCGTACGATCTCGCAAGAAAAGGCCTTGAGATCGACCGTAAACTCATTGGCGGGGAGGGTCAAGGAGACGGATTCGAGGTGCAGGCCTGGCGATTGCCGATTGGTTGCGACGGCGTTTGGCTATTGCGGCAGCATGCTCCCGGTACGAACGAAGCGACTATGCCAGGACAAGGATTCGTCAAGAAGATGAGGGGTATGCTGACCACACGGTGACTTCTCCGCTCGGTCGAGATAATCGCGCAGGAAGGGACGGAAGTCGGGGTGCGAGCAGTTCTCGATGATGACTCTGGCGCGCTTTTTGGGCGAGAGCCCGCGCAGATCTGCGAGTCCCTGGTCGGTAACCATGACCTGGAGGTCATGCTCGGTGTGGTCCACGTGCGAAACCATCGGGACGATGGTGGAGATGCTTCCCTTGGCGGCGGTTGAGGGCGCCATCATGAACGAGAGATAGCCGTTGCGGGTGAAGTCGCCGGAGCCTCCTATGCCGTTCTGCACACTCGAGCCCATGATGTGGGTGGAGTTTACGTTGCCGTAGATGTCTCCCTCGATCATGGCGTTCATGGCGATGACGCCGATACGGCGGATGACTTCGGGGCTGTTGGAGATCTCCTGCTGACGGATCACGACGCGGTCCCGGTAGCTTCCGATCCTGGGCATGATGTTGTGGATGCCTTCCGGGCTCAACGAAAACGCAGTTGCCGAGAGGCTACAGACCTTGCCCTTGTCGAGTAGCTGCACCATGCCATCCTGAATGACCTCGGTGTAGGCAGTCATGCCCTCGAACGGAGCGTCTTCTAGGCCGAAGAGTACAGCGTTAGCTATGTTTCCGACGCCGGACTGTAGAGGGAAGAGCGTCGAAGGAAGGCGGCCTTTTTTCACCTCCCACTCGAGGAAGTTGATGATGTGGCCGGCGATCTTTTTGGAGGCTTCGTCGGGCGCCTTGAAGGGGCTGGCTCGGTCTCCGATGTCGCTGGTGACGACCGCAATCACCTTCTCTATCGGGACCTTGAGGTAGGGAGTGCCAATGCGCTGGTCGGACTTGAGTAGAGGGATCGGCTGGCGGTGCGGCGGCAGGCCGAGACCATAGTAGATGTCGTGCATGCCCTCGAGCTCGAGAGGCTGCGCCGAGTTAACTTCGAGGATGACCTTATCGGCTCGGTTGATCCAGGTGGTGTTGTTCCCGAGGGAGGAGCTGGGGACGATGCGCCCGTCTTCGAGGATGGCTGTGACCTCGATGATGGCGATGTCCATTTTGCCGAGGAAGCCGTAGTCGACTAACTGCGCGACATGGCTTAGGTGCATGTCGATGTAGTCGGTCTCGCCGGCGTTGATGCGCTTACGCATCTCGGGATCACCGCTATAGGGCAGACGCAGATTGACGCCGTCTGCCCTGGCCAGCGCGCCGTCCAGCTCAGGGCCGGTGGAGGCTCCAGTGAAGACACTGACCCTGAAAGGCTCACCCCTCTCGTGCGCAGCCGCGATGCGCTTGCCAAGGGCGGTTGGGACGGCTTTGGGGTAGCCGGAGCCCGTAAAGCCGCTCATGCCGAGGATGGACCCGGGAGGGATCAATGCGGCTGCCTCCTCGGCGCTCATCAGAAGCTGTGCGAGGGAGGGATTCAATATTCTGGTGCTTGTGGAAGCCATTGAAACCTATACCTTCCTTTTCCTTATGGGTGTCATCGCGACGCTCATTCGGGATCTTTCCGGAGTCCTGACGACTCCCACGACTTTCGATTTAGTGGGAGAGCAAAGACTCGTCCGATAGAGCTCCAACAGTATAAGAATCGGGAAGCTTCCTTTGCTCGTACCCTGTATAGATCTGCCGCGGACGGGCGATCTTCTGTTCCGGGTCGTTGATCAGCTCCTGCCACTGGGCCAGCCAGCCTACCGCACGCGGGATGGCAAACAGTACCGTGAACATCTTGGGTTCAAGGCCCATCGCCTCGTAGATGATGCCGGAGTAGTAGTCGACATTGGGGTAGAGCTTGCGCGAGACGAAGTAGTCGTCGGTCAGGGCGATCTGCTCGAGCTCCATGGCCAAATCGATCTTCTTGTTCCGGCCGGTGACCTCGAAGACTTCCTCGGCTGTGCGCTTGATGATGCGGGCGCGGGGATCGTAGTTCTTGTAGACGCGATGGCCGAAGCCCATCAGCTTGTGACGGCCCTCTTTGACTCCCTGGATGAAGGCCGGAATGTTTTCCTTGCTGCCAATCTCGTCGAGCATCTTGAGGACTTCTTCGTTGGCACCTCCATGCAACGGTCCAGCGAGAGCGGCAGCGGCAGCGGCGATCGAGAGGAACGGGTCTGCCTCGGAGCTGCCGACGGAGCGCATCGCGTTGGTCGAACAGTTCTGCTCGTGGTCGATATGCAGGATGAAGAGGACATCGAGGGCGCGCGCGAGGACGGGGTGCTTCAGGTGTTCAAGCGGGCTGCGCTCCCACAGCATGTGCATGAAGTTTTCCGCGTAGCCCAGCTTGGGCTCGGGAGAGATGTAATCCAGTCCCTTGCTGTGACGGTAGCCATACGCTGCGATGATCGGAATCTTGCCGATGATTCGGCGGATACAGTGGATCTGGACCTCGCGATTGCGAACGTCCTTGGAGTCCGGATAGAAGGTCGACAGGGCGGCAAGGGTGCTGACCAGCATGCCCATCGGATGGGCGTCGTAGCGGAAACCTTCCATGAACTTCTTGATGTTCTCGAAGATGCCCATGTGGATGCGAAGGGCGGCCAACCACTCCTTCTCCTGGTCGGGGGTGGGAAGCTCGCCGTGGATGACGAGATAGGCGACCTGCGGAAAGGTGCAGTGCTCGGCCAGGTCGGCTATGTCGTAGCCGCGGTAGCGAAGGATTCCCTTGTCGCCATCGATGTAGGTGATCTGGCTCTGGCAGGAGGCGGTGTTCATAAATGCGGGATCGTAGGACATCATCCCGAAGTCATCGGGGGCCAGCTTGATCTTGCGCAGATCCATCGCGCGGATGGTGTCGTGGGTGACAGGGAAGGTGTACTGCTTCTCTGTGCGATTGTCGATTATCGTAACGGTATTCTCCATGGATAGACCCCTTCTTTGGGACAACAGTCCGCTTCCTCATTATCGTTGGCTGTGATGGTCATCACGATCGATTGGATTCACGAAAGGCCTTCGGAGTACAACCGATTACCGAAAGGATAGCTTAGTAGGTTTTCTCAGGTTTTTGCTGAGGATGGTTACGAAGAGCGAGAATGGATGGGCGAGCGGAGGGGACGGTCAGCACCTATTCCCGGCGCGTAGCATGGGATGGAAGCAACGGGATGGAACGAAATCATGAACAGGAAGCCGCGATGATCCAAGGGACCACACAGATCCGAGAGGCCGCACAAGGCGTGCGGATTGAATCCGATAGCATGGGGCAGATCGACGTCCCGGCGAACCATTACTGGGGGGCTCAGACCGAGCGCTCGCTGCACCATTTTGCCATTGGCGACGATCGTATGCCGCCGGAGCTGATCCGCGCATTCGCCATCCTGAAAAAGGCGGCGGCGCTGGTCAACAACGACCTGGGCAAGTTGCCGCAGGAGACGACGCAGTTGATCGTAAGGGCCGCGGACGAGGTGATTGCCGGGAAGCACAGCCAGGAGTTTCCTCTGCGCATCTGGCAGACTGGGTCGGGTACGCAGACGAATATGAATGTGAACGAGGTCATCTCGAACCGCGCGATTGAGATTGCCGGCGGAGAGATGGGTAGCAAGAAGCCCGTGCACCCGAACGATCATGTGAACATGTCGCAGTCGTCGAATGACACGTTCCCGACGGCGATGTATATCGCCGCAGCGACGGCGGTGAAGGAGCGGCTGATTCCGGCGGTATGGCATATGCATGATGCGCTGGCGGCCAAGGCGAAGGCGTTCGAGCATATCGTCAAGATTGGGCGCACGCATTTGCAAGATGCGACTCCGCTGACGCTGGGGCAGGAGATTGGGGGATGGGCGAGCCTGCTGGAGCGCGATATTGCGCGACTGGAATCGACGCTGGATGGGCTGTACGAGCTGGCGATTGGCGGGACGGCGGTGGGAACGGGGCTGAACACACATCCTGAGTTTGCGGACCGAGCGGCGGCGAAGATCGCGGAGCTGACGGGACTTCCCTTCCGCTCGCACCCGAACAAGTTTGCGGCGCTTTCGGCGCATGATGAACTGGTGTTTGCGAGCGGCGCGCTGGTGACGCTGTCGGCGTCGATGATGAAGATTGCCAACGATGTTCGATGGCTAAGCTCGGGGCCTCGGTGCGGGATCGGAGAGCTGATTATCCCGGAGAACGAGCCGGGAAGCTCGATCATGCCCGGCAAGGTGAATCCAACGCAGAGCGAGGCGATGACCATGGTGGCTGTGCAGGTGCATGGCAACAACGCCGCGATTGCCTTCGGCGGGAGCCAGGGGAACTTCGAGCTCAATGTCTTCAAGCCAGTGATGATCTATAACTTCATGCACTCGGTGCGGCTGCTGACGGATACGTCGCACATGTTCGTGGAGTTCTGCGTGGCGGGCATGGAGGCGAATCTTCAGCGGATTAACGAGTACGTAGAGAAGTGCCTGATGCTGGTGACCGCGCTCAACCAGCACATTGGGTACGACAAGGCAGCCAAGCTGGCGAAGACAGCGCACCACAAGGGGTTGTCGTTGCGAGAGGCGAACCGGGAGCTCGGGTACCTTACCGAGGAGGAGTTCGACCGCTATATGCGGCCGGAGACGATGACCAGCGCCGGGGGCTGATCGCGAAGCTCGGAGTGGCTTCGCGGGCGGCCGCATAGGTTGCGGCGCATCGCGATGCCGAGCTTGAGGCCGCGTGCGGATTTTCATCTGCTCGCGACGGGGCCCATGAAGCCGTCGCGCTAAAATGATCCAACCCCGCATGTTTCCTTCTGCACGACGACCCACACCCGCTGTCATCGTCCGACTGCTATCGGCAGGTCTGATGGTTGCGTGCTCACTTCGGGCGCAGGCTGCCGCACCTGTGGCGACTCCTACGCCAAGCCATCGCGAGGTGCTGCAGTCTCCCGCCGGCATCACCGAAGTCGGGCTGTTGAACGGCGCCGCGTATCGTATCGACATCCCTGCACGCTGGAACCATTCGCTGGTTGTGTTCTACCACGGCTACGCGCTGCAGCCGGTGAGCTTTCATATCGCGGCGCGGCTTGTCGGCCAGCAGGAACCGCTGTTCGAGCGACATTATGCGGTCATCCAGAGTGCTTATTCGAGGACCGGATGGGCATTGCAGCAGGCCTATCCCGAGACCGAGGCGCTACGGCGTTACTTCGTCAAGAAGTATGGCCAGCCCAGCGAGACGTACGTTGCCGGCGGCTCGATGGGCGGGCAACTGGTCGCCGTCACGCTGGAGATCAACCCGAAGCCATACCTCGGGGGGCTCGACTTGTGCGGCTCCGTGGGGCCGACCTACGTGAACTTCGCCCACCGCTTTGCGATGCGCGCCGCGTTCGATTACTACTTTCCGGGAGTGATGCCTCCCCTGGTTCCTGTCCCCGACAACTTCGAGGACACGCTTGCTGACCGCGACAAAGTGTTTGAGGCGCTGCGCGCGGATCCTTCCGCCGCGACTGCCATGCGGAATCTGACGGGCCTGCACACGGACGCGAACCTGGCGCACGATATCGCGTACTGGACCTTCATCGTGAAAGATCTGCAGCAGAGAGCGGGCGGCAATCCCTTTGATAACAGGAACTTTGTCTACGATGGGACGAGTCCGAACAGCGCGGGAGACGATTTCGAACTAAACGCCAAGGTGAAGCGTTACGCGGCGAGCCCACAGGCTCGGGCCTACATGCTGCGCCACTACACGCCGAGCGGCCGGCTGGGGAGACCGATGCTGGCGCTGCACACGATCTACGATCCGATCGTGCCGCTGAGTCAGCTGGAGTTGTATCAAGACGAGGTGCAGGCCTCGGGCGCGGAGCAAAATCTGGTGCAGCAGGTGGTCGATCGGGAGGGCCACTGCGACTTCACCCAGGGCGAGATTGGCGACGCCTTCGACCAGATGGTGCGATGGGCAAAGGGTGGGCCCCGTCCCGCGCCCGGAGCTGTGAAACCATAAGCTTGCGGGCCCGATGGTCGGCGGCTTCGGCGTGCGCTGCCCACGTGACACTTGCGTCACCTCTTCACGCCAGCCCTGCATATCGCCCGTATAATAAAGTATGGAATTTGTGCAGCCGGAGACCTCCGTCTCCAGCGCTCCAGAACCTCACGCGCCCGCTCCCCCCGGCGCGACCCTAACCAGCGAAACTGGCATCGAGCTCGAAGCAGCGCTCCCCGCCGTTCCGCATACTCAGGCTGTGTCAAAGGGCCCCGTCACATTGGATGAACCCTCCGGAAAGCTCGCCCCGGCCTCTCCGAAGCCCTCGCCCGTTGCTTCAACTCCCACCGCGGACCGAGCCGACCTGGATGCTCGATTCGAGCACCTCCTCGAGACAGTCAAGGCCAATCGCCCTGCCGACGATCTCGATCTTATCCGCTCCGCGTGGGCGTTTTCCATACAGAAACACGAAGGCCAGCGCCGGGCTTCGGGCGAGGCGTACATCGGGCACCCGCTGGAGGTAGCGCAGGTGCTTGCGGAGCTGAAGATGGACGCGACAGCCATCGCTGCGGGCCTGTTACACGATGCTGTCGAAGATACCGACGTGACTGCCAGCGATATTGCGAAGCGCTTTGGAGAGCAGGTGGCGCACATCGTCGAGGGGGTGACCAAGCTCGACAAGATCAAGTTTGCGAACCGCGAAGACCACCAGGCCGAGAACATTCGCAAGATGCTTCTGGCCATGGTGACGGACCTCCGCGTGGTCATCATCAAGCTCGCCGACCGCCTGCACAATATGCGCACGCTCGAGCACCTGAACCCGGAGAAGCAGCGCCGCATTGCGCGCGAGACGCTCGATGTCTACGCCCCGCTTGCGCACCGCTTGGGCATGGGTAAACTGCGCGGAGAGCTCGAGGACCTGGCCTTCCGCTACATCGATCCGTTCACGTACACGCAGCTTTCCTCGGAAGTCGACTCGTTGCGCGGCGAGGGCGAGGTGTTTCTGCAGCGCATCGTCGCAACGCTCGAGACCAAGTTCAAAGAAGTGGGCGTAACGGCACGCGTTGAGTCGCGCATCAAGCGGTTGTTTTCGATCCAGCAGAAGCTCGTCGCGCACAGCATTCCGGTGGAGCAGGTTTATGATCTCTTCGCCGTCCGCGTGATTACCGAGACCGAGTCAGACTGCTACGCCGTGCTCGGCCTGCTGCACAGCATGTGGCGGCCTGTGCCGGGGCGATTCAAAGACTTTATCGCGATGCCGCGCCCGAATTTATACCAGTCGCTGCACACCACGCTGATCGCAGAGGGTGGGCACCAGTTCGAGGTGCAGATCCGCACGGAAGATATGCACCGCGTCGCCGAAGAAGGAATCGCCGCGCACTGGAAGTACAAGGCTACCGACAACGTGAGCGCAAAGGATGAGCAACGCCTTGCTTGGGTTCGGCAGCTGATGGAATGGCAGCGCGAGATGACCGACCCCAACGAGTTCATGTCGACGCTGCGCATCGATCTGTATCCGGAGGAGGTCTACACCTTTACGCCCAAGGGCAAGGTGATTGTTCTGCCCAAGGACGCGAGCCCGATCGATTTCGCGTATGCGATTCACACCGATGTGGGCCATGCAACGATTGGCGCAAAGGTGAATGGACGCATCGTTCCTCTACGCACACGGCTGCGCAACGGCGACATCGTGGAGGTCGCCACGCAGGCCGGCCATGCTCCCTCGCGCGACTGGCTGAGTTTTACCAAGAGCTCTCGCGCACGCAACAAGATCAAGCACTGGCTGAATGAGAATCAGCGCGCGCGTGCGGTCGAAATCGGCAACAAGCTGCTGCAACGCGAGGCTCGCAAGTACAAGCTCTCCCTGGACAAGTTCAAGAACGCCGACTATGAGCGAATCTCCTCCGAGTACGGGCTCAGTTCGGTGGACGATCTACTCGCCGGCATCGGCTTTGGGAAATACTCCGCGCGTCAGGTACTGAATAAGCTCGAACCTGGCAGCACCATGCCTGCCGAGAGCTCGGCCGCCGAACCCGGCAGTACGGGCAACACGCTCGCACACATGTCGGAGGCGGTGAAGCGAGTCTTCTTCGGCAAGGGGTCGGACTCGTTGCAGGTGGAGGGCCAGGACGATCTGCTGGTCTACCGCGCGCGATGTTGTAACCCGATTCGCGGCGAAGAGATCATCGGGTACGTAACGCGTGGCAAGGGCGTCGCGGTCCATGCGCGTAGCTGTCCGAACGTGCAGAACCTGTTGTATGAAGCCGATCGCCGCATCGATGTGGCATGGGCAGAGCATCCTGGCAATACGGCCGCAGGAGCTCCTAAGCCGACCACGTACCCGGTTAAGCTGGTGATCCTCGTCGATGACCGCTCGGGATTGTTGAAGGAGTTCGCGGCCATCATCTCTGAGGATGGGACAAACATCAAATCAGTGGAGACTCGCCCTGCCGACGACGACGCAGTCTATGTCGACTTCGTCATCGAGACGCTGGACCTGCGGCACCTTACGCGGCTTGCGCAAAATCTGCGTAAGGTGCCTGGCGTGCGCGATGTGCATCGCGTACAGAAGGTTTAGAGCTCCTCAGCCCAGCAAGTTCATCCTCTTCGCTGTTCCCGTCAAAATCTCCAGAGCCTGATCGATCTGTGGACGGGTGTGCTCACTTGTCATGATGCAACGCACGCGCGCTTTGCCTTCAGGGACTGTTGGGAACGCGATGCCGGTAGCCATCACACCCTGCTCGAATACGGCGCGACTGAACTCCATCGTCTGTCGGCCATCGCCAATAATAATGGGGGTTATGGGCGTCTCGCTCTTTGGCGTCGTGCGGCCGCCAATGTCAAAGCCGGCATGCGTGAGCTGCTCCTGGAAATAATGGGTGTTCGCCCACAAACGCTCGATGCGGTCGGGTTCATTCTCGAGGATGTCAAACGCGGCGATGCAGCTTGCGGCGACACTGGGCGGATGCGACGTCGAAAACAGGAACGGACGAGCACGATGATAAAGGTAGTCGATCAGATCGCGAGAACCGCAGACATAGCCGCCCAGAACGCCGATCGCCTTGGAGAGCGTGCCCACCTGAATATCCACGCGCTGGGTGCAGCCGAAGTGATCCACGCTGCCGCGTCCGTTGCGTCCGAGCACGCCGCTGGCATGAGCGTCATCCACCATCATGATGGCGCCGTACTTTTCGCAGAGATACACCAGCGCGCCGACCGGGCCGATGTCCCCATCCATAGAGAATACGCCGTCCGTGATGACGAGCTTGTGCCCGGGCTCGTTCTGAAGCTCCTTCAATATCTCTTCGGCATGGTCGACGTCTTTGTGCCGGAAGACCTTGATCTTGGCGCGCGAGAGCCTGGCTCCATCGATGATGCTGGCGTGATTCAACTCGTCGGAGAGAATAAAGTCATCCTTGCCGAGGATGCTCGAGACGGTTCCGGCGTTCGCCGTAAATCCGGACTGGAAGACGACACAGGCTTCCACCCCTTTGAAGCGCGCAATCTTTTCCTCGAGCTCCATGTGGATGCGCATGGTTCCGGCGATGGTGCGCACGGCTCCTGAGCCGACACCATACTTCTCGATCGCCGCTGTAGCGGCCTCGCGCAGCTTGGGGTGGTCGCAGAGGCCAAGGTAGTTATTCGACGCCAAGTTGATGACCTCGCGGCCATCGTAATGGCAGACAGGTGCTTGCGCATCGTCCAGCACACGCAGCTTGAAGTACGTTCCACCTGCGCGGAGTGCGTCTAGTTGCGCGGTCAGGTGTGAAAGTTGCGGGCGTTTCGACGATGTCTCTTCGAGAAGGGTTGTGGTGATACTCATAATCCTTCGATCTTAAACCTTTCTTCGGCGTTAGGCAGCATACGCAACGACAATGGGCATCCAATTCCATGCAAGATCGTGGCTTAAGCCCTTCTTCGCAAGCCATGCCGTGTGCATGGAAGGAGATTTATGACCATTCCAAGGACGTTTCGCGCCATACTCAGTGGCGCAGGATTGTTGACCCTCGCATTGCTTGCCGGTTGCGCCAGCAAGGAAACAAAGGCGATCGATCAAGCCAAGTCGCAAGCGATCACCACCAATACCCCGCAGCAGGTTCAGTTTGTGGACGGGAACGGCAATACGGTGACCAAGACCGTGGAACCTCCCGCGGCCCAGGGCCAGCAGCCAGCCATTTCAACCCTGATCACGCCTCCGCCCCCCGGACCGAAGCCGCATAGCACCGACCCCGTGATCACGCCGCTGGGCTCCGCCGCCCAGAACTCGCCGGCGCAGGGGCCAAGCGAGCAGACATCTGCGGGCACGGCGCCACAGCAAGGGCCGGCAGCTTCAGTTTCGGTGAATGTTCCAGCCGGAACCGAGCTCGCCATCCGCATCGATCAGCGCATCAGCGCTCGGAGCAGCAGCGCGGGTGATCGCTTCAACGGCAACGTGGTTGAGCCAGTTCTCAGCAACGGCACAGTGGTGATCCCTCGCGGTACTCCGGTCACAGGCCGCGTAGTGGAAGCGCACCATGGAGGACACTTCAAGGGGCGCTCGATCCTCGAACTGCGGCTTACCGCGATGACGCTCAATGGCTATGAGTACCCTCTCGACACGCATGACACGGTACGCACAAGGAAGGGTAAGGGACGTCGCTCGGCGGGCATTATTGGCGGCATGACCGGTGCCGGCATGTTGATCGGCGGGCTTGCTTCCGGTGGTGTTGGGCTGGCGATCGGTGGAGCAGCCGGTGCAGGTGCGGGTACCGCGATCGCTGGCGGAACAGGCAACAAAAACCTGGACATCCCGGCTGAGTCCATCGTGCACTTCCGGCTCTCGGATCCACTCGTGATTCAACATCCCTAATCTCGCATCATCATCAGACGGCCCATCTCCTTTCGATGGGCCGTTTTTCTTTTCAACCGCTTCTGCAACTTGAGCCTCTTCTGTTCGTCCAACTTCTTTGATCGCGTAACCGCTACACTAATTTTGAAATGTTCGCCCAGCAGACCATGAAGCCTTTCGCAGCCATCCTCTGCTCCATCACGCTACTGGCCGGTCCGCTAGTGCTTGCTCAGGCGCCAGCAGCAACTCCCGAGGCGCAGGCTCCCTCCGGTAACAATCCGGACGTCGCGACGATCACCATGAGATCCAACCTGGTGGTTGTGCCGGCGCTGGTGCGCACTAAGTCCGGAGAGCTCGTCTACACCCTCAAGGCCAACGACTTCATCCTCACCGACAATGGCGTGGTGCAGAAGCTGCGGCTTGAGCCCGATACCGGCACCGAGCCGCTGGCTATGGTCATCATCGCGCAGACCGGTGGCGATGCTGCTGTGCATCTGGACCAGTATCAGCATCTCGGGCCGATGCTGGATAACATGTTGGGCGGCGTTGATCACCGTGTGGCGGTTGTCGGGTTCGACAGTACGCCGATCCTGTTGCACGGCTTTACGTCGAACCTAGATTTTGTCGCGCATTCACTGGATATCCTCGATCCCGGCGACAAACAGGCGGCGGTGCTGGATGCGATCGTCTACGCGGTGAACCTGCTGCGCCAGCAACCGACCACCTATCGCCGCGCCATCCTTTTGCTCTCGCAGACCACCGACGACGGCAGCCACACGACGCTGGTGGATGCGCTTCACTCGATCAGCGACACGAATACCATGATGTACAGTGTCGGCTTTCACACGACGGGAACCGAGTCGCGAAAGGAAGCTGCCAAATTCAATGACGATACGCCCGGACCGCAGCATGGCTGTTTCAGCCGCGATATGGGAACTGACGAGGATGGGAAAAAAATCAAGCCTACCGAGAGTAAAGGCTCGCAGGACCTGAACTGCGTGGAAGAACTTCTTCCCCCGCTGCGTCTTGCTCATATCGCGGAGATTGCTGCGCGCAATGCGCTGCGCCACAATATCTCCGAGTCGGTGGCACATCTCACTGGCGGCGAATCGTTTAATTTCAAGAACGTGAAGACGCTCGATACCGATCTCTTCACGATTGCGAATCACATTCCCAATCGCTACGTGCTGACGTTCACGCCGCAGTCGCCGACTCCTGGGTTTCATTCCATCGTGCTGAAGCTGCGCGACGGTTCGCATCTTTCGGTGGAAGCTCGGAATGGCTACTGGGTGAATGCCGAAGACGATTCGGCCGCACCAAAGCCCTGAGCCATCCGATGGTCATTCTCCAGAGAATTTATGGATGAGCCTGCGATCGCGCTTGGTGGGCCGCCTCGCGGGAGCAGCTCCGGAGGCGAACATGGCCTTGCGCTCGTCGGCGGCCTTTGCGCGAGCTTGCTTGCTCTCTTCTGTCTCGCGGTAGAGTGTCTGCGCCACCGCCGCGGGTCTTCGTACTTCGCTCAGCGTTAGCACCTCCAGGACGAAGTCGCCAGCCTCGTTGCGAACTTGTAGCGTATCTCCTATGCGCACCTCGCGCGCTGCCTTCGCGATCACTGAATTCGATAGCACGCGGCCCAACTCACACGCCTTCGAGGCGAGCGCTCGCGTCTTGAAGAACCTTGCCGCCCACAACCACTTGTCAATGCGAACACCGTTCACTGCGTTCCTCCTTGTATGAGAGTTTGCGCCCTCGCCAATGCTTCGGCTTGCACGGCAGGCTCATCGCCGAAGCCATCGAGCCAGTGGATCGCTTCTACCCTGCGAAACCACGTTCCCTGCCGTTTCGCGTAGTTGCGATGCCCCTGCTGTGCTGCGGCGACAGCTGCGCCAAGTGTGCTCTCGCCCCGCAGCACGGCCATCGCCTGGGCATATCCCAGCGCACCGAAAGCGCGGCAAGCGTCGCCGTATCGTTCGCTCAGCATTTCGGTTTCGGCCAACAGACCGCGATCAAACATTGCCGCTGCCCGGTCATTAATGCGCGCGTAGAGGCGCTCGCGTGTGGGCTTCGAGGCGAGGGGGGCAAGGCCCATCTGCAGCACGCGGTAGCCCTGCAACGCATCACGACCCGTCTTCCACTGCTCGGTTTGTGGCTGCCGCGCTGCTAAGGTGACCTCAATGCTGCGGATAAGCTTCGGAACATCGTTCGCATGAATCAGCGCCGCAGCCTTTGCATCGAGTCGCTGCAGCACGCGATGCAGCCATGGAGACCCGCGCTGCTCGACGCGTGCACCCAACCGCTCACGTAGAGCGTCATCTCGCTTGGGCGCAGGCGCCAGGCCTTCGAGCAACGCACGCAAGTAGAGTCCAGTACCTCCGGCGACAATCGGGATTCGCCGTCGCTCACGAATTCCTGCGATGGCCTCGCGTGCATGGCGAGCATAATCGCCGGCGGTACAGACTTCGTCCGGCCAGTAGAGATCGATGCAATGATGCGGAACTTGCTGCCGCTCGACGAGCGTTGGCTTCGCTGTGCCAATCTCCATGAGCCGATAGACAGCAACCGAGTCGCAGCTGACAATCTCGCCGCCAAGGTTCTCGGCCAGGTGCAGCGCCAGTGCAGTCTTGCCACTTGCTGTTGGGCCGGCTACCACTAGCAGCGGATATTCGTTCTCTCCGTGCGACGCCATCAGGGGCGCCACCAGCCCTGCACGAACACCCTGCCAAGACCCGCGCGCACCATACTTCGTACCAGCACCAGAATGGCCATCAACATCAGGCCGCGCACAACGCTGCGGCGCTCAACCTTTTCGCGGTCGGTTCTATAGTGTTTAAAGGCCAGGCGATCTCGATCGAGGGAAGGTATCAGCTCGGGCAACCGAGGGGGTGTCGCGCGATGCTCGTACCGATGCGCTGGACCCTTCATCCTCACTGCTCCTGCTCTTGGTTGACCAGGTAATGAATGCGGAGTTCGAGGTTGGGCCCGTGGAATTGCTTGGGCAGCGGCGGAAACTGTCCAACGCCCGTGATCGATCCCCACGCCGCATGGTCCAGCGCCTCGTCATGAGTCGACCCATCCAGATGCATCGCCGCGATCGTTCCATCTGGGTTGATGGTGAATCGAATCTGCGTGGTGCCCCGCTTGTTGAGCGGAGGCCGTGTCTCTTCTGGAAGCAGCGGAATCCACTGCTGATAGATCAAGCGAATGATGCGCTGCAGATAAGGCTGAAAATTCACCCCCTGCGTATCGGATAGGATCTCCGCGCCGGAGCCCACGGCCGTTCCGCGGTTGCCGCCGCTAATGCCCACATGGCGGTCGTCGCCAGCATTTTGCGAGCCATGCATTGCCTGCTGCATATCCTGGTTGGCCGTTTGGCCGGTATTGAAGGTGGGCCGCGTGGAGGGCTGTGGCGTTGGAGCATCGGGCTCCGCCGAACGGGGAGCGGGACGTGGAGCAGAGGGCAACGGCAGCGCAGGAGATGGGACCGGCTGAGTGGGCTGCGTCGCCACGGGGGGTGGGGTGTGGGTGGGCTCAGCCGGGGCGGGTTGCGGCGGCACCGGTGCGGGAGGCACTGGTGATCGCTTGGGCTCCATGGCTCGCAGCTTGGCGAGCGTGCCCCGGTCGATCTTTGGCGGCGGCGCCAGCGCATGGTGCGGGAGTACCGGCGCGTTCAGCTGCACAATCTCCTTCTGATGGAGAGCGTCTGCAGGGGTGATCAACTGCGGAGCATGCCAGAGATACTTCGGGCCGTAAAACAGCACCCAGGCGATGGCCAGCCAGACGAACAAGGAGATATAGATGGACTCGCGGAACCGGCCGCGTGCCCGCTCGTCTTCAATCGTGTCCAGCAGCTTGATGAGCTCGTGCTCTTCGAGATGCCCAAACCGGTTGGTGCGGATGCGCACAGGTGCTGAAACGATTCTGCTCGACCCCTCGTGGGGAACCACGGACACCGGCACACCGGGTTCGGTGGGTTCGGGGGTTGAAGCCTGCGGATCAGGGGCACCGGAATCCTGCGGTGTGTCTGGCTCCATCCGGGGACGCTCGGGATCGATCTGTGGGGGTGTTGTCTGCATCGGGTCGTTAGTCTGTGACGGATGTGCCCCGGTGAAGGTTGCGTGCGCGGGGACAAATCACCAGACCAAAAAGACGCTGGCCCTTCTATTTTCTCATCTTCAGCACGATTCCGCGCATCCGCATCTATTCTTGAGATATGTCGTCTACGCACCCCCTCGCTGGCCGCACCGCCATCGTCCTTACCGTTAGCGACCGCTGCTTTGCCGGTACCCAGATGGACCTCTCCGGCCCAGCCATCGTCCGCATCCTCAGCGAGGCGGGCGCAGAGATCCTCGAAACCCTCACCCTCCCCGACGAGCTCGAGCAGCTTGCCCCCACCCTGCGCAATGCGGCCACACGCGCCAGCCTCATCCTTACGACCGGAGGAACCGGTCTCGCCGCCCGTGACATCACTCCCGAGGCGACCCTCGCTGTCTCCAGCCGCCTAGTTCCAGGGATTGCCGAACTCATTCGCCAGGACGGCGCGCGTCACACGCCGTTCGCCGCCCTCGGCCGTGGCGTCTGCGTGGTCGCCGACCACTGCCTTATCCTGAATCTTCCCGGAAACCCGAAAGGTGCCGAGAGCTCCCTTCGCGCCGTGCTTAACCTGCTTCCCCATGCTCTGGATCTCCTCGCCGGACAGACCGAGCATCCAACCGAGCGGTAGAATATAGATTCCGTGAAACTTGGACCCATCGCTTTCCTGCATAAGTTTTCTGCCGTCCTTCTGGCACTGCTCAAACCCCTCGGGATTTGGGGCGTGGGCGGGTTGGCGCTCATCGACTCCGCGCTGATCCCCATTCCTGTTTCCATGGACGGCGTGGTCATCGGCTATGTTGCGGCCAACCACCATCGGTTTTTGGCGTACAGTCTCGTAGCGGCGGTAGCCTCTACGCTGGGTTCGCTGGTTCCCTTCTTCATTGGGCGAGCGGGCGGAGAGTTCTTCCTGCTCAAGCGAATCAACCGCGAGCGCTACGAAAGAATCCGCGACCGCTTCGAGCGCCAGGAGTTCCTCGCCATCATGATCCCGGCGATGCTCCCTCCTCCTACACCGCTGAAGCTCTTCGAATTCTCCGCAGGAGTCTTCGAGATGAAGACTGCTCCTTTCCTGCTGGCGATCTTCTGCGGCAAGTTCACACAGTTTTTGGCCTGTTCGCTGCTCACGATCTGGTTCGGCCCAACGCTGGTGCACTCTCTACGCCATCTCGTGCACGAACACCATGACCTTGTCATCGCAGTTGCCGTCGCCGGCATCTTTTGGCTGGGCTTCTACGCCGTGCGCAAGATTTTCGATCGTCGGAAGGGCGTTTCGCTGCCCAGCGAAGAAAATCTGTAGCTTCGCCTGTGTTCGAGCGCATGGCATACAAGAGAGGCCGCGCATCAAGCGCGGCCTCTCTTGCTGCTGATCTTTGTTCCCGTTATACCGCTTCGTGCGTCGAACGCATCGTCTCCACTAATAGCTTCGCCAATACCGGCAGACCGAAGAATGCGGTAGCAAAGAGCCCCGTGGACAACAGATCGTTGCCATAGAACGGCAGTGCCGCGGCATAACACGCACCCAGACCGCTCAGGGTGTGCGGATACATCGCGAGATTTCCAGCACCCGCCCACACCATGAAGTTGCTAAGCACGAAGAAGCTTGTAGCGGAAGCCAGTACACCACCAGCGACCCGGAGTGCCGTCACCTTGCGCAGAAGGACGCTGCCGGTCAGGCAAACCGCCGCGTACCATGCCCACGTCACCAGGTAGGCGCTCACGTGGAACGCGTAGCCGTACACCTTTGTGGTCAAAAAAACATCCATCAAGGCCATTACGGCGACGGCAAGCACCGTCTGCCAGCGTGGCCTGCGCGAGCCGAAGAACAGCAGGCCAGCGCCAACGGCCGTGAAGTTGAACGCGAGGTTATGAAAGATGTGGGGTAGAAGGCGGCTCAGCGCAGCGAGCACGAGTACGAGAATGGCGAGCATGATAGGTTGGCCTTCAAAACAGGGTGTGCGGCATCGCCTCTGCCGCTACCTTCGATTGTAGCCTGTGCGCACCGATCAACGGTCAAAAAGGCTTTCACGCTATCAATAAACGAGCTCAACCAATAGGGCATTCTAGCGATGGCGCAACTTTGGAGGTCAGGGCTCGACGCGCCCGTCCATCGTCTGGCGGACCACGCGGCCCGCCGCGTCAAGCTCCACCGTACCAACCAACGGCTGCCGTCCGGTCTCCCTCATACGTCCGCCCATAAAGCGCGGATCGCTGAAGGTGACCAACGTTGCGCCAACCAAATGTTGGTCTCCTTCGGAAACTCCGTCACTGTCCGGCTTCGTCACTTCGATAAATGGCATCGGCGACCAGTCCATATACACGCGCCCGAGCTTGCTCCGCTCGGCAGCTAGAACCTCCGCACTCCGGCCGGGCTTCGGATACGTCGTCTCACCGTTCGTCAGCGTTCCACCATAGGTGTCGATCTCCGCGAGCCGATAGACTGGCCCGAAGTCCATCACCGCCGACCAACGGAACGGGTTCAGTAGATCCGGACTCGCGAGCGCTGCACGCGCTGGAAGATATACAGGCACGTGCTGTGCATCGTCATCGGAGGTCTGGGAAGCATTGGAGGGGGTCGCTGGAGGTGGTGCCAGGATGCTCTGCGACATCGCCATCTGAGTAGCCCGCTGGTGCTCGACGGCACGCAGACTCCACCAAGCCACGATGCCCAACAGTGCCGTGATCGCCCATCCCCTGCCGCGAAAGGGCTGCTTCTTCGCACCGACCTCTGCGCTCACCAGCCCGAAGAGCGACGGCAGAATGAGCGCACCCAGAAGCAGCACGAGCATCAATGGATCAACGATGAAGACGATCGATGCGGCGTACCAGCGGTCGTTGAACGGAAAGAACGGTCTCAGACCATAGTTATTGGTGTAATCGAGCAGTAGATGGCTGAGCAGCGCGATCAGCGCGAGACCGTATAGTGAACCCCATCGGATGGGCGCAACGGTTAGCGGTTTTGCCCTGGGAAGCGGATGCGTCCTTGCACGCCTGACCCGCCATTGGTGCCATGCATAAACACCGGCAACAATTAGGGCCGCCTCAAAAGGCAGCCCCAGAAATGTATGCGTGATGCCACGATGATGCTGGAATCCTTCAATTGGGCCCCGTAGACTCCACAGAGTGTCGATGTCGGGAAACTCAGCAGCTACGACCATGGTCAGCGTGGCATAAGCGGCACGCCGGTTCAGTCCAGATCGCGAGAGGCACGCGCCGGTAAGAAGATGCGTTACCGGCTCCATCGGAGTTCGTTACCGCTGCATGGCGATCGAATGGATGCCCAACGACTGCTGCGCCGTTTGAGCCACGTCGGCTTCATGCTGTGTACGTGCAGTGAGCTCGTTCTCGATCTCCCGCTCGCGCGCCCGCTTCGAGCCAGCTGTGAACGCCATTAGCTCCGCGGGAGCCAGCATCTCGGGCTTGAATCCGGCGATGGCCACGAAACCCGGCGCATCCCCAAGTGCCTCGGAGATTCGGTTCCAGAGAAAGAACGGAGAGGTCGTCGGCAGCAGGATCATCTTGCGCTCGGGTTCCGGCAGGGCGAAGTAAGTTGCCCACGTCAGAGAGGTAACGCACGAAGCCAGCGCACTAAAGACATACACTGGGGAATAAACCGTCTGCCCAACCCCAGTTGCGATCCATGCTGACTCAATCAGGCCCGTCGCTGCAAATATTCCAAGCCCCAAGGTCACTCCAAAGATGTGGCTTCGGTAGGTGAGCCCTAGGTACTTCGTTGAGAAGCAGACGAATAGAAGGAGGCAAAGAATCAAAACATTGATGCCTTGCTGTAGCTGGCCCGCTGCCGTCGCCCAGAAGTTGATTCCCACTGGATGGGGTCCAAGAGCCAAGGCAACGGACAATGCAAGGGAGACTCCACCAACCCAGCGAAAAACAATCCTACCTGCACGGTGCAGCCCCTCCAGCGGTTTCATAGCTTTGCGGAAGACACTGTAGATCACCAGCACCATCAAAGCATACTCAACGAAGAAAAGAGCCAAATGCAAGTAAAAGTAAATTTCGTAAGCCTGAACCCGGCTAACTCCCAGATATCTACGGAAAAACAGGATCGGGATTGAAGTGCCATCTTCAACGCAGCCAGCAATAAGGAACGCCGCAAGGAAGGGGAACTCGCGAAACAACCGTTTGCGCACCATCAGGACCAAAATCCCGACAGTAATGAACAGGTCTGCAAAGAGGGAATATTCCATTAGCAGTTTCGTAGTCATGGCAAACGCCTCCCGGTGGCGATAAGAATATCCTACACAGGAGGCGATGCGATTGCACCATTAATTTGCCAATTCGGCAATCTTTACTGCGATTAGTCCAGACCGCAGGTGCTTCCCGGGCCGCATGTGGTAGCCGGGGTCCGCACTACACTCGGGGCTGCAACCAGAGTCTTCGCCTCGCTGGTCCTGCGGACAATAGACGCCGAGTACATCGAGGAAGCGCTGAAACCGGCGACTGCGAGGGCGACGACGAAGGTGCGGATAGCGAGGTTTTTCATTTCGGTGATTCTCCTTGTTCGGGTCTGAAGATTGCTAAAGATTTCTCTGGACAAACCAGATGTAACCAACATAGAGTGGAAGAAATCCTAAGTCCATATTTATCAAATACATAACTATATACTCCTTAGTTAACATTACTAATGTCACTCTATGTTGTTAACTAACTCATACTCAAAATGGGAAACTTAATGGAGTTACTTGGAGCCTTTCTCCCCCAGATGGCCTGTTACCTTTTGCTCACTTTGGTATAAACGTAACCTTCCATGCCAATTTAGGGCTCTCCGCGTATGCTCGACGTAGGTCATGGCCCGCCCCCCCCCCCCACGCGCGGGGCCGCATT
>Ga0302150_10000157_pt1 | contig 27825 bp, 22 predicted proteins | sample I_Bog_N1_2_FD_198635 | JGI IMG/M metagenome (GOLD analysis project Ga0302150, IMG submission 198635) | Peat permafrost microbial communities from Stordalen Mire near Abisko, Sweden - I_Bog_N1_2 | ecosystem: Environmental > Terrestrial > Soil > Wetlands > Peat | place: Sweden: Abisko, Stordalen... | reverse complement strand
TCCCGCGACGCAGTCGCCGCCGAGCTGCGCAAGAAGTTCGATCAGGATAAAGGCGCCAAGCGTATGCAGCGTAGTGAGCTGGTTCTGAAGAAGTTCGGCCTGCTCGACCAAAGCTTCAAGATGCGGCCGTTTCTCCTGAGCCTGCTTACCGAGCAGATTGCCGGCTTCTACGACGACAAGACAAAGCAGATGAACCTGCTGGACTGGGTGCCAATCGACGAGCAGAAGCCGGTGATGGCCCACGAACTCACCCACGCTCTGCAGGATCAGAAAGTCGGCCTCGAGAAGTGGGGCAGTCAAGAGATCGAGGGCACGGCCAAGAACGTCAAGCAGGATAACCGGCACATCGCCAACGATGACACCGACAGCGCGAGGGAAGCCGTCCTCGAAGGCCAGGCCATGGTCAGCTTCGCCGACTTCATGTTGGCCGACGCGGGCCACCCCGAAAAGACGCTGAAAGACGCTCCGCAGCTCGCCCAGCAACTGGAATCCAACGCCGGCGACATGTCGGATTCGCCCGTCCTCGCCCGAGCTCCGCTCGTCTTGCAGGAATCGCTGCTCTTTCCTTACATCTCCGGCCTGGCCTTTGAACAGCAGGTTTTGGTCCAGAAAGGCGTCGATCGCGCCTTTTCCGGTGTTCTGGAGGCGCCCACGAGCACCACCTTCCAGATCTTGAATCCGAACGCTTATTTGCGTAATCAGCCGATTCCCTTGCTCAAGCTGCCAGATATCCATCCGCTGCTCAATGGGGCCGGATACGTGCCCTACGACGTCGGAGTGATGGGCGAACTCGACGTGCGCATGACCGCCGAGCTGTTTGGCGGCGAGCCGCTGGCCAAGGCGCTCGCTCCGGAGTGGGCGGGCGGCATCTACTATGCCGCGCAGCGCAAGAATTCCCCAGCGACTCAGAAAGACACCACTGCCTCGCTCGCCCTGCTATATAGCTCGCAATGGAAGAACAAGGACTCCGCGCGTAGCTTCTTCAACGTCTTCGAGCAGGAGCTTCCGCGCCAATACGACCATTTGCAGCGTCGCGAAGCGGACGAGAAGGAAGATGCCGAGGCCACGGAGCGCGTGTACACGACGGGTGAAGGCGACGTTCTGCTTACGCTCAGGGACAACACGGTTTGGGTGAGCGAGGGCTTCGAATTGGGGCTGGCTCGCAAGTTGCGCGACTCCGTTGATGGAGCCAACCCGCCGCCCGGCGAGGGCCCATCATTGCAGGCGCGTATGCTCCCTGTTGATCACGATCTGGTCGGAGGGTTAATCGAGCAGATCGGTAAGTTTGGTGTAATGAAAGCGGCTGTACGGTAGGGAACGACTCCAGCTTCTTGGATCGCCGCTACTTCTGCGCCGCGAGTGACATCACCGAAATCCCCATCAGCCCATGCACCCATCGCGCCGGCTTCGCATCGTCCGTGTTGATCAGCTGGATCAGGCCACCCTCCGTGTCCGGAAGGCCAGACTTCATCACCGCGACGATAACCTTGCCCGTTGAAAACTCCACCTCGCCCCCCGAGTACAGCACGTAGTAGTGGTCCGTCCCGGTAGCGACGATCACGCTGTGCAGAATGATCGGCTGATTTTCGCGCGTGGCGGTCAGGCCGATCTTCGCCAGCACATCCGAGAGCAGAGGGCCGCTGTACGTCTCTTCCGCACCTCCGCGATGCGCATTATGCACATTCACTGTCACTTGGTTGGGCATGTTCACCAAGTCGGTCAGAGACAGCGTCACCGTCTTGCCTTCAAAGCTGAGATTCACGTTCTTCGACGGCGGAACGGGCGGCTTGGCGGCCTCCATCTGCGAGGGAGCCTTCGTCTCCGGTGGCATCGCGTCCGTCTGGGCGCGGAGGGCGAAAGGCGAAAGGACAAGAGCCAAGGCAACAGCATTCGAGATCTTCATGCTCCAAAGGTAACTCCGTCGGCGGGGGGCGTATAGAACTTTCTCAAACCGACGTATACTGGAGATCGGTCACGGGAGTTTTATGTCGATCATTCGCAATGTTGCCGCCATCGCCAAGGGAATGAGCATCACGCTGGGAGAGGCGTTCCAGCCCACTCAGGTGGAGAACTATCCAGACGGCAAGGGGCCCATGCGTGGCGCGCAATTTGAGCAACGCTTCCGCGGCAAGCACCAGTTGCAACGCGATGAAAACGGCCTCGAAAAATGCGTTGCCTGCTTCCTCTGCGCCGCTGCCTGCCCTTCGAATTGCATCTACATTGAGGCCGCTGACAATACCAGCGAAACCCGCATCTCCTCGGCCGACCGTTACGCCAAGGTCTACAACATCGACTACAATCGCTGCATCTTCTGCGGCTATTGCGTGGAGGCCTGCCCGACGGACGCCATCACCCACGGCCACGGTTTCGAGCTCGCCAGCCTCAACGCCACCACCCTGGTCATGCGCAAGGAAGACCTGTTAGTGGCAGTATCGACGGGTCTTCCGAAATCAGCTAAAGAAGAGGATGAAGTGCTCGCATAGGACTTAAAGCTTTGGTTTCACATGCGGCGAGCCACAATGGCTCGCCGTCTTTCGGTAAAGCGCTGGGCATTCGCGCCGGAATGGGTGACAAAAATGAAAACATCGAAGCAACATCCGCTGGAAACAATCATGGAGCAGCGGATCGCCATCATTGATGGCGCCATGGGTACGACCATCCGCACCTACGGCATGAAAGAAGCCGACATCCGCGGAGATCGCTTCAAGGATTCCACCAAAGACCTGCTCAACAACGGCGATCTCTTCTCGCTCACCCAGCCAAAGATGATCGGCGACATCCACCGCCGCTTCCTCGAGGCCGGTGCGGACATCCTCGAGACCAACACCTTCGGCGCCACCAGCATCACCCAGAGCGAGTTCTTCGTCGACGATCCGCGCGAGACTGGAGGCCGCAAAGATCCCGAGTTCTACCAGAAGATCATCGAGGACACCCACCTCAACGACCTCGCCTGGGACATCAACTACACCTCCGCGCAACAATGCCGAGAGTGGGGCGACCGTGTTGGAACCGCCGACGGACGCCAGCGTTTCGTCGCCGGAGCCATCGGCCCGCTCACCGTCTCACTCTCCAACTCGCCCGACGCCGACGATGCAGGCTTCCGCGTCGTCACCTTCGATCAGGTGAAGTCCGCGTACGCACATCAAATCCGCGCCCTCATCGCCGGCGGTGTGGATCTGCTGCTGGTCGAAACCATCTTCGACTCGCTCAACGCGAAGGCCGCCCTGGTCGCGATCCGCGAAGTCTTCGACGAGGACGGGCTCGCCGCCTCCGGCAAAGAGCTGCCGGTAATGATCTCCGCAGCGGTCGGTCGCGGCGGAGAAACCCTCATCTCCGCCCAGACCACCGAAGCCTTCTGGAACGCCGTCAAGCACGTCAAGCCGCTATCCATAGGCCTCAACTGCTCGCTCGGCCCAGACCTCATGTACCCCTTCCTCTCGGAACTCTCTGAGAAAGCGGACGTCGCGATCTCCTGCTATCCGAACGCTGGCCTGCCCAACCCGCTCTCTGAAACCGGCTTCGATCTCGGCCCCGAAGACATGGCGCGCTTCCTCGGCGACTTCGCCAGCAGCGGCCTGATCAACATCGCGGGCGGCTGCTGCGGCAATACGCCAGAGCACATCGCCGCCATCGCGAAGGCGCTCGACGGCATGCACCCGCGCGAGCTGGCCGAGCGAAGACACCGCGAGGTGGCCGCTTGATCGAAGCTAGCCTAGCAATCCCGCGCGAGACAAAACCGCTGCGCCTCTCCGGCAGCCAGCCCTTCACCCAGCAGCCGGGCGTCTACATCATGATCGGCGAGCGCACCAATGTCGCCGGCTCGCCCAAATTCGCGCGCCTCGTCAAAGAGGGCAAGTACGAAGAGGCAGTAAGCGTCGCGCGTCAGCAGGTTGAGAATGGCGCAAACGTCATCGATATCTGCATGGACGAAGGCATGATCGATGGCGTCGCCGCCATGTCCCGCTACCTCCAACTCTTAGCCTCCGAGCCTGAAGTCGCCAAGGTCCCCTTCATGGTCGACTCCTCCAAGTGGGAGGTCATCGAGGCTGGCCTGAAGTGCCTGCAAGGCAAGGGAATCGTCAACTCCATCTCGCTCAAGGAAGGCGAAGCGAAGTTCCGCCAGAACGCCGCAACGGTCCTCAAGTACGGTGCCGCAGTTGTCGTCATGGCCTTCGATGAACAGGGTCAGGCCGCCACTTACGAAGAGAAAATTCGCATCTGCGAACGCGCCTATCGCATGCTCGTCGATGAAATCGGCTTCCCGCCAGAAGACATCATCTTCGACCCCAACATCCTCACGGTCGCCACCGGCATGGAGGAGCACAACAACTACGCCGTAGACTTCATCAACGCGACGCGCTGGATCAAGGCCAATCTTCCGCACGCGAAAGTCTCCGGAGGCGTCTCGAACATCTCCTTCAGCTTCCGCGGCAACAACAAGGTGCGCGAGGCCATGCACTCGGCCTTCCTTTACCACGCTATCGCCGCGGGTATGGACATGGGCATCGTCAATGCCGGCATGCTCGAAGTCTACGAAGAGATCGAGCCGGAACTTAAAGTGCTGGTCGAAGACGTTCTACTCAACCGCCGCCCCGATGCCACCGAGCGCCTCGTCGACTACGGCGAGTCCCTCAAGGGCGCGGACACCGCCGTCACCGAAAAGAAGGCTGAAGAATGGCGCTCCGGCACCGTCGAAGAACGCCTCTCGCACGCGCTCGTCCGTGGCATCGATGCCTTCATCGAGATCGACACCGAAGAAGCCCGCGTCAAGCTCGGTCGCCCACTCCTCGTCATCGAAGGCCCACTGATGGCCGGCATGAGCGTAGTGGGAGACCTCTTCGGCTCCGGCAAAATGTTTCTTCCGCAGGTCGTAAAATCCGCGCGCGTGATGAAGAAAGCCGTAGCCCACCTCACGCCCTACATGGAGGCCGAAAAGGCCGCGCTCGAAGCCTCCGGTCAGGTGGTCAAAGCGCAGGGGAAAATCGTCCTCGCCACGGTCAAGGGCGACGTCCACGACATCGGCAAGAATATCGTCGGCGTTGTACTCGCGTGCAATAACTACGAGGTCATCGACATGGGCGTGATGGTCGCGTCCGAAAAAATCCTCGAACGCGCGCGCACCGAAAAAGCCGATCTCATCGGCCTCAGCGGACTCATCACGCCGTCGCTCGACGAGATGGTGCACGTCGCCAAAGAGATGCAGCGCCAAGGCTTCACGGTTCCGCTGCTCATCGGCGGAGCCACCACCAGCCGCGCGCACACCGCCATCAAGATCGCGCCACACTACAACCAGCCCGTCGTCCACGTCCTCGACGCCAGCCGAGCCGTCCCCGTCACCACCAGCCTTCTCAGCGATGACGGCAAAGAGGCCTTCGTCGCCACCCACCAAGCCGAGTACGAAGCCCTCCGCAAGTCGCACGCCACACCTCGCGCCCCCATCGTGCCGATCAAAGAAGCCCGCAAACGCCGCACCCCCATCGAGTGGCGCGCCGAAGACATTCCCACCCCGGCCACGCTCGGCATCCAGGTGCTCGATAACTTCCCACTCGCCACCCTCCGCGACTACATCGACTGGTCGCCCTTCTTCCACACCTGGGGACTGAAGGGCATCTACCCCCGAATCCTGAGCGAGGAAGGCGACCACGCTGAGCAGGGAATCGAAGCTCGCAAAATCTTCAACGACGCCAACACCCTCCTCGATCGCATCATCGCCGAGAACCTCATCTGCGCGCGCGGCGTCTACGGCCTCTTCCCGGCGACAGCCATCGGCGACGACGTCCAGCTCTTCACCGACGAGTCACGCACCGAAACCCGCGAGCGCTTCCACTTCCTCCGCCAGCAAGCCAACCGCGAAGGCAGCGAACCCTGCCGCTCGCTCGTAGACTTCATCGCGCCCGAATCCACCGGGCTACCCGACCACCTCGGCGCCTTCGCCGTCACCACCGGCATCGGCCTCAAGCAACTCTGCGACACCTTCCGCGCTGACAACGACGACTACAACGCGATCATGGCCGAAGCCATCGCCGACCGCCTCGCCGAAGCCTTCGCCGAGTGCCTCCACAAGCGCGTCCGCGATGAGTGGGGCTACGGCCGCGCGGAGACCTTTACCCCGGCCGAGCTCATCCAGGAAAAATATCGCGGCATCCGCCCCGCACCCGGTTACCCCGGCTGCCCCGACCACACCGAGAAGGGCACGATCTGGAGCCTGCTCGACGTCGAAGCCAACACCGGCATCAAGATTACCGAGTCCTTCGCCATGTGGCCGGGCTCGAGCGTCAGCGGTCTATACTTTGCGCATCCGCAGGCGCGCTACTTCGCCCTCGGCAAAATCGGCCGCGACCAGGTAGCCGACTATGCAGCTCGCAAACAACTGAGTATCGCCGAAGTCGAACGCTGGCTCGGCCCGAACCTCAACTACGATCCAGCATCCTAACCACCTCCCGAGGTCGTCATGGAAACCAAGCCACTCGCATCCACACTCTGGCCCGAACTTCGATGGGAAGACTGGTCCGCCACTGCCGACACCCTGCACATGTGGACGCAGATCGTCGGCAAAGTCCGCCTCGCGCTCAGCCCGCTCCAGGCCCACTGGTGGAACGTTCCGCTCTACGTCAGCGCGCGCGGCCTCAGCACCTCGGCCATGCCCTACGGCGCAGACTTCCTTGAGATTGAGTTCGACTTCGTCAACCATCAATTGCTCTTCCGCACCAGCACCGGCCTCAGCGCGTACCAGCCGCTGCGCGCGCAATCGGTCGCCGACTTCTACACCGAGTTCCAGAAAACCCTCTCCGATCTCGGCGTGTACGTCCAGATTTATGCCACGCCGGTCGAGTTAGCGAATCCCATCCCGTTCGCCGAAGACACAGAACACGCCTCCTACGATCCCGAATTTGCGCACCGTTTCTGGCGAGTCCTCATCCAGACCGACCAGATCTTCCAGAAGTTTTCCTCGCGCTTCCTCGGCAAGATCAGCCCCGTCCATTTCTTCTGGGGCAGCTTCGATCTAGCCGTCACGCGCTTCTCCGGGCGTCCTGCCATGCCGCGCCCTGGTGCCGATCCCATCACCCGCGAGGCCTACTCGCACGAGGTCATCAGCGCCGGTTTCTGGCCGGGTAACGGTGGCTATGGCAAGGCTGCCTTCTACTGCTATGCCGCGCCCTCGCCCAATGGTCTCGAGGCCGCATCCATTCATCCACTGGGAGCCTTCTGGGACCGTGGCCTCGGCGAGTTCATCCTTCCCTACGACGATCTCCGCATTTCTGCCTCACCTGAAGATTCGCTCTCGGCCTTTCTCCAGAGCACCTATGATGCCGGCGCCGACCTCGCGCACTGGGATCGCAAGGCGCTCGAGCGGCCAGCGGTTTAGGATAGGGAATCGCCTAACCTTGAATTTCGCTGGAGTGTGCATGAACGTTTGTAGAGTCATCGCCGTCGCCGCCGTCACGTGCGGAACGGCCATCGTGCAAGTCCCGACCGCCCCTGTAGCACCGCAGTTGCCCGAACAAGATCGAGTGCTTTCACGCCAGATCTTCAAGGAGTTCGTCGAGACCAACTCCGAAGACTCCGATGGCAGCGTCACCGCCGTCTGCATCGCTGCGCGCAAGCAATTTCTGCAAGCTGGCTTCGCCCCCTCCGATCTCATCCTCGCGGGCCCAAATGACCGCAAACAGAACCTGGTCGTCCGCTATCACGGCGCATCCGGCTCCAAGCTCAAGCCCATCCTCATCATCGGTCACGTCGACGTCGTCGAAGCCCGTCGCGCCGACTGGTCCACCGACCCCTACACCTTGGTCGAAAAGGATGGCTACTTCTACGGCCGCGGCACCCAGGACATGAAAGATGGCGACGCTGACGTAGTCGAAAGCTTCATCCGACTTAAGCGCGAAGGCTACGTTCCCAACCGCGACATCACCCTTGCCCTCACCGCCGACGAAGAAGGAGGCAAGTCCAACGGCGTTAGCTGGCTGCTGAAGAATCGCCCGGAACTGATGCAAGCAGCCTTCGTCATCAACCCCGACGGCGAAGGGCCCACCCTTCACGACGGCAAAGCCACCGAGTTGCTCGTCGAAGCCACCGAGAAGACCTACGCCGACTACCGCATTACGGCCACCAACCCGGGCGGCCACAGCTCAGAGCCACGCCCGGACAACGCCATCTACGAACTCATGCACGCGCTACTCAAGCTCGAGGCCTCACCCTTCCCGGTAGAGCTCAACAACGTAAGCCGCTCTGAGCTCGAAGCCATGGTCAAGGTCAGCCCTCCAGCAACCGCTGCGGACATCGAGGGAATCCTCAAGACCCCTCCCGATCAAACCGCCATCGCCGACTTCTCCAAGCTTCCCGAAGCCAACGCAACCCTCCGCACCACCTGCGTCGCCACCATGCTGCAGGGTGGCCGCGCGCCCAACGCACTCCCCGCCGAAGCCACCGCCAACGTCAACTGCCGGATCCTCCCCGGCCACTCGCAGGAGGAGACTCGCAAGACCCTTGTCGGCATCTTCGACGACCCCAAGCTTACTGTCGAATACATGGCAGACGACGGTACTGTTTCGCCCACCGCTCCCAGCCGCGAAAGCCTCCCGCCACCACCCCTGCTTCCCGCCGTCTTTGATCCCCTCAAGCAGGTGACCAGCGAGATGTGGCCAGGCATGGTCGTCATCCCCAGCATGGTCATCGGCGCCAGCGACTCGATTTACACGATGGAAGCCGGTCTTCCCAGCTACGGCATCGGCGGGGCCGCCATCGAAGACACCGGAAACCGCATGCACGGCCGCGATGAGCGCCTCGGTGTCGAGTCCTTCTATAACAGTGTGGAGTTCTTTTACTTGTACCTGAAAGCGCTCACGAGATAGCGCTTTCAGCAGCGTCCCCCGAGCCTAAGGCTTGGGGCCTAGCGATGCTACATTACCCGCAGGTGCAGTGTTCCCCGTAGGGGCCTCACCCGGCTTGGCGGGTGCATACTTACTTGCGCACTTAGCCTGCAGTTGCGTCGCGTGGAACGTTCCATCGCGACCATAGGTTCCGATCGCCAGAGTCTGGGCATCGTCCTTGAACTCATCTGGCGGAGGCTCTGCGCCGTCGTACACCACGCGCAGCGTCTTATCCCGCTCCACCAGCGTGAAATTGGCATTCGGCCCAAAGCGCGAGATGCTCCCCGGCTTCACATTGCCCGCCACGCGCAGGTTCACCTTGTAGGCCTTGTTGCCCATCCCCTGCAGCTCCGCGATGGTAACGTAGTAGCTCTTCGCGTTACCCGATGCGGAAAACGCCAGCCACACAACGGCTGCGACCACAATGGCTCCCGCGACGATAAACTTCGTGATCGAATTCGATGTTTGCTTTGCCATACTCCCCTAGTTTACGCCGCAAAGTCCACAGGTAGTGTGTGATTCTGGTCACTCGACTGCAGCGCCAATTCCAGTAAACGAATGGTCCGGTATCCATCCTCCGCCGAAACGATCAGGGGAGCTTCACCCCGAATCGCATCCCGCACATTCTCATAGAACCGCCGGTAGTCGCCCACCTCGGTAGGGAGCTTGCCGCGCTCCAGCTTAGACGGCTCTGCCGGATCAGCAGCGGTCGTCAGCGTTCCCCAAGCCGCCTCCGGTTCGGGCAGCCACGCCGCAGGCGAGCCCGGCTCTTCCGGTCGCGCTCCCGCCAGCAATGCCGCTTCTTGTGGATCGAGTCCCATCTTCACATAACTTCCCAGCGTCCCATTCACCCGAAAGCGCGGTGCGGGCTCAGCCGCAATCATCGTCGCGTGGCACTCATACCGAATCCCGCGAGCGGCTTCTCCGCCGAATGCCGGCCGAGCAAACTCCAGCGCAATATCGAACGCATCATCGATCGATGTCACGTCGCGCTCATGTCGAACACTGGCCGTGATCGACGAGGGAGCGCCAAACAGGGCCAGCGCCTGGTCCAGCAGATGCGGCCCAAGGTCAAATAACAAGCCATTCGCGTGGCCGCCAGCCTCTTTCCACGTATTCCCCCGCCGAATCGGCCGGAAGCGATCAAAGTGAGCGTTCACCAGCGTGATCCGACCCAGGCGGCCCTCGCTCATCAGCTTTCGAACCGTGAGAAAGTCCCCGTCAAACCGACGATTGTGGAATGGTGCCAGAAGCTTCCCCTGCCGCCTTGCCAGAACAATCAATTCCATCGCCTCAGCCGACGTTCCCGCAATCGGTTTGTCGACCACGACATGCTTTCCAGCCTGCAGTGCCAGCCGCGCCATCTCTACATGTGAGTCGTTGGGCGTTGCCACTACGATCAAGTCGATTGTCGGATCCTCGAACGCCTCATGTGTCGATCGCAGAATCTGCACTCCCGGATAATCGGCCGCCGCGTTGTCGCCATGGCGCTGCACAATCGCCGACAGTTCTAGGCCGGGAACCGCGTGCACAAAGGGTGAGTGAAAGATGCGTCCAGCGAAACCATAGCCCAGAACAGCGGTGCGAATCGGCAGTGCCATGGCTCTATCTTAACCCGCCCGTAGCACCTCTCCGCAACCCACGCTCATTCAGCGTTTCGCGACCGTCCGTGACGGCGTCTCCAGAGACTTCACCGGAGTGTCTTCCATAAGCCTCGCTACGGCAGGCTCCAGGGCCGATGCCATTAGCCGTTGTCCCACCGTGTTCGGATGAGCCGCCGGTCGGGGCGGAGTCAGCGTCGGATCGTAAAAGAGGCTGGTATCCAGCTCTCCATGCGGATAAAAGATGACGCTGATATCGATGTACGAGACTCGCGGATCTTCTCCCCCGGCATAATGCATTCCCAGGTACGCATTCACATCGAAGTTCTGCTCCCGCGACGGCAGTTTTGAAGGCAAAATCCCCACTAACAGAATTTTGGTCGTCGGCAGGCGATGTTCAATGTCCTTCACCACCGCATCGATCCCAGTTTCCGTCTCCTCCGCCGACTGCCCATAGGCCGTATTGTTGGTCCCGATCAGCACCATCGCTAGCTTAGGATGAAGCCCGTTTACCTCCCCGTGGTCAAGCCGCCAAAGCACGTTGGCGGTCGTGTCGCCACTGAATCCCAGGTTCAACGCCTTGCGCGGAGCATAATATTGCTGCCAGATCGGCTGGAAGTCCTGGTTGGGAGGCTCCGCTTTATCGTAGTTATTCGTAATCGAATCGCCGACCAGCAACAGCTGCGCATCGCTATGTTTCGGAAGGTCCGCCAGGATCGCCTTATGACGCGCCGCCCACCAACCCACGGATAGCCGATCTGTCGGCATGATTGCCGACCCCGGCGCATCAACCGGAGCCTGCGCGCGCACCACGCCCGCCGACATCAGGGACAGGGCAACAAGAAGCGGCGCAAGGCAGGGTGACGGCTTTGGCAGGATGCTCATGGCTTCCATCCTAGACGATCCAGCCGCCCCCTCCGTTAGCTACCCAATCGCCTTCAGCGCCGGGTACATCCTGCGATATCTCGCATACGATGCGGCCATCGTTTCGGCATGTTTCGGTTCAATCACTTGCGCGGGCCGCACCGTCGCCTCGCAGGCCCTCTCCACCGACGGCCAAGCACCGACACCGGTTCCAGCCAGCAGGGCAGCACCAAACGCTCCACCCTCTTCGGCCTCCAGCAGCTCCACCGCATGACCATATACATCGGCCTGGATCTGCCTCCACAACGGCCCCCGAGCGCCGCCACCGCCCAGTCGAATCTTCTCTACGGGGATGCCGAGCTCCGCAAACAGAGTGAACGTATCCTTTAACGAGAACGCAACGCCTTCCAGCACCGCCCGGACAAAGTGCGCATTGCTGGTCGACGCCGTGATGCCCACAAACGCCGCGCGCGCCTCGGGATCCAAGTGCGGAGTGCGTTCCCCAAACAGATAAGGAGCCCACAATAGCCCATCGCTTCCCGGCGGAACCTGCTCTGCCAGCGCCGTCAGGTCGTCATACGACCGGCCCGGGAAAAATGTGTCCCGCAGATACCGAAAACTCAGCCCCGCTCCATTCGTCACCCCCATCACATGCCAAACCCCCGGAGCGGCGTGGCAGAACGTATGTAGGCGTCCCTTGGGATCAAGCGTCGGCTTCGCGGTCGCCGCAAACACCACGCCCGACGTCCCGATCGTCGCCGACACCGAACCCGGTGCCAGGATCCCCATTCCTACGGCGCCTGCTCCCTGGTCACCCGCTCCAGCCGCGACCGGAGTTCCCGGCTTGAGTCCCGTAGCTGCCGCACCCACATCCGAAATCCGCGCGCAGATCTCCGGCCCCTCGAACAGCGGCGGAAGCCAGCTCATCGGAATTCCCGTTAGCTCGGCCATCTCCGTCGACCAGCGCCGATGCACCACATCCAGCAGCAATGTTCCCGACGCCTCTTGCATGTCCATCGCATACGTTCCCGTCAGCCGCAGCCGGACAAAATCCTTCGGGCACAGAACATGAGCAATCCTGGCGAAGATCTCCGGCTGCTCCTCGCGGACCCACAGCAGCTTGGTCAGGGTAAAGTTGGGCAGCGCAGGATTTGCCGTCAGCTCAATCAGGCGCTCGCGGCCAATGGTTTCCGTCAGCCAGTCGCACTGCGGCTGCGTCCGCTGGTCGCACCAGATCAACGCCGGCCGCAACACCTGGCCGTCCTCATCAAGCATCACGCAACCATGCATCTGGCCGGTGAGCCCCACTGCCTCGACCGCCCCCGTGTGACCCCCTTCGACAGCCGCCTTCAGCGCCCCGGCAATCGCCTCCTTCGCCGCCCGCCACCAGTCTTCCGGGTCTTGCTCGGCCCATCCCACATGCTCGGAGCGGATCGCCGCGTGTTCTGCCGAGTGGGATGCCAGGACTTTTCCTGCGCGGTCAATCAAAATCGCGCGAGTACCACCCGTACCAACATCAATACCTAGAAACATTAGGACTCCTCTAAACCCGCAACCTGGCTGCAACCAAGAGTGTAAAGCGTTCAAGCCATCTTGTGTTACAGCGATTTAATAAGCCCGTTTTGATAGCCACCCGGGGCTTCCGAACTACTATCTGCGCCACGGATTGGGCAGGTAAGATGAGTGCCTGTGGATATTCTTCGGAAGTTTTGCATACATCCCTGGCCGATAAGCATCTGTTGAATGACAGGCATAACCCACAAAATGACCGGCGGGTTCAGCCGACGATTTAGCATGAAACTTATGACTCCATTCCAAAGACGCGCGTCCCGTGACGCGACAAGGGGCGCGATTGCGCTGCTGATCCCGTTGCTGATCCTGGCTGCGGCCACTCGGATAGCCCCCGCGCAAGCGCCCGGAGCTCCCAGCGGCACCAGCACGACCAACACTAACGGCGGAAATCCAGAGCTCGGTGTCGCCATCCAGGCGCAGCAGCAACTCGCTACTCCTGGTCCGGCCATCAGTCCCACCTCCAGTACCTCGCAGAATGGCATCGATCCCAGCTTCCATGGCAGCCTGGTTCGAGGCAAAGCCACAGCGGACGTCCTCCCCCTTACCATCGACGACGCCATCCAGCGCGGTCTGCAGAACAATCTCGGCCTCATCCTGCAAAGCTCGAACCAGCGCCAGGCCGGAGGATCTCGCCTCGAAAGCCTACAGGCTCTTTTGCCCACGGTGACCGGCAGCGCCTCCATTACGGTCCAGCAGCTTGATCTTGCGGCCTACGGACTTAAGTTCCCCGGGATCAATCCCGTCATCGGACCCTTTCAAGTTGAGGATTTCCGCGCGTATCTCACCCAGAACCTTGTCAATCTCAACGCCTTTGAGCAGTACATGGCTTCCAAGCACAACTTCGAGGCAGCCAAGCTCACCGCGCAGGACGCCCGCGATCTGGTCGTTCTCACCGTGGGCAATGCCTACCTTCTCTGTATAGCGGACGAAGCACGGATCAAGGCGGTACAAGCTGAACTCGACAACTCCAAACTCTCCTTCGACCAGGCCACCGATAACCACGAAGCCGGGACCAGCCCCCGTCTTGACGTCCTCCGTGCCCAGGTCGACTACCAGAGTGAACAGCAGACCCTGATCTCTTCCACCAATCAGCTCGCCAAGGATAAGCTGGCCCTTGCCCGCGCCATCGGTCTTCCGCTCGACCAGAAGTTCGAGCTCGCCGATACCACCCCCTTTTCCGCCCTCGATACGCCTGACCCGGATGAAGCCTTCCAGCAGGCCATCAAGCAGCGCAAGGACCTCGCGGCTGCTGCTGAGCAGACGAAGGCCGCAGAGGCCACCCGCAAGGCCGCCGTCTACGATCAGCTCCCCACCCTGCAGGTGACAGGCAACTTCGGCGACCAGGGCGAGACGGTCAGTCACTCCCACAGCACCTACACCGCGGAAGGCCAACTCTCCGCACCGATCCTGCAGATCGCAAAAACACGCGGCGAAGAGGAGACGGCTGGAGCGCAGCTCGACCAAGCCAAGGCAAAGCTCTCAGACCAGGTACAGCAGGTGAACGCTGACGTCCGAGATGCCATCCTAGACATTCAAACTGCTGCCAAATTAGTTGAAGCTACGCAGAGCAATGTGGAACTCGCACGCGAGGCCCTTAACGAAGCGCAGCAACGATATAAGGCGGGCGTGGATAACAGCCTGTCCGTCTCCCAGGCTCTGGCAACCGACCGCCAGGCCGAAGATCAGTACATCAGCGCGCTCTACCAGCACAACGTCGCCAAGCTCTCTCTGGCGCGTGCGCTGGGTGTAGCGTCGACGAACTACAAAGAGTATCTCGGAGGAAAGTAAGCGTGGCCGATCAGAACGCACCAGCGCAACAACCGGAGAAGCCGGAAGCTCCGCCCAAGGATAATTCGAGGAGAAAATTCATCCTCATCGCCGTCGCCATCGTGATCGTCATCGGCGCTGCCCTCTTCTATTGGCGCTCCACGTTCACGGAAGACACCGACGATGCTCAGGTGAATGGCAACCTCTACCAGGTCAGCTCCCGTGTCTCTGGCCAGGTCATTCATGTCGACGTGGAAGAGCAGCAATACGTCCACCAGGGCGACCCCATCGCCGAGATCGACCCCAAGGACAGCCAGGTTGCCCTCGAGCAAGCTGAAGCGAACCTCGCCAACGCTCAGGCCGAGTATCAACAGGCTATCGTGAACGTCCCCATCACCAGCGTTCAGGTGAACACCACGGTGCAGACCTCCAGTTCGGATGTGCTCGCCAGCCAGGCCTCGGTCGAACAGGCCGAAGCCCAGGTTCAGGTGGACAAGGCGAAGGTCGCCTCCGCTGCCGCCCAGGCGCAGAAATCGGCTCTTGATGTCCAGCGCTATACCCCGCTGGTCGCGAAGGACGTGATCTCCAAGCAGCAGTTTGACGCTGCCGTTGCGCAGGCCGCCGCCGATCAGGGAGCGCTTGAAGCCGCTCAGCGAGATGTCAAGGCGCAGGAGGACACCGTCCGCCTGATGACCCAGCGCCTCGCACAATCTCAGTCCCAAGCGGCACAGAGCCGGAAGAATGGTCCCAAGCAGGTTGCCGTCCAACAGGCTCACGCTGCCGCAGCCCTCGCCGCCATCAAGGAAGCCCAAGCCAAGGTCGATCAGGCCCAGCTAAATCTTGGCTACACCAAGGTCGTCGCGCCCATTACCGGCATCGTTAGCAACAAGAGTGTCGCGGTTGGCGAGAACCTTAGCGTAGGTCAGTCCCTGATGACCATCGTCCCACTCACCGACCTCTGGGTCACCGCCAACTTCAAGGAGACGCAGCTAAAGCAGATGCGTAAAGGCCAGAAGGTCGACATCGAGGTCGATGCCCTCGGGGGTCGCCACTTTACCGGCGTTGTCGAGGAGATCGGCGGAGCCACCGGCAGTTCACTCTCCCTGTTCCCACCTGAGAATGCCACCGGCAACTATGTCAAGGTCGTGCAGCGCATCCCTGTGCGTATCAACTTCACCAATCTCGACCAGGAAAACAAGGACTTCGCCCTGCGTATCGGCATGTCCGTTGAGCCGACCGTCCACGTGAAGTAACAGTTCTTTCACAACAAGGGCAGGCAGCTTCGGCTGCCTGCCCTTTCTCTCTACCCACGAGTAACCTCATTACTGCGCCGCCGTTGCGCGGCGCCCCGAATCTCAGAGGAGCAGTCAACTTGGTCTCTCGGCACCCAACCTTTCTGCACCAACAGTGTCCAAGAATCATCTACTGTGTATAAGAGACTCTCGGCCCCTCCGCGGAAAGGATCCGTTCGATGCACTCGGTCCTTGGTTTATTAGCGCACCATACCTACTCTCTGCTCTTCGGCTGGGTGCTGATCGAGCAGGGAGGCCTGCCCATCCCCAGCGTCCCTCTCATGATCGCCGCCGGCACCATGAGTGCCGCACATAAGCTGCACGTCGCCTACGCGATCCCCGTCATCCTATTTGCCTGCTTTCTCTCTGATTCTGCCTGGTATTTTCTTGGCAAGAACTTCGGTGGCCGCGTTCTCAATATCCTCTGCCGCTTCTCCTTGGAGGCCGCCACATGCGTCGACCGCACGCAAGGCACGGTCGGTAAGCGAGGAGCCTTCACCCTGCTCTTCGCCAAGTTCGTTCCGGGCCTCAGCACGGTCGCCGCGCCCATCGCCGGGCAGCTCCAGATTCCATACCTCACCTTCGTCTTGTATGACATGGCAGGATCACTCCTCTGGGCGGGCGCGTGGCTCTTTGCCGGCCGTTTCTTTGGAGATCTGGCCAAGCGCAGCAGCGACTTCTTCGCCCTTCTCGGCCACTTCGGCATCGCGCTGGTTCTCCTCATGGTCATCGCGCTGGTGATTTACCGGCTCAACAAGCGCCGTCAGTTCCTAACCGAACTTCGTGGCCTTCGTCTGGAGCCCGCGCAACTCATGGCCATGATCGCTGACGCCGAGCGCGCCGGTCTCGATCGCCCGTTCATCGTCGACCTTCGTCACCCGCTGGACGTCATGACGGATCCGCTCATCCTCCCCGGAGCTCTCCGCATCGGCCCCGACGAGCTCAAGCAACGCCGAGAAATCATCCCCACTGACCGAGACATCGTCCTCTACTGCACCTGTCCAAGCGAGGAGACCTCCGCTAAGGTGGCTCTCGAGCTCCACCGCCTCGGCATCAAGCGAGTCCGGCCTCTGCGGGGCGGCCTCCAGGGCTGGAAAGACGCCGGCTATCCGGTAGACGCAGCGGTCTTCGCCTAAGCCTTTGTCCCCCGTTCGCCCGAAATAATCGTCCTCTCGAACGCCACGCGCTTCTGCGCCCATACAACATCGTCATCTCGACCGAAGCCGCTCGGCTTTTGCGCGGCGCAGTGGAGAGGCCCCCGTATTTTTGCTCCTGCCCAGTTCCGGCCTTTCCACTCTGCACAAATCTCTCCGCCGCGTCACAATAGAAGAGCATCATGACGAAGGAAGAGGGTAACCCTGTGGGATATGAAAGTCTGCGCGACTGGATCAAGGCACTCGACAAAGCTGGCGAACTAAAGCGGGTCACCGCCGAAGTCAGCCCAATCCTCGAGATGGCCGAGATCGCCGACCGCGCCTCCAAATCCGGGAAGGGAACCGCCAAGGCCGGCGGCCCGGCACTTCTTTTCGAAAACATCACCGGCTACAAGGGCGCACAAGTCCTCATGAACCAGTTCGGCAGCGAGCGCCGTATGCGTCTCGCCCTCCAGGTCGACTCTCTAGACGACGTCGCCAAGCGCATCGAAACGCTCCTCCATCCCGTCGCCCCCACCGGCATTCTAGACAAGCTCAAGCTCCTCCCCATGCTCGCCGAAGTCGGCAGCTTCTTCCCCAAAATCATCGATGCCCGCAAGGCCCCCTGCAAGGAAATCGTCCTCCGTGGCGACGACATCGACGTCCTCAAATTCCCCGTCCTCCAAACCTGGCCAGAGGACGGCGGTCGCTTCATCACCCTCCCGTGCGTCACCACCCGCGACCCAAAATCCGGCAAGCGCAACCTCGGCATGTACCGCATCCAGGTATATGACGGCCAGACTACCGGCATGCACTGGCAGCGGCAGAAGGTAGCCGCCGAACAGGTCCGCGACCGCCTCCGCGCCACCGCCTCGGACAAATCCGGCGAAGTCGAACTTATGGCCCTCACCGCTGGTGGCACCTCTGCCGCAGCGCCCAACTCTGTCAACCAGCTTGTCGCCACCAAAATCCGAGGCGAGCGCATGGAAGTCGCCGTAGCCATCGGCACCGATCCCGCCACGACCTTCTCCGCCATCGTCCCCGCGCCGCCTGAAGTTGAGGAGTATCTCATCGCCGGCTTCCTCCGCCAGCAGGCTCTCGAGCTCGTCAAGTGCGAGACCGTCGACCTCGACGTCCCAGCCCACGCCGAAATTATTCTCGAAGGGTACGTCGAGCTAGGCGAACTCCGCGCCGAAGGCCCCTTCGGCGACCACACCGGCTTTTACACCATGCAGGACGACTATCCCGTCTTCCACATCACCTGCATCACCCACCGCAAGAACCCTATCTACGCCGCAACCGTCGTCGGCCGCCCGCCCATGGAAGACACCTGGATGATCAAGGGCGTCGAGCGCATCTTCCTCCCGTTGATGAAGCTCACCATTCCCGAGATCCTCGACATCAACCTCCCCGCCGAAGGCGTCGCCCACAACCTGATGCTGGTGCGTATTCGAAAGAGCTACCCCGGCCACGCCCGCAAGGTCATGCACGCCATCTGGGGCCTCGGCCAAGCCATGTTCACCAAGTGCATTGTCGTCCTCGACGAAGACTGCGACGTCCAGAACGTCTCCGACGTCATGCTCCGCGTCGGCAACAACATCGACCCCGAGCGCGATATCCAGTTCACTATGGGGCCCGTGGACACGCTCGACCACGCCAGCCGCCTGCCCAACTACGGCAGCAAGATGGGCATCGACGCCACCCGCAAATGGCCCGCCGAAGGCTTCAATCGCCCCTGGCCGCAGATGCTCACCATGCCCGAGGAGATCAAGGCCAAAGTAGACGCCCTCTGCAAAGGCCTCGGCTTCTAAGAGCGAGTTATCTCGGACGTCGGTAGAACTTGCCCAAAACCCGACTTTAGCGGCACCTCACAGCTCCCTTCCAATCGTTGGTGATCCTCCCGCACTGCTGGGATACGGCGGTAGACTCGACCTATGTCCCGCCTTGTGCTCATGTCGGCTCTCATACTTTGGTCCTCTGTCCTCGCTGCGCAGCAAAGCATAAGGCAGGTTGATTTCAACAACTTTACCTATCCCCTGAGTGGACACCTGCTCGGTCACGACAGACTCGAATGGCTAAACACTCCTACGCATCCCGCTGCCAACACAAAGACCATCCAACTCGTCAACGGTTCACAACTCACTAAAACCTCCAGCGTAATGGTGGACGGGAAAGAATATAGCCAATATGAGGGATTCACTTTCGAATCGTTGAGCTATGGCGACGCCATAGGGAACGGCAAGGAAGAAGCAATCATCGTCCTCACATACCACAGTGGCGGAACTCAGACGACGAACTATGTCTACGTCTATGGTCTCGGGGAGCATGGTCCAAAGCTCCTTGCCTATTGCCATACAGGAAGCCGAGCAGACTTAGGACTCTACGGCGTATATGCAAGAAACGGAGCGCTCGTCTTTGAGCTACTTGATCCAGCCCGAGCGTCCGGTGACTGCTGTTCTTCTGGTGTTCTGATTTCCAACTACAAGTGGCAGAATGGGGCTTTCAAGCTGGCAGGTGCTATCGAGCGGCGAGCGTTGCCGCCACTACAGGAACATCCCGACAAATAATGAATGGCAGCGAAGCGGATACCGGATGAAAAACGGTTTTCGGAAACTATGATTCATCCGGGTGCCCCATTCATACGCTCACTTTGCGGATGAGTAGGGTCATAAGTCCCAAGGACAACCACCCCGCCATCCCACCGTAGTCCTCCCCAAAACCTGTCAACCCCCTCCCACCCCCCAAACCCACCAAACCCCCGTCAACACTGCCGATTTATATTTTCAAAACCTGGCATGGTTACCCCCTCCCAATCACTACAATTGAACTAGGGCAGTTTGACCAAATACCTCCCAACACAACTAGCTCGAGGGCCAAAGGCCCGCCCCCATCACAGCCTGGGGCGCAGCCCCAGGTAGACACCCACCACCAACCCAAGGGCTGAAGGCCCGATATATACGCCGTGGGGTCGAAGGCCCCACCCAGAAGGCCCAATAACGCCCCTAACCCCTTTCCCTGCAATACATTAGCGATTCAGTCCCTATCCACCGTACTTCCAGCGCATCTACTTTAGTATCAATGACCTACAGCCAAAAAGGGGCTCTTTCCAAAGTCATACCCACCCCCTAACCGACCTGCGTGCCGTACTTTACGCCAAATAAGCCCGAAGAGTATGGGGGGAGGGGGGTGCCCCTATTCCGACGGGCCCAAACAGCCGATCCACCGCCCAACGCTATACTGCTCAAGGCGCACCAAAACCCAAGCGCCCCAGTAGGAGACAGGTTTGGCGAAGGCAGAGATCGGCATCATCGGCGGTAGCGGGCTGTACAACATGGACGGCCTCACCAACGTCACAGAAGTCAAGATAGAAACCCCGTTCGGCGATCCCAGCGAAGTCTTTGCCCTAGGCACCCTCGAAGGCCGAAAAGTCGCCTTCCTTGCGCGCCACGGCAAGGGCCACCGCATCCTCCCCAGCGAGCTCAACTTCAAGGCCAACATCTATGCCATGAAGTCCCTCGGGGTCACGAGCATCCTCTCGGTCAGCGCCGTCGGCAGCCTCAAGGAAGAGCACAAGCCCACCGACTTCATCATCCCCGACCAGTTCATCGACCGAACCTTCGCCCGCAGCGCCACCTTCTTCGGCGAAGGCGTGGTCGGCCACATCGCCTTCAGTGATCCCGTCTGCCCCATCGTCTCGATGGTCTTCGCCAAAGCCTGCGAAGAGGTCGGAGTCGTCGGGAAGCGCGGCGGCACGTACGTCTGCATGGAAGGCCCGCAGTTCTCCACCCGCGCCGAGTCCAACCTTTACCGCTCCTGGGGCGCCGACATCATCGGCATGACTAACCTCCAGGAAGCCAAGCTAGCCCGCGAAGCCGAGATCAGCTACGCCACACTCGCCATGGTCACCGACTACGACTGCTGGTACGAGGGCCACGACTCCGTCACCATCGAGCAAGTGATTGCCGTCATGCACCAGAACTCCGGCAACGCCCAGAAGGTAGTCAAAGCCGCCGTCCGCCTCATGCCCACAGACCTAAGCGACAGCCCCGCCCAGACCGCCGCCAAGTTCGCGATCATGACCGACAAGGCAGCCATCCCCGCCGCCACCAAGGCCAAGCTAGACCTCCTATACGGCAAATACTGGTAGCAAATCTGTCGTCATCTCGATCGAGAGCACACCGCTCCAAATCTCGTCATCTCGACCGAAGCGAAGCGTCGTGCGGAGACCCTGTATTCCGTACATGCAACCAGCAACAATCAGTAACGAAGGAGTACTTTTGTCCATTCTCGTAGTAGGTTCGGTAGCCTTTGACACCCTGGAAACCCCCAGCGGCAAGCGCGAGCGCGTCCTTGGCGGCGCTGCCACGCACTTCGCCCTCGCCGCAAGCTTCTTCACCAACGTCCGTGTCGTCGGCGTAGTCGGCGAAGACTTCCTCCCTGAGCACGAAGCCGTCCTCACCTCGCACGGCGTCGACACGACCGGCATCGAGCACGTCCCCGGCAAGAGCTTCCACTGGACCGGCAGCTACGTCAAAAGCCTCGACGCCGCCGAGACCCTCGCCACCGACCTCAACGTCTTCGCAGATTTCGAGCCCAAGATCCCCACCTCCTATCGCGACACCGACTATCTCTTCCTCGCCAATATCGATCCCGTCCTACAGTCCCGCGTCCGCGCCGAGCTGCCCAACGCAAAACTAGTCGCCGGCGACACGATGAACTACTGGATCGCCGCCCACCGCGACAATCTCCTCAAGGTCCTTCGCGAGCTCGACATCCTCATCATCAACGACAACGAAGCACGCATGCTCAGCGGCGAAACCAACAACATCCGCGCAGCCAAAGGCGTTCTCGCCCTCGGCCCCAAGTCGCTAGTCGTCAAGTATGCCGAGCACGGCAGCGCAGCCTATTTCTCCCCGCACAGCTTCGGCGACAACTTCGAGCACAACCAGTTCCGCGCCCCCGCCACACCGCAAGAGGAGGTAGTCGATCCGACCGGCGCAGGCGACTCCTTTGCCGGAGGCTTCTACGGCTATATCGCCTCGCAAGGCAAGCTGACGCCGGAAGTCTTCCGCAAAGCCATGTTCTACGGCTGCGTCCTCGGCTCGCTCTCGGTCGAGGCCTTCGGAACCGAACGCCTCCAGCGCACCACCCGCGAAGAAATCGATCAGGGCTTCGAACACCTCAAGGAAATCTCTCACCTCTAAAATAGGCGAAGCAGGCTTCGTTGAAAGGACGGGCCCCGATCCCGCCAGGAGTCTGTTTTGAAGGGGCGGGACTTCAGTCCCGCCGTTAGTGCGCCCCAGCAATGCGGCTTTAGCCGCTGAGGGAATTTCAGCAAGTCCATGGCGAGATCACGTTCCGATCGACGCAACGCCAAACTCCCGGAGCTCAAACCCGGCGAGATCGTCCTTGGCCGCAAGAGCTCCCGCACCGGTTCCTTCCGCCAGACCCCCATCTGGGTTCCCGGAGATCCTGAAGCCGTCCGCCCAGTCGTCCCCGGCGAAACCTACCCAATCTTCGTCGCCGGCATTCTCATCGCGTTCGTGGCGCTCTTCGTCTGTGTTCATCGTGGCTATCTCCTGCTTTATGGAGACGCAGTAGCCCACCTCGCCATCGCCCGCCGCATTCTCGATGCCAAATGGCCCGGCATCGCCCAGCTCGGCGGAGTCTGGCTGCCCCTCCCGCACATCCTCATGTTGCCCTTCATCATGAACATGCGCATGTGGCAGACGGGCCTCGCCGGCGCGCCAATGTCCATGCTCAGCTATGCGGCCAGCGTCGCGGGAATCTGGCGTCTCGCGCGTCGCCTCATGAAGCTTCGCTGGGCGCTGGTCGCCACCACCTTCTACGCGCTCAACGCGAACCTGCTCTTTCTCTCCACCACCGCGATGACCGAAGCGCTGTTCCTCGCGCTCCTCATCTGGACGGTAGTCGCCACCAGCGAATCCATTGCCGCCCTCCGCGCTAACGACACCGTCACCGCGCGCGCCCGAATGATGCTCGCCAGCTTCCTCATCTTCGGACAAGTCTTCACCCGCTACGACGGCTGGATCATCGGCGCAATCATCTGGCTCTGTTTCGCCGTCGCCATCTTCCGATCGTCCGCCGACATCCGCCGCCGCATGCGCCCGTGGTTCATCGCCTTCACCATCATCGTCGCCGCAGGCCCTCTGCTCTGGTTCTGGTACAACGCCCACTTCGAACACGATTGGTTAGACTTCCTCCGCGGTCCCTACTCCGCCGCACAAATCGAGCGCCGCACCGCACCTCCGGGGCAGCACTATCGCGGCTGGCACAACATCGGATGGGCCGCCCTTTTCTACACCCGCACCGCGCAGATCGATGCCGCAGCCTGGGAAACCGGCTTCGGTCTCATGCTGGCGGCGCTCTATGGGCTCTGGATTTCTCTACGCCGCCGCGCCACCTTTGCGGTTCACGCCCGCGCCGAATCCTTCGCACTTCTCCTCTGGATCCCTCTTCCGTTCTACATCTACTCTGTCGCCTACGGATCCGTCCCCATCTTCATCCCGCAGCTCTGGCCACACGCCTACTACAACGCGCGCTATGGTATGGAACTTCTTCCCGCGCTAGCCCTTTACGCGGCGCTCTCGGCCGAGCAGCTGGAGACCTTCCTAAAATCCCGAGCCTCCACCTTCGCCCGCCTCGCCGCCCGCCTCTGGCAGCCCACCGCGATGGTCCTCTGCGTAGCCAATTGCATCACCATGATGTACTTCATCCCCATGGTCCTGCAGGAAGCCATCCACAACTCCACCACCCGCGTAGCGCTCGAGCGCAACCTCGCCAACGCGCTGGAACTCATGCCGCAAAATGTCCCCGTGATGATGTCGCTTACCAACCATGTCGGCGCCGTCCCTCTCGCGAACCGCACGCTCCGCAGCATGGTCAGCGAAAATGACGATCAGACCTGGCAGATCGCCCTTAAAGATCCGGCCCGCAACGCCGCTTACATCATCGCCATCGCGGGCGACGCAGTCGACAAAGCGGTCACGGCCCATCCCCAGGGCCTTGCCGAGATGGAAGTCGTCTGCACCACAGGTCAGCCCTGCGCCCGCGTCTACCAGTCCCTCCTCTGGACCCCCAACCCTGCAAAATAATTTCCATCAAATCCGCTGTTTCAGCATCCGCCGAGAGTAACGCGCAAGACACAACCCGCATCACAATGATTGGCCGTACAAGTGGCGGTTGTACAACAAACCGGGCTGAACGCTCGCCGGTATATGAACGCAATGGGAATCAAAGTAACACAGCACACTCGCTCCCACGAGGTAGCGAACATGTGCTTATACAAAACCACAAGGAGTTATGGGCCATGGGAATCTTCACACCGGATGTTAACAACCTGCGCGAGCTGTATCTCAACGAGCTGCAGCGCGCGCTCAACAGTGAAAAGCAGATCGTCGAAAAGGGTCTGCCCGCCATGATCGAGAAATCCACTAACCCTGATCTGAGTCAGGCCTTCCGCGATCACCTCGCCGAGTCTAAGCAGCACGTGATCCGCCTTGAACGCATTCTCGACGCGGCTCAGGGCGAAGTCAGCGAGTCCAAATGCAAGGTCACGGCACAGCTGATTAGCTCAGCCGAGTCTGAGATCAGCGATGCCGCCAACGACAGCATCCGCGATGTTATCCTGATCGCCGCTGGCAACCAGGTCGAGCATCACGAGATCGCTGTCTACGGAACCCTTCGCACCTGGGCTGAAGTCCTCGGCAACCAGCAGGACGCCCAGCTTCTCGATAAGACCCTTGCTGAAGAGCAGAAAGCCGACGAGCTGCTCACCCGCCTCTCGCAGCAGATCAACATTGCGGCTCCCGTAGCGTAGTTTGTTCTTCAGACACTCCAGGCTGCCCGCGTGTATCGTCACGCGGGCGGTTCTCTTTACGCCCGAAAATCGTTCTCCCGCCAAATGGCCGTGCCCACGTATCGTTATCTCCGGAAGCGCAGTCCAGTGGAACGACCCCCTGTACTTGCTCTTTCCGGCACCTCCGCGAGCTGTCCTAACACCCTCCCACGCACCCGAGTAGTATCCTGACTCGATGGTGGATCCCGGCCGCATACATTTTTCTACGCTCGAACAGATGGTCCTCTCCGGACCCTCGGTGCAGCGTCTGCTGATGGCATGCGGCATGGGCGCAGCTGTGGGTCTGGAGCGCGAGTGGCGTCATAAGGACTCCGGCCTCCGCACCAACATCCTCATTTGCATGGGCTCGGCGCTTTTTACCATCATGAGCGTCGCCATCTCCGGAGATAACTCCCCGAACCGCGGCCAAATCGCCGCTAATATTGTGCAGGGGATCGGCTTCCTCGGCGCTGGCCTCATCCTCCACACCAAGAACCGAGTACTCGGCCTCACCAGCGCGACCACTGTCTGGGTAGTCGCGGCCATCGGCATGACGTGCGGAGCCGGCCTATACATCGTCGCCGGCCTCTCCACCCTCATGGTCCTCATCGCCCTCCAGATCATCGGTCTCCTCGAAGGGCGTCTAGGATGGAAGCGTTACCCCAAAGTCTACGAAGTCCGTGCCGACATCGGCGCGATGCTCCCCATCAACGTCGTCGGATCCGCCCGAGCCGAAGCCCTGGCCGAGCAGGTTTCCTCCGCCAACCACCGCATGCAGCTAGCGATCCTGAAAGTCCTCGACTCCGTAGGCCAGCGCCTCGCAGTCCTCGATCGAGACAACATTGCCGGCATCGAGCGTGTCTCCTTCATCGTCACCGCCACCCACAAAATCCACCACTACATTCACCACGAACTCGAGGCGTCTGACGCCACCGATCAAGTCATAGTCTTCCACGACACGGAGGAAGAATGAGCCGCATCCCCTTCGTCAAGGCCCACGCCTGTGGCAACGATTTCCTCATCATCGAAGAGTCTTTCGCCAAGAACCAACACGCGGCGTTGGCTCGCAAACTCTGCAGCCGCAATACCGGCATCGGCGCCGACGGCATCGAGTTTCTGCAACGCAAGCCCAGCAACCAGTTCTTCCTCCGCCTCTTCAACGCAGATGGCTCCGAAGCTGAGCTCTCTGGCAACGGCACCCGCTGCGTAGCTGCCTGGCTAGCCGCCAGCGAGGGCCTCCACGACGTAGCGCTAGGCACCCACGGCGGAATCCGCACCTGCCACCTCATCCGTCGCGAAGGCCCCGACTATTGGATCGAAAGCAACATGGGCGTCCCCCGCGTCATGCCCCGCACCATCGAAATCCCCGGCGTCCCCGGCCCCATCCCCGGCGCAATGGTCAACGTAGGTAACCCCCACTTCGTCCTCTTTCCTGAAGCAGAGGACTTCAGCTCGCACGGCCTGACATGGCAACAACTCGGCGCAAAGATCGCCGTCGACAAGCTCTTCCCGTACGGCACAAACGTAGAGTTCGTCCGCATCCTCTCGCCCACCGAAATCGCCTTCCGCATCTATGAGCGAGGCTGCGGCCCCACCACCTCCAGCGGCACAGGAACCTGCGCGTCCTCCTCCGCCGCCATGTTCCTGTACAACACGTCCCGCGAGCTAACAGCCATCGCCGAAGGCGGAACCCAGCAAGTTGTCTGGCCCACCAATACCAGCGAGATGCTCCTAACCGGCCCTGCCGAAATCATCTGCACCGGCGAGGTTGACTTTGTCTGACCTCCCCTCAAGGCTCCTTCTTAAATCGCCGGGTGCCCCATTCATACCGCGCTCTTTGCGGGATGAGTGGGATACGACAATCTTCGTCCCTGGTGCCAACGATGACCTTTAGACCAACCCTCAAGCAGGGAAGTCGCATAGCGATCGTCTCTCCAGCCTCAGCCGCCAAGCCCGAGCCCGTAGACCAGGGCCGAACCGCGCTCCAGGCCTACGGCTACGACCCCATCGTCATGCCGCACGCGCTAGACCGCGGCCCTCTCTACTATGCCGGGACCGCCGCAAATCGCGCATCTGACTTCCACGCCGCCTTCGCCGACCCCACCATCGACGCCATCCTCTGCACCCGAGGCGGCTGGGGTTCCGCCGAACTCCTCCCCCTCCTCGACGCCGCGCTCATCCGAGCCAACCCCAAAGCATTCATTGGCTACAGCGACCACACCTCGCTCCACGTCTACCTCTGGAACCTCTGCCACCTCCCAACCTTCTACGCCCCCATGGCCGCAGCCGACTGGTCCAACCCCGACGGCGTAGACCACCGCACCTGGCAATCCGCCCTCCACGCCGACACCACCTGGTCCGTCTCCTCCGCCGACGGCATCCGCACCCTAAAACCCGGTCGCGCTGAAGGCCGACTCCTAGGCGGCTGCCTCTCCATTCTCACCGAATCACTGGGCACCCCCTATGCCCTCGCGCTCACCGAGCCGACCATCCTCTTCCTCGAAGACATCAACACCAAGCCCTACCAGTGGGATCGCATGCTCAACCACCTCCGCCTCTCCGGCCAGCTAGACCACGTCACCGGCATCATCTTCGGCGACCCCTCCGCTAACATCCAGCCCCACGAACTCCATCACCTGGAAGCCGCCTGCCTCCACGCCCTCGAGACCTTCAACGGTCCCATCCTCTTCGGCCTAAAATCCGGCCACCTAACCTCCCAGAACCGATCCCTCCCGCTCGGCACCATGGTCACAATGCAAGACGCAACCTTAAGCGAGATCCAACCTTGAGCACCAAGCCCAGCACACCTCCAAAGCACATCCACCTCATCGGAATCTGCGGCACCGCCATGGCCTCGCTAGCGGGCAT
>Ga0302150_10000145_pt1 | contig 28680 bp, 25 predicted proteins | sample I_Bog_N1_2_FD_198635 | JGI IMG/M metagenome (GOLD analysis project Ga0302150, IMG submission 198635) | Peat permafrost microbial communities from Stordalen Mire near Abisko, Sweden - I_Bog_N1_2 | ecosystem: Environmental > Terrestrial > Soil > Wetlands > Peat | place: Sweden: Abisko, Stordalen... | reverse complement strand
TCCCGAAGGCCAGCTCCAAACCTACAAGCAAGGCTCTCTGCTCGACGTCAAACTCGGCGACCTGCTCAAGGATCCCGCGCACCTCAAGCCCTCCATCGTCTTCGCTCCCACCTCCGACGAATTCCGCGAAGGCAGCGCCACCACCAAATCCCGCCTCATCGTCACCACCCTCAAACATGTGCAGAGCCGCGCCTACATCTATACCCCCACCCTCACCGGCTGGAGCCACAAAGAACTCCCCGTCCCCGAGAACGTCAGCATCAACGTAGCCTCCACCAGCGACGCCAGCGACAACTTCTTCCTCGGCCTCACCGGCTTCCTCACCCCCTCTTCGCTGCTTCTCGGCGACGCCACCACCGGCACCCTCACCCTCGAAAAAACCGAGCCCGCCCGCTTCGACGCCTCCAAAGATGTGGTCGAGCAGTACCAGGCCACCTCCAAGGACGGCACGCACGTCCCCTACTTCATCGTTCACCCGAAAGACATGCAGCTCAACGGCTCCAACGCCACGCTGCTCAACGCCTACGGTGGTTTCCAGGTCTCCGAAACCCCCAGCTACTCCGCCAACATCGGCAGGCTCTGGCTGGAGCACGGCGGCGTCTACGTCCTCGCCAACATCCGTGGCGGAGGCGAGTTCGGCCCCGCCTGGCACGAGGCCGGCCTCAAGACCCATCGCCAGCGCATCTACGACGACTTCGCCGCCGTCGGCCAGGATCTCATCGCTCGCCGCATCACCTCGCCCGCGCACCTCGGCATCATGGGAGGCTCCAACGGCGGCCTGCTCATGGGAGTCGAGATGACCCAGCATCCCGACCTCTGGAACGCCATCGTCATCCAGGTCCCGCTGCTCGACATGCTGCGCTTCGAGCAGATCGACGCCGGAGCCAGCTGGACCGGCGAATACGGCTCAGTCTCCAACCCAGCCGAGCAAACCTTCCTCGCCAGCATCTCGCCCTACAACCAGCTAAAGCCGGGAGTGAAGTATCCCGAGCCCTTCATCTTCACCACCACCAAGGACGATCGCGTAGGCCCGCAGCACGCTCGCAAGTTCGCCGCCAAGATGGAGGAGTTCCACGAGCCCTTCCTCTACGATGAGATCATCGAAGGAGGCCACGCCGCGGGAGCCAACCTCACCGAGCAAGCCCACACCTGGGCCCTCACCTACACCTACCTAGCCAGCAAGCTGATGCAGAACTAGTCGCCACCCTACACCCCGGGTGCCCCATTCGTACGCGCCTTGCGGACGGGTGGGAAGTAGCCCCTATCCCAGCCCCAGTTGTGACAGCGCAAACCCGGTAATCGCCGCCGCATCTTCCTGCGGCGTCCGCTCTGTCAAATGATCCATTCTCCGCTCATTCGCACCGCGCACCATATCCAGAATCGCCCACGCCACCGTCTCCAGATCCACATCCTGCGCAATCTCCCCAGCCTCCACGCCCTCCTTCAGAATCCCAACGAAGTACGCATGTCCGGCGCGCAGCAGCTCATGCGTCTGCCGCCGGTGTTGCGGCTCGCGCCCCACCGTCAGCAGCAGCCGATACAGGTTGATCTGCTCGTGCCAGAACTCCATGCGCACGGAAATCGCCACTGCCAGCCGTTCCCGCACACCCGTCGCCGGCTGCACCCGTTCCGCGGAATACGCCTGTAGTCGCTCAATCGCCAGCCGCACCGCGGTCGCGTAAATCTCCTCCTTCGACTCGAAGTAGAGATACACGGTCCCCTTGGCAATCTTGGCCGCATCGGCCACATCCCCCACGCAGGTGGCCGCAAACCCCTTCTTTCCAAACACCTTGATCGCCGCCGTCAAGATCTCCTCGCGGCGCAGATCGGTCAGCACCTGCTTGCGGGTCTGCGTTCGGGGCAGCGCACTTGTACTCACGAAGCCAAACTAGCACGTTTCTCGGCCAATGTCTGAATCCTCGATCACATCTACCGCCTCTAATGACCAAGGAGTCATTAGAATGACTGTCGGGTCAGTCCTAGAACCGGAGCTCGAACCAGAGGTAGACCCGGCCGCCGGACCCTCCGAGCAAGCCCTCGACAGCGCCGAATCCTCCCTCGCTACCAGCGCCCCCGAATTCGAGCCCGGTGAGCCGCTCTCTACGACCGCTCCCAGTCCGCGCAGCTTCAATCCCTGGATCATCACCCTCGTCGTCACCATGGGCACCTTCATGGAGGTGCTCGACACCTCCATCGCCAACGTCGCCCTCCCGCACATCGCGGGCTCGCTCTCCGCCTCCCAGGACGAGAGCACCTGGGTCCTCACCAGCTATCTCGTCGCCAACGCGATCATCCTCCCCATTAGCGGCTGGATCTCGTCCGTCATCGGCCGCAAAAACTTCTACCTCATCTCGGTTGCGATGTTCACCGTCTTCTCCGCTCTCTGCGGCCTCGCCCCTACCCTCGGCCTGCTCGTGGTCTTCCGCGTCATGCAGGGCCTCGCCGGAGGAGGACTCCAACCCTCCGTCCAGGCCATCCTCGCCGACCTCTTTCCCGGCAACAAGCGAGGCATGGCGATGGCCGTCTATACCGTCGCCATCATGTGCGCTCCCGTGCTCGGTCCCACCCTCGGAGGATGGATCACCGATAACTACTCTTGGCGCTGGATCTTCTACATCAACATTCCCGTCGGCATCGGCTGCGCTCTCCTCACCCGCCTGGTTCTCACCGACCCCGAGCATCTCACCCGCAAGCGTCTCACCGAGAAAGCCGAGCGCCTGCGCACCGGCATGAAGCTGCAAGTCGACGGCACCGGCCTCGCCCTCATCGGCATCGGCCTCGCCTCCCTCGAGATCGTCCTCGATAAGGGTCAGGAGCTCGATTGGCTCGGCTCCCACTTCATCGCCTGGATGGCCACCATCGCCGTCGTCGCCCTCGCCGGAGCCATCGCCTGGGAGCTCCACGTCAAGAACCCCGTCGTCAACCTCCGCCTGCTCAAGGAGCGCAACTTCGCCTTCTGCTGCATCATCGTTCTCGGCGTCTACACCGCGCTCTACGCGACGACCTTCCTCCTTCCCCAGTTCATGCAGCTGCTCATGGGCTACTCCGCCAACGCCGCCGGCCTGGCCATCTCTCCCGCCGGTCTCTTCACCATCCTCGAAGTTCCCCTCGTCGGCTGGGCGCTCAGCCGAGGCTTCGACGCTCGCCGCATGATCGTCGTCGGCCTCGCCACCATCGCCTTCGGAACCTGGTGGCTCTCTCTCGGTAATCTCGATATGGGAGAGTCCAGTCTCATCTGGCCGCGAGTCGTCCAGGTCCTCGGCATCGGCATGACCACCGTCCCGCTCAGCACTATCATGTTCCGCTTCCTCCCCGCGGACCAGAGCAGCAACGCCGCCGGAATCTACGCTCTCGTCCGCAACGAAGGTGGAAGCATTGGCATCGCCATCTCCAGCACCTTCCTCGAGCGCACCGCCCAGTCCCACCAGGCCTACATCGGAGCTCACATGACGGCCTCCAATCCCCTCGCCATCCGCGCCGCGCAGGGCTTAGCCGCCGCCCACGGCACCATCGCCTCCAGCGGCTCAGCGTCCAACAACGCGTACGCGGGCCTAGCCATGCTCTATGGACAAGTCCAGCGCCAGGCCTCTCTTCTTGCCTACATGGACCAGTACCGCCTGTTCACTTACCTTCTCCTCTGCCTGCTACCGCTGGTGTTCTTCCTCAAGCGCCCACCCAGAACCAACGGCCCCATCGAATTAGAGGCCCACTAATAATCCAAGGAATCGGCTCTCCATATTAAGGGTGCCCCATTCGTACGCGCTCTTTGCGGACGGGTGGGGTAGCAGGCCTTCTTGGAAGGGAGCAGCGTCCTCCCGGTCCATCCAGTTAGAATCGTTCCTGCATGAACGACGGATCTCCATCTACGCTCTCCTCTTTTTTCCCAATCACTGTACTTGACAGCGGTGCCGCTCCACCGGGCCTCAAGATCTCCGGAGCTGTCGCCCCTGAAAATCCCCAACTGCGTCATTTCACCCAACCCCTTTGCGAAATCGCCGCATTCCCGACATCCGCGCTCGAGAACCGTGCTGGGAGCGTCGGTTTGTGGCTTAAAACCGCGCTGGGCGGTAAAGAAACGCACCCTATTTTCGCCTCCTGCAACCCAATCCCAGCATCTTCGCGACAGGCGGCAGCCTGATGTCCACCCGCGTCCGCTCCTTCTGCAAAATAAATCTTGGCCTCGCCGTAGGCCCGCCACGCCCCGACGGCTTCCACCACCTCTCCACCGTCTACCAGACCCTTCAACTGCATGATTTCGTGACAGTTGCAGCATCGCGAGCGGCGACCACCACCATCGAGATCACCTCAAACCACCGCGCCGTCCCCCGCACAGAGACCGGCACCGCCGAACGAAATACCGCCTGGAAGATGGTCCACCGCACCCTCGACCGCCTCAACCTCAACGCGCACGTCCAGGTCCACATAGAAAAGACCCTCCCCATCCAGGGCGGCATGGGCGCCGGTTCCGCCAACGCAGCAGCCGTAACCTTAGCATTAGAAAGGGAGTTAGGCGTAGCACTTCCGGGCCCAGCACGCCTCGAAGTAGCCGCCGAAGTAGGCTCTGACGTCCCGCTGTTCCTCCTGGGAGGCACTGTCCTCGGTCTCAACCGCGGCGAAGAAGTCTACCCCCTCCCCGACACGGCCCCAATCCCCTGCGTGGTAGCCGTGCCAGAGATAGGCGTCTCCACAGCCCTTGCGTTTCAACAACTTGACGCCGTCCAATTGACTTCCGGCTCGGCTGTGGATAAACTGAAACAGTTGAGCCGCGCTCTAGCCTCTGTCTGGTCGACAACTGGCGTCGAGTCTGGCCCCTCCGGTATTGCTTTTATGGACCGCGCTGGACTGATTCCAGGCGACTTACCTATGGGTAGGGCCTCAGAGATGAGGGACGTATCAGGCGATCTGGCCGAGAATCCCCTTCTCGCGCTTGTCCGCACCGGGATTGAGAACGACTTTGAAGAGGTCGTCTTCTCGCAGCATCCCTCCTTGCGTTCAACCAAGCGTGATTTAGTGGGAAGTTCAAGCGAATCTGCGATTTACGCAGCTCTCTCGGGTTCTGGTTCGGCGTTGTTTGGACTGTATCAGTCACAGGCAGACGCTCTCGCCGCTCAACATCGTGTCCAACGAAACGGAACGCGGGCGATCATCACTGAAACCCTGCCGCGCCGGAACTATTGGGCTACGATGTTCGCAGAGTAACTTTCCCGGCAAGCAAGCGCGCCGGCAGTACTGGGCGATCGACTAATGGTAGGTCAACTGCCTTTGACGCAGTTTGTCTAGGTTCGAATCCTAGTCGCCCAGCCAATTAGTCGTTCGCGAGGCCTACGAGGTATTTCGTAAGTCCTGCGATCAAAGAAGTTAGGGAACTTTAGAATTTTCGCGATGGAACACGATCGCTCAAGATTTCGCAAGGTCCGCACGTGTATTTCGGCACAAAGCCGACGCGCGGAAGTAGCAGAAAGTTTGCAGTTCGCCTCAGGATGAACCAATCCTCACGGCAATACAGAAGGAACCAAGCTCTCGCACCATGCAGATGACCGGCGAGTAAACAGTGCCGGTCGCATAGCAGTAAGGCAAGCAGTATGGAATAACCCAAAGGTCAACCAGCCTGGAGGATTTCAACGTGAGCGAACAAGACACGACTGTGGTTTCTTTCCCGAGTTCTATTCAAGAAGTCTCCACCGTAGCGGCCTCATCGGCCACACCTGCGGTGGAGCAACCCAAGCAAGTAGCCGAGCCATCACTGACGCCGGCGACCGCTGCAACGGGCGCAAAGGCGGCAGATCCAAAAGCAGGAGAGAAAAAACGCTCCTCTCGCCTGAGTGAAGATAAGCGTTTCAAGATCTTCTCCGGCTCGGCGAACCGGCCATTGGCGGAGGAGATTGGTAAGTTTCTGGGTGTACCTGTCGGAGAGACGCGGTTGCAGCGCTTCTCCGATGGCGAAACCCATTTTCAGCTCATTGAAAATGTGCGTGGTGCGGATGTATTTCTGATCCAGCCCACATGTCGTCCAGTGGACCAGCACCTGGTCGAACTGCTGATAATGATGGACGCTCTCAAGCGCGCCTCGGCAGGTCGAATCACGGTCGTGGTTCCCTACTACGGCTATGCGCGGCAGGACCGTAAAGACCGACCTCGCGTGGCGATTACCTCCAAGTTGGTTGCTGATCTTCTCGCCACCGCTGGAGCAAATCGGGCACTGTTTGTGGATTTACACGCGGCGCAGATCCAGGGATTCTTCAATATCCCGGTGGATCACCTATTCGCCAGCCCGGTGCTGGTTGGATACTTCCGCGACTTGAAGCTGCCGAATCTTACGGTGGTGAGTCCCGATGCAGGTGGAGTAGAGCGCGCGAGATTCTTTGCGCAGAGATTAGAAGTACCTTTGGCGATTGTTGATAAACGTAGGACGGATATCAACGTGACCGAAGTGATGAACGTGATTGGCGATGTGCGCGGGCGAACTTGCTTGATCCTCGACGACATCATCGACACTGCAGGAACGCTAGTGAAGACGGCTGAAGCTTTGTTGCAGCAGGGCGCCGACAAGGTGTATGCCTGTGCCTCGCACGCAGTGCTTTCTGGGCCGGCTGTGGAGAGAATTAAGGCGTCGAAGTTGGAGGAAGTGGTCGTGACGAACACGGTACCACTCTCCGAAGAAGCGCTGCAGGTGAGCAAGATCAAGGTGTTATCTATTGCCGGATTGTTAGGTAGAGCGATCGAGAGTATTCACATGGAAACGTCGGTATCGACGCTCTTCAACTAGAGTTTTGCAGTTTGCAGTAGTTTTGCATTGCAGGAAAGGGAGCGAGGCTCAACCTCGTGCCCGAAAGGACAAAGAAGATGGCAGAGAAAAAGATTGATGCGGTGGTGGCAAAGCCCCGCACGGGAACATTCAACAAAAACCATGCGCGGCGTGTGCGCGTGCAGGGACTGATTCCGGCCGTAGTCTACGGCGCTGGTCAAGAGTCCGTAGCGGTGACTGTTGATCCCAAGGTGATTACCAAGATTCTGTACTCTGACTCCGGTCATAACACGATCTTCGATCTCACGATTGAAGGTACCGGCGTGACGAAGGCGATGATCGTCGACTGGCAGAACGAGCCCATCAAAGGCAAGCTCCTGCACATCGATCTCAAGCGCGTTGCGATGGATAAGGCGATGGTCGTTTCCGTGCCGGTGCAGTTGGTCGGAGTTCCCGCGGGCGTGAAGAACTCTGGCGGCATCCTGAGCCAGGTATTGCACGAGGTCGAGATTGAGTGCTTGCCGGGCGATATCCCGGGTCACATCGATGTCGATGTCTCCGGTCTCGAACTTCTTGGCGCGATCCACATCTCCGATCTTCCGCACTCGGGCAAGTTGAAGTTCCTTGGCGAAGAAGATGCATTGGTTGCGCACGTAACCGTGTTGAAGGAAGAGGTTGTCGCTGAGCCAGTTGCCGGCGCGACTGAGCCCGAAGTAGCGAAGAAGGGTAAGCAGGATGCTCCTGCTGCCGATGCAGCTGCTGCGGACAAGGGCGGCAAGAAGTAAGTAGTTTGAAAGGCGTTGTGCGAACGTGAAGCTGATTGTCGGTCTTGGGAATCCTGGTCCGGAGTACGCCTTCACACCGCACAACGCCGGGTTTCTGGCGATCGATCGCATTGCATTGATTTGCGATGTGCAGGTGGCCAACCGCCGCGGACGAGCGCTGACGGCGAGGACCAAGCTGGCAGGACACGATGTTCTGCTGGCCAAGCCCGAGACCTTTATGAACCTGAGCGGGCTTTCGGTAGCCGCTCTTTTAAATGAGTTGGAGCTCGGCGTGGAGGACTTGATTGTTCTTTACGACGAACTGGCAATTCCGCTGGGCACGATTCGTATTCGCGAGCGTGGTTCAGCGGCCGGGCACAACGGAGTCAAGTCGATCTCCGGTGTGCTTGGAACCGAGGAGTGGACGCGCATCCGTATCGGAATTGGCAAACCGCCGACCGAGACCGGAGGTATCGTCAAATCCGGAGGGAAAGATTTCCTTTTGTCGCCCATGCGCAAGCAGGCGCTCAAGGAGTTGGATGAGTCACTCGACCAGGCTGTACGCGCGGTAGAGGCTGTGCTGACGAAGGGTGTTGGTGCGGCAATGAATGAGTTCAATCGCAAGGTTGAACCAGATACTTAGAAGTAGTGCTTTGAAATGGCAGCAACAATCTTCCACACCGGTTTCGGATGGAAGTTATCACCGAAGCGGTGCGGGGCAAAACCCCGCAGAAAGAAGTAGAGATGAATCGCACCTACGAAATCATGTTTATCGTTCGGCCCGATGTTGAAGAGGCCGAGCTCGACAAGCTCATCGAGACGTTCTCCGGCTATGTAACCGGTGGCGGTGGCACGGTGAAGACGACCGAGAAGATGGGTCGCCGCCGCTTGGCCTACACCGTCAAGAAGTTCAATGACGGCTTTTATGTTCTGTTGGTTGTCGATGCCCCGGCATCGCTGGTCTCTGAGATTGAACGCCGCCTGCGCGTCTCCGACCCGGTAATCAAGTTCCTCACCGTTCGTATGGATGAGGAAGACAAGCGTGTGGCCAAGATCAAGGCGCACCGCGATTCCCACGTGAAGCGCAGCGCGCAGCCACAGGTAAACGTCGAGGCTGCTGCCGCCGAGACGCCGCAAGCTCCGGCTGCAGAGACTTCTAGCGCCGAAGAGTCAGTCGCAGCGGCAGAGCCCGTCACCTCCGCCGAGCCGGTAGCCGAGGCTGAGCCCGCCGTCGCTTCCTAATCGTTCGCGCTACACAAGCTTCGCCGCTGGACGATTCCAGTCGGCCGACAGGACAAACGCAACGCTGCAAGATGCTTCCACGATCTTCAGAACGCTCCGAATCTTCGGAACGAACGAGGAGATCCAGTCCAGAGGCCCCAATGCGGGTCTGGAGCAAGAGCAGCAGAACCGGTTGATGGCGCAACAGCTATCAGCAGACAAAGGATAAGTACCATGGCTGACGAGACAGTGAACCAGGCAGCACCCGCGGCACCGGCTGCGGGATCGACGGAGGGAAGCGCGGCCCCAGCGCCACGCACGAGCGGTTATCAAGGACAGGGCGGCCCACGTACGGGCGGATCGCGCCCACCGCGTCCAGCGGGAGCCGGCGGCGGCGCAGGCGGAGCGGGCGGAGCGGGCGGACGCAAGTTCTTCCGTCGCAAGAAGGTTTGCAAGTTTACGGTGGAGAAGATCGACACGATCAGCTACCGCGATGTGCGCCTTCTGCAGCAGTTCGTGTCAGACCGCGGCAAGATCATCCCGCGCCGTTTGACGGGCACCAGCGCACCGTTCCAGCGCAAGCTGACGCGCGCTATCAAACAGGCCCGTGCGATTGCTCTGCTGCCGTTCGCAGCGAAGTTCTAGTTCAACCGCGGCCAATGCGGCGCGAACCAAGTACGTTGGAGACGTGTCATGGAAGTCATTTTGAAAGAGGATGTAAACAAGCTCGGCCACCGCGGCGACGTGGTGAAGGTCGCTGACGGCTATGGCCGCAACTACCTGTTGCCGGGCAAGCTGGCGATGGAAGCGACGCCGGCGAATAAGGCTGTCATCGAGCAGATGAAGTCGTCTGCAATCCGCAAGTCCGCTGCTGAGAAGGGCGGAGCTGAGGATCTGGCGACCAAGCTCAACGAGCTGGTGCTGACGTTCGAGCGCAAGACGGGCGAGAACGACCACCTGTTCGGATCGGTCACGTCGCAGGATATCGCGCATGAGCTGGAAAAGCAGGGCTACAAGATCGATCGTCGCAAGATTCACCTGGAAGAGCCGCTGAAGTCGGTTGGCGAGTTCCATGTGCCGATCAGGCTGCACCGCGAAGTTTCGGCGCACCTGCAGGTGAACATCAAAAGCGATGCTCCAGAGCGTTCGGCAGAAGAGGCTTCGGTTGCGGATGACTCGGTATTCAAGTCAACCTACACCGGCGAGCTCGACGACAACCGGGACTAGTTGCGTCTCGAAACAACGCCCGCGTCTTCGGATGGAGACGCGGGCGTTCGTTCGTCAGAGGCCAGTCCTTTTCTGGGCTCGTGTGCCAGGTTGCACGTGTGTCAACGTTCAAGGAACCGGGCAATCTGCGAGAGCTGTGTTCGGTAAAGGACCAAAAACAGGACCCAGATTTGAATAGGATGCTAGGCTAAACGCTATGTGTGGTCGGTACTTCCGTAAGTCAGATAAACAGCAGATCGCTGAGCGGTTTCAAGCAGGCAAGGTCTTCGAAGATCCGCTAGTGGCGGATTACAACATTGCGCCAACAACGTTTCAGCCGATTATTCGCTTGAATCGGGACTCCAATGAGCGCGAGATGGCTCTGCTGCGGTGGGGGCTGGTGCCGTTTTTTGCGACGAGCTTGAAAGAGTTCAAAGGGATGACAACGTTCAATGCGCTGGCTGAGTCGGTGGCTACATCGGCCACATGGAGAGAGCCGTTCCGGCGGCGGCGGTGTTTAATTCCGGCGGACGGATTCTATGAGTGGGCGGAGAAGACAGGGGAGACGCGCGTAGGAGCGCGACCAAAGACGCAATCCAAGAGCGGAAAGCAGCCGTACGCGATCACAATGGGCGGTGATGGTGGAGGGATAATGGCGTTCGCGGGATTATGGGACACCTGGAAGGAGCCAAAGAAATCTCCACAGGAGGTTGATCGCTGGCTGCAGAGCTTTGCGATCGTGACGACCGAAGCAAATGAGTTGATGGCGACCATTCACACGCGTATGCCGGTGATCCTAAGTGAGCGGGATTGGGAAGAGTGGCTGGACAGGGATGACTCCAAGCCAGCGCCACTGCACTTGCTGCGGCCGTATGACTCCGATGCGATGAAGATGGAACCCTGCAATACCGCAGTGGGCAACGTGCGGAATAACGGGCCGGAGATGTTGAATAGCGCCTAGGAACTTGCTGTCGGCGATCGGAAGAGGCCGCCTTCGATTGTGCAAAGGACGCACGCGAGCGTGATAAGCGTCACCGATTCGACAGGACCTACGGGATACAAATGTGGATGGCATCCGCTATCTGAAGAGGATTGCCGCATTCCCATGAATGGGAAGCAAGGGGAGTTATGTCGAATACTCAAGTGTTTACGGTGGCCGAGGGTCAAGGGCTGCAATTGGCTTGCGCCGTGACGGGGTGGCTGGGGGGATTGCCTCTATCCATGATGGAGGATGTTCAGTTGGGCAAGACGATTACAAACGCGAGAGTGGCGCAGGCTTCGGGCAATGTGGGCGCGGTGGACTGTGCGAGCGGCAGCGGCGAGTGTGGTATCGGCGCAGATTGTGCTGGCGGATCTGGATGCTGCGGTATCGGCGGAGATTGCGCGGCACAGTAATCAAGAATTGTGGAAGCGCATGTTTCGACTCAAGCTGGCTGACGGCGTGGTGTATGCGGAACGGGACGGGAAGCACCTGTTCCTGCAACCAGCGGCTCCTGACTGGATGGTGGTGAATCAGAATGGGGCGATTCTGCTGTCACGGTGTGATGGCTCCACGGTGGACGAAGTCGTAGGGTCAGGCGGCGAGTTAGTTCGGGAACAGGCGAGCGTGCTGTTTGCCGAGGCGCTGGCGCGAGGTTTGCTTGTAGATGTTTGCGCGACGCCGAAGGTGGAAGTATCGCAAAGCGTGCGGTGCGGGCAACGCGCAGTTCCGCAAAAATTGAGCACCGTGCACTTGAAGCTGACCAACCAATGCAACCTTGGCTGCAGCTACTGCTACGCGGAAAGTGGGCAGCGGTCGAGCTTCTTGTCGTGGGGAGAGCTGGAGGCGATTGCCAGGGACGTTGCGATATTGTCGGCCTCTGTTGCATACGCCCTCTCGGGCGGTGAGCCCTTGCTCCACCCCAGCGCGCTGGATTTTGCAGAGAAGGTGAAGGCAGAAGGGAACAAGGTACATCTGCTCACCAATGGCACGCTGATCGATAAGGCGAACGTTGAGCGCATCGCGGCTTGCGCCGACGTGGTGAAGATCAGTCTCGACGGTAGCAGCGACGAGGTGCACGCAGCGACGCGAGGGCGGGGAAACTTTGCGCGAGTATCGCGGGCGATTGAGCTACTTCTCGCCTGCGGTGCAAACGTGATTGTGGCGATGACCGTCACGCGGCAGAACTGCGGCGACATCGCAACGATGGTGGCGCGGTATGGCTCGCGTCTGGCATTGCAGCCGCTGTTCAAGGCAGGACGCGGCAGGGGGGCGGACGATCTTGCCCTGGCGGGTGCAGAATATTATCGAGCGTTGGCAGCAATAGGGGGTGTTGCGCCGATGGGAGCTGCGGGCGCCAAACTGCTGGCGCTGCGCGGTCGCGGCGTGCGACGGTGCGCGATGGCGGAGCGAGAGATTAGCATCGCCGAAACGGGGAATGTTTATCCCTGCCAACTACTCCAGTTCGAGCGGTTCCGAGCGGGAAATGTGCGAGAGCAGTCGCTGGCGGATATTTACACAGATTCGCCGGTATTTGGGCGGATGCGGGAGATCAGCGTGGATGCGCTTGTGAAGTGCTCGACCTGCGCGGTCCGCTACTTATGCGGCGGTGCATGCCGCGCGCGGGATCTGTTCGAGACGGGATCCGAAGAGTTGGTGGGAGAGTTTTGCGCCTATGAGCGCGAAGCACTGCTGAATGGAATCTTTGAGTCGGTAGAGATGCGGGCAGTCTAATGCCTACTCGTATTTGAGGGTGGCTACGGGGTCAAGGACCGCTGCACGGTTGGCAGGGAGGGTGCCGAAGATGACACCAACGGCAATCGATGTTCCCAGCGAGATCACGGCGGCCCAGTAGGAAAGTGGAATGGCAAACGGGGTGAAGAGCCCGACGCCGAAAGGTATGGCTAGCCCGATCAGAGTGCCCACTAGTCCACCAGAGAGCGAGAGGAAAACTGCTTCGGTGAGGAACTGTAGGCGGATCTCGCGGCTGGTGGCCCCAAGCGCTTTGCGGATGCCGATCTCCTTGATGCGGGATTGCACATTGGCGAGCATGGAATTCATGATGCCGACGCCCGACACAACGAGAGTGATCGCAGAGGCAAGCACCAGGACAATAGTGAGCATATTCGCGATATTGTCCATGGAACTGAGGATGTCCGTGAGCGTGGCGGCGTTGTATTCACTGGTAGCACGGTGGCGGCTGGAAATGAGGGTCGTGATGCGTTTGGCGGCAGGCTCGACCTGCTTTCGATTGTCCATGCTGAAGAATATCTCTTTGAGCTCGTTGCTACCGGTGAAGTAGCGAGCGACCTCATAGGGTACGAGGAGCGTGTGGTTGCTGATTTCGGAGGAGCCAAAGGTGTCAATGCTCTCGACAAATACCCCGATAACCGTGAAGGGAATGCCGCGGATGGAGAGGGTCTGACCAATCGCCGCACCGTAGCTGCCGTAAAGCTCGATGGCCATGGGGCCCACGATGTCTGCGACATAGGCGTGATTGAGGGCATCCTGGTCATCGAAGAAGCGGCCTGCCTTGAGTTTGAGGCCACGAATGTCTTTGTACTCAGGGCTGACACCGAGCAGCATCGCGTCCTTGCCTTGGCCATTCCCGACGGCGATGCTGTCGTGAAACTCGAGCATGGGCGAGCTGTAACGGATACCCGGAATCTGCTGATCGACGGCATCCATGTCCCCGATGGTCAGGTAGTCCGGGGTACTGACATTGTTGGGGCCCATGACGACGCCACCGGTGTACTGCATCTCGACTTTGTTGGGACCCAGTGAGGAGATGGTGTCGATCGCGTACTGCTTGCCGGTGAGACCGACGGTGGCGACCAGAACGATGGAAGCGGAGCCGATCACCATGCCGAGCATTGTAAGCAGAAAGCGCGTCTTGCTGGCACAGAAGCTGTCATAGGCGAGGTTCAGCGTCTCGCGGAAGGCGACGGTGGAGCGAGCGCTGCGGAGAGTGCTTTCGAAGGTATCGCGGACGGTCGCCATAGGCAAGAGAATCTAAGTTAAGTATCGCAGGATGGAGGCCAATGGGCCAGCGTGGCGGGGTCAGGCTCCTGTTCTTGTTGGATGCGCCGGGAATGAGGTCGATTCTGCAAACAACGAGTTCTGGCCGGAGCGTTAGAACCGTTTCAGAATTGGAGCAGGCGCCGCGCCCTGTCGGTTGTGAAGGAGCCAGTCCAGATAACCAGCCACGTCGGGATTCTGGGCTTCGCCGCTGATGCGACCTACTACCTCGCCGTTGCGGTCCATGACGATGGTGGAGGGAACGATATCGCCGAGGCCTAAGCGATCAAGGGTATCGATGCCGGCACCCGTCCAGACGTCGAGCGCGATGTTTTGCTGCTGGAGGAAAGTCTGGATCTTAGCGAAGTCCTTGGGGTTATCTACGGAGATCGCGATCATGCGAACTCCGCGAGTGGCGTACTGCTGGTTGAGGAGCGAGAGTCGGGGAAGTTCTTCGCGGCACGGCGCACACCAGGTCGCCCAGAAGCTGATCACCGTGATGGAGCCGCGCAAGTCTTTCAAGTGCTGCTCGCGACCTGCGAGATCGTGGAACTTGAGATCAGGGACGGGTTTCGCCAGAACGGAAGGGGCGAAACCGACGATGAGCCATAGCGCTATGGCGGAGAGCGAGCGGAGCATAGTATTTCCCTGTCAAGATGCGAGATAAAAGGCGGCACCCCGAGGAGGTAAAAGGGTGCCGCAAACTGTTTAGAAGCGGTGGGTGATGCTAGCCAGCCAGATGTACTGCGCAAAGGCGGCGTCGCCATGGGTGTTGTACACACTGTCGGGATAGCTGCCCGTGCGGTCGCGATGAAGGGCTTTGTCGATGCCGATGTTGAGGATGTTGTTATTGCGAACATACTCGAGCCCAGGTCCGGCGGAGACGGCGTATCCGGGACGGCGAAAGCCGTCGTTGCTGACCGGAAATAAGTTGTATGCGGGAACACCTTCCCAGCGTGGACCGACCGTGACGACAAGACCTCTGACTTGTGGGATGGGGAATTCGAGGCCAGCTTCGAGGAGATACTGGTCGGCGATGGCGTCGTAGTTATTGAGAGGCTGGGTGGTGCTGAGAGTGGCGCTGCGCTGGACGCCGTTGGTGCCGCCCTGCATGGCGATGTAGTCGCCATCCGTGTAGAGAGTGAGATCGTGGGAGATGCGGCGATAGCCCATCCACTGCATGACTGCGCCCCACCCGCCTGTGCCGGGCTGAACGGAATAATCCACCGGAGCGGTGACGTTGGTGGCGGGACCTGTACCGGTGGTATTGGTGTTGGTAGTATTTTGCACGTCGTCGTTGCCGCTGGGGATGTAAAGACCCAGGCCGATGGACGCATTTCCTTTGCTGACGTGCTCGGGATTGAAGAGCCAGGAATTGACGCCGATGATGGTGTCGCCAAAACCGGAGGACTGGTATTCGATAGGAGAACTCTGCGATTTTCGTGAGGCGAACAGCCAGGGGGCGTCGATCTCAACACTGATGCGCGGAGTCACCTGGTAAGTAAGGTTCAGCGTGACCAGATTGATACGATTTTGCACCTCTGTGTGGGCCTGGGCGCGTATCTCCTGATAGACGTCGCCGACATAATGCTGATACGAGAACTGGTGACGCTCTCCGATGGTGAACTGAAAGTGGCCGGGCTGGAGGACACCACCCTGGTCGGTGGGAAGGCCCGTCTGCTCGGGGCTGCGAGCGAGGATGCAGCCCTGTCCATGCAGAGAAAGGATCCCGAGGAATAAGAGGGCGAAAGGAAATGCGATGCGAAGTTTCTTGCACGATAGCATTTCGAGGATAGATAGGTTGCTGGGCAGGATCGGGAGCATTCCGTTCTTCTTCGTGCAATGAAAATGGTCTCGCAGAGACACAGATCCAGCAGCGGAGAGACAGCGGCGCCGTAGCTTCCGGTTGCAGGTATGAGCATCTGTCGTGACGCAGATCACTCTAGCGAACGTGCGCGGCGAGCACATCAACCAATTGATTGAAATATTTTCAGTCGAAGATTAGGCGAGAGGGATGGCTTGGTGTATCGCGGGATCGATATCCAGGCCGAGGTCAAGGGCCCGCACACTGTGCGTTAGAGCGCCTACGGAGATCATGTCCACGCCGGTCGCAGCGATGTCGCGGACGAGGTCGAGCGTGACGCCTCCACTCGCTTCGGTCAGGGCCCGGCCATTGATTTGCTGCACTGCAATTCGAAGATCGTTGACGGCGAAGTTATCGAGGAGGATGGTGTCGACGTTCGCTGCGAGAACTGCGTCGATCTGGTCGAGGCGGTCGACTTCGACTTCGAAGTGTGCAGTGTGCGGAAGGGCAGAGCGCGCTGCGAGTAAGGCTTCGGTCAGGGTGAGGTGTCCGGAGGCTGTCAGGATGGCAAGGTGATTGTCCTTGGCCATGACGGCGTCGGAGAGTGAGAAGCGGTGGTTATGACCACCCCCGCAACGCACGGCGTAGCGCTCGAAGAGGCGAAGGCCAGGGGTCGTCTTGCGCGTGTCGACGATGCGGGTGTGGGTGCCTTTCGTCTCGTCGACAAAGCGGGCGGTCAGGGTGGCGATACCGGAGAGTCGCTGCGCGAAGTTGAGAGCGATCCGCTCGGCTTGGAGGATGCCGCGGGCAGGGCCATGGATGGTGGCGATGACCGTGCCACTCGTGAAGCTCTGGCCGTCGGTGACGTGGAACTCCGAAGCGATGGAGGCGTCGGTGAGAGAGAAGGCGGCGGTGACGATGTCCTGACCGCAGAAGAAGCCCTGCTCGCGTGCTACGAGGTGTGCCGTGACGCTCGCGTCGGCCGGAATGAGAGTCTGCGAGGTCAGATCGCCCCAGGGGGCGTCCTCCAGCAGCGCCATGCGCACGATCGCTTCGACGGCTTCACGGCTGGGTTTCATCGACATGCTGCAGCAACCTGGCTGGTTCTGGATTCATTGATGCCGACCTTCTGGGCGTAGGCGAGAGAGTGCTGGAAAGCGGGGAGAGGATCGGGAAAGTCAGTGCGGAAGTGGGCGCCGCGAGACTCTTCGCGGTCGAGAGCAGCGCGTACGAGTACGCGGGCCAGGGCGAGAAGATTGGCCGTCTCCAGGTCGCGGATGGCGGCGCCTTCCACGTGGGAGTGGCCGAGGATGTCCAGGGCGGCAGCGAGGCTAGGGGCGCTGCGCTCGATGCCAGCCTGGGTCCACATGAGCGTCTGAAGCTCCAGCCGGGTGATGGGACTGGTGCTTCGCCCAATGCCTGTTGCTGCTTGGAGAACTTCGGGTGTTCCCTCGAAAGGAGTTATCCCCGTATCCGAAGCGTCTGTATCGAGTAGGAGGTGGGCGCAGCGCCAGGCAAACGTGAGGCTTTCGAGGAGAGAGTTGGAGGCTAGGCGGTTGGCGCCGTGAACGCCGGTGCAGGCCACTTCTCCTACCGCGTAGAGGCCGGGGATGGAGGTGCGGCCGAACGTGTCGGTTCGCACCCCGCCCATCCAGTAGTGGGCGGCGGGAGTGACGGGGATGGGGTGGGTAGACCAGTCGAGGTTACGGGCGCGGGTCTCGGCGTCGATAGAGGGGAAGCGCTGAGCGAGGTATGCGGGGGACTTGGCCGTAATGTCGAGAAGGACGGGCTGGTTGTCCTGTGCGGCCATTTGGCGGACGATGCCGCGGGCGACGACGTCGCGGGGGGCGAGCTCGGCGGAGGGGTGGACGGCGGGCATGAAACGGTGGCCGTGGGCGTCACGGAGGACGGCACCTTCGCCTCGGACGGCTTCGGAGATGAGAAAGGTGCTGGAGGCGGAGGATTCGAGGTTGGGGGTGGCGAGGGCAGTGGGGTGGAACTGGTAGAACTCGAGGTCGGCGAGCTGGGCACCGGCGCGGAGGGCCATGGCGACGCCGTCGCCCGTGGCTACGGAAGGGTTGGTGGTATGCAGGAATAGCTGGCCTGCACCGCCTGAGGCGAGGATGACCCCATCGGCGGTAAGGGTGGAGGGCAATCCCCGCTCGTCGAGGATGCGGAGGCCCGTGACCGCGCCAGCTTCGTTGAGGACCAGGTCCTGGGCGAAGGTGTGTTCGAGGACGGTGATGCCGGGGTTAGCGCGGACGGCTCGGACGAGAGCGGTTTCAATGGTAAGGCCGGTGGCGTCACCTCCGGCGTGGAGGACGCGGGGGTAGGAATGGGCGGCTTCAAGGCCTTTGGCGAGCTGGCCGTTGTGCTGGTCGAAGGCTACACCGAGGCGGATAAGATCGCGGATGCGTTCGGGGCCTTCGGTACAGAGGACTTCGACGGCGACGGGGTTACAGAGGCCGGCGCCGGCGATGAGGGTGTCGGCAATGTGAGCGGCTGTGGAGTCGTCGGAGAACATGGCGGCGGCGATACCACCCTGAGCCCAGCGAGTGTTGGATTCGGCGAGGGCGGCCTTGGTGACGAGGGTGACTGCGTGGGCCGCGCTGAGCTCGATGGCGGCGATGAGGCCGGCGATGCCGGAGCCTACGACGAGGTAGTGCTTCATGCCGCGCTCACGGTGGCGCCGGGCTTGAGAGCGAGCATGCGGTTGAGCGCGATGCGCGCAGGGGCGGCGATGGACTCGGGGACGGTGATGCGGTTGAGAATTTCGCCGCGCTCAAGCGCTTCAAGAACCCAGGCGAGATAGCCGGGGTGGATGCGGTACATGGTGGAGCAGGGGCAGACGATGGAGTCGAGGCAGAAGATGGTGTGCTCTGGATGCTGAGAGGCGAGGCGCTGGACGAGGTTGATCTCGGTGCCAATGGCGAAGATGCTGCCGGCGGGGGCGGCTTCGATGGCCTTGACGATAAAGTCGGTGGAGCCTGAGGAGTCGGCTGCGTCGACGACGGGCATGGGGCACTCAGGGTGGACGATGACGTGAACACCGGGGTGACGCTGGCGGGCGAGCGCGATCTGTTCGACGGTGAAGCGCTTGTGGACCGAGCAGAAGCCGTGCCAGAGGAGGACGCGGGAGTTGAGAAGGGATCCGGCGGTGTTGCCGCCGAGGGGCAGGTTAGGATCCCAGACGGGCATCTGCGAGAGGGGGATGCCCATGGCCTTGGCGGTGTTGCGGCCGAGGTGCTGGTCGGGGAAGAAGAGGACGCGTTGGCCTCGTTCGAAGGCCCACTCGAGGACGCGGGCGGCGTTGGAGGAGGTGCAGACGACTCCGCCGCGCTCGCCGCAGAAGCCTTTGAGGGCGGCGGAGGAGTTCATGTAGGTGACTGGGATGACCTGCTGGCGGCCGTCGGGGGTGAGTTGGTCGCCGAGGACGTCGGTCAGCTGCTCCCAGCAGTCGGTGACGGAGTCGAGGTCGGCCATGTCGGCCATGGAGCAGCCGGCGGCGAGGTTGGGGAGGATGACAGCCTGGCCGGGACGGGAGAGCATGTCGGCGGTTTCGGCCATGAAGTGGACGCCGCAGAAGACGATGGCTTCGGCGTTGGGACGGGTGAGGGCAGCGTTGGCGAGCTGGAAGGAGTCGCCGAGGAAGTCGGCGTACTGGACGATCTCATCGCGTTGATAGAAGTGGCCGAGGATGACGAGCTTATCGCCGAGGGAGTGTTTGGCGGCTCGGATGCGGAGGTCGAGCTCGGCGGGCGAGGAGTTGCGATATTCGGCGGGAAGCCCGGGCTGGCGCGGAGCGGTCGAGGGAAGATGGTCGGCCATGGAGGCGCCGGGGCCATAGGTAGGTTCAGCGTCGAAGGTCCATGGCGCGTCGGCGAGGGCCGAGCTGCAGGTGGTGAATTGGTTCGGGGCTCCTTGCTGTTCGTTAATTTGAATCAGCTGGATGGTGCTGTCTACAGAGGGCACAACGGGCTCCTTGAGCTGCCTCCCCTGGCCTCCGATGGCGGTCGGCCGGGGAGTATTGGATGCAGCTGTACCTCAATAGGGTACTAAAAGGAGATACGATGGCGTTGAAGAGTTAGGCTAACTTTGGTATTTGGTCGAATCAAGTCACCAAGTGAAAGTTATTGGCTTTGCTGGGATTGGGCGCTGAAACACTTGCTTCCCGTTCACGATAATTTTCACTTCTCCAGCCAGCTTCAGACCTTGCGGGCCGAGGTCTATGTCTATTCGGTTCGTGTCTTTGGTCCTTATCTTAACGGTATTGCCTTCAATCCAGCATTCAAAGCTCACCTTTGGCTCAACATTGAAATATGCTCCCGGATACTTCACGGGGATGGACACACCCCAAACACCGCGATGAATTGGTGTGTCAATGACGTAGGAGAAGTGGTCAGGACGGCGACGGGTGTGTTCAAAGAGCCAGCTTTTCATCGCTGCGAAGTCCTGTGGCCGATACATATGTTGGACACCCTGCGCCACCACTATTTTTGGAGGATCTCCTGCGACCGTCAAGGAGTCTCGGAAGTAGTTGAAAGCCTCTACGCGGCCTCCGGTAGGATCGTGATCACCGCGCCAAAGATAGAACGGCACGTTGCGTGCGTTGTCTACCAGTCCTTCTTCCTGTGGTACGCCGTGCGGATGCCCGGCCATGATCCCTGCCGCGGCCCAGAGATCAGGCGTTCTTAAGACAGTCGCCCACGTATCATCGCCACCCCAAGAGTGACCAGAGATATACCAACGATCAGGATCAAGTGTTGCGAAGGTCTTTACATCGTCGATAGCTTCCCAAAGATCCGGTTCTGAGCCATATTGCAGGCGGTATTCACTACTTCCTCGGATCCATGGGGTAAGGATGATTGCATCCTCATTCGGTTCCTGGCCTTTGTCATGCGGAGACAGACTATCGGCGACCAGCGCGAGCGGCAGGTCCGACCACCTGCCGTGAAGCACAACGAATAGAGGGTATGCCTTTTGGGCATCCCAATGAGAAGGCAGGCTGACCGTATAGACCTGCAAGGTGCCATCGCTTTGAGACAGGCGGGCAACGTCGAGTGCACGCCTACCCTGGACTAAATATTCTTGTGCATCTTCGTGCTCGAGTCCAGTTTCGATCACTTTCAGATACCCGAGCATCTCCGCCTGCTGCTGGTTCCGGTCGAGACCAGCGAAACGGAGCTTTAGCGCTCCGTCTTCGCAGAGCGCGAGCACGGACTGCAAATGTCTGCGAAAGAGTTCTGGCTGGGGGATCGATAAAAGCTGCTCAATACGGATTCGTATATGCGCGACCAAGGCATCCGCAGGGCTCACAGAACTGTTTTGGATAATATCCGCGCGCTGAGAAGATGCTGTCGCTGCTGGAGGTAGGGGGGAAGATATTGCAAGCAGTGAGCTTAGAAGCAACGGTATGGAGGATCCAAGCAGTGGGGCTGTTCCCATAAGGAAAGCAGAGTATCATGACTCGGATTGGCAGGTTTCTCAAAGGGGGGAACCGTTTACGGCACAGGTCTAACGGTGTGGGTGAGGAGGTCGAGCTCGGCAAGCGAGGCGTTGCGATATTCGGCGAGAAGGCCGGCTGGCAATAAGCGGTGGCCGGTTGCATGACCCCGTTGGAGTTTACCGCTCTACTCCGGTGGCATTAGCGGAGTGCCCGGATCGCACTCCTTGATCGCAGATCGGACTTCGTCGATGACAAGTGCAGGCTGAAGCTTCTGAATGTAGTGGCTGCTGTGGGTTGCGGTAATGAATCGAGACTGGGGAGAACGCGAGGCCAGGTCCAGTTGCATTTGGTGCCAAACGGGTTCGGGCGGAATTCCGTGCTCGATTACGATGAGCGGTTTTGAAAAACGCCATGCGAGGTGCTGGCCAGCGGCGAGAAAGCCCTGAGAGCTCATGAACTGCTGATCCTTCCAGCGTGGATACTCGATGAGGGCCTCGGGCTCGCTTTCCGCGAATCGCCAGATCTGTTCTTCATGGGAGGAATCAAGGAGAACGATTCCAGCTACCTGGGCGTCGTATTGCGTGTCGAAGGCACGGGCGTAGAGGCCTCCGATGGAGTGACCGACAAGGATGTAGGGCGGCGGAATGTGCGCGGCGCTAAGAAGGCCTTGTAAGTCAGAGACGATTTGAACAACAGATTGCGGTGTCCGATCGTTTAGGGCATCACTCCTTCCCAGACCCTGCCTGTCATAGCTGCACACGCGTGCGAACTGGGAGAGGGGAGCCTGGACCTTGTCCCAGGTGTTGGTCGTGCCGCCACCGCCAGCGATCAGAACAACTGTGAGATGAGTGGGCCGGCCCAGGCACTCAAGGCAAAGCCTATGTCCGTTCACAGGGAACACTTGGCCGCTCGCCGCCGCTGATGTGCAAAGAATGAGCGCTGTGCGAAGGACGAATCTCACAGCGCCATTCTAATCGGTTGAGGTGAGGCTCCCGTGTTCCGGGTTGAGGTGCCAGTGGGTCGAGGGGCTTCAAGCGTTGGTGTTGACGACGTTGCCGGTGCCTTGGCCGTTCTGGATGAGGTAGGCGGCGAGGTCCTGGAGTGAGCCTGTGGTGCTATTGGTGGAGTTCAGTGAGCTGGAGATCTGGGCGAGCAGGGTGTCGAGCGGTGAGCTGGAGGACGTCGAAGTGGAAGAGGTCGAGGAATCAGAAGAGTTCTGGGACTTGATGTCCTGCTGAACGGTGGCGAGGGCGGTCTTTGACGCGGTGGCATCGCCGGAGGCGAGATCCTTGAGGAGAGCGGCGAGGTCCTTGGTGAGTTGTGCGGTGGAGGCGGTGGTGGGGTCCTCCGCGGTGGCGGAGGCTGTGCTGGCGGCGCTCGTGGTCGAGGCTGTGGAGGAGGTGTTCGCGGTCTGTGTGGCAAGGAGATCTTGTTCGATCAAGGCGAGAGAGGAAGAAGAAAGGGCGGAGATGGACATGCGGGATTCCTTTCGAGGCGGAGGGTCACACCTAGGGAACATGTCGGCGGGCTCGAGGAAAGCTTTAGCGGAGGCGTGGGTAGACCGATTGCGGGATATGTGCCGGTGGCGTGGCGTATGATGGGCGCGTACAGTTCCCCTTGTTTGCGTTGCGGCACTGCTGAAGATCTTCCAGGGACGGATGGATTGTGGAGTTGGCCGAGCGGTTTTCGCCGGTCCATGGTCTGTGATTGGATGTTCACTTCAGAATGGGCCCGGAGGCTTATGCCTTTCTACATGCAAACTACCGAGAACCTGACCAAGAACCTGCAGCCTGGGCCTGAGAGCAAAAAACAAGCAACGACAAGGGTGAGGAATACGGGGGCCTCTGCATCCCAGCGAGCAGACGATGCTCGCCGGGGACCCCGCTCTCCACAGCGCCGTGCAACAAGCCGCACGGCTACGGTCGAGATGACGCAGGGTGACAGTCGCCGGGCGGCCTTTCGGAAGAGATTCGGCGCACGACAGGTAAGGGCGGGGCTCTGGCTGCTGGGTTTTGTGGAGCTCAGTTGCTTGGCGCTGACGGCGGTCGGGTGCAGTTCGAATGCGACCAGCACCGTGGAGGATTTTACGGTGTCGGCGGCTCCGGCGAGCCTGGCGTTGACGGCGGGGGGAGCGACGCAGTCGATCACGGTGACGACGACCGCAGTGAGTGGGTACAGCGCTCTGATCGCGATGACGATCTCCGGATTGCCGGCGGGGGTTACGGCTAGTCCAGCATCTGCGACGTTGACGCCGGGGGCGACGCAGGCGATTACACTGACGGCAGGCTCGAGCGCTGCGGCGAGTTCGGCAACGGTGACGATCACGGGGACTTCGGGAACGCGCGTGCATAGCGCGATGGTGGCGTTGACCGTGACGGCTGCACCTCCTCCGGACTTTACGCTGACGGTGACTCCGGCGAGTTTGACGCTGACGGCGGGAGCGCTGGGGCAGCAGATCTCGGTGACCGCTGCGGAGGTGAACGGGTTTAGCGGGACCGTCGCGGTTACGGTGTCGGGACTTCCGGCGGGTGTGACGGTAGCTCCTTCGACGCTGACGCTGACTCCGGGAACGGCGCAGACGCTGACGTTTACGGCGGCGGCGAATGCTGCGGCGGGGACGTCGAGCGTGAGTGTTATGGGGGTGTCAGGGTCGCTAAGCCACACGGCGACGCTGGCGCTGACGGTGGGAGCGGTGGTGGGTACGGATGTGACGACATATCACGATGACAACTCACGCGATGGGTTGAATGCGAAGGAGACGATTCTGACTCCGGCGAATGTGAACTCGGCTACGTTTGGAAAGCTGGCCACGTTGAGCGTGGATGGGCTGGTGGATGCGGAGCCGCTGTATCTTTCGGCAGTGACGATCAATGGGCAGACGCATAACGTGCTGTACGTGGCAACGGAGCATGCCAGCGTGTATGCGTTCGATGCGGATAGCGGGGCGCAGTTATGGAAGGTGTCGGCGCTGGGGAGTGGAGAGACGACGAGTGATAACCATGGGTGCGGACAGATTACGCCGGAGATCGGAATTACGTCGACTCCGGTGATCGACAGGACGAAGGGAGCGAATGGCACAATCTTCGTGGTGGCGATGTCGAAGAATGGCGGCACATATCATCAGCGGCTTCATGCGCTGGATGTGACGACGGGAGCGGAGATTGCGGGGAGTCCGACGGAGATTGCGGGGACATATCCGGGGACGGGGGACAACAGCAGTGGAGGGAATGTCGTGTTTGCTCCGGGACAGTATGCGGAGCGGGCGGGGCTGCTGCTACTGAACTCGACGATTTATCTGGCGTGGACGTCGCACTGCGATGCTCGGCCCTATACGGGATGGGTGATGGGATATAGCGAGAGCACGCTGCAGCAGACGGCGATTTTGAATTTGACTCCAAACGGGAGCGAAGGGTCGATCTGGATGGCGGGCGATGGCCTGGCGGCGGATAGCTCGGGGAATATTTATTTCCTGGACGCGAACGGGACGCTCGATGCCAAGGACACGGTGACAGGGTTTCCGGTGAACGGGGATTATGGCAACGCGATGATGAAGCTGTCGACGGCGAATAACTCTCTGGCGGTGGATGATTTCTTCGAGACGTATGACTCGATTAATGAGTCGAACGGGGATGTGGATCTGGGGTCAGGTGGAAGCTTGCTACTGCCGGATATGGTAGATGCGAAGGGAGTGGTTCGGCATCTGATGGTGGGCGCAGGAAAGGACAAGAATATTTATGTGGGCGATCGGGATAATCTTGGGAAATATAACGCGGCGAACAACGACGCGCTCTACCAGGAGCTGACGAATGTGCTGCCGGGTGGGGCTTGGTCGATGCCTGCTTACTTTAACTACGCAGTGTATTACGGAGGGGTGGGGGATAATCTGAAGGCGTTCACGATTACGAATGCGTTGCTGGGGACGACTCCCTCGAGCAAGTCGGCGACGACGTTTGCGTATCCGGGAGCGACGCCGAGCGTGAGCGCAAATGGCGTGTCGAACGGAGTTGTGTGGGCGGTGGAGAGCAGCACGGGAGCGGCGGCGGTGCTGCATGCGTATGACGCTACCGATTTGAGCAAGGAGTTGTACAACAGCACACAGGCGGCGGGGAGTCGGGATGCGTTTGGGACGGGGAACAAATTCATTACGCCGATGATTGTGAATGGGAAGGTGTATGTGGGGACGCCGAACGGGGTGGCAGTATTTGGATTGCTGCCATGACTGCCGGCTAGTGGGCAAGACCCTCTGAGTTTAGAAGCTGCTGGACACGGGTTCGGATCTCGTCGCGGATGAGGCGGACCTGATCGAGAGGAAGATTGTTGGGATCGGGGAGCGGCCAGTCTTGGCGGCGGAGATTGGGGATGTAGGGGCAGGCTTCGCCGCAGCCCATGGTGATGAGAAGGGTGGCGTCGCGGACGAGGTCGTCGGTGAGGAGTTGAGGATGGGCGGCGGAGAGGTCGATGCCTGCTTCGCGCATAGCGTCGACGACGATGGGATGGACGTGCGGGCCGGGGTTGGTTCCGGCGGAGAGGGCGCGAGCCTGGGTGGAATCGGCTAGCTGGTTGAAGAAGGCCGCGGCCATCTGCGAGCGGCCAGCGTTGTGGATGCAGGCGAAGATGTAGGTTTTCATAGGGATCGGGAGTACGCTGGGCGGCAGACAGACGTGGTTGCGACTGCGGGGACCTTGCAGGGGAAGAGTCGGGGTGCGGGCATTCGATTTTCTCCATACATATCTGTCTATGCAAATATAGTTCTTGCTAACACATCTGTTCATGCGTATATATAAAACATGCCGAAACGGACGTTTGATATGGAGCGATTTTTCCAGGCGCTGGGCGACAGGACGCGGCTGCGGCTGCTGAACCTGATGGGAGAGCAGGAGATATGCGTGTGCTACTTCGTGGAGATCCTGGGAGAGCCGCAGCCGAAGATCTCGCGACACCTGGCGTATTTGCGGAGTACGGGTATCGTGTCGGCGCGGCGGGAGGGCAAGTGGATGCACTACCGGATCGTGATGCCGCCGCATGTGGGGGCGAAGCAGATTCTGCGGCAGACGATGGAGTGGCTGAGCGAGGAGAAGTCGATGCAGGCGGACAGGACTCGGCTGACGAAGGCTTGCTGTGCTCCGGAAAAGTTTGCGGGGATTGAGGGTGCGCCGCTTCCGGCGAAGATAACATATGTTTGCTGCGAGGCGTGCTGACGATGATTGCTGCTCAAGGACAAGTATGTGCGCCGGCGGCGAGGAAGCAGCTATCGTTTCTGGATCGTTACCTGACGCTATGGATCTTCCTGGCGATGGCGATAGGTGTGGGGATGGGACACTTTGTGCCGGCGTCGGCTGCGTTTGTGAATCGGTTTCAGGTGGGAACCACGAATGTTCCGATTGCGATCGGTCTGATTCTCATGATGTTTCCACCGCTGGCGAAGGTGCGGTATGAGAAACTCGGCGAGGTCTTTCGTAATAAGCGGGTGCTGGGATTATCGCTGATGCAGAACTGGGTGATTGGGCCGTTGTTGATGTTTGGGCTGGCGGTGGTGTTTCTGCGAGGGGAGCCGGCGTATATGCGCGGCCTGATCCTGATTGGAATTGCGCGGTGCATTGCGATGGTGATGGTTTGGAATGAGTTGGCCGAGGGCGACACGGACTATGTGGCTGGACTGGTGGCACTAAATAGTGTCTTCCAGGTGCTGTTCTACAGCCTGTATGCGTGGGTGTTTCTGACGATTCTACCGCGCTGGCTGGGGATGCAGGCGAGTGTGGTGCATGTGGGGATCGGGCAGTTGGCGAAGAGCGTGGGGATCTACCTGGGGGTTCCGTTTGTGGCGGGGTTTGTGACGCGGCGGGTGCTGTTAAGGGTGAAGGGGGAGGAGTGGTATCGGACGCAGTTTATACGGCGAATCAGTCCCCTAACATTAGTGGCGCTGCTGTTCACGATCCTTGTGATGTTTTCGCTGAAGGGCGATCTGATTGTGCGGCTGCCGATGGACGTGCTGCTGATTGCGATTCCGCTGGCGATCTATTTTGCGGTGATGTTCTGCGTGAGCTTCTGGATGGGCAAGAGGCTGGGGGCGAACTATGCTCAGTCGGTGACGCTGAGCTTTACGGCGGCGGGAAATAACTTTGAGCTGGCGATTGCCGTCGCGGTGGCGGTGTTCGGGATCAATTCCGGTGAGGCGTTTGTGGGCGTGGTGGGACCGCTGGTAGAGGTTCCTGCGCTGATTGGGCTGGTGAACGTGGCGTTCTGGATTCGGAGGCGATATTTTGCGGGGGAATCGGGAGGAGATCAGGAGTCAGTTTTGGGGGCCTGAAGGACGGTAGTCTGGAAGCCGGCTCGCACGGGAAGGGTGATGCTGAAGGAGGTGCCGGAGGAGTCCTTGTCGTTGACGGAGCGGACTTCGACGGTGCCACTGTGGCGCTCGATGATCTCCTTGGTGACCCACAGGCCAAGGCCGGTGCCGACATCCTTCTTAGTGGTGTAGAAGGGCTCGAAGATGTGGTCGCGATGTTCGGGAGGGATGCCGGGGCCATCGTCCTCGACGATCACTTTGACGGTCTTGCTATCGGCGTCTTCGTGGCAGTTGATGGTGACGCAGATGGTTCCTCCGTGGGGGACGGCATCGGCGGCGTTGGAGACGAGGTTGGCGACGGCCTGCTTGAGTTCGCCGGAGAGCCCTTCGATGGGAGGGCAGTCGTGGAAGTTTCGCACGATGGTGATGCTCTTGGTGCGAAATTTATTGGAGTAGATATTGAGGACGGATTCGACGAGGGTGGGAAGATCGACTTCGTCGGGCTGCTTGGATTCGCGATAGAAGCCGAGGGTCTGGCGGGTGATGTGGGAGACGCGGGAGAGTTCATCCTCGGCGAGCGAGAGGTGGGTGATGGCGTCTTCAGGGAGGCCGTCGGTCAACTTGGTGATGTAGATGAGATTGCCGATGGCTTCGAGGGGATTGTTGATCTCGTGAGCGACGGTGGCAGCGAGTCGGGCGGCGGCGGCTAGCTTCTCGGTCTTGCGGAGGACTTCCTGCGCTTTGCGCTCGTGGGTGGCATCGCGGAAGACCATGACGACACCGACGATCTTGCCGCGGGTATCGCGGATCGGAGCGGCGCTATCTTCGATGGGGATGTAGGATCCGTCGGTGTTCTTGAGGACTGTGTGATTGGCGAGGCCGATGATGGCGCCGTTCTCCATGACCTTCTTGACCGGATTGTCGACGGGCTTTAAAGTGGCTTCGTTGAAGATGGGAAAGATATCCTCGATGTACTTGCCGCGGGCGACGGAGAGGGACGTCCCCATCAGTTGTTCGGCCATGGAGTTAAGGAAGGTGACGTGGCCGCGGCCGTCGGTGGCGATCACGGCGTCGCCGAGGCTGGTGAGGGTGGAGCGGAACCACTCCTCGCGCTCTTCGATCTGGCGGGCGTAGAGGTCGCGCAGGGCCATGGCCTTGGAGATGTAGAAGGCGAGGAAGAAGAGGCCGATGGCGGCGACCAGCGAGGCGAG